>JAABUK010001108.1_pt1 | contig 52697 bp, 96 predicted proteins | sample 5559141 | NCBI WGS metagenome assembly JAABUK01 (sample SAMN10711869, study PRJNA513367) | rock metagenome | isolation source: Antarctica rocks | place: Antarctica: Victoria Land, Pudding Butte nord | collected 2016-01-03 | reverse complement strand
GTTGGACGCGATATGGCGATAGATAGCTGCCAGAAGGTGAAGACGGCGATGGGTGGACTGCCGATGACGATGAGGGACCAGCGCTAGGATGAGGGGCTCCAGAAATTGGAGGGATTGCGCGAAGAAACTGCACAGGCATGGTCAAGAGATGAACGCTGTAGCTGCAGCGGTGAGGAAGATGTAATAATGGCGAAGTTGGACGTCTTCAAAGGATGCTCGGGTGGTGGTGGTCTGCGCTCAATCTTACGTAATCACTGCTCAGTGGATAACTGGGTTTTTTAGAGTCATTTGTCAGCTTCAAATAGATCTATTCGCGTCTAGCTGGCCATTAGAATTGACTAGCCTCAGTATTAATGAGAAGGATACATGCCGCTATTTGCCCCTGTAACGATGACTGTTTTCCTTGAGTTGCGGGCCAGCCGGAGGTTTGGGAAGATGCGTCCCTTGCGAGATCAAGGCGATGATGTTGACGGCAGCCATCGCCGAAACTTGCTCGTTATCCTGTCCATCTAGCTATGGGTGAGTTTCCAAATAAATGTGTTCGGACGGGAGCTAATTAATCCCGCCCAAATACACTGACTGAGCCGTTTTGAAGGTTTGGAGCCGACATGGTTCACCCGACGGGGTGGGGGATACTGCAATCCCGATGATCTGGATAAAACCGAGATTCGGCCCGACGCGAAGCGGCGGAGAGGTTTGTGATTTATCTCCGGGGTTCGAGGGTGTCAGCTCATAGTTCATACCCCGTTGGTCGACAAGAAAAAGACTGGTACGGGAACATTGAGACAAGTGAAATCGCAGTGGTCCGACAACTTGGCTCAACCACCGACATATCTCACCGGGGCCATGGAGTAGTGTTGATATCTTTGCGCTCGATCTCAGTCGGGCGTCCACTATCCTCCGCTCCGGACCTTCCGCTGCCGTGTATGCTCAGTGTCTCACCTTTGCTATCCCCCGAACGCCATCTTCCCGTCAACACGTCATGAGAACGCTTGTTCCGATCTCGAAGCAGCTCCGAAAAAGCTTCCGAAACTTTGCGCAGTGACAGCCGGTCTCTGCTTTGTCCGTTGAAATCCCGACCATCCCCTTCAACGACGAGACTGTTCTTTCCCCAATCTCGACGATTCTAGCATTGAAACCCTTTGGACCACCGCACCTTGTCGGAATCAGGTGTCGAGGAGGCCAGTGCTTTCGAGCTCAAACAATCAATCTCACCACCCAACATCGACTGTCTCTCCCACCGGCAGATCCGATTGTATGCTTTTCGAGCCTTAGCCTCGTTTCATCTTTTACATCCTCCATCTTCGCCCAGATCCAACCTCGTGCCTCGCGATCTCGGGGCCGACGGTGCCAGTACTGGTAAGTCCTAAAGAATTGACTTCTTGATTATTGTCTGACCCCCCATTTAGCCGAGGTCCAAAAATATCCGATTCCCTCCTCCTTTATACAGCCCTTTTGGTCTGATACAACGAGCGATCCCGATGAAGCTAGCGTGAAACGCCGATTATCCCTGGAGCTAGTCGAGCGGGGAAGTCCGCCCAAGAGGACCAGGGGCGAGCATGAGCACATCTCGGGCAAATTGAAGGAAGGGCGACTAAGCTCAGATGACAAGGCGCAGATCACAGGCCGACACGAATGTGATGGACGCCGGACAGACACCCACCTTGGACTCCTCACGCCGCTCACAAGGCTCGAGCGCGTCTTCCTATTCCCCCTCGGTACTCAGCTCGAACGGCGAAGACGACCTGTCGGGATCAGGACCGATACCTATCACAAGGGACCACGTACCTCGATCCGGTCTCGCTACGACTCTCAAGAGAGCTCCGATCGGACCTACTTGGAGGACAGCTTAACATGAACAACCGTCAGCTGGGCCGTCCGCATCGACGTCCCGTCCAGTATCACGTCCTCACCCTCATCAATCCTCGAGTACCTCTCCATCCCGCCCCAAATCAGTCATCGTCCTTCACTCTTCCCACCGGTCAACCTCTCGTCAACCCTCCACTCAAGACCCAAGCAGCGTTCGTTGGCAAGCTTTACGCGATGCTCGAAGATAAGATATCGCGAAGACGGATCTGATCCATTGATCCGCCTGACGGTACAATCTTTACCTGTCCCAATCCCACGGAATTTGCAAAGTGAGTCACGTTCAGTCTCGATGCGATTCTGCTATTCGTCAAAGGCTCGTCCTTCCCCGCTATTTCAAGCACAACAACTGGCAGAGCTTCGTTCGTCAGCTCAACATGTATTCGTAAGTGATCAAACCGTTCAAGAAGACCCCGCTGATTGCAATAGCTTCAACAAGGTCAGAGAGGTGGAAGGTGCTCGCCCAGAGCCATGGCCGGGTTGTATGTGCGACCGGGGTCAACCGCCGGTTCGAATCACTCCGCCTCCGAGGGATGGACGAGCTCCTCGCGTAAACCTCTACGGTGCCAGTCCACAGACAGGGGAGACGATCGGTGCGAGACCAGTCGAACTGGAAGGAGGTGCTGCTCACGGGGAGCACTGGGAGACTCCTCATGAGGCCATGCCCTCGGCACGACTACCACCGATGAAGTCTGCTCTACCAAAATCTCACCGGTCTAATCCTGATCGTTGCATGGCGCCCCCCATTGCACGGCCCGGCATGACTCCTGGCTACCCAGAGTCGTCATCGTACTCAAGACGGTCTTCGGTATCTACACCTGCCAATCCAGTACAGCATCGGATATCCGTCCTCGAAAGCCGCCTTCGACATCTGACGGACTTGTTACACACTGAGCGGATCGATCACGTGCGAAGTAACCTCGACTTCAATACGTATTTCTTGAAAATGATCGAGTTCACCACCCAATCACGTGAGTATCTCTCTCTACGCTCCTGCAGTAGTCTCTGATCGTTATACCAGCACCCTTCTCGGGAGAATTACGTGCACTGCAAAATACGTTGAACAAAGGACGTGCCGACCTCAACCGTAAATATGAAGCGTTTCTCGCCCCGGACGCTCTGTCCAATCTGGCCGTTCGAGAGCTGCAACCGGAGAATCGACAACATGCCATACCTCGTGAGCTTTCCCAATGGTCATATGTTGTGACAGATTGATGATCGTACAAAGCAGGGGCAGCCGCTGGGCGGTCCTTCAGCCAATCCCTTCCCCAAGCTTTGCCTCGACCCCGATTCATTCATCCGGCGGCCTTCAATCCTCGCCTCACTGCTTCTAGTGATCCGCTCCCACGCACATCTCCCACATCTCGATACTTCGCGGACGCCTTGCACTCCTCACCCCGCTCTCCGCGCATCTCTGCGTCTAGCGAGCCACTATCACGGATTTCGTCCACGTCTCGATTGTTCCCCGACGAACCGCATCACGCACCCCGCTCTCCCCTTCCGCAGTCGGCCGTCATCGACTCATCGGGGCCGCAATATTCCATGCCACCACTTCCACCGCGTCAGCTTTCTCCAGGGCAGGTTCCTGGCATGTCAGATCGTGATGAGACGATGGAAGGGGTCAAGTCAAGCTGAACAGCCTGCTCAATTAGCCGCCGTATGTCTAGGTGGATCCGCTTTTCTTCGCCCGTCCAATCTACCAACAAATCCTCGCGAGGCTTACCCGATTCGGAGAGCAACGGCCTGGTTGCTCTCGTCAGATAGGCAGCATGAAATAATCTTGTTTGACTGAGAAGTAATCTCAATCCGTAGGCCAAAAAGCAAGGCGATCAGGGAAAGCGAGGTGCAAACCTCAGCATTCAGCTATATGGATCTATCAGTTTGGAGGCTGGTCAACGCAAGATACGGTGGCCTACCGATTGGTACACTTGCCTAGCAGGCACGTCCAGAGGCTCGTCATGACATCATGGCCGTTAGATTCGTTAAACGTAGTGTCCTTTCCCCAGCCCGCTAAACCCGCCTCATCGCGCCGCCAGCTTCCCGACCAACCAATCCATGCCCTCAAACAGCCCTATCCCTGTCAATGCGCTACATCCCATGATTTGCCATTCCCGCTCTCTCAGATCCGTCAGTCCAAGTGCTTCCGATACCTGCGCGGGCGTGAGACGTCCTTGTGCGGCCGGGAGGTCCTGTTTGTTGGCGAGCACGAGCAGGAGTGATGTCCGCAACTCCTATTAAGCTATGAGCCCCTTTCATCGAGCGAGCCACTCAGGAGCTCACCTCGTCTGCGACGAGTTTCTGTAGCTCGGCTTTTGCGAGCGGTAACCGTCGAACATCGCTCGAATCGATGACAAGGATGATCGCCGCCGTTCCGACAAAATACTGGGACCAGCTGGACCGGAGACTCGTCTGACCACCAATATCGATGAGACCGAAGCGCACGCCTTTGTAGTCGTAGATCTCGTGGTTGGAGCCGACTGTCGGAGCTGAAGCGACTACGGAACCCATAGTGATCCGATAGAGGATAGTGGACTGAAGGGCTGTCAGCATGGAGCGGTCCACAATGACCGAGGAGGACTGGTCGGAAAGAAGGTCCGACGAGTCTGTCGGGCAAGAGATTATCGTTTGGACCGAGACTCACTTTTCCAGCGTTGTCGAGACCGAGGATCAGGACTTTGGTCTCTTTGCGAAGGAAGAGTCTAGCCCATAACGTCGAGAAGGTCACTGATCCCGGGAAAGTAAGCTAGACGACAATGTAGCACGAATCGTATAGCATGACTGACCTCCCATCTTCGCCGCTGACCGAGATGTACCGATTGGCAGCGCGGATCAGACACTTGATACCTCGGATACAGGTCAGTGGAGCAAAGCAGAGGATCCTCCACATCGCGGCTCGACACGTGCGCGTGACGTGTAATCACTGAAATGCAGCCGTCTTCCTTTCACAGCCAAATCCTCAGCCCATTTGCATGTTGGTATTAGCACCTCGCCGCCTTTGTCGACAACTCCTGTGTTGACAACGAATCTTCTCGTTGAAAGCCCCAATCCGCTTCATGATGGCGGCTCCCCCTCCGATGGCCGTAGAAGCCCCCAACCACAACTCTGCCCCGGTCACTCTGGCATCGCACGCGCCAATGGTCACGTCGGAGAGTGACGAGGAGATGCCCTTGGCTCGAAAGGGCAATGCGAACGGAATCACAAAAAGGGCGGGAAGCAGTCAGAGCAGTGAGGATGAGAGACCATTGGTGATCTGCCTTCATGTTTGACGGGACAGCTCCTGAGAGCTCGGTTGACGTGACCTACAGAGCAAGAAGCCGAGGGTATCCAATGGCGGTGCAGCGGTGAAACGGAAACGTGTCGTTGCGAGTGACAGCGAGAGCGAGGCAGGTCCTTCATCTTCACCTATGGCTCCTGTGGTCAAGAAGGAGCCCGTCCCAACGGTGTGTCAAGGAATATCCCATATGACGCGAATGAAGCGCATCCGCTGACGAGCGGCCTAGCCTCGAGTCAACGGCGCTCCCAAGCACAAGCCTGCTCCGCCACCTGATTCTGACTTCTCCGACGATGAGCGTCCACTCGCCAGCAAAGCCAATGGGAAGGCGAAGCCCAAGGCAAAAGCCAAGCCAGAGGAGGAGAGCGAGGATGAGACCAGTCCTTCCGAGTCTGAGGAATCATCTGAGGAGGAGAAGCCACTAGCCAAGGCCAAGGTGGCAACCAAGCCGAAGCCTCGGAAAAGCACCAGCATTGCGCCTGCGAAGAAGGTCAAGGCGGAGCCCGTGAGTGAGGATGAGGTACCGCTTGCGAAGAAAGGGGCGAGAGCGAAGGGGAAGGCAAAGGGGGATGTGAAAGCGAGAGTCGAGGAGAAAAAGGTGAAGCGGGAGAGGAAGGTCAAGGAGTAGGTGATCTCTCGCAAAACCTGGCAATAAGCTCATGGCTCGCTCAGAGAGGATGAAGAAGAGGAGAAGGTATGCTCTGATTCCATCTAAGCGAAGTCTTGTGCTCATGTCTGCCGTAGTACAAGTGGTGGGAGGCAGAAGCGAATGGCGATGGTTCGGTGAAATGGACGACTTTCGAACATTCAGGTGTTCTTTTTCCTCCGCCTTACGTCCCATTACCAAAGGGCGTACAGATGAAGTACGCCGGTGAGTTTGCGAATAAAGCCATAGCTGTAGTTGACGTATCACTTGCGACCGCCTGTAGGTACACCCCTCACCCTGCCTCCCGAGTCAGAAGAAGTCGCAGGCTTTTTCGGTGCAATGCTGGAGACCGAGCATGCACAGGACGCCACCTTCCGCGAGAACTTCTTCCGGGATTTCCGAAAAGTCCTAGACGAACATCCACCCGTTAGTCTCCTATCCTCCCTGACTGTCTTTCCCGCTGACGGGACATTTAGAGAGAGGGTGTCAAGGTCCAGACACGGGACAAGTGCGATTTCAAACCGATGCTGGAGCATTTTGAGAGGGAGAAGGAGAAGAAGAAGGGGATGACCAAGGACGACAAGAAGAAGTGCGTGGCCTTATGTCATCCTTGACCAAGCTGATTGTATGCGGTCTCGCAGGATCAAGGAGGACAAAGAGCGGTTAGAGAAGCCTTACGTCTTCGCCTTGGTCGACGGACGAAAAGAGAAGACTGGCAATTTCCGGGCGGAACCTCCGGGATTGTTTAGAGGACGTGGAGAGCATCCCAAGAAGGGGGCATTGAAGGTGAACCGCATCCATCACGTAGGACGAGTAGTTGAAACTTCGTAGTACCGATTACGACCCGAGGACATCATCATCAATATCGGCAAGGACGCTCCGATCCCCAAGCCAAATGTTCCCGGAAAGTGGAAAGGGGTATGCCTTCTAAGCGCTCTTTTCACGAGTGTGCTGAATCCACTTTCAGGTACAACACGACAATACTGTGACCTGGCTCGCAACCTGGAAGGAGAACATCAATGGCGCCATCAAATACGTCTTCCTAGCTGCGGGTAGTTCGTGGAAAGGCCAGAGTGACAGGGCGAAGTTCGAGAAGGCACGAGAGCTCATTGTCAGTGAGAGCGAGGGGGACTCGTCATGTAGCTTGCTGACAGAGCTCATGCAGAAACACGTCGACAAGATCCGGAAAGACTACACGGAGGATCTGAAGTCCAAAATCATGGCTGATCGACAACGGGCTACTGCGCTGTACTTCATCGACCGGCTCGCACTACGTGCCGGTAACGAGAAGGGCGAGGACGAGGCCGATACCGTCGGTTGTTGTTCTCTGCGATACGAGCATGTCACTCTCGAGCCCCCGAACAAGGTCATCTTCGACTTCCTGGGCAAAGACTCGATGCGTTTTCACCAGGAGGTCGAGGTAGACACGCAGGTATTCAAGAACATCAAGATCTTCAAAGCAGAGCCGAAGAAGAAAGGCGATGACCTATTTGATCGGTTGACGGTGAGTCCAGTCTTAAAGGCCCCAGACAGCGACCAGCAGGAACTGACTGCACGCCACTTCAGACCGGGGGTCTCAACAAGTATCTGAATGACCAAATGCCGGGTCTGTCCGCCAAGGTCTTCCGTACCTATAATGCATCTTGGACCTTCCAACAACAGCTGAAGAGTACACCTAACAATGGAACGGTTCAGGAGAAGATCTCTGCATACAATACGGCCAATCGCGATGTTGCGATCTTATGTAATCATCAGAAGACCGTCAGCAAGGGGTTTGCTGAGTCGTTCGCCAAGCTGGGCGATAAGGTACGTGTATGACTACCTGAAATCAAACCCTCGGATTGACATCACTCTCAGGTTCGCGCTTTGAAGTATCAGCGCATGAAGCTACGTTACCAGCTATTCACCCTGGAGCCGAAGTTGAAGAAGAAGAGACCGGACTTAGCGGCAGACGAATCGGATATGGATGAGGACTTCATGGAGCGGCATGAGGAGGACCTCCTCGAAAAGGCGCAGGAAGCCGCGCGGAAGAAGTGGGAGAAGGACAATGTCAAGCTCGAGGAGGACAAGGAGGACAAGAAGCCCAAGGCGATTCTGGATGAGCGATTGAAGGAGATCAAGGCGGAGTTCAAGGAGCTGGCGAAGGAGAGGAAGACCAAGAAGGTGGAGCCGAGGAAGAATAGTGAGCAATTCGTCTGCAAGGACGAATGGTCGCTCATGAGAAAAGTGACGGAGGAGAGATTCTTGGACTCGATCGGGAAGATGGATGACAGAATTAGCACGGCGATCGTTCAGATGGGAGATCGGGATAAGACGAAGGATGTTGCTCTGGGGACTTCGAAGTGAGTTGGTCCTCCTCTGTCCACACGCGGGAAGCAGGTCCTGAACATCGGTCTTACCAAATTCGCAGGATCAACTATATTGTAGGTGTTGCTGTTTGCGACAAAGCGATAACATACTGATCGCATTGGCCTAGGATCCCCGTCTCACCGTCGCCTGGGCTAGAAAGTACGACGTCCCACTTGAGAAGCTCTTCTCCAAAACTCTGTAAGTCCTCTTAGCTGTGGCCCGGTGTCACTTTGACAATTTGTGCTCAGGCGCGAGAAATTCCCCTGGGCCGAGGCAGAAGCCGATACCGATTGGGTCTTCTAGTCCCTCACCCTCGTCCTTGCCCAGCATGATCCCTTCACAACTACGAGACCCCCAAGCATAAGCATAAGCATAAGCATGCGCACCAGAACTTCAGCATAGCAACCAAGCATTCATCGTAAAACACATTGTTCCCATTCACATATGCATAGTTTCCTGTAGTCTGATTGGCGATTGGTCGGCCGAAACTCGGAAAAAGCCGGCCGGCGTTTCCAAGGGGGTCCGACCATACGCCGACGATCGTCGCGTAGGCTAACCGGTTAGCTGTTTTGTACATGTCTCAAGATCGTCTCTAGTTTTACTCATACATTCTCCTCACTTTCCTTCTCGCCTGCGTCGACTCACCACCAAGCTTCCGCTCCATCCATTCCTGGCCACGATGATACGCCTTTCTCGCGTTTTGGCCCGCCCCTCCCTCACCCCTTTCTCGATCCGCAATACCCGATCATACGTCGTCGCCTCTCAAACCGCTCGAGCAAAGGAGGCACCTGTGCGTAGTCCGAATCGGTATCCTCTCTAGTGATGCCCGGAGAGAAGGTTGCGGAACGCTGACGCGACTTATGTAGAACTTTGGACAAGCCAAGGGATATCCGGTCATCGATCATGAGTGAGCGCCACTCGTTTCCGATGGTGTTCGAAGCTAATATGGGGGCGATGATCAGGTTCGACGCTGTTGTAGTGTGAGTGCCGATCATCGTCTTAGCTGGAGCCAGCTTCGGGATTCGCATGTCGGTGCTCACGAATCATGAACAGTGGTGCGGGCGGCGCTGGTCTCCGAGCAGCATTTGGTCTAGCCGAGTCTGGATTCAAGACGGCATGCATCACGAAACTCTTCCCTACCCGAAGTCATACAGTCGCTGCGCAGGGAGGAGTGAACGCCGCACTGGGGAACATGACGGAAGATGATTGGCGATGGCACATGTAAGTTGCCCGTTGGATCCACTGGAGATCGAACTGATAAGTTCCGTCTAGGTATGACACGGTGAAGGGGTCCGATTGGCTTGGCGACCAGGATGCCATCCACTATATGTGTCGAGAAGCGCCAAACACTGTCATCGAGGTAGGTCTCCTTCTCATCTCCACTTTATGAGGTCTCTAATGCCTTACTACAGCTCGAACACTTTGGCGTCCCCTTCTCCCGTACAAAAGAGGGCAAGATCTACCAGCGTGCCTTCGGTGGTCAATCTCTCAAGTTTGGAAAGGGAGGCCAAGCGTACCGTTGCGCCGCCGCGGCCGACCGCACGGGCCACGCGATCCTTCACACCCTCTACGGCCAATCGCTCCGACATGACACCAACTTTTTCATCGAGTACTTCGCCCTTGACCTCCTGATGCAGGATGGCGAGTGCGTCGGTGTACTGGCGCTCAACATGGAGGATGGATCTCTCCATCGCTTCAGGTCCCACAAAACCGTCCTCGCGACTGGAGGGTACGGACGGGCGTACTTCTCATGTACGAGCGCGCACACCTGCTCGGGTGACGGAAATGCCATGGCTGTCCGAGCGGGATTGCCGCTACAGGATCTCGAGTTTGTGCAGTTCCACCCTACCGGTATCTACGGTGCTGGATGTCTGATCACCGAGGGTGAGCGGCTTGCAATGAAGTCATCGGACTTGGCTGACAGATGTGCAGGGTCACGTGGAGAGGGCGGGTACCTCCTCAACTCCGAGGGAGAGCGGTTCATGGAGCGATACGCCCCGACAGCGAAGGATTTAGCCTCCCGTGATGTAGTTTCCCGATCGATGACCCTTGAGATTCGAGAGGGACGAGGAGTTGGTCCCGAGAAGGACCACATCTTCCTTCAGCTCAGCCACCTTCCCCCTGAGGTCCTGCATGAGAGACTCCCCGGTATTTCAGAGACGGCGGCGATCTTTGCTGGCGTCGACGTGACGAAGGAGCCTATTCCTGTGCTGCCGACCGTACACTACAAGTGAGTAAAACTTCCTTACCGAATACTTCAGCTGACGGTCTTGCAGTATGGGAGGAATCCCGACCAAATTCACTGGCGAGGTCTTGACGGTCGACTCGGCGGGCAAAGACCAGGTTGTACCTGGCCTTTACGCTGCTGGCGAGGCCGCCTGTGTCTCCGTTCACGGTGCCAATCGACTCGGGGCCAACTCCCTTCTCGACATTGTCGTCTTCGGCCGTGCCTGTGCCAACCACATAGGCGATACCTCCACCCCCGGAAAGCCTCACACACCAATGAAGGGCGATCTCGGCAAGGAGAGCATCGACGAGTTGGACAAGATTCGAAATTCTAGCGGACCGCTGTCCACCGCACAAATCCGGTTGAACATGCAGAAGACGATGCAGACGGATGCGGCAGTCTTCAGGACACAGGAGACGCTCGATGAGGGTGTGCAGAAAATGAACGATGTGTACAAGTCGTACGAGAAGGTTGGCATCAAAGACCGCAGCATGATCTGGAATTCGTAAGCAGTTTTTTTCCAAATGAGCAGCAGGTCTGACCGTTTGTAGGGACCTCGTCGAAACACTAGAGCTCCGCAATATTATGCAGAACGCAGTGCAGACCGTTGTCTCTGCTGCAGCACGGAAGGAGTCCCGAGGTGCACACGCACGCGAGGACTTCCCAGACCGCGACGAGTGAGCAAGCCCTTTTTCGGGGTAGACGCAGTGCTGATCTATGCCTCAGCGACAAATGGATGAAGCACACTTTGTCTTTCCAGCGAGATCAGACTTCACCAGAAGTCGAGTTGAAATATCGGAGTGTCATCAATACCACTTTAGATGAGGCTGAGTGCAAGCCGGTGCCCCCGTTCAAGAGGTATGCACCTCGCAGCGTCGATTTCTGGTCGTTAGCTGATTAGTGCCTCACAGGACATACTGAGCCTGAAGCGAGGAAAAGAACCTGGGGGACTTCTTTGGAGATTAGCAGTTGTCAGATATCGTCATGAACTTGATCATGGACGTGTACAGTCTTGTCGATCTCTTGTGATCAATTTCGCAAGAACATCTTAATCCAAAAGTGACGAGTAAACAGACTAGCAGACTGAGCGGGTAGTCAGACGCGGCCAGTCCGTGCAAATTTAACTCTTGAGCCGCCACCGTCTTCCAAAAGGTTTTCTCTGCTGGAGACTTCCTTGCTTTCCAGCGGTCGGTCTTCCCAGAGTAGAGCCGTTGTACTATAGGGGGGGAGGGGGGATTCTTTCGGGAAATCGCCAAGGGTGGGGTCCTGGTCTTCGGGCAGAAAACCTTCAGGGTCAAGAAACAGGGAGACCTTTCTGTTGTAAACCTTTCTGTTGTAAATTGTGAATGCAATTAGCTGAACGAAGACTTCAACTAACCCGCATTCTCCAAGACCTTAACCGAGCCTTCCAACACTTTCTTGGATAGATCTTGAATCGAACCGGCCGACTGACCGCCGGGTTGCCGATATTTACTGAATGAGAAAATCGATTTCGATCGCACCCGACTGACTCGTATCATGTCCTATGACTCACTCTGCAGCCGGCTTCCTCTGGCAGAGTCTCCTTACGGGATCCCTGCCTGTGGATGCCCGGCAAATGAATTGCCCTTGACGACTCCCTGGGCGGGCGCGGTACAATGGGGCTGAATGTCCCTATGTCTGTCCTGATACGCTCTACCATATCTGCGCATGATTGGGGTCAAGCGGCAACACACGCGCTCGTGCTCGAGGAGATGAGGAGTCCGTATGGGATTCAAGGCACCTGGAGATGGAGTAGCAGCCTGACCAGCCCTGAGAGCGACCTGACGCAATTTGTCGCACAACAGTCACGTTACGGGGCGAGTTCTAGCTAAATCGTTTGTTAAACACATTCAGCGAAAACTTGTGCAACCCGGGGCTGGCTTAGGTTTGAAAAGTCTAGTATCTCACGTCATACAGTCTCGCACTGGCAACGCAAGATCTCGCAAACGAGCAAAATGAGGACCCGAAGTCCGTTATGGAATATCGCTTGTCCCAGGATCGACATATGGACCTGGGGGACATGTCTGAAGAAAATCCGGGTATATATGATATGGCTCATATCCGAGACTTGCACAGCAGATAGTTCGTGCAGTGCCTGCATGACGAGGAACCGGCATCTCAACAAAGATATATAGAAGTCCGTTAGTAGGGTGCCCAGTCTTCGGTGCCCCGTCAAGTCCGCGCGTTGGCTCCATATCAGACTACCGAGTACCGGGAATCTCGAGTTTGGAATCTTTGCTCTGATCAAGAACATCTTTACGCTCGACTAAGCTATGCCACCGGTGCGCAAGTCAGGAGCCTGGGAATGGAGAGGCACCAGGATCAATGGGTCGGATTTGCTAAACTAGTGGCGAGGCACGTTTCAGTCGCAAACAGGTTTCTCTGTGGTCGACTCCCTCGCCAGCCGGCGGTCGGTCCATCCCAGCGGAGCCGTAGTATTGCTGCGGAGGGTGGGTTTCAGGTCTCTTGACTTAGGCAGGGTCTATAAATACGCGACCCTTTGTCGAGACCGGAAGGATCGCCTCGTGGCAAATCCTGAGAATCTGAAACAAACGGATCTGGCTAGAATTAGTTAGCAAGACTGCTTACCCTGACTGAATCCCAGTCTGAAATCGGATGTCGATAGCACCGATGGTGTCCGACCTTACGGCCATATCCCGAGCGACTATGATTGAGCCTCTGGTGGCAAGGCTACCCTTGAACGGGGCACCCCACGGGGGTAGTTCGGCGAATGCATTGCCCTTGACAACTACGCCGAGCGGGCCCGTATCAACGGGATTGGGTATCGATATACATACTACGATACACCGGCTTTAAGCGGCGTTAGATCCGGAAAGTCAACCACAATCGAAGCAATCAGAGTCCATAAAAGCTTTGAAGATCTGGGTGGCGAAAGTCAGCTCAGGATCGTTGTAGCTCCGGGTCGAAAGTAGCATCATACCCTGTTCACCCCACCCCCGTCTTCAAGCGATAGAGGGTCGTTGGTTCCCCAGGATTAGGATGCCAGTGCTATGCATGCATGCTTCATCAGTATGTTTATTATACAGAGAGCTCACCCCGAAGATGACCATAATCCGTGTATCGCCAATACCACTCTCGCGCCATAATACTGGAGCTCCTCGTCGCCTCTCATCGCCCATGTCCTTCCTTCAGCACTATGTCAATTCTCTCGGAATTCCGAAGCACTCTTTTTGCCACCACAACTATGGAAGCTACCGCCACCGATTCACGGTTGCTGTCCGGAACCAGCCCGGTCGGAATCCAAACCCGTCCGTGTCTGACTCTATTGGCGAGCGTGAGACAGATTCGTCTCCTTAGACGATGTGATTGGCCCACAAAATTTTTGGCAGGATACCGCCCGCCTCAAGAACAGCCGTCCAATGGGTGCCAGCCATTCTTCTTGAGGACAATGGGTGGCATGCCAGGTGATCGAGTTCATGAATGGGATGTCTATGGGCAGTGAGTACGTTCGATCTGAATGGGATTTCCTCAACAGGCGTAAATGTCCTTCGTCAGAGCACGGTGCTGTCGTCAGATCTTTCGGTTTACAAGCTTGCCACCACTACTTGCTCGAGCTCGTCGAGTCACTTGCACCTAAATCTCCCACCACTTCTCCCACCACTTCCTCACCCTCCGAAATACACCCTCATCAATCCCCCAGATCCGAGCAGTCGAAGTGCATCGTCGTGGTCCGTCTCCTACTTCAGTCATACTCTCTCACCACTGACGATGTTCCCGTTCAGACAGCACGCTTGATCACCTCCATTACATTTGAAGCCGGCCCGACCGCTTTCTTACCCCCTCCTCATCTCGCCCAATGATCCCCTCCCGCGCATCACATACTCATCGATCCGCAAGTTCTACAAAACCCGCGCGAACGATTCATAACACGCCTTCAAATATGCGCATCTTAACGTTCAGTCTTACGACTTACAGTACGGGTCGACTTGAACGCATGTTGGATTATGTTGTGGTGGTGCAAATGGAGCAGGATGCGGGCCGGATCAACTGACGCGCCGTGCTGGTTGACGGATTAAGGGTACGTGAGACCCAACCAATCCATGCATGTTACTTGGCTGATGCTTCACTTCAGGAAAGAGGCATCGTTACGGCTAACTCGCTCGATGTACCGCCGATGTTTGCCAAGAAACTCTTCATTTATCTTGGAGCTATCAAGAAACCCAAGGCGAGGGGCTGCGAGCTGAATGGGTGGCGGTGCCATACTCCGCGACTCTTTGTGCAATTTGATCGAATCTATCGAATTTTCAAGCATCATTCTGTAAAGCCGTGCGCCAACCTAACCCGTTGGCCGGTAACTCGATGCGCGCGTCAAAATTCGTCACCCTGCGTCTGGAGCAGGCTAAATCCACGACGAGACTTACCGACATGGAAGAGCGGCTAGTCACGAGTCTCATGGGTACTAGGCTCGCCACATCGAGGTACGCTGCAGCTACGCGACAGCCGATCTCGTGCATTTCTTGGGCAGAGGAGGGCATGCCAGCTTTGGCTGTTCTGATTCTGGAGGATGCTGCCGCGGAGCGGCAGCGAGCACCAAGAGAGGACTCCCCTGTCGCGTCCGATGTCAGCATGCAGACATACGTGTCGCGTATATCAGTAGACATCGATATCAACAATCCGCCATTGTCGCCTAAGAGGGCTCGTCCTACCCCGATCCGCCTCACTCCTCCCCCGCCCGACCTACCCGCGGTACCCGGTCCTCGTCCTCGCCAGATCAAGCGACTACCAAGGCGAGCTATCCCCCTCCCCCGTCTCCTACTTTCCGCCAACCCGGACGAGGCGGAGCAGGCGGTCCCAGCCTCACCGCCCCCGAAGCGAGCTCGCCAGCTCTCTTCCGATGTCGAGCGGAGCCGGTCAGACCGAAGTCGCGCCCGCCCCGCTGCGCCAGAGGCGGCATTGCCTCCACGCCCGCAGGCTCTGCCAAAGCGTCGCCGATGACTCGCATCTCGCGTTCCCTTGTTCATCTGCTGGACAAAACGTAAGTCTCCAACCATCTTCAGTATCTCGCTCATCCATGCTGTCAGCCATACCATTCTCGACTTGACGATCAGTAACCACAAAATAGCAAAGTAAACCCAAAACCAAATGCTGGGAAGACGGCTTGCCAGAGCTTTTGTTGGAATGCATGGATACCCCCTTGACTCCAATGACTCACTACCGGACAACTGTGCTGCTGATGACCTTCCTCCGCTCACGTTGCTCGTCGGTCAAGATCGGACCTCCGGTGAACGCAAGGATTTGGTACTCGGTATGTCCACTGACATTATCAGCCCTTGACATCATCAATCGCTTACTCACCTGAGGGATCCAAGGTTCGCTCTGAAATAACCAAGCGATTTCGATACCGGACCGATCCAAGGTGGGTTGTAGCTCTGACGCGTGTCTTTCCGCTGAAGCACCTGGTCAACCCTCTTTCTGACCCACCCACCGCCATCGGTCTCCTCGTCCTCGGCGAGTCCGAATATTGGACCAGTACCGTTCGATCCCACCTCGTCGTGACGTAGTTGAATTATCTCGGATGCCCCGTTGGTATATGGCGGTGAGAATGGAATCGGTTCGTGCAAAAAGGATCGTGAGCTAGAGCTGGAACTGATCTTCCCAGGCAGCGGTGGACGAAAAGGTTGTTGCCTCTGATGAGATAGACCGTCGATGCCTGCTGATCGTACGTCTCTTGGCATCGTCCGTCCCGGATCGAGAAGCAAGAGATTGACAGTCCCGTTTGCCGCCTCCTCATACCCGATGATCGTTCTGGAGTGACCCGAATGTTGTAGGATCAACGGATACTTTGCTGAGAGCCTAACCGCCTCGCCTCGTGCCGCTCCACCCTGACCGGTGCCCATCATCACATCGAAAGCTGATATTGTCGGCTGACCCAAGGAAGCCGCAGGATGGGATGATGGAGGGGTCCCATCTTCAAGGAAATACTTCTTCACCCATTGCTGAAGGGCGAGATGTGCTGAACGGGGACCATCTCCCGCGTCCTTGGGCTTCGGAAAATCATACAGCTCGCAGGGTATCCCCTTTGCGCTGAGCATCGCGTATAGGTCGGAAGTCCCGATCCACTTTCGCGTTCCCAGCACCTTCCCTTTCAGCTGTCCGCGACCGACCCGATCGTACCCATTTCCCCAGGCCTGCTCGATCCACCCCTGCATCCGTCTCACACCGGGATCCGCCCCATTGATGTTCCGCGAGAATACCAGTCGATACGCAGGTTGCGAGAGGAGAAGTGCCGACAACGCCATCAAGGCATTCCGATATCCGCAACCCCAGCCCATGTCGAAGCCCCATACGCCCTTGATATGGACGGCAGGGCGACTCAGCACCACAGACCGAGTAAGTCGCTGCTGGACAGCGGCAGCGAGGATACGTGTCAACACCGGCAAGACGCCTGGAGAGAAGTTTGCGGGAATATCGGTCGTGCTGATCGAGCCATCGACGGGGTCCCACCTACATGCCAATCAGCGAAAGCTTACCGGAAGCCAAAGGACCTACCACTTGTCTCCTCGATCCACCTTTCTGTTCAACCAGTCAGCCCATCCTCCAGGCCTCGCAGGGCCGTCCCAGCCGTCCTCTACCCAGTTGTCGTTGTCGGTCTGACCCGTAGCTTGGAGTGCTTGTTCAGAAAAGACAAAGTCGCGGTCCTCGTCTCCTTTGTCTTCGAAAGTCTGCCGTTCAGGGGTATTCCGGGCATCTGGAGAGCTATGATCAGGAACGTCGAAGTCGATGGAGTGAGAGAAGGCTTCGGAGAGTGGACTCACCGAGACACCCGTTCACATGGGTTTGCCGCTCATCCGGGTCCAGGAACGAGAGGGGGTATCCGCATATGAAGCAGGTATCTTCTGGCACTTCCGGACTGAACGTCGCGCTCTTCAGTAGCTAATAGCCACGAGCAGCCAAGAAACGGACCTGGGCGAAGGATCAAGCGGGTCTTCATAGTCCTCACCTCCCTGGAAACGCTTTGGCTCGTTGGGCGCCCAGACTGAGACTCCAGTCCCTAGCTTTCCCTCGAAGTGACCGTTGACGTGGTAGGCGAGAGCAGGCTGGTCGACGTCAAGATCCTCGTCACATACGGGGCAACGGGGCATGATCGGAATTTTGACTATATCACCATGAGGTAGAGAGGAATGCAAAGCGAAATACTGTGCAATTAGCTTGGACCACCCTCCACTGTGGGGTCCCCGCTCAGACCACCAACCCAGAATTCACGGCGGGATTCAGTTAACAACAGGCCTAATCCTATACACCTACTCTTATCTCTGGATCGAATACATAATCCACTCATTCTCCCCAAGTGCTAAGGATGTCGGACACGAGGGATGACGCGGAGCAGGACTTGGTGGCAGCGGGAATGGCCAGCGGGATGGAGGATTCTCTTGGCGTAATTCCGCAATCAATCACTTTCTGATATAAGGCTGACGCACCATCTCCAGTCCTCCCTGTCCAGCTCCTTCTCCATGCCGCCTCCTGCTCCAAGATCCAGAGACCCTCCCTCAGCGGCCGCAAATCCCACCATCGAAGCAAACATTGAACCCACTGCCGAATCCTCTGAGCGCATCGAGGGCATGGACGAGTGGAAGTCGACCTACGAAGGTTACCTTTCGCAGTGGCGAGCAGATTCTGCCGAGGCTCGCAAGAAGGCAGTGGAGGCACGGAAACGGATCGAGGATGAGCGTGAGGTTGAGAGAAGGGCTGCTCTGGATGAAAGTACAGTCCAGCGGAAAGCTAGAGAGGCCGAGGAGAGGGAGAAAGAGCGGAAGGAGAGACTGCGACGTGAGTTGGAAGATCGGACAACAGTAGAGAAGGGTGGGGGGGCTGGGGAACGGGGCGATGAGAGGGTCAAGGAAGCTTGGGAGATGATGAAGGGCGGTAGTGAGGACAGTGAGAGGAAGGAGGTGGTCACGGACGCCAGAGGGGTCATGGACCATGATGTCGCTGCTGGACAAGCGAGCATCTCTAATAAGGGACGGCCTAGCGTCAAGCAGGTGAATCGCTTGACGTTTCCATCGCTTACATCCTACCTCACAGACTGGATATGATCCCACCACTTCCACCGATCCCCTTCCCCCATCACTGCGAGACCCTAAGCCCCCAACCCCTCAACCCATGCCGAGCGAATCAGAAACCCTCTCACGCCAATCAGCAACATCCCAGGCATGGGTAGAGGTATCTGGCTCCCCGTCATCGGCCGAGGACCTCTCACCCCCCGGCTCGGGTTCCGGCTTTTCCGGAGAGGAGATGATGAGCGCTTCACGTAGCGGCAGCCAAGTCGGAATTGCCAAAGCAGGTCCAGTATCCCGAGAACCGAAGTCTGGCCCGTCTCGGGGGAACCAGCGATCCAATGTTCCCGTCCCTCGACCAGAACAACGCGACAGCGGGTCTCACCAAACTCCTCCAGCTCAACCACCCTCGCTCACCCTTTCCCTCTTCACCATGCCATCACACCTATCCTTCTTCCGTGTCGTGGCGGTCATGGGTATCAATCTTGTCCTACCCTTCGTCAACGGTGTCATGCTCGGCTTTGGCGAGATCTTTGCTCGAGAGGTGGTCAAAGTTGGCAAGATCTGGTGGAAAGAGGGTGGATCTTTACTGCGATCTACCGAGAGACGGAGCTCGTCCGAGGCACACGATATGGATCGGTCATTTGCAGGGGGACGGGGTATTGCTGGAGTAGGACTCAGTGGGAGCGGAGGATTTCCGTAGATCATGTCAAATTGCATGATACATACAGGCACGGTTTGTGTTCAATTTGAAGCTTTGTTGCCATCAGTTACCTCCATTCCTCGCATCAAAACCCATATATACCCCATCTTCATGATATTATATCAGCCAGAGGCTACCGCTTGTGACGGGCGAGTGTGCAAGGCAAAATGAGCCATATCATGTTGGGCTCACCTGCATCATTCCCACCCGGAGCTTCAGGAAGAACGTGAGCTTCTCCCCCTCATGTCTCGCGACATGTTAGCTCAGCTGACCCCCTCTGTAGGAGGACCGGCAATTGGCAACCCCTTCCCTTCATAAAATCTGGCTTCGTCATCCACCCTTACCACCCAATTACTACCCCACCCTCCTCGTCCGACTACTACCCGATCAATGGGGAAAGCTCGAAAGCTGCCGCCCGTGGAAACCGGTTTTCCTGGAGTGGGGTGGACGGCGGACCCAAAGGGAAGGGAGGCAAGGCGAACACTTACGAGATACCTGTGGACGTCGGAGACGAGTTTTTCGCCTTCGAGGAGTACCGGTGCTCGCTTGAAGAGGATGGCCGAGGGGTGGTATGGTATCGAGGGTGAGCTTGCAACTTCTTACTCAGGAAGCCGATCAAGCTGACTGGAGGTAAAGCTACGTCGTGCAGGCCGCATCCTGGTTCTCCCTAGCCCCGACACCCACCACGTCCACCTCGACAACCTCACCTGCATCCTTTCCTCGACCTGAACCTTCAGTCCTCATAGGCATCTTTCCCGCTTCCGTCGTTCATGTCCGCCCTGGCGATACAAGTGACGATGGCTCCCTTACAACGGCATACGAAAAAGCCGTCCGGCTGGCGGAAGAGCAGAGCAGGAATGGTCCGCCCAGCTGGATGGGCGAGATGGAGGCTGTCAAGGAGGAGGAGGAGGATGCGACCAGCCCAGCGCGGTCGGAAAGACGAGTCATCGATATCCCATCCGAAGGAAAGCCGCATTCTTTACCCACAACAAACGGGATATCAAGACATAACCGCCCAAAATCGCTAGTGCTTCCCGCGAATGGGATGACCGGGGGAGAAGAGGACAAGCAGCAGCCACCTTTGCCGAGACTCACGGCTGGGGACTCGACGGTTGCCGGGCAGCAGTGGCCTCTGGTAGATGAGATAGCATGTGCGATCCGAGAGTGGTATGGAGTTAGTTCCTTTTGCTGGGGACCCAGACCTCGTAGCTGATATCGAGTTCTAGAGATTACCGACATACCTCGCCAACCGAGATTACCGCCTCTTCTCGACCGTCATACAACACATCGACGCACTGTTCCTTGGTAGACGACAGCTCCTCTCCCAGACCCTCACCGGAGACGAGCTTGTTACAGTCCGGCGGGAGTGTGTGTCGAGACTCGTCAAGTGCAATGTCGCGCAGGGATTGGAGGTGATTGTCCGCAGCCTTGAGGACGGGAGCGTGATGGTGGTCGACCGGGACCGAGCTTATAGTGGAGCTAGCTGGGTTGGGGGGATCTCCTGTTATGTCCAGCAGGTCCAGGTAAGTCTCCTTCGCAAAGATTGCGAGTATTGACCAAGTGCAGTTCGCCTACATCGACATCGTACCCCTCGATGGCTTCTCTGGCAAGGGCTCGAGCCTTAGAAGTCCTACGCATCTGCTGAGCAACGCCAAATCCCCCAAGCGATTAAAGTTCCCTTCACCCAATGGTCATACCACCCCCGTCGAACCAAGCACGGGTTCATACTACCATTGCTTCCTCGACGTTCACGCCTTCATCGCCAGCCCTTGCACACCCGGGGAGACGGCGGAGCTGTATTTTTCGCTGTTCAACCGAGACGAGAACCGCTTCGTCACAGAGGAGTTTTGCCTCGTATTGAATCACCTCGGATCTCCAGCGCGTGACCCGGAGCAACGTCTAGGTCGATTGCGCACGCTCTTTGTCGATCTCAAGCACGAGGATGTAGCAGATTCGATCTTCCTTGTCTGTCGGATGGTCAGGAATGGTGCACTCAAGATGCGATCGGAAAATTTTAGTTCGCCGGGTGCCATGCTCGACACGCATGTGCGCAAAGGCAGTGTAAGGCGACCAAGCGCTAATACCGGGACGTTGCGCAGCTCATCCTCGATCGTGGACAGCATAACAGACGATTCGTTCTCCATGAACTCTGATTTCGGCAGGCAGACGACCATGACGATTGATACGACTGTCACAACGACTGCCAGTATCGTTGACGGCAGACCGTCCTTTCGAAGACCATTGGGATGCGCTGTACTGGAGCTACCCCATCTCAGCAAGCTGATGACTCAAGGTGGTGATAAGACGGGGACGGGCCTTGAGTTCCCCATGCCTATCTTTTCATCAAGGGACGAAAACACATTTGCCAATTTACATGAGAGCATCATCCATGGTCGAACGAAGGATCATGTCACGTCGTCCAGGTGAGCAAGTTCGCCATATGCTCGTCATTTACTCATTTAGCCAGCAGGGCCGAATCCATCGTTGTCAGTCTGAAGGTTTTCCAAGGTGTAGCTTCGCAGATCGTTCGTGAACATCCTTCTCTTCTCTCGGACGTCCCGCTTTCCGCTCGCCTCGGCTTTCCCGAAGCCGTATACCCCGGTACTTCTCGCAACGATCTATACGTCAAGCTCTGGTCTGCTTATTTTGCACCTTCGCCTGTATCATCTGGAGGCTCTATACGTGTCCGCAAGACAGCTATGCCGTCCAACAATGGCAACGTGCAGGTCACTGTCGAGGTTCGCAAGACGGATGGGACGATCATTCCCGATGCGATCTATGCCGGAGGATCGGGTGAACCACCGGTCGTACAGTACCATTCTCTTGTCTTTCAACACAATGACAAGCCGACGTATGGGGAGCTCATCAAGGTCTCATTGGCCAAGCAGGCGACTGATTGTCATCTTTTTCTTACCTTTCGTTCCCGAGGGAAGGAGAGGCATCTCAACCCCGACTTTCAGGAGCTGGAGCGGCCCTTCGCGTTTGCCTACCTCCCGCTATTCTCGTCGACCGAATGCATCAAGGACGGCTCGCATGACCTCTTCCTGTACCGGATGGAGAAAAATCTGCAGCCGGCGCCGAATCTCTACTTCGACGCTCCGTTCACTGTCGACAGCGATTCCGTGCGTAGCCTCAACATCGTGAAGAGCATGACTCCATTGCGAGATCGGATGATGCTGCGCACCTATCTCTGCTCGAGCCAATTCACACAGGACGACACGCTGCGTGCGCTCTTCGCATGGCAGCGGTCAAGTACCGATGCTGGCATCCTCCCGTCTTTACTGCAGATGTTTAGCTTCGTGAGCGAGGAGGAGATCGCCAAATTCGTCCCCTCGGTCTTTGATGCGCTCTTCCGCATTCTTGTGGCCAATCTCGGTGATAGTCAAGACGCGGTCGACAACCTTGTTTTCAACTGCCTGATGAAGGTGCTCGCCATGACCTCTGATCGCCGCTTCCCGAACTTCATAACGATACTGGACGTCTACATTGTCTCTCAGTTCAACCACCCTGCGATATCGTCTCACCTCCTTCACTCCATGCAGTCGCTCATGACGAATCCCAAAGCGAAGGAGTACCGCTCCTTCCTGAAGGTGTGGCACCTATTCTTCCGGTTCATCATACGCTCTCGAGAGCTGGATCGAGCACCAGGCGTCGGTCTAGATGCGACTTCGGCTCATATCGAGGCGGACTTTAAGCGGCAGACGAGAGCGATCTTAACGGAGATCAATACACTCATGCTATCCAAAGACAAGGGTCTGATCGGAACTCAGGTACTCGCTGTGCAGCATTATGCCGACATCCTGCCTAATCTCGCTCAAGTGTTTCCACCGCTAGAAATCGCCGAGATGGTCATCGCTTTCGCGGATACCCTCATATTGGCAAACGGGAGTATCGCGATCTACAAGCTGTTGTTGCTACTTGAAGTGGTCAAACTGGTCTTCGATAGCGCCGAAGCGAGGGCGCTGCTCGTCCCGGCGATGGTACGATGGGTGAAGCCGCATCTTGGGCGGGTCGAAAATGCAGCAAGCGGCGACTTGCAAGGCATACAGGACGGAAAACGGATCAAGTGGCTGGAATGCAATCGCTTAGCTATCACCGTGAGTCAGCCCCAGCGATAGGTGACTGATTTGTCAGGTGGTCGCCTGCACGATCAGCAAGCTCGAGGAATGGCTCTCTTCGCCTCTCATCCTTGAAGACATGGATCTTCGTATGCAGGAAGAAGACAACATTGAGTACTGCTTGACACTTTTTCCGAGGTGAGTACCGCCATGATGCTCTAAGCTGACGTCTTTAGTCTCCTCACCTCGTACATAGAGCTCGCCAGTCCCGCCACATCTGCCGCTCTCGATCGACAAGGCTCTTCCGCCGCAATATACAAGACTACGCCAGATGTTTTCCCCACGTCCCACCCGTTCGCCCTTCTCTCCGATCTGCCTCAGCCATCCCTCCTCGAGCGTCATCAGCACTCAGATAGCGATGGTCTTGCCCATTCCGGAACATTCAATTGCGGTCTCGCGGAATCCGCCACCGTCATCCTCAGTCTCGTTCTTGCGGCGCCCCTTGCCAATCTATCGCGCTTCTTCTCGGAGATGCTGGACATCGAAGGGATCGAGACATGCTCGACCACGCTGGAACTGCTTTACGACGTTTGCATGTCCATCATCAGATTCGATGCTTTCCCTCGCCAATGGCTGACCCTGAGCCTCATGTGCTTCCAAGCGATCCTTCGGATCCTGGAACCCATTGCTGATCTGATGGACGGGGAAGCCTTCAATCCTCCGGTCCGGGATGCCGAACGCTTCGATGTGCAGCTCTGGACGAAGTGCTTCGAGCTCCTCTGTGTTCTCTGTGGATCAGACGAGCTGGCACTGGAGGATCAGACGCAACAGAGGAGAAGGGCAGAATGGATCATGACGGGCGATCTGAGAGATGATGGCGCGGCTTTGCTGTCAAGGCTTTGGAACGCTATTGGGTGGCCAATGACGGATGGGAAACAGAATGGTCCGTTGAATGACATGCGCTATGGAGGCGTAAGTGATCCTTGGATATTAAGCGGTGCACAGCTGATTTGTTCAGTATCAAACGCGATTCACCGGCTTGGCGGAACAAATACTTGGCCTCTGCCTATCCAGTCATGACCGCATGTGTGAGATGGCAGTGGAGATCCTGTTCACGATGATTTACGCGGAATATGTACTGGTCGGCCACTTTGATACTATTAAGACCGAGATCTTCGCCAAGCTGGACAAAATGGTGAATCAGCTCATCTCTTTCCCCTTCCCCTTCATTCTGCTGACATCGGCCAGTTCACCGCGAGGATTACGGCGACGAGTGATCCGACGATGCGAGCCTACTTCGTCGCGCAACTTCGCGCGGTGTTTGCAGCTTCTCCCGAAATCGATGCAAGGTTTCACTCCAAGGTCGGCATCTTTCTTGACGAGGTCGAGGTCTTCATCGATCTTCTTCTTGCCGTGAGAAATCTACCCGAAACACCGGAATGGAAGGACGAGCGGGCCGCCGCGACTTTCCGTCTCATGCAATACGTCCGCAATGTCGGACGGGATGACCTTTATATCCGGCATGTGCATTATCTGCTTCGCCTCAATCTCGAGACTCGCGATTGGCTTGGTGCGGGACTTGCGCTCAAGATGCATGCAGAAATGTACGATTGGAAAGTCGATGGGGACTTGGTGGATGTCTTCAGGGGAGGCAAGATCGACCTACCCGCTCAGAGCCAGTTTGCCAGGAGGGAGTCGCTGTATTACTATGTTATCGACTACTTTGGTAAGTAGGGTGAGGTGTTGAAAGGTAAAGCTGATGAGTCCAGCCGAGGCCGAGGCGTATGAGCTGGCTCTGGAGCTTTGTCAAGAGCTCACGGAGCAACATCAACGCCTCACTTACCAGGTTGCCAAGCTTTCAGAGCTCCTCGTCCATCAGGCAAATCTATGGGACAAGATCGGTCAGGCCTCACGTCCCAAGCCGGAATATTTCCGCGTTGCGTACTTTGGCGATTTCACGCCTTTCAACAAGGATAAGGACTTCGTTGTCCGAGGCCAGCCATGGCAGCAATTCTCCGAGTTTTGCGATACCATCCAGCATAAGCATCCCTCCGCGTCGATCTACCGATCCAAAGTTGCGCCTCCAGAGTCGATGCGGAATGGCGAGGAACAAGTGATATGGATTACCTCGGTTCTTCCTGAGCCCGACCTGTCTCACCCCATCTTTGGAGATTCCGTAGCGGAGAGCGTGCAGGTCTATCGGCGGTATAACGAAATCAGGACTTTTTCCTCGCAGAGACCTTATCTCGTCAATCTGCAAGAGGCGGATCCGGTCTTGACGTGGACGGAGAAGACCGTGCTCACGAGTCAGTGCTGTTCGCGGTCACAAGGAGGCGTACTGATTCTGGAATAGCGGCGACGATTTTGCCCGGCGTCCTTAGTTGGGCTCACGTCGCCAATATTGCCTATGAGCAGATCTCGCCAATTGCCAACGCTATTTTCGAGGTGAACAAGGCAGCGAAAAACCTGATATCAATGGCGAAAGGGAGAGGTGGACAACCAGTGGAGTGGGTCATCCACGAATTCACTCAGGACACAGGCTGACGAGTCTTTAGCGTGAAGCATTTGGGGACAGCGATCAACGGAGCGGTTGATTCACCGGTCAATGGCGGAGTACAGGTGTACCGTAAAGTTAGTTCGAGCTTGTATGATGCCTGTGTACCGTCTGACTCATCACCAGACCTTCTTGTACCCTTCTCACATCGAGCGGTATCCACAGGACAGCCTTCAGGTCGAACAGCTCCGCGTGGCTATCCTTGATTACGTCCGGGCGATTCAAGAGAGCCTCTCGATACATCGACCTCTCTGCAGAGACCTGGCGTTCCACGAAGCGCTTAGCAGTCGTGCGTGACTGACTGCGTGCTTCAGCCCAGATAGCTCCTGCTGACTCGAACCAGACTTCTTGAGAGCCTTCCCTGATGAGATCTCTTCTCTGCCGCGCCAGTCAGGTTCAATCGAGTCGTCTCCTTTCCCCTTGCCATACATCAACGGTCATTCCGCACGAGAGGCATCCCCGTCCGTTCCGCAATTGCAGCTCACCACCTCTCTGTCACGTCAATCCACGATTTCCGATATGCCGAGGACCGGTTACGTCCTCCCTCCGCTCCGCCTTGGACCTACTCCCAGTCCCGTAGACATGTCGCTCCTACGCCGACCGCCTAGCGTCCCAGCCAGCGCAGGAAGCTCGCCTCGACCCATCCCCGCCAGCAGGAGTAGTGGGCGTTCATCCCTTGCCAGTCCAAATAGAGCGTCCAGCCTCGGTTCTCGCGCGATGAGTCTTGTGGGGAGTTCCAGTGGTCGATCGAGTATCAGTATGGCAGAGAGCGAGGGAACTGTGGGGGAAGAGGTTCTGGCTGTGAATGGAATGAAGAAGGAGAAGGGGTTGAAGAGGTTTGGGAGTCTAATGCGGCGGAAGAATTAGTCCCTGTGTGTGAGATTCCAGCATCTGGATCGTATACCGGAATACGAGATACAACATGCATGAGGGGCCTGATGGTGGTGTATGGCCCGTGGTATCACTTGACGGATTGTTTATAGCCTGGATTGGTGATCAGCTTGGTTGTCTCCCTCATATCTTGAACTGCAGACTCACGACTGGTATCCAATACCATCACGCCGCAAATCGCACATAAACCCTTCTTATACGCGCACTTTTGACACCGCGTAGCATCATTCTGCTGTGTCGGCTGCTGTCCCACATGTCAGCTCAACCTACCCAAGCAATGACGCAAGTGTCAAATATGAGGAGCTCACCTTGCAATCCAGACATTTTCCGTATGGGTTTGTCCGTCCCTTGTTCATTCCCCTGGCGTACGGTGAGGCCCTGGCCCGATTGGAGAGGAGCTTGTTCTCGCCGATTTTCCGGGTCGAGGAGGACGGTTGGAACGGGTCGGGGGCGGCTAGGACGGAGACTTTCTGCGGGGGCATCAGTAGTTGACTTTATCTACTCAGGAATGGATGGAGACGGCAGACCTTCTCACACTTCTTGCATACCATGGCGGCAGTCGTGGGGCACACGGTTTGGGTGGAGCAGCGAAGCTAATCAAAACAAGCCCTCGAGACGGTAACGCCGGACAAAGCCGGGCGAGGCACCGCTGCTCTCCTTGGTCGTGGGGGGAGCTACGCTTCTCCAGACTAATTTCCACTGCCTGCGCTTCAACCAGCAGGATGGAACATTCACGGCCATTGGTCGTGGACAATGGTACCGGAGTGAGTCATCGTTTCCGCTCCGACCAGCAGCTTCACCAGGAAGTGCGGTCGGAAAGGAGCGATAGCTGACGTCGGCAGTTTGTCAAATGCGGTTTCGCAGGTTCAAACTTCCCAGAACATGGTGAGCTCATACACCTCTCGATATACTCTCCACCATTCATGCACTCGCTAACATTCCCCAGTCTTCCCCTCCATTGTCGGTCGTCCGATCCTGCGAGCCGAAGAGCGCCTCGGCACTACCTCCATCCGTGACCTGATGGTCGGCGACGAAGCCGCCGAGAACCGTTCCTACCTCCAAGTGACCCAACCTATGGAACACGGCATCGTCAAGAACTGGGCCGACATGCGACATCTCTGGGACTACACTTTCGACGAGAAGCTCAAAGTCGATACGAAAGGGATGAAGGTGCTTCTGACGGAACCGCCGATGAACCCGAAGGCGAATAGACAGAGGATGTGTCAGGTCATGTTTGAGGATTATGGGTTCGGAGGGGTCTATGTCGCCATTCAGGCTGTACTCACCCTTTACGCACAAGGTGATTCCACCCCTCATGGGTGGAGGAAGCACTGATTGGGATAGGTCTGCAAACGGGAGTGGTGGTGGATTCGGGGGACGGCGTTACCCACATTGTCCCGGTATACGACGGTTTCGCCCTTCCCCACCTGACTCGCCGACTCGATGTTGCCGGCCGAGACGTCACAAGATACCTGATCAAGCTCCTACTCATGCGGGGATACGCCTTCGAGCGGACGGCGGACTTTGAGACGGTACGAGGGATAAAGGAGGCGTTGTGCTTTATGAGCTATGATCTGGAGTTGGACAAGAAGCTGTCGGAGGAAACGACGGTATTGGTCGAGAACTACACGGTGAGGATATCGATACTGGGCGAGTGGAGATTGGCTGAGACAGTCGGTCGATAGCTGCCGGATGGACGGGTGATCAAACTCGGGTCGGAACGATATGAGGCGCCAGAATGCATGTTCCAGCCCCATCTCGTCGACGTCGAGCAGCCCGGTGTTGCAGGTGAGATTTCTATGCCCGAGTCGTGCAAGTAGCTGAATGATGCTGTCCCCTTAGAACTCCTTTTCCAGACAATTCAGCAAGCAGCAGTAGACACCCGATCCGAGCTGTACAAGCACATCGTCCTTTCTGGCGGGTCATCCATGTATCCCGGCTTGCCCTCGAGACTAGAAAAGGAGATGAAGCAGTTGTATTTGACAAAGGTTTTGGGTGGAGACACATCTCGGTTGAAGGTTTGTCCATATACTCTTGCTCCAACTTTGCTGGAGCCGCTAGGGTATCAAGGGGGATGCTGACATCGGCTTTCCCGCAGAACTTCAAAATCCGTATCGAAGATCCTCCTCGGCGAAAGCACATGGTCTTCCTCGGCGGCGCTGTACTGGCGGATATCATGATGGACAAGGAGCAGTTCTGGGTCACGAAGGCGGAATGGGATGAGCAGGGCATCCGGGCGCTGGACAAGCTGGGTCGGGGAGATTGAGGTATTTGGGAAGAGACCCCATGCTCGATTGTATGCATACGTCATGCACTTTCGCCTTCTCCCGGGCTCGAGAAGAGTAGACATGAGGCAAAAGGATATTGTCGGTTCAGAGGCCACGATTGAATTCGGATGCACGCGTCACAGCCCCATTCATCCTCGCTCCTTCCTCGTACATCTTCCACTACCCTTTATTTGATTGATCGCTTTCCCCTTCCAAGTTAGCCTTTTCAGACTCAACAGTCACGCCTGGACTATCACAAGGGGTCACACAAGCAGACTTGAAGCCCGAGTGGGCGGCTCGGTTGCAGCAGGATTCTGCTGCGTGACTCCGTCTCATCCCGGCTCTTGACTTCGCGTCTCATTGAAGGGGTATATCTCGAGGAGGGAGACAACGAGCTCTCAGGCCATGGAGACGGTACAAAACTAGTGAGGGTTGAGCTCGTGAGTGCCACCTACCCAACATTCCGACTCCCCTGCGACCATCCATTCAGACGACTTCTTACCCCACCTTCGCTTGTGAAGCTCTGTCTGAACTCCGTCCCAGGCTTTCGATAAATCCCTTTAGCTGCTTTTCAAGTCTAGTACGGCCCCGGGCTTCCCACCCCGTACGTCATGTCCCGCCCATCCTCATTTCACGACGGAGAACGATACGAGGAAGATCCATTCGACCCCAGCGGTTTCTCCCTTCCTCTGTTCAACCCCCACCAAACCACCATCCCACCTTACCGCTCCGGACAGCTGGACGGCCAGGTTCATCCCCCTCCACCATCTTCATCCGGTCACCAACATCGACATAGTGTCAACTACGGCTCGAATCTGAATTCCGAGTTCAATAGCTCAGCGGCAGCTCCTCATACCGCCGGTCTTCCCCAATCACAACATCGTCAACACCAGAGTATGGCGTCGACGCTTCCCTATTCGACCCTTCCTTATCCTCAGACGGCTACCGGAGCGCAACATGTGGACGAGCTCATGCCCCCCGCTTCGACTAGCGCGAGCTTTGGCTCGTTAGCGAGAAGCGCGTCACTTGGCGCGAGGAAAAAGGATCCTTACAGCTATTCTTCGGACGATGTGGAGAGTGGACTGGGAAATGTGGAGGTTCGCGGAGAGTCGAGCAACGGCTGGCCGGGATATGGAGGAGGACGACAAGCCGCACAAGTACATGCCCCACCACCACAATCGCGAGACATCCCTATGTCCCCGACGAAATCCTATGGAAACAACAACCAGATGAATCCACCTCCTATCCCTGCATATGCCCTCACTCGGCCTCCTCCCGCGCGTAACGATTCAGGCGGATCGTCACCGTCTCGAGCGACTTACACTCACGAGGCGAGCTATTCGATGCCGAGCCCCTACGTCCCACGAGGATCGGATCCAGGCCCATCGACACTAGCAGGTCAAACGCAGTGGGCGGAGTATAGACGCCCGCAGAGCAACCAGCGCGTCCCGTCCGCGGGCATGTATCAGTCCTCTCCAACCGAACAACTATCAGCCTTCCTCAAACCCGACACGCTCGGTGCCAGTCCCCAATCACCGCTCCTCAACCCATACGACGTCTCCCCAAACATGGCACCTGCCCAGACTATTTCGCCCAATCCTTCAGCTCAATCCCGATGGGGCCGGTCACAGATCCCGACATCACCGCGGCGAGGACATCGCTCGCATTCTTCTCACCAATTGTATCCGGCTAGTCAGCCGGTCACTCCTGCTTCCAAGACTTATGGTATGGGCCCACCGAGGGCGACGATGCCGTCCCGGGAGAGAAGTAGGAGCGGGATCTCGAGACAAGGCTTGACAGAGGTGAAGGCATGGAAAGACCTGGTGCCAATGGTGACAAATGAGTCGAATGGGCGAAGGGCGGATCCCGATTTGCCAGGGAAATATTTGAGTGTGAGTCTTCCCGGTATTTCCCAAGCACAAAAGCTGACGGGATTTCAGCCTCTGAAATGCCTCACGGCAGCTTTACCTCAAACGTTCACCCTCTGTAACCCACAGTTCCGATACGAGACGTCCGAGAACCCACGGCGGGTATTGACGAAACCGAGCAAGCCTGCACATAATGATGGAGCCGACAACGATGATTGGGACTACATCCTCTATGTGAATGATGTGCTTGGCGGAGAACAAGGAGGTGACCGGTAGGTCATCTGGTCACTCCGCCAGATACCGTATCTGACATCTGGCAGGTATCTCATTCTCGATGTCCTTGGACAAGGGACATTCGGTCAGGTCGTCAAATGTCAGAACATGCGGACGCACGATATCTGCGCAGTGAAGGTGGTGAAGAACAAGCCAGCGTACCTGAATCAGAGCAAAATGGAGGTGGCTATACTCGATCTCGTATGTCTCCCTCCTTCAGCGTCTGGTATCCCGGCTGATCCACTTGTAGCTGAATCAGCAATATGACCCTGGCGACGCTCACCACATCCTTCGCATGCTCGAGTCGTTCACGCACAAAAGCCACCTCTGCCTCGTCTTCGAATGTCTCTCGTCCAACCTGTACGAACTCATCAAGCAGAACCAATTCAAGGGCCTCAGCACACAGCTCGTGAAGGTGTTCACGCAGCAGCTCCTTGAATGTCTGGCGGTACTGAAAGACGCTCGCTTGATTCACTGCGATCTCAAGCCCGAAAACATCCTCCTTAAATCGTGAGTCCCGGTCGAACGACTTGAGGCTGATAAAGTAGGCTACAATCGCCCCAGATCAAGGTCATTGACTTTGGCTCAGCTTGTCACGAAATGCAGACAGTCTACACGTACATTCAGTCTCGGTTCTACCGGTCACCAGAGGTCTTGCTCGGCTTGCCCTACTCCGCTTCGATCGATATGTGGTCACTCGGGTGTATCGTCGTCGAGCTGTTCCTTGGGTTGCCCCTTTTCCCGGGGACAAGCGAGTACAACCAAGTCTCGCGGATTGTGGATATGCTAGGGTAAGTCTCTCAAAAGCTTCTTTCGTCAAGGTGCTGATCAGCCACAGGAACCCGCCTCACCAACTGCTCGAGGTTGGGAAGCAGACCAACGAGTTCTTCAACTGCATCGGCGTGGATCATCATGGACGGAAACAATATCAGCTCAAGCCGATGGACCAGTACGCGAGCGAGCACCGAACACAGGAACAACCGAGCAAGCAGTATTTCAATCAGACGGAATTGAAGGACATCATCATGGAGTATCAGTACTCAAAGAAGAACCCGAAACAGTCGGATATCGATAAGGGTGAGCTAGGTCTCTAGTAGGCGTTCTGTGCTGATGGCAGCAGAGATGGGCAATCGAAGAGCATTCGTCGACTTTGTCGAGGGACTGCTGAATCTTGACCCGATCAAGAGATGGTCTCCTCAACAGGCAGCAAAGCATCCCTTCATAACCGGAGAGAAGTTCACCGGCAAGTTCGAGGTGAGCTTGGGGAGGTGATGAAGTAAATCATGCTGATACGCCACAGCCACCGTCCGCACCCTCGAAGAAGCAGTCATACTCCACGGCTCCGCCCGAAGTCGTCACTCCTTCTTCCTCTAGCAAAAAGTACGGCGGTCTCGTCCAGAGTCCCTCTTCCAATCGCGGTCAACGGATCTACTCAGACGCGGCCGCATACAGTCAGCAACTCGCCCAGCATCAGTCGTACACTGCTCAGGTTCACAGTGCAAGCAGTACCCCTCGACAAGGCCCCTTCTCCCCAGGTTATGATCTTCAACAACAGGCGTATGCGCAGCAACAACGTATTCTTTCTCAGCAGCATCAGTCATCCCGAACTCTGAGCCAGAGTCAACGGCAAACCATGGCTCCACCTCAAAATTACCAACAGCGCGTTCCATCGCAAGGCGTTCCGGTCTCGGCTTCCCACGCCTCGACGCGCGGTCCCAATACCGCATCCATGATGGTCACTTCCACCAATCCACCACCGAACACCTACTATCCGCCTTCGCGAAATCGTGCGAATACGATCAACGAGATGGATGCCATCCCTCCTGCCCTCGCTCGTCTCACTCATTTCGGCGCACCCGATCCGTCCGGCACGCGGAACCTCACCCCGGTGATGAACCGTGATGACGCGATCCGCGAATGGGAAAGACGGCAGCAGGGGCATTCGAAGAAGTCAAGCCTGCATAATGCTAGCTACCCGCAACTCGAGTACCTGCAAGAACAGGCGGAGCTAGCGGCGATGGGAGGACAAAGCTGGATGATGCCCGGTCAATATGGACCTGCTCAAACTCACCGATCTCAAGCCTCGGCTTCCATTCCAGCGTATCAGATGCAACCGCCGATCGGGGTGTCCCCACAACACGACTATCGCGCGCGACCCAGCGCATCCGAGTATGAGCCTCAACTACCGCCATCCGCTTCGTCGAGCCGATCATATCTCCCAGCCTACCCTCCACCAGCAGCGACCTCCGTCCCCAACACTGCAACGTTCGACGCATTCGATACCCGAGATTCGACTTTGGGCATGATGTACACACCGCTCCAGCCGAATCAGGCGGGGTATCATCAGCAGGGGTATCCCGGAGGATTCGCGGGTCATCAGGCAAGAGCGAGTTATTCGGGACCGTATAATGGTCCGAATAGTAATCCGTTTGCTCAACAAGCTCAGTCGGGTCCAACGAGTCCGAGGTATCATAGGCGGAGTCAGGGGTATGGAGCGTAGCCTACGGGCGTGTTGAGACGGAGCATGGGGAGAGGATGGTGATAATGTGTGTGAGATCATGGTTCGACGTGATGAGCATTGATGACAATGCATGCATATGAACATGTCCCGTGTCTGTCACCTCAGGCGTAAGTCCCATATGCCTGAGGAAGGCCACATTTTGCTTCAGACGCCACACAGTGGACGGAGCATGTGATACTGCACGATGAAGCTGAACAAAAATGGGAGGCGAGAAGGCACAAGCAAGTAGGAATACAAGCTGCATCGCCCTTGGCCCCTCTCTCAGAACTTATACTTCTCCGCCTTCTCCTTCCCCTTCCCACCGCCCGTCTCCTTCCTCTGCCTCTTCTTCATCTCCCCAGCCATAACATCGTCAAACCCACTCCGATCCACATCCGCACCCGGAACATGGACCCTATTCGCCTGAGCCCTCGAATTGTCGTATCGCTCCTTCAATTGCGATTGAGTCAAATCATCCTCCGTATCCACCGAGATCTCCACGTCCCCGACCTTGCGCTAGTCACCCCCATCAGCATGGCAACGATAACGAGCGGTCGTAATCACCTTGGTACCCCGATCATCTGCACCGAGAACACCCGGCCCAGCACCCGCTTTGCCGACATTGGCCAGATCGTAAGCTGTCGAACTCCCCATGAACCCTCGTGACGATGTCTCTCGTTCCGGGATAACCTGATACAGCTCCCGAGGACCAGACGGGACATCCTCGGAGTCTGCACGCGTCTTCTTTCGAAGATCGATAAAGTCGGGTGTCTCGAGCCCGCCTGGAACGGTCGAGACCACTGAGTTATACCCAGATGGAGTGGCGAGGCCAGAAGGTGTCTCGGCACCGGGTCCGGGTGCGGCGGCTGAGCGTTCGGGTCGGGTGGGTGCGGCTTCCTCCTCGGCTTCAGACTCTTCCTCTTCTTCTTCCTCCTCTTCTGCAGAGCCTAGTAAGCAAATATACATATCCCTAAGATGGAGAACATACCCTCATCCATCGGTGCAATCTCGCCCCACAGCTCGCGGTCAATCTCGTTTTGATGCTGGAGCAGGTCAGCTCGAGATCACTGCAGTGTATAGGGAACTCACCGCGATCTCAGCACCCTGTAACACGCCGAAGACATCTCCATACAATGGCCGGTTGAAGTCGTCCATCGGAGGCTTTCCCCATCCACCAGGGTGGAAACCCCATTGAGCGCTGAACCCATCTCAGCATATTCCCGATATTGTCAAACGTGACCTACCCGGAAGGGATCGGTGCGTTGAGGCCTCGGATCCGCAGATTCGGATAACTCGGTGGCGGTCCAAACCGTTGCATCGCGATCAGCCAAGGTGGAGGAGCGAGCGGTGGTATCGAAAGCGCCTCTGTGAGCTCATCGCTCAACTCTCCGGGTTTCTTTGTTCGCAGATCCGTTTCGAGCTCCTTCCCCTCATAATACCTTTGGGTCATCAACATATTGGTCTGACAACGAGGCTCGAACAGCTTACGCCTCGCCAAACTTGCTCATACTGGGCTTTGATTGGAATCGGAAGAAAGCATCGTGCAGTTTTTGGTAGTCAATGTCGATCTTGCCCATCTTCGGCTGGATCCGTTCTCGCGTCTTCTGACGAAGTGACTGCTCTGCTTCTTTCGCTTTCACTGCATCTCGCTGCTCTCCGATACCCGTCTCGGCGATCCACGCTGATTTTACATCAGCTGAAAACCCTTTGCTTTGAGCAGGAGACTGGACCTACGAGGCAGGAGATACGGCTGCTTCTCGATACCCCGCTTCCCAGCTAGATAATCTCTTTTCGCATTCCAGTGAACCGGGACCGGCACAGTGCTAACGGTCTGTCAGGCTCAGGTATGGAGGGGAGGGACCGATGGAACTTACTTTCGGTATGACTTGAGGCTGACTAGTAATCGCGGATCTCGTGCATCGCAGTCAAACCACTCCACAACCTCTGGCCGCTCAACCAGCTGCTTCAGCTCAGACACCGTAAGTTTCTGCAATGGTAAGCTTCATTGACAAGACAAGGTGGAAACACCGACCGCAGCCTGCCGCTTCTGTCTCCTTGTCATACCCTGTTGCTCAAAAGCCTTTCGCGCAGCTCTCTCACGATCTTCTTCATCCTCATCTTCCTCGTCGGAATAGTACACCTCTCCTTTCGCAGGTCCCGCTTCGACTACTCCATTCTCGGTGCCGTCTCCTTGGAAGTGGGCGAAGACGGAGGCGAAGGCCGAGAATGCGGGATCGGAGGCGTCTGGGATGAAGGATGAGGTGTCGATGGATGTGGTAGCTGTTGAAGCGGTGGATGCGATGGACTGACATCGCGGATCAGCAGGTATCCAAGGCCATCCACAATCTAGCATAAAGGAGCGGACCGTCGCTGGACTATCATATCTCAAACACGCACACTCACCTCTACATCACTCTCCCTCTCACTCTCTGTCCCGGCTTCACTAGCAGACTCTGAAGGTCCTCTTCCTCCTTTAGCCTTCGCTTTCGCCTTCAACCGCTTCAAGGCACCCCTCGATTTGGCCGCGGATGCCTTGATATCGGGTAAGGGGTGACGATTCGGGACATGGCCATTGCCATTTCCATTAACCAGGACTGCCGCTGGCATCTCGAGGTGGGTAATCAAAGAGCAGGTGAGAAGTAAAGTCGGACGAGGATGGCAAGGGACCGGCCTCGTACTGAGAGTGCCGGCGTTATGCGTAATTTCCGGGGCGGCAATTGAGTCGCCACTTGACAGTTTCAATTACAGACCTGTCTATCTACTTGGAGAGCTTGACGCGTCTCCTTGTCCAATTCTTCTTCCATTCGCTAGGCATTGAGAGACCCGTCCACACCTTGGGGCAAGGATCGCATGCCCCATTCACAAAAGTACTACGACACTATAGAGACCCCTAGTATCGTCCATCTACACATCTACCATTATTCTCCACACCTGCTCTCATCCACCATGTCAGCCTTCCAACAAGCTCTCGCCGACAGCTCGGCCATTCAATCAGGTTCTTCCATGTCCACGCGCGGTACTGCAGCTGGTAACCCATCTGCTCGCGGGCTAGGGACCGCTTTACGAGCTGCTGGGATCCGGCCGGAAGCAGGGATGGAGCTGGATGGCGGAGGGGGAAGACCAACGAGGGGAGCTGGGAAACGGGTTTCTATCCGCTCGTATGGAGGACCTTTGGATCAGGTGGGTCTCTTTTGACTGTTCGGCATCTCTGTCTTTTTCGGGGGATGAAGGCGAGGGAGAGGAGACGAACCTGGCTCAGCATCCCGGCCCTCATTCAGCATGCTGGAGGACGACTGCTGACAGCCAAGCGTACGGGTCTCCCAGCTTCACGCTGCCTCGAGCTGGACCCGTCATATTTTGCGACTGCCACTGGTCGTCATGAAAGAGACATCCTTTGCCGTCCTCCGCATCCCTCCCTTCATCGACCACCTCGGCGTCGCAGCTATCCAACGGCTGGGATCGTCGGCCTCCTTGATCTGCACTCTCATCTCTCTCTACGCGTCAGGACACATCCCCTTCCGCTTCGTGACAGTTCCTGCTCGACTCGCGCAATCGGAAGAATTATGCTCATAGATGATCATTTTCCTCTGCATTCTCGCCTCCGCCCGCTCCCATTCTACGATCGCTCTCGACCCTCTCGACCGACCATTGATACCGACGTTCGCTTCTTCCCCACGCCGATTCCGCCATCTCTCCGTTCTTGCCCGGCATTCCGTCCTGGTAACTTTCCTCACCAGACTGGCCGCCATCGTCCTCCCAAAGCACCTTATGCCAAAATACCCAATGACCGGAACGACGGCGCGCCGCGTCGAGGCCGATCAGCTCCCGACCCTTCTGGACCACTTGCAGCACGAATGTCACATGCCAAAATACCCATCAACCCAAACTCTCGGCGAGACCCCGTTGGTACACCACGAATCCTCGATCAGGGACGTCCAGAGAGAATGGAAGCCCAAAAAGCTGCACATTCGAGGCTGAACGAGAAGCTGGGTAGCGAGGAGATGAAGACGTGGCTCCGGTCTCGAGTCTTGCAAGAGGGAGTCATGAATATGTCGGTAAGTACGAGAGATGTCGTATGGCTTCGCATAACAGACCTTCTAGGGCCTGCCGGACGATCCCTGGCTGAAGGAACAGGGTATTTTGGCACCCGGTCACCAGGATGCGCCCCGCGAAGCAGGTTACATCTTCTGGAAACTCATCGACAATGTTATCCAACGAGTCCGTATTCTTGGTGGTTGATCCTGGATGACAAACTGATTCACCTCCCAGCCTTCGACTGTTCCAATCCATACTCTGTCCCTCTCCAACAACAATTTCGACGCACTGCACCATCTCACTCGTCTGCCCTACTGTCTACCCCATCTTCGCGCTCTCGACCTTAGCCACAACCCGATTCGCAGAGTCGCCGAGCTCGATGAGCTGTTGGCCCAAGGAGAGAGGAAGGGCAAGGCAACAGCGGGCGTCGGCAGCTTGAAGAGCTTGACAGAACTCAAGCTCAACGGCTGCCTTTTCCGGGAGCAGATTCTTGGGCATGCGAAGGGTGCGGAGACCTATCAGCAGTGAGTCTCTTCATAAGAGCATAGTAGCCGATGTTGATATCGAGCAGTGAAATACTGCGGCGCTTTCCCGGTCTGCTGATTCTCGACGGCGTCAATCTCAATCGAGTCGTCTTCGGCATCGAACGCAAGCCAAAACTGAAGCGCACGGACGAGGTACGCGCCGTGTTGCAGCGATCCCCTTTCACTTTCCCGATTGATGTTCAAGCCGGCTTCATGGACACCGAGCTCGTCAAGGGCTTCGTCATGAGCTTTTGCGGACGGTTGGTATCGTCTTTCGCTTCTCAATCATCATGCTCAACAAGGCGATAGATTCTTCCCACTCTTCGATCAGGACCGAGCACAGCTACTCCCTGCTTACTCGCCGAATGCAACGATCTCGGTATCGGCCAATACCCTGCCGTCATATTCGCTCCTTGCACAGCAGATCAAGAGAACACCACACTCCCGACCAAATCCTGTTGCGTTCACCTCTTGGACTGAGCCACCCGGCCGGAACTTCCTGAGAAACGCCGCAAGCATCGAACAGAGGGTCCGGACCCTTAAGAGTCCGGCAGACGACGCAGAGCTGGTCAGATGGTGGGCTAAGGCGGTACCGAAGACGAAGCATCCGCTCGAAGAGGCGAGCAAGTGGTGCATCGATGCATGGGTGCTGGATGGGGAGGGAGTAAATACCAAGCTGTGCGCGATGATTGAGGGAGAGTTCCAGGAGAGTGAGTGGTTTCTCGGTACAGCATCGGTACGTAGCTGAAGTCGACTTCTTCAGTGCCATCCGGGACATACCGAACGTTCTCGAGAACATTCATCCTCGCCGACGCACCTGAAGGCTCTCCGTAAGCCATTCCCAGATTTACCTTCCGCTAAATCTGACCTTCTGCCTAGTGCCAATGTCGCCGGATTTCCAGCGACCGTTCTTTCCGATACGACTGTCGTCCATTCATACATGTCCACCGGCGCTTTCGACTCCAGCCGCTCACTCGCCGTACATGGCGTCGTCATCAAACCACCACAGCCACGATCCTCATCTACCGAGGACCCCGCGCAAGACGCCCTCGTCGCTCAGCTTCGACAGCGAACAGGGATGAACGCCCAATTCGCGGCGATGTGTCTCGTACAGAACGGCTGGGTCTTCGGAACAGCGCTGCAAAATTTTGAGGAGATCAAGTCGAGCATTCCGGCCGAGGCGTTCCAAGGATGAGGCGAGGCCGATTGGACCGGCATAGGATCCTTCGCTGTACCTTCCCTGTTTAACTTTTGTAGTCTCGGTAGCGGACGGCCGTCCCACACCCTCTTCATCACCATCATCCACTTCGTTGATTGATACCCCTATCACAGCTAGAATAGCATCATCACCTGCATGTCGACGTATCACGCATAATCACGCTCTATATTAGGTACCGTGAGCCGGTTAACGGATACCCTCTAAACAACGTGAGACTCCTCGAGGCGGTGCAAACCGGTGCTGAGCTCCTATTGTTTACGGGAGCCACTTCAGCCTTTCTCGGAGACCACCGACGATCCACGAGGCTTGATTGCGCCGTTAGTGAAGATGAAAGCTTCCGACCTCAGAGCAGATAACTCAGCTCTACCTCCTGGCCGATGAGAAGCGGTGCTATCTATGGGATGCGGTGCTGTGCCTACCTTTGATCAGGTGCTCATCTCTTTCCCACGTTGGGTGCTCGATGAGAGGTTGTGTCAGATTGGCCGTATATAGACCGTGAACTAACCCGCAGGTCCCCCAAACTACCAAAGCCCATACAATCTCTGGATCTCATTCGAATCTCCCATTTTCAGTACAATCTATTCCACAAGTGAAGCATCATGCCGCGCGTTCTTGATCGCTTGTCTCATTCTCACCATCACTGACCTTCGCTGACGGTGATCCAAGCATCGCAGGGTATCGGGCTCATGATCCTCGCCGTCGTTTTCCCGCCCGTCGCAGTGTGAGTCATACTCCTCCTCAAAACTTCATCAATAACACTGACTCTCGGCAAACAGGGGTTTCGCTGATGGTACGCTCCCTAAAGCCCACCTTGCTCCTGCCTTGGGTAGCTGACGTATGGTCGCTCAGGCTGGCACGGACCGCTCGCTCTCAATTGCGTCCTTTGGATCCTTGGCTACCTGCCCGGTAAGCGTCCCCTGACCTCCTCTCACCGTCACACCGTACCGTGACCTGATTCTATCAGGCCTGGTTCACGCCTGCCACATCATCTCCAAGAATACCGTCCACCCTCAAAAGCGCTACATCGAGCCCGAGCGACGATCTCGTTCACCCGTCCCGGTGCAGCTACAGGTTCAAGTGCCAAACTGGGAGTACAGCTATGACCTCGAGCGCCCGGTCCAGAGGGGGACTATAATGGCAAACGTCGTACCCGTGCCCATGCACTCGCAGTCCCCGGTCCCGGCGTACTCGGACGATGGGAATGCGATGATGCGTCAGCTCGCTCGGAAGGCGTGATGAGGCGAGAGGTACCCTATAGTGGAGAGGAAGAGCTTCTGAATGCGGTGGAAATCTGGTAAGATAGGAGTGTAGGAGCTTGATGTAACTCATATCGCCTGGAGCGGTAACATCCCCCCAGCTCCCATCGTTACCTTCTTGAGCCAAGTGAAACTCTCCACCGCGCCCTTCCCGTTGAACCTGCCCCACCCAGACGCCTTCACTCCGCCAAGAGGTAACGCGTGCTCATCATGAATCGTCATACCGTTGATATTCACCCCTCCGCTGTCGAGCATGCGTGCGATATCAAGCGCCTGTCGGTAGTCGGATGTGAAAATCGAGGCCGAGAGACCAGTCTCGTGTGCGTTGGCCATCTCGATAGCATGGGAGGTGGAAGTGGCTCGTTCAACTGTAAGGACAGGAGCGAAGGTCTCGTCTGTCGCCAGTCGAGTGGTGGGAGACACGTTTTTTAGGATGACGGCGGGATGAGCCGAGCGGGACGTATCGGACTTCAACGATTGCGCGATGGGGAAGATCATTCGAGCGCCCTGCTTGTCTGATCAGAGCCAGACTTGAGAGCCGAACCAGAGGTACTCGCCTGACTCAACGCCTCATCGACCCGAGCTCTTGTGTCCTCCGCAGCTCCGGGACGACCGAGCTCAAACACACCTCGATCCAGGAGCACTCTAGCAGTATTCCGCAAGACAGACTCGAACTCGTCCGCGATGCTTTCATGGACGATGACCCGTTCATTCGACATACAGACCTGGCCAGAGCTGAAGAAGGCGCCGAAAAGTACCTGGATGAAAATCCCCACATAAGTCCAATCGGGCCAACAGGAGGCAGCTGACATTGTTCGCGGCAAGCTTGAGATCTGCGGAAGGCAGCACAACGGCTGGCGATTTGCCCTCGAGCTCCAGCACGCTCGGTCTACCGTGATACTTTCGTCAGCCGAGGCTGGCACATTGAAGTGGGTATGCGCACTTCAGATGTTTTCCGCACTGAGCTGCTAGTATCCGTCCTGTCTTTACGGATCCAGTGAAGTTCATCATCTGGTCGTCTTCAGCTTGCTTTACCGATCTTTTCATTGGAGACTATACTTGCCCGTACGTCCGGGTCAGCGATCAGCTGCTCCATTCGATGTCCCACGTCCGCCTCGGAGTAGTTGAGGATCTGGAGACAGCCCGGTGGAAGACCAGCATCGGCGAAGAGCGGACCGAAGAGCGCTTGCATCTGGGGTATGAGGTATGAGGCTACAGTCTCGTTGGCTGGACTTGCAGAAAGGGTAGGCCTAGGGAGACGTACATTTGAAGATGACTGTGTTGCCGCATGCTAATGGATACACTGTTGCAAGAGTCAATCAATGCACGGAACGAGCAAGCATTTGCTTACCGATGCTACGCAGACTGAGGGTGAGAGGATAATTGAATGCTGGTATGCTAAGGACTGGGCCGAATGGTTCTCGGAAGACAAGGGCGAGGGAGTTATCGGTCGTTTGCGGGATATAGCCCTACAGCGGTCCCGTTAAGTCAGGCAACGAGCAAGGCAAAAGCTCGACGGACTTCGATCTCGATCGCCCTGAAGGTTCCTCTGGTTAGCGAAAGAAGCGCTAATATCAATAGACTTACGTGCTCGTTGCCCCATCGACTATGTTCGCCGCAGTTCTTCGATCTGCGAAGATGAGGGCGTCGCTGACTGCTATATCTGCGCGCAGCGCTTCTTCGAAGTCGGGAAAGCGTTCTTGCATCAGGGTGAAGACCTGATCGTCCTGCTGTCAGAAGTGGTCTTCCACCATGACATATGAACGATCCACTTTGCTGAGGATCTTGCGACGCTCCCAGCAGGAAACACCCCGCCAGTCTTGGAACGCTCTTTGGCTGTCCCTTACAGCTCTTCGCCTGGTGATGGGTCAGCTCGGTAAAATCCTGTCATGATGAGCCCTCACGTCTCTTTTTCTCCAGCAACGACCACCTCACAGCTCTCCTTGCGCGTCTTGGAGTTTTTGGCTGTGATGGATCCAGCTGATGATTCGGTAACGGCTTCCCCAGCGATCCATAACGGGATTGTCGGAAGGCTGCCCAACTTGGAAAGGTATCGGTAGCCTAATCGAGTCGGAACGCGGTGCAAGAGCCGAGTCCTCATGGTAGACCGAGCTCGATGCCAAGAAGAGGCCTGCCCGAACACCCAACTTTCTTGATCGGTTCAGAATGATTCGACATTGCTTCCGGAGATCACGTGACTGAAACGCCAAGACCTCGCTCATAAATAAATCGGCGAGGATTGATAATCCTGGTGTAATCCTGATGACTAATGACTTTTGGGTTACCAATATAGCTCGCGTCGACGAACTTGTGCTTGGCCCTCGGGCGACGTGAAATAGTCAAGGTATATAAGACGCCCCCCAATTCCGACGATGATGCGGACTTAAACGCCTTCTCCTCGATCACGATACCATCACTCAACGACGAATACCCCTCCACGATGCCCGACGGCCCTTACCCGTGGTCAATGTACATCCATCAATGGACCCGTCTCCCTGCTGCTCCCCGCGGGAATCAGCTCGCAGGTCAGACCGTCATCATCACCGGAGCAAACAGCGGTTCGTCCAGCCCCAGTCCCAGATCCCCGCACTGACGCCATCTAGGACTCGGCCTCGAAGTTACGCGACAACTCGCCGCTCTTCATCCCGCCAAGCTCATCCTCGCTGTCCGTACTCTCGATACCGGTGAGAAGGCCCTTGCCACTCTCAAGAAGAAGTTCCCGAAACTCGATGCCGAAGTATGGTTCCTCGACCTCATGGATATCAAGAGCATCAAGGCGTTTGTCGAACGAGCTCAAGGTCTCGGCAGATTGGATGTGCTATTGAATAACGCCGGGTGAGGAGTATCCATCCTGCTCTAGTGCGAGGCTAATGTGGGATGGTAGGATCAATCCAAACTTCAGCGTTGCACCAGCCAAATTCACTGCTGACGGTTATGAGCGAGTGTATGTGCTTAATGATCGGGAATACAAGTACTGATTTGAGACCAGCCTGCAGACCAATGTCCTTGCGCCTATCCTCATGACGCTCCTACTCGCCCCGCTCTTGCGCAAGACCGCCGCGTCGAACAAATCCGGTAAACCTAGAGTCATCATCACCGGGTCGGACGGGCATGTCGTGGCCGACCACAGTCCCATCACGTCCGCTCTCTCGTCTGGCCAGTCGATTTTGGAGGCCTTCAACGACGAGAAGAAATACGTCAATGGGGAGAGGTACTTCCAGACCAAGGTCCGTCAAGCCCACTCCTAACCCTACCCTAACCGAGCCTAAAGCTGATGAGGTGAATAGCTGTTGCTCCAGATGGCCACACGGAGCCTCATCACCATGATGCCGGACATGACCATCATCAACGTCAACCCGGGATTATGCCGGACTAATCTCGGTCGCGAATTCGACCTCTCCCCCTCCTTCTCCATCTTTGGTACCGTCATCTGGTTCCTCGCGACCTCCCGCAGCGCCGAGAAAGGAGCCCGTAACCTCTCTCATGCCGTGGTCACCAGCTCCGACAGTGTCGATGTCAGTCTTTGCTATTGTTTGGTCCGACCAAGCTGATGCATAGTTGATAGTACTGGAGCGAATGCGGTCCTGCGTATTCGGAGAATAGGTTTTTGCCTACCTTGACAGGTATGCAGGCGACCGAGACGTTCACGAGGGAGTTGTTGGAGGAGGTGGAGAAGATCTTTCCGGGTTGCACCGCGGTGTTGAACAAGTAGCTTTGTGCCAGACAGTTCTGCTCCGATATGCACCCTCCCTCTCATACCCTCTCAAATGCATTAGCCTCCACCTCGTCGATCCTCCCATTTAAGATAAAAGCCTCCACTCCGCCTTCATCTGAAATGTTGAGTGTCCGCTGACCAGATGTCAGGCATTGGCTTCGAAGCTGCCCACCAGCTCGCGGCTCTTCAGCCTTCCCGCCTAATCCTCGCATGTCGATCTCTCCCTTCAGGACGGGACGCCCTGAAATCCATCCTCGCTCAATACCCCCAGACGAATGCGGATGTATGGGAGTTGTATTTGGATAAGTTCAGCAGTCTCAAAGCATTCACCGAGAGGGCGCGAAAGGAGCTGGGACGAGTGGATATATTGATCAATAATGCCGGGTGAGCTCAGATCTCAAGGGAGGAACCAGGTAATGAGATCAGGTTGAATGCTGGGGTGAAGATGACGCCGATGAGACGAACAGAGGACGGTCACGAGAACACGTTCACCTCGTCGCCTGTATCCTCCCTGCTTGAACTGATCTCGGTCCACCTTCCAAGTCAACGTCCTCTCCCCAATACTCCTCACCTTCCTCCTTCGACCTCTGATGGCGAAGTCCGAGGCCCCCCCCTCGCGTCGTCTTCACCACATCCGAAGTGCACGCTTGGGCAGACCCGAGTGGTATCGTCAAAGCCTCGAAGGTTGGGTCGATCATCGCGACGATGGATGACGAGAAGATTTACATCAACCCAAAGCGATACACCCAATCTAAGGTATCTCCCACTACGCTGGTCGCCGGGCAGCATCGCTGACGGACGTCCACCAGCTTCTCCTTCAGATGGCTGTGCGGCGGCTCATCCCAGCTATACCCGAGACCGCCATCGTCTCGGTCAATCCGGGTCTCTGTTCGAGCGGCCTCACCAGGGACTACAAGTTCGAGTGGAACTGGCCCGTGATCTACGGCAAGGCCTGGCGGAACTTCCATGCTCGCACATCGGAGCAGGGGGCTCGAAACATCACCACCGCAGCCGTTTTACCGCAGGATTCGCATGAGGTCAATTTACCCAGCATGCCGAGTACAGAGGCTGATTTGCGATGGGACAGTACGACTCAGTTCTGGGACGAGGTCGTAGCGGAGATGGAGAGGGTTGCACCGAGATGCACTCAGGCATGAAGAAGTGATAGAGGTATTCGCTCCATTGCCAAAGGTCGCATATTTTTGTTTCCACCTGGGTCGACGTCAGCTCCATAATGCTATTGCAATGGGGAAGAGATGAACGAAGGGGCGAGCCAGCGCTCAGGATTTTCAGTGTGTTTGTGTTTTGCTGTCAACGCACGACGTGCTCCTCCAATGGATCGATAACATCGTCGCGCTGGCCTCTCGTCCGGTGAAGCGTCCCAAGGGAACGTAGACTACTCACCTGTTTGACTCATCATTCACTCATCTCGGTGTTCCTCTGCTCATCAGAAGGTGAGATCGAGGGGAATACATTCGCTTCCAAAGAAGAAATCCCTGACCCTTCAGAATCACATCTCTTTGTACGTACCCTTTTATCGCCACGTGGTTGTAGAGTGTCGCGTCCTGAGGAGCCGAGCGAAATACCTGCCCCTTCGAACCTCACCTCGCATCATCAACAGGGTACCAAGAGTGTGACTTGGATTGGCGTTTCCATGTCTGCCGCATAATCAGAAGCATAGAGAAGAACCGGCTGCGGAAAGTTTCGGAAAATCGATCATATCAGCTCCTCCCCTTCCTCTTGGGCTGCAACGACACGGTTGATTCCACTTTCGACATTCGGGCGCCCATACGAGCTTTGACCGCACTCGATATATCCCATTTGCTTCCGCTTCCAGCTTCGAGAGGATTTCAAGACGGTGAGCGCGATCAATCAACCTACTGCCGTAGTCGCGCGGCTACCCGGCGCGTTAAGGCTGGACAGGGGGCGACTGTCTTATCATTTCGGCAATACACATCCGGCGAGGCATACCGCTAGTCTGTCGGGGCGTATCAAAGTTGCCGTCCCTGCGAGGTGCTCTTCACGCTCAATGAAGCCAACGACAGCATGACTACCGACGAATCCGCTGCTCCTACCGCTCCAATCCCCTCGGAACCATCCGCCGCCCCCAAACCGTCCAAGTCTGCTCCTGCGCCTCTGACACCCCGTATCAGCTCGCCGGTACACACAAACCACGCCAACGGCCATGCCACGAGACCGGGAGATAGCCTTCCGAATCTCGGTGATATGGATGCCAAGTGCGGGGGATGCCGGAAGACGATCGATCAGGAGAGCAGTGGGATTGTCGTGGCCTTTGGGTGAGTCCCGTTTTCAAGTTTGATGCGTCACTGATGAAGATTGCAGATCGTCACTATGGCATGTCGATTGCTTCCGATGCGCGAAATGCCGGGAAAGGGTGTCGGCGGATACCAATCTCCTGCTGTTGTCGGATGGCAATCCGGTGTGCGCCAACTGCTCCTACCAGGTAAGCTTCCACATTTGTTGAACATGCTTTCTGACGGTCCGCAGTGTTTCGTATGCAAGCAGGCGATCACGGCGGAGGCGATCATGACGGGTGACGAAAGCTACCATGCACACTGCTTCACATGCCGGACGTGCAAGCGCCGGATAGAGGAGCTCGTATTCGCGAAGACGAGTCAGGGTATCTATTGCATGGTCAGTCAATCGATACGAACGTACTCCGACGAAGCAGCTGATGGTCGCAGGCATGTCACAACGAGCGGGTTGCGAGAAGTCGTCGACATGCAGAAGCGAAGCGACAACGAGCGGCGCGGAAGGAAAAGGAGCGAGATCAGGAGGATGGCTCCAGGCAAGACGAGCTTCGGCAACAAAGCGCCTCCCCTGTCCCGTCCGGTGCCGCTTTGCTTGCTTCCCCTGCCATCCCCTCGACTAGCAGCATCCCCTCTCCATCGCCATTCGTCTCACCCAACGCGACTACCATTTCCGTCCATTCCGAGCGATTAATGGAAGCAACGGGTTCACCTCATGGCGGCATTCCAGACATCGATGCGCCTCATCATCTTGAGCTGAGCGTTGAGCGTTCGGCCCCGAGATCGGATTCACCAATAGCGAAGGCGGCGCAGGACATGCCACTTCCTGTATCCCCCTCTGACAGGAGCCCTCAACCTCGAAATCAGAATGCAAGTCTCGGGTCTTCACAATCCCTCGACGCAGGCTCCCCGTCTTTTGGTGAAAATTCATCTGCACGAGGAGGTCTGAATGTAGGTTTGGGCGTAGGACCGGTGGGTTTGGGAGTACCGACAAGCAAGGCAGAGCGGAGAAGATCGATCTATCCCGCGATGACTTTCAACATGGATGCTCACAACTCCATATTTGCTGCCGAGCCACGATTATCGCCACTTCCTCCATCGCCATTGCGAGCATCCTTCACCGGTGTTCGAGTCGAACAGCCTGTTCGATCACCGACTTCGCCCACGCCATCCCACCTCGGCGCAGAATCATTCCCCTTCAGAACCTCGGCGGCGGGTCCATCTGTCTCGTCCGAATCCGCAGCGCGCACGAGCTCGGATGATCACCGGCCTCCCAGAACCAGCTCGTTGCCGGATCAACTCTCCGCTAGCCGTTCTCGGCCCTTGATTGCGGAAGAGGACGAAACTGCGGACTCAATGGATGCGCCTCCACAGCTGCCGCCAAAGCTCACTCCGGTTCAGAATATCGATGTGGAGAACAGCACACCTCGTCTGCTGGCTCCCGACCTTCCACCAATGACATTCTCTCTGTCCGATCCTGATTTCGCGCTCATACTCAATCACATAGACCGATCACCTCCGAAGGAGAGCCCGATACCCCGGACTGGTGATCCAGGGCACACGATCAAGCCAGATGCCGATGGATCTGGCAGTGTCGGCTCTAGGTCATCCTCCCCTCACCATGCTTCATCGGCAGCCCTGGCTAGGAGTCCGCAGATGGATATGCTCTCGTCCGCCGTGGAGACGGAAGGCTCCTCTCGGTCCCTGTCACGGACACGCTTATCACCAAATGACCAAACACCCACACCTCAGCTGCTTCGAACCCGTCAGCCCTCGACAGAATCGACGACTTCCGTAGCATCGAAGCTCGGGCGAGATAGCGCTTTTGCGGCGATTGTGGAGATGGTTGCTACCAACAAGCATATTGGACACGACACAATACCGGTGGACCTGAACCTCTTGTCAGGAATCGTGGCTGAGGTCGAAGATCTCAAGGACGTCATAGCGGGGTTGACAAATAAGTACACTGGAGCAAAAGTGAGGCGCCCTACTTGACCCTTCATAGCTTGAGCTGACGATGCGAAGCGGACAAGTCAGCAGTACAGCGAGGGTCTGACTGTCGCAGGCGAGGAGTACGACAAAGAGCTGGCTCACCGTCGAGAACTCGAAGCCGAGGTTAAGAGATTGCGTGCACAGGTGCACAGCCAAACAGCGCGACTGAGTGTCATCTCTGGTGATGAGCGGAGGGAGGAGAATATGAGGCGACGGTCGCATGATCTCGCCAACAGCTTGACGGGATTGGAGAGGGACATCTCGAAGTTGAGGGCGCAAAGGGATATGACGCTTGCTGAGGTAGAAGAGCTGAATGCCTCACGAAAGAGGTGAGTTCTATGTGACAACATAGATTTACTGACCTGCTTTAGCCTCGATGGCTCTTCTGATGATGCCGCATCCATGCTTAGCCGCTCATTGACCAGACGCCTCGACACTATCAAGGAGCAGTATCGAGAGGAACTCGAGCCGCTCACAGCTCAGCGAGAAGCATTGCAGCGCGAGATTGCGGACCTTCGTGAGATGCGGGAGCAGTTCCTCGAGGAGTCAACAGCGCTGGCAGCGAAGAATGAGGAGCTTGCCGAACTCAATGCGCAGCTCTCGCGTCAAGTCGAGTTGTTGCAGGATAGCTTGGCGCGAGGACGAGGTCCAACTATCTTCAGCAAGGGTCGGTCTCACCCTAGCGGATCGCCCAGTCTGTCCAGCTTGGCCACGTCCGCGATATTGCAAGAGGTGCCTGAGGAGACGGCGCGAGTAGTTAAAGTGACTAGACCCGAACCAATCGAAGCTGCCCCTGCTCGCCGCTTCAAGTGGTACAAATCGTCTAAAGGTCCCGACCTGTCCGGCGTGTCCGCCTCCATTTCGAAACCGCTCGGCCTTCCTTCTGATCGGTTTCGGAACATGCAGCGTCCTTCGACCGAGTTTGGTGTCCGGGAGCATGCGTTCCAACAGCACTCGACGATGCGCTTTACGAGGTGTGAGCTCTGCCAGGAGAAGATGTGGGGATTGCAGGAAGTCCGGTGTGCTTGTGAGTATACCTTGTTGCTGTGCGTGGTGCTGAATAGTACTCAGCTTGCGGGATGGTGTGTCACTCCAAGTGCGCGGAGAAACTACCGAGGTCCTGTTCGGGACGGGGTCAGGCAGGTCTGGATCTGATGGATGGGTCAGCAAGTGAGTATTGCGAATGCTTGAAGTCTGGCTGATGGTTATAGTGCCTTCCCTCTTTGGCCGTGAGCTAGTGGAGCAGGTCGCAGCGGACAAGACAGCCATTCCTGTCATCGTCTTGAAGTCCATATCAGCTGTAGAAGCAGTCGGTGCGTTCTGATTCCATGAAACAACATAGTCACTGACGGCTGTCAGGCATGGAGTACGAGGGTATCTACCGAAAAACAGGCGGATCATCCCAGTCCAAGCAGATCACACAGCTGTTCGAGCGGGGCGACTATGAATCTTTCGATCTTGCGGATGTGGAGACCTTCAACGACATCTCGAGCGTCACCAGCGTCCTCAAGACCTACTTCCGACAATTGCCCGATCCGCTTTTGACCCACGCGCTGCATGAGAGCTTTGTTGCTGCTGCTAGTGAGCCATTCGCATGTCGAGGTTGGGCACAGCTTGACAATGCATCTCAAGGCATCCGCGATGCGAACAACAAGCACTCTGCTCTTTGCGCGCTGCTCAAAGAACTCCCCAAGGAGCATTACGATACCTTGCGGGCCCTCATGTTACACCTCAATCGGGTCACAGCCAAGTCTTCGCTGAATCTCATGACGAGCCAGAATCTCGGCGTCGTCTTTGGTCGTGAGTCTTACTCGATCCGCCTTGGACCATTCTGATCCATGTAGCCACGCTTATGCGCTCATCTGACCCGAATCGCGAGTTTGGGGATATGGCGGGTAAAGCCCTCTCCATACAGTGGATGGTGGATCATGCGCCGCAGGTGTTCACGGAGGTACAAGGGGTATAGCTTGCATCTCTATCTTACATCTGCATGGTACATCCCTTCGTGCATCGTCTTCTCTTCAGGCAATCGCTACGTCTGTGGCATGTCATGGCATGGGATCTGAGGATTCACACCGCGAAGCCGGGCTCGTCGAGGGCTTTCTTCTCGTCGTAGACGGAAGGACCGTCAAGCTCGAGGCTTTCCCTACGGCCCGTCATTTGTGACTCATGACAATCAAGGAGAAGCGACAGACCAAGTGGGCGGGAGTTCGTCAGCTGGTGGGAGGGCTGCGGACATTGGTGGCTGGATGGCGTTATGGAAGTCTCCACCGCCCCTACTAATCGTCATTCACTGCTCACCCGGAACATAGCGGACCGGACTCACGCCTTGGTGGTCCACTCCGGACGAGGCTTGTACTTGAGATAAGTAGTCCTGACGATGAACGTCCCGATATTAAGCAGGAACGCAACCATTATCATCCAGATCGCCGGCCTTTATCCCTATCAGCATCTCCCCTAGGATTACAAAGCGAGGGGAAAGACGAACCCAGGTTTGGTATCCGGGATGGACCCGACCGTGTCGAAGATCTTGTGTCTCACACGTACGACCTCGCCGATGTCCAGCGACCACTGATCGACCCATCAGCTTGGTGAGGTGATCCCGGTTTGCAGGTGTAGGAGGGCGACTTACTGCGATGAGGGTGAATGGCGAGGACCAGATTGTACCGGCGAAAGCCCAGCGTGTCCAGTCCCACGCGTGTTGGTCTCTGTTACGCCACGCCCCGGAGGCGGCGAGGCTCCAGGTGACGGTCATCCCGATTGCGAGACATGCTGGGGGCGGGGCATCAGCTCTGACCCGAAAACCGGATGGCGCTTGGAAGATCGGTTGGGAGGAGGGAAGTGAGTGGACGTACCGAAAACATGCATGATCCCGCTCGCGATCAGGTACGAGTCGGGGATCGCCATCGATATATCGGCCAACGTCTGGAGGGCCTCCGGAAGCTGTTCGAGCTCAGGCTCCATCGATCCGCCAAACGCACGGTTCGAGGAGCACTTGTTCCTATCACCCCATTAGCTTAGCATAAGTCACTCAGGTAGGGAGACGCACTCGACCCCGGGAACGCCATGGGAGCACCAACCCCACGTTCCGAAACTGACCGTGCCATTACTGTGTGTATTGACATGCACCACAGAGAGGCCGTTGATGATTGGATCGGAGAGGGAGGAGAGGAGGACGAGTAGGAAGGAAATGAAGACGGGGAAGAAGAGGTAGGTCGCTTGATTACCGTCCCAACCTCGGTAGGGTGGGACGGCATTGATGACCTGGTCAGAACCGGCTGTCTTTCTCATTCTGAAGTGATTCTCCTCTGTGGTGCAACCGTAAGCCTCAGAACAGTACAGCGCTCGCGATCGAGCGGTGGAAGATAGGAACGGCGTGTGAGAAATGAGACAGATCAGCGCTCTATGCAGTCAGCTTGACCAACTCGAGGGCATGCAAGGAGGAGATCATCCTTTCGCGAGTCGAAACACGGTCTTGGTTTTGTTGCGGAAGCAGGTGAGTGTGAGATCTAGTTATGAGACCCGTTTTAGCGGGTCCCGGAAAGGACGGTCGTACTTTGACGTGGGCGAAGTAAACGGTGCAGAGGTTTTGAGGTGAAGACCGTGAGGGAGTGCGGGAACCGTATGAGGTGCGAGGAGATGTGTCAAGGTGTAGTTGGCTGGATGGGGCTTGGAGGGAGCGGATTGACGTGAAACCGCAGTGGTGCAGGTTTGAACGTAACGTGGTGACAGTGAGAGGCGTTTGAATGAGACGTTTGCTGAAGAAAGGATAGCTTCTCATGTCCCGAGCTCGATCCAGACGCAGTACCTCGTTGAACCAGGTCAGATTAGCTAGAAATGATGTGGTTCGCGGTGTGATGACTTTGAGCAGGTCTGAAGGAATATACTCTCCCTCACAAATTGCTCTCTTCAGATCCCTTCAGCACTGAGGTCGGCTCGTTGGCATGATGTCTGACGATGAGAGATCATGAGAGATCGTTCCATGCAATGTATGCATATCTTCCGTCATTGCAGCGATTTGACGAATGCCTGGTACACACATGATGATCAGCCCTGACCATCATCAGCTGGATGAAGTCAAACCCACCTGCTCCAACTTGGACACCTCGCTCCTAAACCTCTCCACCTCCCTCCAACAATCCAACGGTCTCCCCTCCTTCTCCCTACTCGCATCAGC
>JAABUK010001107.1_pt1 | contig 52788 bp, 61 predicted proteins | sample 5559141 | NCBI WGS metagenome assembly JAABUK01 (sample SAMN10711869, study PRJNA513367) | rock metagenome | isolation source: Antarctica rocks | place: Antarctica: Victoria Land, Pudding Butte nord | collected 2016-01-03 | reverse complement strand
ATTTTGTTGCATGCATATGCAAATTCGCGCGTGTGGGTCCCACTTTGAGCAAACGGATGATGCATTCGATTTAGGCATGATTGGCCTATTGTACATGGCATACGCCAATGGCTGCACTGGTTTCTGGTTCCCATTGGTGCTAGGTCCAGTGCTTGCCACAGACATTTCCAGCGTAGACATTGTTGTAACACCTCCAATGGTGTGTACAGCTTGTCAGGCATGAGGCAGATGGGAGCCCTGCTGTGTGCAGCATATGTTACAGTGTCTGTGTGACTGTATAGCCGGCGTGGACCCCACAAAGGGAACCCCTTTGCTGCAAGGTTGACCCCTGCTGCCTCACAGACTCTGCCTGCTGGTGTGGAGCTCTCCGCAGTTTCTGCTGCGACCAGCTCTGCACCTCTCCTTCACCAGGTGCACTTACTCACACTCAGTGTTGGACACCATTTCTCACCTTGCTTGCACGAGCAGGAATGCCAAGGTCTTGCATTGCATGCATTCCCTGTGCACACACTCTGCAGTGCTTTGCTGCCTTGTTGGGCCTTGTCTCTGAAATACCACAATGCCTGATGTCTTGCAATCTGGCAGTGATTGGCTGCTTCACGGCTGGTGATGCGATAGACAACAGAGAACATGAGATGCTCAGTCTGTGCAGAGCACGTCCTCACATTCTGTCAAGACAGGCTCAGCATCTTCCTAATGTTGACTGCTATGAGCTGTATTGTGTTGTCCTTAGTCGTTGCCACAGGCAATGTGAAAGACATGCATCCTGGTCTGTGCATTCATCATGCACAAACACATGTTCAAAGCCTGACTCTGAAGACTGATGACATTTCAGGTTATTTGTTCTGGCTGCTTCTGACGTGTGACTGCAATGCTTTTAGGGGGGAGATGCAGAGGTACAGGGCAAACAGCGCGTATCTATTCAGCGGGGTGACAGCATGCTCAAGAAGGGAGCATCCTTGCTCAAGAAGTTCATCCCCCACAAGAGCAGACGCAACTAGAAGTGCTTGGGGCCATAGTTTGAGTACATTTTGGTGTATAGGTGTCATGGGAAGACATGATTTCCCATTGTAGGCACACATGTAAACCAACATGCTGCTGTGTTCTGAAAACTGAACTGTGGAATTATGCTGCTGTGACTGAATCTGTTTCGCCTGTCAAGAAATCTGCATTGTTGTCATTGTGGGCCTGCATGTCAACTATCTTGACCATGTCAAGATACATGTGCCACCAAGAGATGCATGCATAAACTGTCCTGGTCCTGATCACAACGACACAGCGACAGACACAACACTTTCTTCACTACTGGACAAAGCAGTTGAAGCAGAAAGTTGCTTGCCTCGAGACTCAGCTGAGGACCAAGCAGAGGACTCAGGACTTGCTGGAGTTACAGGCAGTCCTTATTGCTGAGCTCAGGTTTGACTCATCCTTGCAACTCTGCTCATCATGCTCTTGCCTCCTTCGCTTCACAACCAGTGCCTGAAACTACATGCATATGCATAAGAGCTACCTGTCAATGCATCGCAATGCAAAAGCATGCACAGCTACTCTAGTTGTGTAAAGCAGCTGGTTACTGGTGCACCCACATAACTTCCAGTCAATGCAAGGCAATGCTGCATGGCACTCTCATACTGCATAGTACACTACAATTGCTCCCAGCACTCTCAAATTACAGTCCCAGCCTGGGTTGAGCCATCATGCTGCAACAATGATCTTTGATACCATTACTCATGCTGCAGCCAAAACACACTGAACACGCTGCAGTCTGACAAGCTAATCATAGTGGCATGCAGGTGTGAAGGTGAGGCAGGAGGGGCAGATGGCCAAGCTGTCTTCCCTGGAGCAGGCCCAGGCAGCCCTTCAGGCAGATTCAGCTGAGTGGTGGGCAGGTGAGGCCCCTGGGCCTGCTGCAGAGAAGAATGCTTGGTGATCAGCCTGGGCTCATCGCCAAGGTGTCTGTTCCGGAGCAGGCCCAGGCAGTCTTGCAGGCTTGACCAGCCGCCAAGCCTGGTGACTCCTTGGTAGATGTGCCTCACGTGAGGTGCTTCTCGCGTGAGGCACATCCACAAAGGAGTCACTGGGCCTGGCAATGCACTGGCCAGGTAGGCCTGGTGCCTCTAGCAGTGATGCATCAGCATGTTGCCCTTGCACAGAGTGTAGACAACAGTCATGAGGCAAATTCTGTGCTACAGCACATGGTTCTCATGTCCATGCATGTTCAGCTCATATGAGACCTTTGTGCTGTCTAAGCATTCATACAGCACAGGTTATATGCTTATGGAAAGGTTTTCTGTAAAGACGTCGTCAGGAGGTGCTGCAAACATACACATAGCGTAGCTACAATGCCTGTGACCAAAGTCCCTTGTTCAAATACCATACAGATGAATACTGGGCCTTGCTGCATGGGCTGAATGAGCTCATGAACAAAGCTGTGTTTCTTGTGCAGTCACCATACAGATGAATGTTGGGCCTGTTGCTCCTCCTCTCAGGTCACTGCTGCCTGGTGCTTGTGGCTGTCACCATCTGCAAGCGCGTGCCAGCAGGCGCACTGCTCTTCCTCACTGTCACCTCTGCTGCTGATTTACTCAGTGTAAGTCATAATCTCACATCCTCCCCCCCTCCTCTTGTTGTCTTACGCCTTCACCCCCTTTCCCTCTTTAGACCCTCCCCTTCAGGCCCCCTGTCCCATTGCAAGGGTGCCATGTGTTTAATGTGCATCCTATGTTTTCTGCAGGCTGCTGGTGCCAGCAATGGAGTGGGTGGTGGTGTGGTGAAGCTGGATGAGAATGGGTTAGTGGGCCACTGACCCATTCTCATCCAGATCCACCACACCACCACCCACTCCATTGCTGGCACCAGTGGTGACGGGTGGTGAGGAGCAGGGCCCCTCCCCCCTGCAGCACTGGGGGGGTCAGCAGTGAGGAGCTGGACAGCCTTCATGCCCTCACCTCCATCTCCCAGGTCACACCTGCTGCTCCTTGTGTGTTGATCCAACCCCAAACAGAGTGTTCTGGAAAGCAGCGGCATAAGGCATGGTATGTGAACTGATGCTGCTGCTGTCAATATGCACAGCAAGGCAGACCTACATAGCTGTCACTTGCTATGATCGCTGCCAAGCTGTGGTTTGGTGGTTTTCGTTTCCTGCCATGCAATTGGTGGCATGCATGTCGTATGACTGATAGCAACAATGCCCCTCGTGTCACTGCTCAGCAGCTGCTGTGCAGCCTTGTGGACTGCAAGCTTTCCCTTACGAAATGACTGCACACTCGGAATGCTCACAAGCTGATGTGAGAGGCGCATATTACCATCAGACTGTCAGCCGTCGCTCCTGAAGTGATGCATACTCAGAATGTCAAAAAGCTCATGTGAGAGGTGCCTCTGTGTGCCTCGAGTGGATGTATCGCTTGCTTGGTTGTGCATGCACCAAGCAGCCTTTGCATCTGCTAGAGGCGCCATAGCTCAGCCCCCTCACCTAGCATGCCCACTTCTACCTCACAGATTCCATGATGTGCGTGCGTATGCGCATGTGGTCTGCCAGATCTCTCATGGCCACTAATTGAAAATATTCGTCAGCCAGTGATTCAAGATGAGAAGCTGATACGTAGCCTTGTCTCTGAAGTGTCCGGCCCACATTTCAGAGACAAGCTACCGAGCAGCTCCTCTGATGACACTGTCAGCTGCCACCATGCAGTCCTGTTTGTTGCTTGCCTGATCAGTACAGTGTTTACAAATCTGGCTCAAGGCTGGCGTTCAGTTACTGTGTCACAACATGCTGAGCTCTAGAGTGCTTGGCAGCATCAGGCTTGCTGTCATAGAGCTCCGTTTCTGCCGCATGTATGATGCAAAGTATGCCTCATGCAGTTTGCTGCTGAGCAGACTCTCGTACAGCTGCAACAAGCAGATTTCTTATCCAAACAGTATCAGTCTCACTGACATTTTCCTGCGTCAAACCTCATTGCAATTTGCTGGCTCACCTGCAGCCCAAAAGATGGGTACTCTTCTTTGGCAGCATACACAAATTGCAACAGCGATGCAGATTTCTCACATTGCCTATGCTGGGATGACCAAGCTATCAACCAATACTAAGTTCCAAACAAAACTTGCAGCTGACAACCATACAAGCTGCGTTTCAGCTGCAATTTTGTTTTGAACTGAGTAATGATTGATGATTTGGTAATCCCCACGTGGGCATTGTGAGATTTTGCATCACTACATGGTCACTTTGGTAGGCACACACATCAATCTGTGTGTTTCAACAAACAGTGCTGACACTACAAGCTTCACTTCAGCCAAAACTATCCACCGTAAGGTGTTGACACGTTGGGCTGTAGTCCAACGTTGGGCTGTAGTCCATGCATAACTCTACTTCCAGTGCCGCTGCCAACCTTGAGATTGTTGTTACTCTGTATTATGAAGAAATTGTTGTGCTGGTAGCCGTCACCAGATTGAGACACCTGGATACTGCGTCAAAGAGGGTATGTCTAGATTTGGTACTGGCAACCAGAATGACAGTGGCTTTGTGATGCAACACAAAATCAGTCCCAGCGCTGACAGCAGCAATGGTCCCACCGGTATCATGGAAGAACCAGTCAGGCAAAATCAGGGCAAGATGCACTCACATGACTTGTTCCCTTAGGACATATGTGTGGCCTGTTACCAACACGTATCTGGTGCATCAGATGAGTACATGCTTATCAGTCCCACGATGGTGAGTTGTCAATCTCAGCAGGCCCTAGGGATTGACCCATAAAGCTGCTGTGTACACAGTCCACATGGTCTGTAGACTGTCCACATGCTGGCAGACAATTGTTGCCTTAAACAGCTGCAAGACTTTCAAGACTGCAATGTATGAACAGTTGCTCTGGATTGTCATGCTTCTGCACTGCCACCTCTTGCAAGCCAGCAATTTCAGTGACATGTTCAGTTGTACAACTACAGCAGCGTGCAAGACTTGCTGGGAGGCTAAGTAGTGTTAGTCAGAGGTTGTGGCAGTCTGTACCACGACTATCATGAACAGTGGGTTCAGGCTAGCATTCCTGTTTGCTGCCACTTCTTGCAAGCCTGCCAGCTTCAGTGTACTCGCTGGAAAGCCCAGGCGCTATTGATAGCACTGTGGTGGTTAATAAGGTCAATAGCAGAATGATGCTAAATTTACCTGCCAGTGCTTTTGCCTGCTGCTGACACATGTAAGGGGAGAGTGAGGGACCGTGTGATTAGGGCTTGTGAGCCCCTTTCTCATGCTGGGGCATTTTGTGTCCCTCTCAGGGTTACTGGATTGTGATGTTGCAATGGTGTGACTTTGCCATTGAGCATGCATGAATCAAGCTGCTTATCAGTGCACTGTTTCCCTTGTAGAGGCAAATGTGTTTGCAAATTTGACCTTGTGTCTTGTACCCTCACAGCCACATTTACTGGCACTCACATGTTATGTCCACTCATTCTTTGCCAGATGGGCTCATCACTGGAGAGACCCTCTGCACCACCTTTGCCCTCGGCCTGCCCACCATTGTAGTGGGCAACCTCCACATGTTTTCCAGTTCTTGTAGCTATGCAAGGCACCGAGCTGGAATGCTGGTAGATGTTGCTCGATTTAGTGGTGGACTGACCAGGAGAGGGCAGCCAGCTGTCAGGACCTCAGATGTTGGGGCTTAGCTCAAGCGGGCTGTACCCCATCAGACAGTTATACATTGCATCACTCCAGCTGCAGACAACATGGTCACAGTGCTGAACAACAGCATGTTGAGCTGATCAGGTCTGACCACCTTCAAGCAAGCAACAACCCCGACACAATACTTGCTGCGTAGACTGCATATGGGCATTGGCAGCACGCCCCATCCATGCCGTAGTCACCACGGTTGTCGTGCTGTCAAGGTGCAGCATGACAGCCATGGTGACTACGGCATGGAGGAGGTGGAGCGCTCCCCCCTCTCCTACCTCTCCACCACCACCACCGCCCCCTCCCTCAAGCCCCCCAGCCTCACTGTGCCCCCCTCCAACACCAGACAGCTTCAACACTCTGCAAGATGATCATTTGTCATGTTTAGTCTGACCTCCCAGAACTGGTGTGATTGAAAGATCTTCACACCTACTGCAGCAGCAACTAGCAACTGGACTCTTTCTGCATGGTGGCCAACCATTCTTGGTTTGAATGGTCAAAAATGCCTCTCAGCTAGTGTTTCCTCTCAAGCAGGTCGTCTGTGTCTCTGATATACACAAAGCGTTGTGTGCTTTTGACTTTTCTGCTGTTTATTGTAGAAATACTGACCAAATTTGAGCAGATGAGTAAACAGGCCAGCACTCCTCTTAGGCCTTCACTGGGCCAGTCACACCTGAGGCCGAAAACTTTGACAGTGCATATGCTTTGGATGCTTGCACTAATGGTCGACGGTAAGTATTACCTTGGACAACTGCTGTAGGCTGTCAAGCCTGTGCACTTCAACACTTTGCAAGCCTGCCAGCTTCACTGTTCTGCTCATGTGTACACAGTTACAGCAGCATGCAGGGTGAACAAGGCTTTGCCCTCTTGGTCCGCCCACCATTGTAGTGAGCAATACGCCACACACTTGCCTGCTCTTGTAGCTGTGCAAGGCACTAGAGCCAGCAAATCTGTTGGGGTCATTCAGCTCGGTAGTGGGGTTTGCTCAGCCCAGTGGTGACAGACCAAGAGGGCAAAGCCTTCTGGTAGGGTCACATGTGACTCCAACGATGTCTTGTCCTGTCAAGTCGATGAACTGATTGTGCATATGTCCCATGCGACTAATCACAATGGCAACATTGAAATGAAATTCCACTGAACTGTTCTTACCCTTGTCTGTGTAGAGTGGCTGTAGGCTTGCTAGGAAGCTGGGAAATGTCAGTGCACATGCTCCGGTTGCTCCGACCCTGTGCTCATTGATAATGGCTCTGGGCTGTCAAGCCAGTGCACTGTCACTTCTTGCAAGTTTCACTCTGAAGCTGTGACCTGTAACCTCACAGCCACCACACTTTCTGGCAGTTGTGTGACACAGTCACACATCCTTTGTTACACATATCCCATACTGAAGTCCCTTGTGCCTTACCAGAAGGCTTTGCCCTGATGGCTTGGCCACCGCTGGACTGGACAGTCACCACACAACTACCAAATCTGTGCAAGACACTAGAGCTGGCAAATGTGTGGGGATTGCCCAGTCCAGTGGAGGGCAGGGCAAGAGGGCAAAGTCTTGTGGTAGTGCAAAGAATAATTTCACTGATGAATGCCATCTAGCAAAGGATGAGAAACTTCTGCCATGTGGGCTCTGGCATGGCCATTGGCTGCAGTAATCCAGCAGGCTTTTCGTTAGAGCTCTTGTGGTTTTCTGACTTGAGCCACGTGTAGTCATCAAGTGCTTCAAGTCACTGTCGTGATCAAGGCCAGATTACCAGTAGATTTGAACAGTGGGCTCCCCCATCATGTCAGCACCTGCACCACACAGCAAGACAATGAGTAACGAGCAAAGTTTACATCTCAGAGACATGAACATGAGCAGGGCAAAAGCAAGGGTGTCATTGTCAAGTCAAGCGCTGCATGCAGTCTGCAACAACATGCTCTGCAATGCCTGTTATGGCAGATGGCATGTAGCACTGTTTGGCAAGTTCAGGAGTGCAGCGCTTGACACGCAGGAGCATGAGCCGGTGTAATGCACATTGCACCTCCATTGACCTGGCTCATCAAAACACCTTCAGAATCCCATTGCTCAGCAACTTGTCCTGAAAATCTCAAAGAGGACAGGTTGTTCAGTGACAAGACGTGCAGCAGGGAGCTATCCACTATCAGTGGTAGAGTCCACTGTCTACTTGGCTGTAACACCACAGCTGTGTACACATGTGAGGCAAGGGTGACGCTGCAATGCCAGTGCCACCTCCAAGTCACCATGGTCAACCGTGAGAATGGCCTTAAAGTCAACCTCCACTCAGTAAAGGAGTGTTCACTACGCTGTCATGTTGATGGTACTACCTGGTGATTTGACCTGATATGGCTCTCGCTGCCTGGCAAACCAGCTAGGTGCCTCCTGTAGAAGACACTGATTGTGACGACAAACACACATTCAACAGTCAACATGCATGCAAAATTTAACAACCGCTGCAAGCTGCTGATGGGTGGCTGACACACCCAAAGAAAGGGCGTTGCAGATGGAACAGCAGCTGCAAGCTTGCAAACCTGCAAACTTGGAGCTGCTGTTCCATCTGCACACCTACCTGCGATGCTCTTCCCTGGTCCTCAGCTGCAAAGCTGCATGGGTATGCTGTGTAAGATCTGAGGTCAGAACCATCAGAACCATGCCCGACACTTCCTTGCAGTCTCAGGCATGGTCCTCACTTTAGCTCTTCCCAGCCATATGCTGCATGGTAGACAGTCAAGCGGTCTGCCGCTGCTGTTGCTGACAGTGCTGGCTGTAACAAGCTGAGGGACTGTAGCAGTCCCCAAGCTGGCTATTCTTTGAACAGGCTCAACGCATGTTTTCTGCTGAGGAGACGCAGCAGATGTGTGTGCATTCTCTTCAGGCAATTGCCAGGAGAGAACTTCATCTGCGGCATCTCATCAGTAGGAAACATGCATTGAGCCTCTTCAGATGATTGCCAGAATTTGCCAGGGTGAGCTATCCTATTCGGTCCCGAACTCCCAGCACAGGGAGTGCCAGGGTACAAAGTCCAGAACACTGCTGTCTTAAATCACACTTAGCACAACAATGAGTTTACCACATGAGCAATAGCCACACATACATACACAGCCCTGGGTGCGCCTCTTGTCAGTACCACTTCTTGCAAACCTGTCATCTTCAGTGTGTCTTTGGCAGTGCCTCCATCCTGAGGCCACCATCCAGCAAGCAAGCACCTCCTATACCAACTTGATGTATGCTTGTCACCGATCGGTTGCGACCTGCAGGTGGAGACAGGCATAATTCCTGCTGTGAAAGTCCATGACAGGCGTGGGGACTACGGTATGGAGGAGGTGGAGCGCTCCCCGCCCTCCTGCCTCTCCACCACCACCACCGCCCCCTCCATCAAGCCCCCCAGCCTCACTGGGCCCCCCACCATCACTGCCAGCTTCAGCATGCCTGCTGCCAAGGGCAGGGCGCTTCCAGCAGCATGAGGAGGTCTTCAGCCGCATCAACAGTGGCATGGAGCTGGGCTCCCCCAAGGTACCCACTGCCACCCACCTCAATTTTGTGACATTTGTATGCAAGTTTGCAGATGTGGGTCAATTATGATGCTTGGCTGGTCAAGGCGGTTGCAGCACTTGCATGCTTGCAGTGTAATCCTGCAAGACTTTTGCATAAGAATGTGTTTTCTTTCTTTGTGAATGCTGCCATGCATCATCAGCTGACGCTCATGTTTTGTTTGCTGAATGATCTAGCGAACCGTCATGCAAATGAAGCATGCATTTGATGTAGTCGCAATTGGCCTATTGTACATGGCATTCCCCAATGGTCGCACTGGTTTCTGAAACCCATCCCTGCTAGGTCCAGTGCTTGCCACAGACCCTTTCAGTCTAGGCATTGTTGTGACACCTCCAATGGTGTTGACAGCTTGTCAGGGATGAGGCAGACAGGCGCTATGTTGTGTGCAGTGTATATCACAGTGTCTGTGTGGCTGTAGGGCCGGCGTGGACCCCACTCAGGCAACCCCTTTGCTGCAGGGTTGACCCCTGCTGCCCCACAGACTCTGCCTGCTGGTGTGAAGCTCTTCGCAGTTTTCGCTGCGACCAGCTCTGCACCTCTCCTTCACCAGGTGCAGTTGTGCTCACACTCAGCAGCAGACACCGTTTCAAAACTTGCTTGCACCAGGAATGTTCAGATATGCTATGTGTTGTGGTGCTGCCAGGCAAATGCAAAGTCTGCTGGAGGTCTTGCATCACATCGTCGCCAGCGGTGCTGATGCACTTCAGAGCTACAATTAGGATGTAGCAAAAGCATCAGTGCAACCTTTGATGCCTCACAAGACATCTGTCACTAGAATGTTGGTACATCAAATTGTTTGCATCAAGAGTTTCGTTTTGCTTGCAACAACAGTATTACAGAGGTTTTGCAGATCGCTGCCCAGCTTGCTGCCTAGTCGTACTAGCAGTGTCGCCATCTGCTTCAGCCATACTGTGATTTCCAGCAGTCTGCAAAGTGCTGTGTGTTTAAGCCGTAGAAGGCTGCACATCTGAGCTGCAGTCCTGTGTCTTCTGGATCAGATCAGACCAGGCAGCCCACAAGGGCCTGTTACCCAGAAAGCAGATGGCACTCCCTCCTCTGTAGCCTTGGTGCTCCTGCCTGTGGTCAGGCGCATGGGCCACGTCAGCAGTTTGTCATGGGCCACATGAGCAGTTTGTCATGGGCCACATGAGCCATTTGTCATGGGCCACATCAGTACTTTGTCATGCATCAAGAGCTGTCAGACAGCTGTCATAATCTCATCAGTCATGCAGGGACAAGCCTAAGGTCACTGATTCAGATGCTGTTGTTCAGCCTGCAATGTCTATCAGATCTGCAGCACCTGCAACTGCAGCTGATGCAGCCCTGAGAAAGCAGTAAGATGTATGCCATACACACCTGTTGAGATCCCCAAAACAGACAGCTGTCTGACATGACAGATCTAAAGAGTCAAATGTGCCCTGCACAACAAGCTTCCTGCTCAGGCAGAAGTGACTTCAGGGTAGACATAGTAGACACCAAGCAGTAGACAAAGTGGACACCACAAATGCAAGTTTCAGTAATGACAAAAGATGCGGAAAACCACCAAGCGTAGACCTCAGCAACAGTATGTGTTTGGGACCAAGCAGTTGCAAGCACTGGCATAGTCGGGAGGAACAGTCACAATCACCTTGTCTCACAAAGAAGGCTTGCTGTACTCACAGCACCACAAGCAACACACATTGTTGGGCGCAACCATGAGTGCAACATCAGGCTCAGCATTACATTTCATCAGTTCTCAGACCCTGAACCCCAAAAATGCAAAAAGAACGCTAAAACCCTAACCTCTACAACCTATCCAACAACCCTAACAAAAAATTAAAAGTTCGAAAAAATTAGGGTTTTGCAAAATCCTAACGGTGAAAACAACGCTGGGGCGATATCAGTACCTGAGATTGGCAGCAATCTGGAGCGTGATCTGAGGTGACACCCCATTTGGAATGGTCTCTGTTGACATACCAGCCAGCAGCATCAGGCACTGCAACAGCTGCCACTGTGAATGAGAAGGGCTGTTGAGCAGGGGAAGGGCAGTACTGTGGCAAAGCCCCAGGGCCGTGCTGCCATGTCTCCCATAGCATGCCTGACTGCATGAATGGCTCAACTACCTGAAACACAGGAAGTAGGTTTAGAATTTGCCATGACCTAAAACACAGGAAGTGTGTGTTTAGGTCTAACAGTCATGATTACAAATAGGGCGGAGGTGCAGCAGATTGTTGGTGCAACACCACAGCAATGCCAGAGCGTCCTACAGCAGGCATTGAGAATGCAGATGTGTTCCTTGCTGTGTGATACAGGTGCTTTGTTGTGCTTCTTCTTGCTTTTGCTGTGACTCTGCCCCTTGAATGTGACTCTGCCCCTTGACAGAACTGAGGCATTGTTCCCAAATTTGACAAATCACAGCTATGTCCCAGAGGCGTGACAGTTATATGCTTGTACCATGTAATCATGTGATGCACCATCACTGCACGGACATGCAAGTGTTGGCTGCATGTCTGGCATATTGCCCTTGTAGTTGTGGATGCAAATGTGAGATGGCATACTTGAAGCAGGATCTTAGCTGTGCATACAGTCAGTGCATGTGGGTGTACTCAGAGCCCGGCCCTACCTGCTCATACAACAGAAGTGGGGTCATGCTGGGTGATTTGGCAAAGGCAATACCTTGCTGACCCCCCAAGCTTGTCAGGGGGGTGCCCCAATGGATGACAGGGGGGCCTGCAGCATCACACAACCAGTCACTGTGACTGGGCTGATAGAAATGATCATCGAAGCACCAACGTGTCCAGGCATATTGCAGGAGGAGCATTGAAGCATCACACACACAGGCACGACAGTTGATCAACACTGTCCGAGCGTAGCATAAACCAAAAAAGTGAGCTATAAACAATGTATGCAGTGTAAGATACAGCAATAAAGTATATGTAACAGACAAAGCAAGAGGTCATGACAGCATTGCAATAAAGTAGCTAGTACAGTTGAGTGCGTGGGAGCAATCATGCCTTGGGTGGACAAGCCGACACTACAAAGCATGGTGAGAAAAGTGGCATAATAATTCTTCAACTGACAGGGTAGACAAGGCAACATGGATGCAAAGCTATTCTAAGCATGACTGTGGTAAATGCAGCATGACTGTTGTAAATGCAGCTTGACTGTGGTAAATGCAGCATGGGTGCATTGTCAGGCAGACCTCATGCAATATATACCAAGATGGAGGGCTTTTGTGCCGTGTGCAGCTGCAGTCAGGGCCATTGCTGCAGGGTAAAGTGGTTGCAGCTCTGAGGGAACCATGTGGTCATACACCCACACTTCTTCGTCCTACAAGCATACAGCCGAGTACCCATGCTGACAATGCGCAGAATGGCTGAGTCAGAGTCTTTGCACTGCATGGATGTTGTGTTTTGATGGCAACTACATTTGGGCAGAGATAGACAAGAACAGGTTTTGCAAAGCAGTTAAGTTTGAAATTCAATCACAAAGGTGCGGCCAAGCAAATAGGTCATTGCAAGATTGATCAGCGTTAAATAGTTATGGGACCCTGTCTTTGCCATGATAAATACCAAACCTCATTCACATGCACAATAGCAACAATGACCGAAACGCATCCTTAGCCAGCAGGCATCAGCAAGTCAGCCGCCTTCAGACAGGCCATCCAAAGCAGCACTACTGCTGTGCACACAGAGCATCTTACATGCTGGCCAACATTTTGCAGAAAATTAACATTTGTGATGCAGTAAACTTACATTTGCCATTTGGGCGACCTTGTCAAGCTTTGAGGCAGGCATGGTCATGCACATGAAGCTCTGCCCATACAGCTGCTGTGCCTGCATCACAAGTAACCTAGATACCATTCATCCATTCACTCGCGTGTTATGTGAGCATGTGCGTTTCCCATGTCTGTTGGGTCAGCTCAAACAGGAATGCCATGCAACCCTGATCCTGATCAATCATTTGATGAATTATGACCATTGCATTGATGCAATACAGATAGAAAGTTCACAGTGATAACAGCTTGTGAGGACGCATCACCACTTCTTGCATTACATATTTTTCTGTCGCTGCACCTTGTCTGAGCCTGTGTTGGCCTGAGAGATGGATCATTTGAGGTGTGATCAACCAAATGATGCAGCAAACAAATGATGCAGCAGATATGGCAAGCGCTGATCAGGCCAGCACAGCAATGGCAATGATGCTTCCATTATCCATGCATGCATGAGCAAGGCACACACAGTCTGAACAGCTGCACAACAGGTAGAACCAAATTAAGCTACAGGAGTTGGGGTTTGTCTATATTTATCACATTGCCAAAACTACTTGCACAGCCAAGTGTCAATCTGTAGTAGCAATGACAAAGGCTCTGCCATCATGGATCACAAGTTGATCATGATGCAAGAGCAGCATAGCAGGTATGATGGAGGCAGGCACAATGGAGTTGCTATACCAATGCTATACCAGTGTAGGGTCCATTGCCTATTCCATCTGGGCAATTGACACAAGGGGCTGCTGGGAATTTTGGCACTGAATGGAGGAGATAGAATCCTGAGCTTTGGTCCAGCCCTAGCACCCCCTTGGCATGGGCACCCCCCTCCCAGACAGGGGGGTCACCCCCAGGAAACTCATCATTCCACATTACATACCCAAATTGTCCCTGCGTGATCAGCAGAAGAAGTGAGTGCGCATAAAACGTGGGCACGCTGTTCCCAGGCTGTGTCTAGGTTGATCACACTATATGCTTGTTGCAGTTATGACCTAGTTTCTGTTGGAAAGCTACTTACCGGATGCTTGTACAACTGCTGGAGTGTATATGCCAAAGGCACGCCCCATGTGACAGCCCAATCATAACCCAGGGTCCAGACAAGCTTGCCAGAGGAATCTTGTGCTGCGTTGCTGTCCATGTAGGCAAAAGCATCACCCCCAGGAAATTTCAGAGCCGTCCACCTTGAAACAAGTTTTGAGCATTTAGGGTTCAAGAACGGGCTTTGAGCTCAAGAGTACAAGGTAGTTGTCGAGACCTTACCAGTCAACAGGCGACCCAGTGGTGTTGAGACAACTCAAAGGCTGCGTAGCTGCAACGACGCGTCGCAGGAGGGTGACGGTTGCAAGAGCATAAAGGTTTGATTGAGACTTGCTGAGTGATCTAGGGCTGCTCATGTCACGATAGCAATACCGCACCAGACGTTTGAATACGTCAGGCGTGCGTCAATGTTGAAAGGCATCGAATGGGCGGGGCGGAGGCCCCAAGGAAGATCCGTTACGCTGACAAGATCTTGCAAGCTGTTATGTGTTGTCTTTCACCTCAACCGCGCCAGGCGGGTGGACGGTCACGATGTCGACTACGTTCAGGAAAAGTGCAGTTCAAACAACGTGCATACATCGTCATCTGCAGGGCACGTCATGCTCGAGGCAAAGCTTTCGGCAGAAACAATGGCAAACAGGGTTGACTTTCGGTCAAAACAGTGCAGGAAGGTTCTCCCAGTGCGCCTGATTCCGCTTCGCGAGAAGCCAGCTCTGCTGGGCTAGTGCCTTCAAAATGCACACGGGCATAGTCTGCTCTGCCTGTGAGAAAACGAGGCCTCCACAAACTCGAGGTAGTGATCAGCAGGTATATGGGACGTAATCGCGCAGGTACAGCCCGCGCAGGCGCTGCCAATCTGCAGGTATCATAGCATCGCTGCAGCGTGCTGTAACACACGACTGGTATTCAGGGTCTCGGGGACGTTCGCATCATCATGGTCCACGTAAGACCGCCTCTGCCTCAACAAGTGACAACGACGGTCCTTTAATAACACGCTGGTGGTGGCCGCGTCCGCATGCGCATCATCGCCAAAAACAGCATACGACAGAGCGTCAGGATTCCAGTAAGCCTGTCGGAGTTCCAGAAGGTAATCGTGTGTCTCTCTTGTGTGACCAATACTTGTGTATATAAGCATGGCACCAAAAAGTTGCGCTATGGAGGGCATCTCCCCTAAAAAAGTCAAAACAGCAGGACTGCAATATACAACTAGCTGTGCAAAACAATCATTCAAGGTTGTTCTGAAGCTTCCTCTTGTGGAAAAGCACTACTTTAAAATGCAGGAGCAGCGCTAGCACTGGCTATCACAGCTGCAAGTGATATTCAATCAGAAGCTATGCACGACATGCTTGTTCAAGTTTCTGGGGACAATGGACAATGCGCAGAAGATGCCATGCTGTTACAAAGGTGCTTGGCACAAAATAGTGTTGAAAATGGGTCATGCCAAGCATATCTTGAGTCACTGTATGCTTGCCTTGCTGATGCGTGCACCCCTCAGAAGGCTGATCATCAGCAAGACATGCAATAAGCTTATCTCAACAGCAATATCATTTACAAAGAGCACATGAGTACTCTTCGGGAGCACTATGTAAATCTGTATGGCACCTCACATGTTATAGACGCATAAGCCTGAACCAAAATAATGCCTTGTGTCATGTGTGCACACCAGATAAGTACACTGACTTACAGACGTGTGCACACATGCACACATGCACACTCATGCACACACACTTGCACTTTCACAGTGCTGATGCCAAGTGGATGATTCTGTTCTTGAGTTTATTCTTACAGGACCAATTGCAATCTACATATGCCATGCTTTTTAACAAAATGTCATGCGCAGTTCTGACACACCCTGTTCATCATGGTCGATGAGCTGCACCACTTTGCACAATGTACAGTCCTTTGCACAGATAATAGTTGGACCATGAGCTGTGCTTGGTCCTTGTTATTGTGGCAAAGGTCGTCTCAGTTGAGATCCTTGTTACAGAGGCACTACATGCGATCTGCATGCAGGGCAAAGCAATGACAAGTTGCAAGTCAAATCAGAACTTGGCAACAAATTCATCATGTAAAGCCAGTGTCTGGTGCAAAGACAGACAGTCTGCCTAGAAGTCCTGTGCTGAATAGAACATTTTTAGCGTAAAAGAGGGAATACAAACATCTTGTGATGGGATTGCAGGACAAGGCATGCTGATGTGCCGGCGCGGCTGGGATTTCCGAATCCCCAGCACAAACACTTCATCTGTCTAGTGCAGATCAAGTAAATGGGAGGCATCCAGTCAGAGAGAGGCTGGCATGTCTGAACTCTCACAGGAAGCCTCTCTCTGACTGGATGTGTGCCATTCACTTGGCAGATGCACTGATTGGCTGGGGAAATGGCACTCAGCTGCCACAGGTGCATCCCGGGGCTGTACATTGCGGCCTGCCCGGGGACCACCTGCCCAGGGACTACCTGTCTGGGGACCACCAGTATGGTTGGCAAAAAATAGCACAACGTATGGGTTACAGCTTTAAATTTGATATGTGCCCTGACACTGCATATACTGAGTGATGCCGCATTTGTTTGCTTCTACATTACACATCTATAATGTTGCACTTCTTCACAAAACAGCACCATCTGCACAGATGAGCGTCAAAAGATGTTGCTGGATGTTGTTGAGACATGTACAGAAGCTGGCCTTGAGCAGTGCAGCAACAGTCAGCTAGTGATAACAACCTGGAGATTTGCACACGATTTTCCAGCTGTCTAGCACATAGTGCACTGGCCAATCTGTCCTAGTCTGAAAGATGAGTGTGTTGTCGTTCTTGGTGACATACCAATGCTATGACAGCAGCATCTTTTGAGGGCGATGTATCTGATTGCATGTGACCATGTGCCTTTAGAACACTTGAAGGTATCCAGATTCCTGATTGAGTAACAATTGTTGCAACCATGGTATTGAGGCGCCATTTGCTGGACGGATGGCTCATGATATAGCCGAAAGTAACATGCAGTCATAAATACAACATTAGTATGCAACTTGATGGCAGTGTGACTTTTACGTGCTCTTCTTCTTTCTGCCAGCGCCTTGTGCCTATGTGACCCAGTAGGCAGGGTCACATGTTTCTTTTGTCAGGGCAACTACTTCAGCTAAGCAATCTCCTGCTTCTGCAGCTTTCTGATGAAGAAAATGATCTCAGCCTCAAGGTATAACTCTCTCAGGGAAAGCCCTGACCCTAGTGCGGCCCATCAGGCAGGCGGAGCGCACATGGGGCTGCCGAATGCCAAGCCCCTTTGATGACCCCTCCACCGGCACCTGGATGACACCTGGATGAAGAAGAAGCTTCAACAGAGCTGGAAGATGTAGAGGAAGCTGCTTCTGCTGTCACCAGTGAGCTGGACCCCTCTCTTACTAACCCAGTCAGCTACCCATGACTATCAGCTGAGTGAGTGTACTCAAACCTGATTGGGAAGGTCCTTCACTTGACAGCAGCAAATTATGCACTCCAGCAGGCTACCCTTGCAGCTGCTAACAGCCTTCAAAGCTGATGAACTAACAGCAAGCTACGCTGCCACTGCGAGCGCTTGCTGGGTACTCTCCTTCTACCTCATGCCGCTTTCTGCAGACTTCTGGACAGTCACATAGTCTTTGGTTGTGGTACTCAAGTAGAGAAGCAGGGCAAGGCAAGTAGGAAGGTGCTGGAGCGTGCACTGACTAGGGCGGCTGTGGATGAAGACCTGAGGGCCAGTGGCAAAGCAGAAGTGGTGCTGTCTCAGAAGCTGGAGAGCCTATTTCACAAGGGCAGAATTCAAGGATCTTTGTATGTGCATGATTGAGATAGGCAGCTTTGCATATTGGCCAATCACTGCAATGTGGTCCGTCTTGTGTGCGGCTGCATTGAGGGCTGATTGAAGTGCAAGCTGCCTCAATGCTTTACACTGACAAAGCAATGAGAATGCTGATCAATTGAGTCCAGCTCGTGGTATTAGGTGCATCGATGCATGCCATACGTTACATCAGTGTGTCTTAACAAGATGAGCTTGTAGCCTCAGAAATATTTTCTCCAGTCTGGAAGAGGAAGATTTTCTGTCAAGTGAGGCCATGTCCCCATTCAGCCCTAGGGGCTGCGGCAAGCAGCCCAAAGTTTGTGTGCCATTGGCCCCGAGAAGGGGCCCTGCCCTCAAGAGCTGTTCCATGCAGCGTATTTCTCACCTGGATTGCATTGCTGCAAACAGCGGCCATCAGTTAACCGTGATGGTGGAAGAATTGTTGGTGCATGCATGGTCAGCATGAATGTTGCCATTTGCAGCAAAATTATCTCAACATCACTGCTTACAGAGTGATTACATTTTGAAGCATTGCTTTCTGGCAGGGGGGAGGGAGGGGGAAGAACTGCGTTTGCATGCCCCAATGATGCAGGCACACACAGCTGGTGTGTCTGTTGTACATTATAGGCTTGTTGTCAGATGCTGATGGAATCAATGACAAATTTCAATGCTGTGCATACAGAGTGGCGCTGTGTTCAGACAGCCTGCAGCGGCTACTGACCATAGGGCTTCTGGCAAGCATAGCACCAGACAAAATATGCTTTCCAAGGTTCAGCGACAAGTGCAATGCAAGACTGACAATGAGAGTGTGGGGATTGAGGGCATGACACGATTATTCACCCTGCCTTTGGAACTCTGTGCTGCAAGGTCAAGCAAGCTTTGCCAATGTAAATACTGATTACTGAGCACCACAATCATACATGCTTATGACTTTCCAAATCTCCATGGTCAGTTTGTTCTAGTGGAGGTATGCATATGCATGCAGCGTCTGTGAGAATATTGATAACACCAACCTTGCAGCACGATAGAAATCTGCAGCAAGATGTGCTGAGGTGCACAGATTTTGATCATTTGTACAAGCATGGATATGTTTTTCAGATGGCTGGTGACATTTAAAACTTGTGTTGTCAATTTGAAATCATATGTATGACTGGATGTTTTTCGTGTGGACAGCACAATTTGTACACAGTGTGCATGACAAGCAGCAACGACAGTATTCGCTGTTACAGCCAGAGCAAAATGTGACTTGGCTATAACACTCTGCTGTATAACTCTTCCTTGGTATTCAAAGCAATCAATGTAACGGGGCGAAGGTGACAAAGGTCGTGCTAGCGTGTCAGGGTGCGTATTATCCACCCTTTTACAATCAATGGCCATATCTAATGATGTTGCTCAACTATTATCTTACATCATGTTTGGTGCTTGTTGACATGCAGTGTGCAATCGGCCGGCTTGCATAACAGGACTATGTATTACATGGTGTGTGTACTGTGCTGGTGACAGCTCTCCTAAGTGTGTCTGAAAGCCGTGTGCAAGACACAAAAGTACAAACTAACAGGCTGCTAGCTAAGCAGTGCGGTCTATGAAACCATTTCAACCCCCCTGATGAGTAATCTGTCCATGAATGGTCAGTTTTTGACTCTGACGACTCGGTGAGTAAAAGCACTCTGTTGCTTAGGTTTTAAAGCCCTAACAATGACCCATACTCTGGATGTGCTGGCAAAATCAGCCACACAATGAATCTTAGTGTCCCTGCAGAGCCTTGTCATGCAGAGCACTTTGGGTCAGCCAACCAAAGCTTCTATCCTCGCAACTCCACCTCCTCTCTGCTAGTCCTACAGACTTGTGCGTAAGTGCAGATGGCGGTAAGGGCAGTGGAGGAGAAGCATTGGAGGGGAGAAGGCGCTACAGCCATGCTGTGTGCTGGGGGAGCGCAAGGCCGGCAGGCTGTAGCGGGCTACCAGCCCGCTGGAGAAGTTTTTGAACTTAGATCCCAAGGCTGGTATGCTCAACAAGACAATGGAGAAGCAGCAAGACCCCAGAGGTAAGCATATCAGGTAAGCATGCTTGCTGCCTGTGCTTGCATGGCTGGCCCTGGCTAATCACTTGAGATCCAACAGCATCTATTTAAGGAGCAAACGGGGTTGTGTATCTGATCTTGACCCTGTATCTCACCTGCTACAAGTCGTCAGCTGTGCTTACCCGGATATTCAGGCGATCCACGCCAAATCATAGCGCTGAACTGCCTTTTGCTTGCAAGCAAGTGGTACGAGGACGGCATGCAAACTCCGAATATCTTCAGATGCGCCGGCAGCATTGCAGCGCTCGCAAGCTCCGTGCATGGCTTCAGCCACAGTTTCTTCGTTGATGCAAAGAGCTTTACTAATCGCGGAGTTACATATATCTGTTTGGTAGACAAGCAAAAACACCGGGATCCTACAGCAACTCAGCACTTCCACGAAGCACAAACAGCGTATGTCGTCTGCCTCCATAGCACTCATCCTATCGAGCGGCCAAGCTTGCAAAAGAGGCTGAAAAAAGCACTCTCGACGACAGACGTGATCTTAAACAACTTTAACTGTTTGACGGGCAGCATACATGGCGAACACACAAGGACTTAAACCTTTGTGCTGGCACGACGATGATATGCTGTTTTTGGAGGACATCGTAAATTTACATAGCCTCCTGCCAGATCTGCCAAGCCAAGAGTCACATACAGCTCAACCTGTGACCTCCTCGTCCGGTGCTCCTAGCCTTGCACGTCCCAATTCGCCTATCATTCATGAGGCCTCAGTGCAACAGCGCGCGGCTTCGACTGCTGCCGTCCAACGTCTTCAGAAGATGAACAGAGGGTACCAGAAACGCTATAAAGAAAAGCAAAAGGTTCGTCCAGTGCACTTGCCAATTCTGAAGCAACTGAATGTAATACCACTACTTGGTCTGCGCTAATGGCAATGCATGAGCTGCTGCAATGGTCAGCCAATGGCTTGCAGGCTCGTCAGCAAAACCTCGAGGCAGAGCTTGCAGAAACTAAAGCCAAGCTGGCAGAAAGCCAGGCAGCTTTGCAACACTTCCAGTTGATAAGCGCGTCGACAAACAATCAGAACTCACAGCATGCAGATCATGCAATGCAGACGAGCTCACATGCGCCCTCCATTATTCATGTGGCCTGGAAAGTAAGCTGAATGCTGATTAGAGTTTCGGTCATGTTGCCTTGTGTCAAATGCTGTGTGTATGTACGTATCACACACAGTGGGCCCATTCATCCCTGCAAGCACTGTTGGCTCAGTATCTACAATCTTGCTTTGCTTTGCTCTTTTGTCATGAGCATGTCTGTGTTGCTTATGTACAAGCGTACCTCTCAAAAAAAGTTGTGTCTGCCATCTTGCAGCCGCCCAACTTCATAGATGAGCACATCATGGGGCAGCTTTTGCGCACGCCTTGGACTACCAATTGCTTCTTGTTGTGCACCTTGCCTGAAGAACAAGAGGCTGCCTGCCAGCAAGTTGCCAGGTTGCCACGCCAGCAGCTGGCAACAGTTCTGCGAGTAAGTCTACACCATGGAAAAGGGCTCAGGTTGCAACTCTGTCAATGGAAGGACGTCTGTTGGTTAGTTTGCATGGATTAAGTGTTGTTGCAACATGACATTAGGGAACTATGCGCTGCATTAGGCTGTGGCCTTCACTATGCAAATACATTGCACAGGAAGACAACTCCCTGCAGTATTTGGCCTGCCTTTTGCAAAAATGGCAGGATTTGCCATACCTCAACTTGATGTTTTCTCAACTTCAGCTTGCATGCCAATAGAGCTATCATCTTCTGCAGGTCTACATACAGGACATGGCCGGATGTGTCTTGCAAACAGGGCAGGACTTAGACAGCAGGGCAGGTCTGCGCCTACAGCGCTTGTTCATGGAGTTTTGCTGCCTCTATTGTGTGAAGGCCAGAGTGGATCCCAGGGAGTGGCGCAGCATGCTCAAGAATGCTGTCAGCCCAGAGGATTCAGGACCTGTTGCAGCCTCACAAACTACAGACTACGCCATGATTACAGTATGTGCCAGTGCCACATGTTCTGCACTGCATGATGTCACCCTGTTGGAAAAAGTCTATGAATGATCCTGAGATGCTGATGCCAGGCGTGGCTTGGTTCAGATAACTGGAAGGTTGTCTGTTGTTTGGCGTATGCGTTCATCTAATGCTGCTGCTTGATGTCAGCCTTTTTTGGCTTTGCAGCTCTACCTGAATGCCATCAATTGTTCTGCAAAACTTAGTGAACACATTTTGAAATGTTGCTGCTGACATGTTGACACTGCATTTGGTCGTGTGACATCCTGCAAAGCAGATCAAACTACAGATCAAACTACAGATCAAACTAGTGCAAAGTAGATGTAGCAGCTGCTCCTTGAGCTGTCATAGTCACCATGTCACCCTGGGCAGCCCGGTATAATACTTGGCTTCTCATTAAATTGACGCCGAAAGGCGTAGTCTTTTCTTTTCTCAGCATGTTGCTGACCAGCCCCACTTGGCTGTGCAGGACCTCATGCAGTTCACAGAAGCACAGAAGGCTGGCATAACTCAGATGCACACGACATACGTCACCAACCTGGCACAGATTGCCACACGGCGTCAGCAGCTGCTGCAGCAGCTTCAAGATGCACCCCAGGCTCCAGGGCTTCACTTTGAGGAGCTTGCAGCTTCCCATGAGCAACTGGATGATGTCACCCAGAAGCTGCAGATGTGTGCACTGGCTGAGAACCAGTTACTTCTGTACCAACAGACAAGCCTGGCCGTGAAGGTACACATTTCTGCCTGTGTCAGGCAGAATTCAAGTTTTGTATTTGAATTTGAGACCAACATGGCAGCCTGTGTGAGTGCACTGTGCAGTTTGTTGTGCACCTTGTGTCTCAGCGTTTATGCTGACTAGCTTGCATCAGCACTGCATGACTGATTGCATGACGGTTAGCACCACTGCAGCCTGTGCTGCTGTGGCAAGTCTTATGCAAAACACCATACTTCCAGCTGCAACATGCATAAAGCAGCCCTAGTTGCTGCAATGTGGTGCAATTTGGTGCTTGGTGTAGGTGGATGTGTGGCAGAGCGCCGTAGCATCAGTGCACTGTTTCCCAGCATGCCCAGATGTGGTCGCCCATTCTAGGTGGATCACTGAAGCAGAGTCAGCAGGTGAGTCATCTTTTGGGGCTTGACTTGCGGCTGACAACACAGCTTGACAGGGTATATGCAGTGCCTGCAATGCATGTCACAAGTGGTACTGCAGAGCAAGATTGGCTGGTCTCTGCATGATCTGGTATATGCTGACAGTTGCATCTTGCTGTGCCAGGCTTTTTCCTGCAATTATGTGACAAGCTTGATGTGTGGCTTGGCATGGGTAAAGGCCAAATATCAGGCTTTGTTGTATCGTGCAACTGAGTACCAGTACTGTCCCTTTACCAAGCCTCTATGTTTCAAACATAGACGTGTGTCAAGCTACTCTGCACCAGCACATTGTACCTGTACCACCATCACAGTGAAACTGTGGTACTGCAGCTTTGGTGCACTACTCAGTGGCATGTTAGGGTCTTTCATATTGCACCCTGTGTTGGCCAACTCTCCAGCACTGTTGCAGACAATGTTTTGTTTTGTGCTGCAGGTACATCTCAGAAGGTTGTGGAGCCTTTGGTTTCTGCCCAGCGTTTTGACTCACAGCCCCATGCTCAAAGCACTGTTGGAGTCAGCAACATGCTCTCACAGGAGGTGATGCCACATGATGTTTTTGGATGAATTGGTCCCATCCCATGCAGATAGCTAGCGTGTGGAAACGAAAAGAAAAGTTTACGTCGTTCCGCGATCGTAACAGGAGCCTCCTAAGGCGGCAGCCCGGAGCTAGCTAGTGTGTGGACCTAAGAGGGTTGTATTTGACTCCATGCAGCTGGCAGCACAATATGTATTCCTACCATGCAAGGCAAGAAAGTGGGTCAAATGGCCCCCTGTCCCCACACTTCCCCTCTGGGCCGACAGTGGGTCAATTGGCCACCCCATCCCCATTGGATGCAGGAAGAGTGCATGAGGGCTTGCTGTTGCCTCACACTTAGCTGGATACCTGTGGTGATCTGTATGCTGGTATTTTTGAATGTATTGAGGGTTTTGTGTCCTGGTGTTCTGTGGTTGTGTTCTGAGAGTGACAGTTGCACATGGTGTGTTTTGACCAGCCAGTACGTAAACACAGTGGGGAGTTCTGTATAGAGTTCAGCAAGTCTTTGCTGTCTAATTCAGCTTGAATACACAAGCACATCCCATTTCACCTGAGTCAAGGAGATATATGCATAGAGGCAGCGGTGTTTAGTGTTCTTGTCGGCAGCAATAGTTGTGTTGTCCCCACTTGCTATTCTTTGCTGCTCTGAGGGGCAGGGACAAGCAATGGACTCTGATGTGGCCAGACATCATCAATAGCCAATGGGGGAAGCAACTCTGCTCACATCTCCTACAGCCTCGAGGAGCTCCAAGATGCATTTCAGTGCACTATGCCGGCTAACAATGTTTTGCGTACTGCAATACAGACCAGTTACCGAATGTTTATTTATTCAATTATGCAAGACAATTTATCTGATTTGCAGTGATCCAGGCACATTAAAGAACCAGGCAAAACTGTTACAGTGCACCCTTGGGTCTCCAGAACGTGTTGCTGGGCTCAATTTACCTAGTTGATGTAAAGACAGATTGCACTTGGGAGTGTTCAATGATGTAAAGCCTGCTGTATCTTGCACTGCAGCTCATAGTTGCACCGGTGCGGCACTTTTCAATTCTCGGTGCGGCGGTGCGCGCACCCAAGGCTCGGTGCGTGTTGTAGACATTAGTAAACCGTAACAACAACGTAACTGGCCTGTACAAATGCATAAGCCGTAAGAAGTACCGTAACTGCGGTCGACACTAGGCGGCAAGTAGCAGATCTGTGTGCAGTTTGACAGCGTACCCAACATGCCGACGGCACTCTGGGACTCATTCATTACTGTATAATGCTGTGGGCAATGTGTTATGGACTCTGCAGCTATGCAATACCCCTAAAGCACTTTTTCGCTTTTTGAGCCGCACCCGGCCAAAAACCGGTGCGGCGGTGCGCGCACCGGGTGCGGTACCGCACCCGCACGAGTGCAACTATGTAGGTAGCAACCACATGTAAGCACCTGCACATGCACCGAATGCCAGATGTGCACAGAGCCATGGAAGGGACTCGTGCCTACTGAGCATCATGATGCGTTTACGTCCAGACAGTCTGAGGGCAGGTCTAAGGGCTCTCCCTGCGTTGCCCTGAGGAGAGCCGTGTTCGATAGCCGTGCTGAACACGGCAATTTTGCACCCCTCTTGAACTGCAGTTGAAAGATGGCCAAGAAATACAGGTTCACGCAGGTTTTGCTGCTGGATGGCCTTGTACGGCGTCCAGCAAAAAGAAACTCGTGAGCTTACGGTGATCATCGACGCAGATTGTGCAGCGTATGCAAATGGAACACCTAGCGCGAGTTGTGGTTTTCGCCGGTGGCAAATGTGGTCAATATAGCGTACCATACGCAATCTAGTCACGAGAAGAACGGTGATGTCCCACAGCCGAGTGAGCTCATCTCTGTGATCAGTCACCCGGGCGGATTCTCCGCTCTAGCGTGATACCACATGGAGGTGTGTTCGTTAAAAGAAGCCTGCACTGTTCGAGTTTGCTGGCAGTAGTGAAGATGTACGTCTGCTAGACGCCGAAGCTATCGTGCAAGACAGACTTTGGTCACTGGCATCTGCAGGTGGCCCAGATTAGGTTGCAGTTGCAGACTGCTGTCGACGACAGTCATCCTGCCCCCCCAGCTGCATACATTAGACAAGCAGCTGCAGCTTGCTTGAATTACGGATTGAAAAGTGGTTTATCAGGCTTACAGCTGGAAGACATCAAACTGTTTCAGGCCATAGGTTACATTGCGTCAGCATGCCCAGATGTTCAGGGCATCACGCAGAAACTCCAAAACAGCAAGTACTTCTCTATTGTCAAGCAAACCAATCAGCCAGATATTTTGCATATGGATTTGTATGCTCTCATTGTGCCACACCAGCGGGTTGCTGTTGCAAGCTTGTTGGATGCAATCAAGTGCCAGCAAACACCAGGACCTCAGGAAGCACAACAGCTTCCAAGAGTTTCAAAGCAGACCAGCTCCGCAGATAGCTTGCCCACAGTCATGCATCCACAGGTGGGTGGTCGCGAGGCAAATTCTTCATTCTATGACTCTGAAGAGTGCATGTCAGGACTGTTTGCTTACCTTGCCTGCCTCTGCATTAGCATGTCCTGTAGCCAACAAAGCACCTCAACCATCATAGATATCAACTGCTTGCCTTTTGAGCGTGGTGATGAATGCTTCATGGTGCAATACGGCAAGTTGCATGTGATATTTAATCCAACAAGTGCTTTGTTGCAGGCTGTGGCCCTTGCAAAGTGACAATTGTCAATTGCAATTGGTAAAAGCCATGGGTCTGATACAGCCACATGGCTGACTCAAACAGCTGAGGCTTGCCTCAATCTTGGGCTGAAGGCCTCAGCCTCCGGACTACAGCTGAAGCCTGTCAGTTTCCAGGCAGTGACTGTTCAGATGAAAACCACATTTCCTACTGTCAAACAGTTTTTGGCAAGAATTCAAGGCGACACTGGCCAGAAGTACTTCAGTTTGTTTGGCCCAGCTCAGGCCCCAACAACAATGCTCCTCAAGCTGCACAGCATCATACTACCCCCAGGCAGGACAGCCGCAGTGCTGACCCTTCTTCAGAGTATTGATGTTGCATCTGGCGGCAGTGTGTCAAATGCTGCTGTCTTGCGATCTTTGCCACAAAGCTATATGACCGGAACAACAGAGGATGCCTCGGCCCCGCCAAAGGTAAGCATAGTCCAAAGGTAAGCATACTCTGCCCCGTCAAAGGTCGTCTGACTTGTAGTGTTTCAACGTAATCAAGTGTGCATGACTGACTTCAGCACATACTCTTTGGCTGTCACCATCTCAGGGCAGATGTGTGAGCTGCTACGCCTGTAGTAAGCAAGGCATTTCATGCATAGGAAGCTGAAGCTAAGCGTCAGCTCAAGGCAGCAGTCCAAGCGCAGCATGCTGGTTCGACAAATACTGCAAGATTCACAGCTGCAATTGCATCGGCTGCCATTGAGCTGGGACTCAAGAGCAGCAGTTCTCAGGCTGGCTTTGTGCTCACTCGTGTGGTGTTCACCAAGGTTGGCATCGCCATAGCTGGAATGAAGAAACAGACTCCTTTTGCATCAAAGTCAATTTCAGACATCATTCAACAGCTGGATCTGCATCAGTACTTCAGCTTCGTAGCAGATGCCAAAAGCGAAAAGCATCTCACTGTGCACATAGCAGCTCTTCTGCCTCACCCAAGCAGCACAATCAGGAGCCTCCTGCCTCAAGCTCCCTGGTCATTGCCAAGTCTCAGCCCCACAGCCAGCAGTTTGACTCGGCCTGCAGCAGCTGCCACCAGCAGCAGCTTGCAAGCCCTGTGTGCTGACAGCACTCCAGGTCCAGTTGCATCACGCTCAGTACGACTGACAAAAGCCAAGCAGAATGCACAGGGCTCAGCCAGATCTGGCCAAGTTGATGATCCATTGCAAGATGGCTTCAGTGGCCCCCTTGGTACCCACCCTGAGGTGCTGCTCCTTTTGTTGCACTCCAGCAACATTCCATCTGTCTGCAATGATGTCAGGGATGCAGATGAGTGCATGCATAAAAAAAACTTGAGCAGGCACTGAGTGTAGATACATCTGGACCTACCTTGTGTGTGCTTGTGCAGGGGCAGGCGCCCACCTCTGCAAGCATCGCACAAAGAGTGGCTATGGTGTGCATTTTTGAAGGATCTGATGCTCCTGATGCTCCTCAAGCAGACACTTTACACAGCATTCAGGTGCGTGCATGTCTGAAGGCCCAAAGCCAGCATGGCAACGCTAGTCTCTGCACATAAGCATGGTCATGTTTGTCTCTGCATACAAAAGCACCGTCAAACTTGTGTGTGGTAAGTGAACATCAGCAATTGTCCCTGCTTTGTGCCACGAGGTTGTCCTGCTGGTGCACATGCAGTTGCAACAACCAATGGCTATTCTTGCTGTTTGCATGTAAGCAAAGTCAGTGTGCTGCTGCTACAACAGCTTGCCACAACTTGCTAGGCCAACATGCAACCAGAGCGTTTACCCTTGCAAACCCTTCATGTCTAGCGGGCAAATCTGGTTGATTTTGGCTGCAGTTGAGTTCTGACCTGAGCAGCTACAGCTTTGACCTGAAGCGCGAGGTCCCACAGGCGCAAATGGAAGGCTTACAACGATTGCTTCAGGACAATGGGACTGTCAAAATCATGCATGACTGTCGTCATGCCGCAGCAGTCCTGTTGTATGAACGAGGCGTCACCGTTCAGAATGTCTTTGACACTCAGGTATTGCCAAAAAAAGGGCACAGCAAAGCTTATGTGCAGTGACCAGGATCAATATTAGAGGTGCGAGGGATGCCATGCATCCTTCACCCTGTCGAATGATGCATGATTGCTGCAGAAGCTTTGTTTTGAATGAAAAAGTACCAGTGTCCACAGGTACTGAATGACAGTGGACGCCAGCAGATCAGCCCTACATGATCACTGATTAGGTCGACTGTATACAGACTGTCATGCCCTAGACCTTCAGGACAGGCAGCCTTTGTTAGCTAGCAATGCGCATTGCTCTTTGTGTACAAGCAGGCACTGACACTATGCCTGGTCGCAGGTTGCTCAAGGTGTCCTGGACAACATGAGCAGTTTGCTGGATAGCAGCCAGCACCAACAAAGGCGCTCATTGGAGGAGCTGTTGTTCTTGCATGGCGTGGAGAATGACCCCAGTGATGCTGGTAATTGCCCACTGTCTTGAGTGCCGCCATGCTGGTGTGTTGAAGGTGCATGTGTGACGTCCTGCAACCTTCAGGATATGATCCTGACGTATGCGTGGTGTCATGTGGTGTCTTGTCAAACTTGTTTCTGTGACACATTTGAAGCAGTCAAAGTTGCTGCTTGTGAGTTTTTACCTTGAATTTGGATTTGCATGCTCTCAGCAAGGATGCAGCATTCTGGATGGCTCTCTTGTGTTGCTCTCCTTGTGAGATGCTGACATTGGCCTATGACACTTGCATGGGGTATGAACAGGATGCTAACATATTGCAGGGAGTTGTCTCTTGCTGTTGGCGGAGCAGCTCAACAAAGCTCTTGGGGATGCTGGCAAGTCTGTGGTACACAGCTTGAGCCAGGCCCACTGCCAGTGGAACCTGCACCCAGCTGACAGGAAGAATGCAGCAAAAGCTGATCTTTACAGGTGGGCACTGCTTGGGTTGTACCTATATAATGTCATGACAGCATGTCTTGCTTCAAGCTGTGATCTGATCTGCAACTGATTGCAGTCTTACCGATTCGCAGTTCATAGCTGTTGGCATCAGTTGATGCATGCACTGAGCACACAATCTTGTCACGGTTGTATGCATCTATGCAAGCTCATGACTTCACCTGTGTAGAGGATGTAGCATAAACAAAGGATGCATTGTAAACAAGGACAACTGACAGCAGCAGCTTACGAGCACAGGCCCCAGAGCTGCTGACTCTGAAGTAACCAGATTTGTGAAGTTCAACGCTGACAGTTTCACAGTGCACGTGTGCGGCTGCCTCTCAACGAGGACCTGGAGATGACCTTCCCTGAGGAAGGCAGCTTCAATCCCACATTCACCAAGTACCTTGATGACAGTGATGAAGAGAAAAGGCCTAGTGGCCGCACAGTGCATCAGACGCCAGGTACTGCATACCTTGGATGCCCCTCATGCATCCAATGCACAGCTTCTTGCAGCACATGCAGGCTGATTTGTTTGTCCTGTTCCAAGTGTGCAGTCCAGCTGATGCTGGAAAATACCTGCACAGTAAGCTAGGCACATGCCATAATCATATCATACAGCGTACGTTCTGTGTCTGTTTGCTGTGTGGGACACAATCTGCAGTGATTGCACTGAGTCAAGCGGCATTATTTGCACAACAGCTACAGCGGCATGAAGCATACTTTTAGTGTCAATGTGGCTTGCAGAGTCAAGCGCAAACGCTGACAGCGTGACCACCATTCTAAACCTTCTGCCAGAGGGGATCAAGGATCTTGTTCTGCAGCATCTGAATGGAAGGCAATCTGACTCCAACCCCGAAGAGCCCCCGGTGGACACACACACGTCCAGGTCATTCACCTTTGTGTCATTCCAGGAGTTGCACCTAACATTGCTTTTGATGTATGTCTTTGCCACAAGTCTCTTTAATGGTCAAGACAGCATGTTCTGGCTGTCCAATTGTCATCATCCTTGACAGCTCACTGTATGGGCACTTGCAAGGCTGATGCGCCACTGACACACCATTTACTTCCACAACCAGTGAAACCATTGCCCACAGGCTGATTTGGCGCCAGAGACCACATGCGTCAGAAGGTTGTCAAATAACAATGGCGTGTGCACTTTCTTGATCATAAGCAGTGTAAACCTGTTGCAGGGATGAGGTGGCTTGCAAGATGCTTGTCGAGGTAGTAGCAGACAAGGGCAGACCAGTGGTCATCAGATTCAGTGACGGCAGTGCTGAGGAGCTACCAGACTGCATGGACATCACAGATGCTCTGGCAAAGCTGACAGAGTTTGTTGACCGTGGTAAATGTCAACATAGCACCATTGTGTTGCTCCTTGCAGATGTTTCTGAGCTCATCTGTTATCACATGACATTTGACAGGACAGGAGAGCAATGATGCCATTAGGAAGGCCCTCTGGGACTGCACTGCATGCTTTTTGCATGCAAAGCTTTCTGGGTATGTCTTTTCTACATAGGCCATGGCCGCAGACAAGAATAGAGGTACTAATGCAATGCTTTGCAGGTGATAGGTCAGCTGACCTGTTCTATGCGGATAACCGGATGGGTGTTGAGGGGACACTGCATCGCATCAGCGCCATCAGAAACAGGGACACACACCGCTCTGTCATTGGCCTTACATACAGGGTGGGCAGACACATGCCAGGTAAGCCCTGACTCAACTTCGCTTCATGTATGTTTTGCATAACAGGGGTAAGAGAAAACATTTCACTGTCATGCCACCAGTACCCAAGAATGTAAAGCAGCTTGCACAGGACTTGAGCACCAGTCTGATAAACCCAGCACTGCACAACTAACACTGTTCATGTGCCTCTATCACTCTGCATCACAGCACATCAGTGAGAGCTTCACATGAGCATGTTGTTTCTTATTAACAACATGCAGCAATCTCTGAGGCTTTGATTTGCATGTTTGACACAGGCGTTGCTAATCTGATGCTTGACATCCTGGCACAGATGCAATGTGGTGGCAGCGGTGGACCAGAAGGTTCTGGCGCTGCCTCACTCCTCCTTGTGGGGCCTCCTGGAGTGGGTAAGTCAGCTAAGCCCATTCTCAGCTGTTCTGCAGGCACTGCTTGCTTGCACGGCTGCTGCACAATACACCAGCAATTACAGCGACTGCATAAGCAGCCTGTTTTGCTGCAGCAGACGTTCTAATCCATCTTGCCGCAAAGAAGCAAGGCACTGGTGTTGCAGGCAAGACCACACTGCTGCGAGATGTTGTCAGTCTGCTGGCGAACACGTTGGAGAAGCGTGTGGTGGTGGTGGACACCAGCAATGAGATTGGGGGAGACGGAGCAGTGCCCCACAGCTGCCTGGGGAGAGCTCGCCGTATGCCCGTGTATGACCAGTCAAAGCAGCATGAGGTGTTGCTGCAGGCTGTGCAGAATCACAACCCACAGGTGATAATTCATCACAGTGCAGCGGTGCTACATTGAATGGTGCACTGCTGTGAGATGTGTGTCCAGGCAATGCAAATGGTTACTGCCAACTGGACCAAGCAGTACACAGAGCTCAGCTACATACTTGGACCTTTTTCTGGCCCAAAACAGCATTGAATGACTTGTTTCATCCAACTTTAGCTTGGTCAGAAGTTTGTCGATTTATGTCTGCCAGTTCAGTCTGTTAACTCCTCTGATGAGTCTGCCAACAGGAAATGTACATTGATTGATTGATTGATGTGTTGACTGAATCATGTGGCATTTGATCATGTGAGCATTGTGGTGCCAGGACTGGAATTTGTGTGTAGTGAGACTTTTGGCTGAGGTTACAATGCCTTCCTGTGCCCCAATTCTATGCATGTCACATGTTCTGTTCTGAGGCAGGTGGTTGTGGTGGATGAGATTGGCAGCTCAGAAGAGGTCAGAGCTGTGAAGAGCATCGCTCAGCGTGGTGTCATGCTGGTTGGCACTGCTCACGGGGTCTCCTTGAGCAGCTTGATCACCAACCCAGAGCTGAACACCTAAGTGGGAGGTGTGCATCAAGTTGTCATTGGGGACAAGCTTGCAAGGTTTGTTCTGACACCCGCGTCTTCGCTGGCTTCACCAGCCGAGATACAAGCACCATGCCTTCTTGCAGTGTATCAACTCTGTTATACTGCTTCTCTCACATGATAAACATTCCTGTCTTGACTTGGCAGCTTCAGTGGCCGGGTGTCACAACATGACTATGATGATGTTTGTTTCAGCTGTTCATACTTGCTCACTACTGAATCAGAATTTGGGCATGGCAGAGTTTTGCTTGAGAACTGCATGTTGCTAACTGCAGTGTGGTGAACAACAACAGCAAGACCAAGACTGAAAGGCGAGGGCCACCAGTTTTCACCTGCTTAGTTGAAGTGCTGGCTCATGACCGCTGGCGAGTGCACCCTCACGTCGCCTCTAGCGTTGATGCAATGCTAGCAGGCAGGCAGCCTAATACTCAACTGCGAATGCACAAGAATGGCAAGCTTGTTGTGCGTTTTGAGACAGCGGTGGCAGACAACAGTTTGTGTGACAGCGCAGTGTCTGATGCGCAATCATCTTGGCTTGCCAGCCTGAGTAGCCTTGCTCAAAGCATGGTTGATGCTGCTGCTTGACATGCTAGCACGTAATGCTTGGTCCTAGAAGGCAAGTTTCGTTATTTTAGACCTTTTCTGCAAACTCAACCTAGAGTTGTGAAATTACATGCACAATTAATTGTGCCTGCAAGAAGCAGCTCGATGGGCTACACATCGAGCAGTAAGTCAAGTCAAAGTGTAATGTACCAAACATCATATTTTTCAAGACACAGGAACGTGAGGACTACATCATAATGCAGATTTAGGTCAAGGCAGTCTCAAGAACTCTAAGCCGGATTCAACTTTCGATTCCCTGGTTTTAGGTCAAAGATGCCGGACAGCACCTAAACACAGCGCGGCTACAACTGGCCTAGACTCGTCCTCCCGGCAGCGACCGCTTCTAGACGTCCAGGAAAGTGTGTGTAGACCTAGGCGTCTTGATCGCGAGGTGCCGCCACCTCTGCAACCGCTTGGTAGTTGCAGCTGGACGTTTAGCATCCAACTAGCTAGCGCTGCCCGCTGTTTGAGGTGTCATGGCTGTCAGCTGGATATTGTAATGTTCTTCAGTAATTAACAGCGACCGCGGCTGTGTCTTCTTTGTTGCTGTTGACTAACCTTTCAAACTTGCATGCCATCGAGATTTAAGCTCAGCTTGGCGGTTGCAGGGTCCATCACTATTGCAACCATCAATTCTCGAATTGCTCTGTACGATTGCAGCAGGCATTACATAGCACAGTCTACCTAAGACGCGATATGACTAACCCACTGTTCCCAAGACTATCAGCAAAGCAGGAAGCTCAGCAGGTTGTTTGACTATCAAGTACCTGCGTGCAATTTCGTGTTGCGCATTAGTTTTGTGTGGCATGCTCCCTGTTTCGGCCAGTGTCTGCTCCCCACTCTGACTCTTCCTATTCAAAGACTAACAGCCACTGGTGGACTTCAGGACCATATACCACCCAAGCTCAAGAATCGCTTGCAAAGCATAGCAACAGCTCAATTTTCTGTCGGCAAGAGAATTGCTGTTGGTGTATACCGCTCACTGTGCTGTTGCGGTTCCCACAACAATGTCCTGGTTAGCAAAGCCTCACAAAACTATGCCATGCAGTGTTTGTTAAATGTCCTTCTACAGTGCATGTTCTAAAAACGGCAGTCTCGCCTGCGCATACTTGCCCCTACTGCCACAAAGCCATGCTGCTCTGACATTGCACCTTGCAAGGTTTGTATTGAAATCTCACGCCCCTCTGACGTTTTGAACAGCACTTCCCGCTTCATGCAGGATATCATCCTGATATATTCCCAAATGTCTTCAGCATCTGGACTTGATGTGTAGCTGTGTGTTTCCTGGTTTCAGTGCCCCTGTGCTCCCAGCAGACTGGTGCATGTTTGCAGGGTGATGACACAGAGGCCGCACCTTTGCTTGCTGACGCTGCATCTGTGGTGCTCCAATCTCCACCCAGCCAAGTCATTATCAAAGACGAGGTACACACAACGAAGTTTCCTTACTCTTGTGACCGATGCATTACCACCTCAACCTCACTTGGTGCAAGATGCTTTTGTGTGCTGTCCATGTTGTAGCAAGGGTCAATATCAGCATCACATGCCACATAAAGTTCACTTTGCTGGATGGTGCGGAACAGATGAGTCAAAGCATTGCGCTAATCCATGGACAGTGCGCTTGCATGCTCTAGTGAAGGCGTCGAGGAATCATATACCAGGTCTCACCGATGTGAAGCGCATGCTTCATAGTTGACAACATAGAACCCATCATGGGCATGTATATGTGTGATGTGCACCTTTGACCAGCCAATCAGGCTCCACACTTCAGCAAGCAACATGATGGGGTGTGTGTGTACCTGCAGGTGAGGCTGGCCAGGAAGAAGTGGGTGAAGGAGCAAGCAGCAGCACACCTGGCTCATTCCACAGCTGCACGCACCAACACCATACTTCTGGGCTGGAGGGAGATTGCAGCTCTGCAAAGGTGCCAGAGGTAGGCAAGAGCAACTGCAAATGCCTTGCATTGCTGTGCTGTGTGCTTGCAAGTGCTCAGGTGTTGTGTTTAGCAGACACACATCCAAGCCTGTTCAGTACGGTTCTTGTGTGCAGCAATAGGCATTGGCTGTAGCGTCAGCGTTGCTTCAGCAGTTCAAGTGTGCCATCCACATTGACCTGCTACAACAGAGCTCTGACGTTTCTTTGTGTGTGTAACTGGGGACAAGACCGACAAGGGTTACGCTGTGAACAGGCCATATGTTGATCAAAGCTGTAGGAGATGTCGACTAAAGTGGTAATCAATATGTCTTGCTAAGAACCCGTAAACAATGAACATTTAAGACATGGTTGATGCTGGCAGGTCCTCTCTTTGCTTGTACAGGCTTGCCATCACAGACATGCTGCAGCGCCGCCAGCAGCACTACACGGCTCAGGCCTTTGATGAGTGGCAGCTGTATGTTGCAGCTAGGAAGCACTTGAGGTCCATTGGTGCCAGGCTGGCAGAACAGACCAGGCTCAACGTCCTGGAGTATCACTTAGCTGCATGGTGGCAGGAATGTCAACAGCAGCAGGCCAGGTTGTATGCAGCCAGGCAGCAGCTGCTGCAGAACACGGCTTCAAGAGTGTTGCAGCACTGGAAGGTGCGCCCATTTTGCTGACTGTCTGTACATGATGTTATGCCAAGTGTGTCCTTACATGATGTTATGCCAAGTGTGTCCTTCCATGATGTTATGCCAAGTGTGTCTGTGCATGATGTTTTGCCAAGTTTGACTGCAGATGTATGTCTGTGTGACAACAACTGAAAACCACATGACACCATCACGTTGGCAAGATGTGTTGATACAGCTTTTGTGTGCTGCAAATGTAGATCATCTGCAATGTGCTGATACTCTTGGTCACTAGTGGTTTCTGTCACATGAATGAACTGGGAAGTCTAGCTGCCTTGCGTTTGCTTCAGTCAGTGACAAAGTCCAAAGCTTACTGCACTGACAGGAAGCCAAATTTGCTGACAGCAGCTTCTAGTGCAGGTGGCTGTTGAGATGAAGCAGGGTGAGAGGGTGCAGGCAGCAGCCGCCCTTGCAGCCATGAAGAGGGTCAAGCTGGCCCAGGCATTTGCAGCATGGCAGCAATACTGCAGAGGCAGCCAGGTATGATGCCTTGCCCTGTAAGTTGACGACTTCACTTTGTAAATCAATCACTCCACTCTGCACAGCACTGCTGTTGTGCGGTCATGCGAGCTTCAGACATTGAGAAAGGTGCTTGCAGTTGAGACGGCTGCATCAAGTCGCCTTGTTTCAGCACGGGTTGCATCATGTGTGTGAAGCACTTGTGGGTCCCCAGGGCACTTGTGGGTCCCCAGGGCACTTCATTGCGGCAGTGAATTTGAGGCAAGATGCACTGCACCAACATCGGTCAACTGCCTTGCAGATGCCCAAGCGCACACAGTCTCAGTGGGCGCCACAAGGAGCACACCTTCAGGCAGTCCTGACTTGTCAACATGGCACATCATATATGTGTATCTTTTGTATGGTCAACAAGCTTCTGACAGTCTGATTTTCTGCAATGAACAGGCGTTGAGGGAGGCTGGTGCAGCCATCAAGGCAAAGAGTAGGACCAGGCTGCTGGGCTACAGCCTGCTGACCATGCAGAGGTATGCTGCCAAGCAGGCCAGCAGGAGGCACCAGATGCACAGCGCTGAGCAGCGCCACCGGCTGCATGTAAAGCTGGAAGCATTTGCTGCCTGGAGGGTCTTCATGCAGGTAAGCTGACCCTGTTCTGCTGCTTTGTAGCAGACGTGCCATCTGAGGGTACAATGTCCTGTGTTGGAGTCCTGCTGCATCACCATTGTAGGTGTAACAGTTTTGCACCTGCCATACCAGTCTGATTTGCAACCAGCTGTGTCATGCTTTGCTGATTAGTAAGCCGCTGTTGGCAGATAGAAATGACTGTCCTTTTGTGCTGCAGTGTACAGCCACTGCATGCACCATATCTTGAACCCTCTTTGTTCTCCAGCATTATGTTTTGTATATACAGCAATGTGACAACGTTGTGTCATGGCCAGTGAAAGCGTTGTCTGATTGACTGTACACCGCAAGCGTGAAAACTTTGCAGAATTCCGGACATGTGTGATTGGTTCTAGCTTTGCATGCTGGGGCATGCATCACAAGGCCCAGGATTGGCAGTATGAGTCTGGTTGAACATACGGCTTCTTCATCTGGTGTGCTCATTGCATGCTGCTGACAACACTGCCTGCTTTGATCAGGACCGGAGAGCGCGTGTGGATGCTTTTGTGGCCAAGAGGAAGGCCTACTTGCTGGGCTACAGCCTGCTGACTCTGCAAGACCATGCCCACAGCAAGGCTCAGCTGATGCGCAAGGCACAGCACTTCCACAGGCTGAATGTGTTGCGGGAGGGCGTCATCTCCTTGCGCTTGCACCTGCAAGTAAGTGATTACCTGCACCTATGTGATGAGTAGAGGCGCTTGCTCACCCTATAGCATGCCGTCTTGCACTGGCACGCACTTTGACAAGTGTGATCTGTATCTCTTTTCCTTGTCTTTTTGGCACCTCCCGATTTTTTATGTCTGAGCATGTTGACATCGATTTGCTTGTGATCTGAACATCGCATTGCACCCTGTTGTGGTGAGGTACAAGTTGAACTGTGTGCTGTGATTGTTTGCTGCATTGTGCTTATTGGGCAGTAGGCCGAATTATCTGCTATCCCACCGTTGACACAAGGGGTAGCTGACAGCATCTTCATTACAGAGAGCAGCATGAGAAGCGTTGCTTCTAGTGCAGATATCACCTCATCTCACATAGAGTGCAGCACCAGTACCAGGTTGTTGACATGCTTGTCAAGACATGTGCCGTGACTCAACGGTACAAGCGCCTCCTAGTGAATCATACTGTCAACCTCTGCCCTGAAAGTCCTGTCTACCCAGGCTATCAAGGACTGACACTGCGCCTTCTTGTGTGCAGCAAGCCAAAAGGAAGTCGGCTGACAGAGCACACCTGGCTCCTGTCTCCATCTCTGCAGCGACGCCACCTGACCCCTCAGCTCCTTTCAGGCCCCTGCCTCCACTGCTGTCAAGAGCCCCTCGCCTGCCGGACCTGGCACAGCGGGGTCCCCCAGCCTCTGTCAGGCACACCCCCCTGCACACGAGTGTGTCTTTTGGTGACCACACCATCTCAGCTGCCGCCAGCTCTGGACAGACACACTCACTGCATAGGTCTGTGTCAGACAGGCAGTGGAGTGGCACTGGGGCTCATGACTTGTTCAGGGCATACCATGCAGCAGGGCTTGGCTCTAGCAGTGGCATGACAACAGCCAGATCCCTTGTGCTGGACAAGTCTGTAGGACCATTGCAGCCAAGTGGTGGGCGTAGTGGCATCATGGTGATGCATGATCAGGTTTGGAAGACTCAGCAGGGGTCTGGTGTGTCAGCGATGCTGGACAAGGCAGTTGCCAGCAGGGAGCCTAGCTTCAGTTGGGGTCTGGGCTCGATCCCTGCCGGTAGTGCGCTCAGTCTTAGCTCAGGCCTGATGACAGAGGCAGTGTCAGGCAACCTCACAGCTGCAGATGACCTTTTGGATGAGGCCCAGCAGGTGCAGCAGAGGCCTGCCCTTGGCCCACCCAGCCTTAGCTTTCTGTCACAGCAGGACAGTGGCACAGCAGAGCTGTATGACAGCATGCTGGGGCCCATGTATGAGCAGCATGGAGGTGACCCACATAGGGAAAGCCTGGCCGCAAGGCTGCTACGTACTGCCAGCAGTGCAAGTAGCAGCACCTCCAGCAGCAGCAGCAGTGCAGGGCAGAGAAGCCCAGCAAGCATCAAGGCTCAGTACATGTCTGCTGCCAAGGCTTCTGTGCAGAAGCTGTCAGCCAACGTGCAGACCAGGGCCGGTGCTGCAGCTGAAGCTTTTGCAGATGGTACATTTGCAGAGAAGATGGCACAGAAGCAGCAGGCCTTCCTGCAGCGTGCTTCCACCTCTGACGCAGCAGCTGTAGCGGAAAGGCTGGCAGCAAAAGGTCAGGACGTGTGGAGGCGTGCTGCTGCTTCTGATGCTGCAGCAGCTGCTTCTGCAACGGCCACCAATGCTGCAGCCAAGGCAGCTGAAAGTGCCGCAAGCATGTCAGCTGTTGCACAGCAGTGGACATCCACAAGCCTGGAGTGGGGCAAGACCATCAGCTGGTTTGACTAGCACACGGTCATGCCTGCCGCTTGTACAGTCAATTGGATTGGTGTATAGATGCGGCCTACTGTTTCTACTATATGATACTGACTCTTGTGGTGATTTGTACTATTGGATGCAAGAGGTGGTCAAGCAGTTGCAGCCCACAAGCAGTTGTGTCAATAGTTGGGAACTTCAAATGCATTGCTGCACAAGCTCGATTTTCATCTGTCGCGCTTTTCTGTATTATTTAGCCATGCTGTGATTGTGATCTCTAAGAACAGATGGTAGGCGTGACTCGTACTGCCGTAGAACAGTGTGTGTTCAATGTAGGATTATGCTGTCACAAGCAGTCAATGATGGTGTGGGTGGAGCAGGTCTAATCGCTCACTTATACACGATTCAATCTTATACGACTTAGTGCAGTCACAACCTGTTTGCTTGCCATCTTTCAGCATGCGGCTGCTTTTGTGTGGCCAGTAAAGCTGGTGCCATCTGTAAGTGAGCCAACAAAAGTCATGCAAGTTACAAACCCGAAAGTCCCACAACCCAAAACAGCCTAATGAATGTGTTCCATAAAGCTGCTGAATGAGTCGATCACATCTCATGCTCACCTGACAAGATCATTCATATTAGCCAGCATCAGTGTACAGCTTATCGGCAAAACAATCTACATTAGCAGTAATTGTGCTAAGCATGGTGCACACTAATTTGCTTGAAATGTCTCTCTTATGCACTGCAGCTGTCACCACCTGCTGAATTGCCAGGATGATTCAAGCACTTGCCGCCAGCTAGACAACCGCAGACATCAAGATGCAGCAGCTACAACAATCTGCCTGACATTCCCTCATTCTTAGGCGCACAAATGTTGGCCATATGAACATACGGTATGGACTATGACATTGTGTGATGCATGCTGTACTCTCCTGGTATGTAAGTGGGCAGCACTTCCTGATCATGAAGCGATAAACAGCAGAGCTGTGATGTGACCAAGGGTACTGGCATGTTCAAAGAGTTCACACAATCTGCTGTGTCAATGGTGACCAGAGGGCTCTGGCATCATCAATGACTCCACAAAACCTCCCGTGTAAATTGATTGTGGTGTGTGCCAATGTCCATGCTTCTGACCAAGACATAGCTTGCACACCATCCATAGTTGCGTATGTGTGACTTTGTCGTTATGCAGCAAGCGCATCAGCCTTCACGAGAGCCTTTGCCAGCAATCTTGCACACTGGGAGTGTTGGATGCTGCATATCACAAGCAGCCAGTCAACAAACAGCGTCTGTCCAACTGCAATAGCCTGTTCTATAGATGACAGGTTTCTGCACGCATTATTGGCCAGGGCACAGTGCTGAACGCTTTTGAACGCTTTGCCCATGCACCTGCCACACAAATGGTGCTCTGTGTGTAAAAGGATACTTTCACTTATGCAGTTCCACCTGAGGCATGTGCCCTCAAGTATGCAAGCCAAGCATGAATTGTGAAGGCATAACAGCATGGGCAAGCACTGCTAGTGTGCACAGCAGAGGCACAAAGTGGGAATGCATACCGGCGCGACCACTTGGACGCCTTCAGGAAGCTTCAACTGCGGTAGCAAGACTGTTTGGCCTAGGTTCATGCCACTGACGTCAACTTCTATGGCTGCTGGAATGGCATCCCCGGGACACAAACATTCAACTGACCGCCGTATGAGGTAAGGGAAGCCGTTCTGTTTGACTCCTGGACATGCATCCTCACCTATCACCTGGCAATGTGTACTACAGGCTTGTCAACAAGGAACCAGGCTCATCACCCCATGGATGTGGCCTGAAGTGCAGGCTTGACTGCACTTGTGATGCCTCTTAGTGCTCTATTGCATGCATCATTGGTTATACAGTTGGTGCCTGCAGCGTGCTGCAGGTGAGGAAATTTGTTGCAAGCTGGCATGCATGTGCCAAGTCAAACAAACTTGCCATGACAATGGATGTGTCTACACACCTGGACAGGGATTGGGACTGTGACTTTGCGACCTGGCGGGCAGTGCATGAAGGTGATATTCTCCACAACATTGCTGACCGAGTTTATGTGCACCACCCTTGGCTGCAGCACATGCGTCACAAGCTTTAAGCAGAGTGTACTGAAGCAAATGGATCCTGCATGGTCCTGCCACAGGTGCCCCAGGCTTTACAGCATGGCGTACAAACGCACCAGCACAGGTAGTTGCTCATCACCAAGTTTAATGTGATACCGCTGTGCAACCAAACCTCGTCTGCCATGTATTCTGACCTATGGACAGCCAGCAAGAATTGAACCAGCATTCCCACTGACTTTGCTGAAGTTTGTGGCTGAGCTGCAGCGTGTCATAGCTGTTTACCATGTTTGAGGCTGTGTTTGAGTCCAGTGTTATTAGTTTGCTTGCATTGCCTGGCAATGAAAACACAATTCCTGGTGTTCGACCGGCCTGCATGTATGTGCCACAACATGAGCACCTACAAAGTGGCAGTGTGCAAGCTTTGCAGCCAATGCAAAGCATCCCTAACACCTTTCTGAAGCGATTGCTGGTATGCCTCCCTGTGTCTTCACGATACAGAGCCTCTATGGTTTCTGGCTCTGCAAACAGCTTTTGCACCTCATATCCAGTGACTTGTGCTGATCTGTATGCTGAGTTTGTTATGTGCAATACCTGCCGAGGTTGTTGCTTGTGAGCTAAGCCCGATCCGGGAGTACAGTGAATAGCAGGTCTGGACAGGATCGACGGCGGCCAGTCGGCCCAATGCCGCTGAATGCACACGCTTCATCACAGATGTCGATGGAAACACCAACCCGGCTTTAGTCAAGCGTGGAGCTCACATGTGCTGCATGCTTGACTGACTGTGTGGACTATCGAATTGCGGAACAACAAGCTTGATCACTCAAGTGGCAGTAGATGGTCAATCTACCCAGACCAAACACCAAGTTGTGCGACTAATTGTATGCAGGTAGGCGCTTTGGTCAGCACAAGCTGGAGTAGTCCTATTGCTGTAACTGGCTGGTCCTGTACGGCCCGTAATTCGTATGTTACGCAGGTGTTTCAGCATGCTGACAATCAATGGTGCTCACACGCACACACACACACACACACACACACACACACACACACACACACACACACACACACACACACACACACACACACACACACACACACACACACACACACACACACAACTTCAGTTACTCTCAAAAAGGCTTTCCTGTAATGACCGTGTACAAGATGGACATCTGCAGCTACTAACTCTGAACCCACAACCGGCGTTCTGCTCAGTGAAAATTTTGTTAGTGCTCTGATAAATATATATGTAGGCCAACATGTAAACTTTAATGCAGTTGTAGTTGCAAGCATGCTGCCATGCGGTACTTCGCCATTTGATAGCCTGTTGCTGTTGCTGTTGCTGTTGCTGTTGCTGTTGCTGTTGCTGTTGCTGTTGCTGTTGCTGTTGCTGTTGCTGTTGCTGTTGTCGTCGATACCAAGTACGGGCCAATAAACCTTTCTTTCTTGTGTGTCATACCAGTATATACAATAATATATTGTGACAATAACATATATGTTCCGTCTGACAAATTGAATGGATTCTGAGAATGCTGAGTGAAACAAGTCATTCAATATTGCTGTCATAGGCCACAAAGGTCCAAATTCTGCAGTCAAATCCTACATGCACCTCACAGAAAAAGTCCTAGCACAAAATCCAACAAATCGCCTAGGAGGTTTGGGCGTGCGGCGGGAAGGGCGGGAAGGGCGGGAAGGGCGCGGGCGTTAGCCCGCGCGCGACGCCCGGCGTTCGCTGAAGCTCGACCGGGTCCCTGAAGCTCGACCGGGTCCCTGAAGCTCGACCGGGTTCGGCGAGCAGTTGGTCTGGGGATGAAAGGCCATTATTCAAACTACTGCGTCGAGTTAGGACCTAGAAGCTTGCAGTGCGCATCCTTGGCTCACCTGTGTACTGCGCAGCGCGAAGACGCACAACTACTTGCTTTGCAGCATGATCTGGTGTCGATGCAAGCGAGGTCGTTCTGTCAAAACCGTTGACTGGATAAGGCCCAAAACAGAGCTAACCTATCTCACACAGTTCTGGCTAAAGGGGTAACGCGCTCGCTACAACTTGCAACTTGAGAAAAACGCAAGCTTTCTGCCGCTTATCCCTTGCAAGTGGTGCAGTATGAGACCAGGCTAGTTCTCCACACTCGATCTGATATACGTGTATCTGCAGGCTCGGCGTACGCTTGTCAAGCACGCAGCGCCATCACAGACGCTAAGCAGCTTGCGTGCAAAGTGCGATGGGATCCACTTCCACGTCGCTAGGTCATGATGCATGTGAGGACCTACGTCTTTGTGCAGCCGCCTTTCTCGCCCTGTACACATGTGCTGTACAGCATGTTGTGAGCTTGCGGTGCCGTGCTGCGTTGATGCTTCGCCCTGCTTCTCACATGTTGCAGCGCGCTCTTTCAGTGGTGATTCTAGTCATGCGTACACGCAACACCGTGTCTGTTGCAGCAGTCTTGTGTACGACGCTGAATGCCTAGTATACTGCTTCCAACTATCTTTGCCTGTATTGAGCTTGAGGCTCACTGGTCGATCACCAAAGGTTGTGATGCTTGCAGACAAGAAATTGTATGCTCTGCAAAGCTTGGACTCTTCGAAGCCCTTGAAGCAACTTTTGGAAGAGTCTCACGAAATTTTGAGGGACGCACTGGTGGGAAGCTTAAGGCCCAAAGAGTACCACTGCCAGCAGATTGGAAAGGATTGTCGCCAAAGGCTAACTGCATATGAAAAGCTTGGCAGCCAAAAGTATCAGTCTGAGATAGACACTCAACTGCAAGCTGTTGCAGAGTATTTGCACGATGCCAGGCTTACTAGTACTGTTCTACATAGCCTGGTGAACATCACTAAGCAGCCAGGAACTGTCGAGGTGAGCCAATTTGAGTCAGGCGCATACTTGCAAAGTCACACAGAAACAATCAGCTGCAGCGTGATTGGTCAATACCACAACAAGTGACGTTAGGAATCTGGCTGCAGCTGTGACAGGCACTTGTTAGGCATGTAACCTGTCATGACTGCTTTGCAGGTGGTACAAGCCTTTGCACAGGCAGAACCTGGATTCAGCAAAGAGGTCAGACGCAAAGTTGAGCGAAATATGTGCAGTCCCCAAGCAAAGATGTACTGGCGTTCGCGATCCCAACTACATGCAGGTACTGGTTTTGCTTAGCGCACAGCCGTTCAGGCATGATTCAAGGGAAGCAAGTACTTTGGTGTTGGACAGGCATGTAAATATCCGCAGCTCCTTCTGTGTTCACAGATGTTTTGTGAAATGAGCACACTGCTTCATGCTTAGCATCTGACTGGTTGCCTTGCAACTCATGACTGTGATGAAGATGAGCAAGCATGACAAGAGGCTTTGCCTTGAGGTACTCATGCTCAGGGCTTCAGTTTGTTGATTCTCAATTGTCATTTCATCAGTTGGGCTTCAACCTGTTGAAGCTCAACTGTCATTTCATCAGCTGTGCTTCAGCCCTCCAAATTTTGAGGTTCTCTTTCATGCATGATATGGGGTGCTCCGTGTCTTTTGCAGTACACACTCCTGCACTGGGATGAGCAACTGCTGATGCATGCTTGTGTGAGAGCGCATCAATGTCATGGGCCAGGCCAGGGTTGCTAATGTTTGTCGCAGCTAGCATCTATTCGTACTCATGCTACTTGTATAGGCAACAAAAAGGCATGCTTTTTTCTGCAGCCTCCTGGCACTGGCAAAATCCTGGCAGCCATCTATTGTGCCATCTACCTGGAGTCTTCATTCACCCGTGTGTTTGCTCTGACCGCCACTCACTCAGGCATCGAGAGAGACATCTTGTCAGTGAATCCAAACGCAGGTTTGTTGTTTGTAGCTGATCTACGCCAGATACATGCAATTAATAGTGGGATGGTGATTCACCATTGGTGAGTATATGCCTGCATAATTTGAGATGTTTTGGTATAGTAATGCTGGCTGATGCAAATCAATAAATTGATATCACAGTTACAGCAGCTTTGCAACCCGCACTTCCATGCTTTGGTGCAGGCGGCAACCGGGTAGCAGCAAATGCTGGACCTCACCCACAAATGGGAGCGTCAAGGAAAATCCATGGGATATCATGGAGGTTGATTGCTTGTTTGACAAGCACAGCATAACACTGACACTCCCAACTCCTTTGCCAGAGATTCAGCTGGTCACTCTGGCAGCTGGAGCAGACATGCCAGATCTAGCAAAGCTGAAGAATCTGGAGGTGAGTCTGCTTTCACCTTGTGTTGATGCAAGGATGCATGTGAAGCCACATGCAGCAGTGATCACATAAGGCAAAGATGTCCTCTGCCGCCGAAAACTGCCAGAACATACAGGCCAAGCTGGATGTCGATTCTCAGCTGGAGTGTTTACCCTCAGAAAACGTCCAGGTCAGCCATGCTCAAGCCAGACTGATGTGAGGCTGAGCAGCCCCACAACAATGCAGTGCCATGTTGCTTGTGCTGTGTATAAGAGAGACATCCTTGATCAGGGTTCCTTGTACCTGTGGGCATGCCTGCGGTGTCCATCCGGCCAACCTGTGTGGCATGCAGCAGTTGAAAGTTTCCTTCGGATCCAGCCCTCAGGACTTCCTACATACTTGGGAGAAGGGACCAGAGGAGCATAATATCATTGAGTTGAATTTTCCAGCTGAGCTGCTAGAGCAAATAGCATTGCAGCTGCCAATTGCTGATGCTATCTGCCTTGCTTCAGCAAACCGTCATTGTCGTGACGCTCTGCGGTCAGAAGAGTGAGCCTGCTACTTGACTACAAACAGTGCCTTGCAATGCATCAAGATGAGTGTGTATTTTCTCCTCTGTTGGCACTGCAATAAGCTTTGGATTTGGCGCCTTGCCTTGCTTATCACAGACATGCGTGGTGTGTGCTTCTAGGCCAGCTTGATTGTTCTGAGCAGCTGTGTTTTGTAATGATACTCTGTTGCCCATACGCTGCAGATTCTGGCAGCGTAAGCTGACGACTGACTGCCCGTTTTGGGTCAACAATGGCATAGTCCCTGGGCTTGGAAGGCCTGCAGGCCAAAGCTGGCAAGAGCTTGCTATCATGGCTGCACAACTGCAAATGGCAGAAGAGCAGAATTGTGCATTAGAATCTCCCTTGTCAGATGAAGCTAGAATAGCTCAGCTATGGACCGCAGCTGCAGGTAAATGCACCTCAGCAATGCATTTGGCTGGTCAGTCTCACCAGCTGCAAGGTATCTGAACAAGTTCCAGTCACATGACCAGGTTGTGCTATGCTTTTGTTGTCGACTGCGCGTGTATGACAATGGACTGCTTGCGTGGTCAAGCTACCTCGAATGGCATACAGCATGGTGCTATTATTTCCAAAGCTCACTTGCAGACCTGCTCGTGCAGGCGATGAGAAGCTATCTCTGCATCTAGACTGGTATCTATGCTCCCAGGAGCACAACACAGGCAGTAATAGCACTCTCTTTTGTGACCACATTCAGATCTCGCTGGAACTTGTATACTTCTTATGGTTCCAGCAGAAGCATCTAGCAAGGGGCGCCAAGGTTTTGTCCAAGGTACATTGCAAATGGTCTCATGCAATACTGCGGCTCAAGCCAAGCTACAAATAGCATCTGCTGCCTGTCGTGCTCTAGTACTACATGGTAACACTGCATGACCATGCACATCGCAGCTGGTGGATGCATGTCACTGTGCAGGTGCTGAAAGGGCTCAAGGCCCTTTCGGCTGAAGCTATGATGGCTCAGCAGCACAGTGTGTATGGGGCTGAATGGCTGATGCTGCAGCTGGCATTTGCTGGCTCTCTCTTGATGGACCTATTACACACGAGGTGGCAAAGCAATGCTCCTGCAGGTGAGCTAGTACTTCTCACTGTAAGACAACTCTAGAACCTCTGTGGACTGGACATTTTCTGCTGTCAGTGTCAAGCAGTTTGATACAGCTACAATATTTGGGGTCATGTTAGCGCATTTGTAGCTGGCAACAAGTGATGAGGATCCTGCAGCGAGCGTTTGCACCACACCCTAGCAGAGACATGGTTGCTGATTTGCAGACAAGCACAGGAGCCTAAGTTGGTGCGGTGGAGACTACTCAATTAGTGATCTGAGTGATGCCTTGCGCATATTGTTGAATACTGGAAGCCAGCCAGACAAGGTTGAGAAACAGTGTTTGTCCAATCCTTGGGAGCCCAAAAGCTGGCAAGGGTTGTGTGCTGATGGTGCCCATCTGCTCCAATTCCTCCAAATGACCTGTCAGGTGGGCTGACATGCATTACCTGCTCTGCAACGATGACCCAAAGATTGAAGCTGAAATTAGCACAGCGTTGTTTGTTGCATTATTTGTCGTGTCACTGCCACGCGCAGCATCAACCCTTTGCCAGCAGTCATCATTTGTCATGCAAGCTGTAAATCAGTGACGCGCATCTTTGCCAACAATACATGCAGAACGATGCATGTCCTCTTCACATCTGCAGCGCATTGTCAATCCAGAACCAGGTGCATAACAAACTGCCACAAAGCAGCTGAGGCACACAAAAGGCAGCAGTTGCCTATTCACCTGCGTATCTGTTTGAAGAGTCTGTCAGGTGTCTATCCAACTACCATTCTAGTCTTCCGTCCATCTGTCTATGTGTCTGTCTATCTGTCTGTCTCTCTATTTACCTGTCTGACTGTTTGGCAGTTCATCATTCTGCTGTCCACTTGCATCTGTTATCTTGCAGAAACTACCTGCTGCAACAACAGCCTGCGAAAAAGCATACACAGAAGAAGGCCGTGATGTCATGAGGCAAGCAGGCTGTGGCAAGAGCCCTGAATCACGTGGTGTCTTTCGGGCACACAAGCTTTTTGCTGCAAGTGTCCTCCTGGCCAAGTCAGCCATTTTCAAGCAGCCTCAGTGCAGTTGATGCAATGCTATTCATGTGATGCATGAAGCTTTTCACTCTGTCATGATCTGCATATATGTCAAATTTCTTGTGCAAATGACAAGCTTGCAAGGTGGTACAGCCTGCTTACCAGTTCAGCCTTGCCAGCACAAGATCATCAGATTTGCATCAGACATGCATCAGTAAAGCTGCTTTCTGTGTGTACAGAGCTTGCCTTTCTATGTGTATTCTGTCCAGTGCAGGATGAGCCGGCACACAGATCTTGGATCAGTCTATCTGGACTTGGTGGAGCTGTACAGCCAGCAGCATCCCAGCAGGGCAGTGTACTACCTTGATCTGGATGGAGTTGAAGATGACCAGCGTGTGTTTGTAGAAGACATCAAGATGTGCTGACAATGAGCGCATATTTAGCTGCACTTGGACATCAAATGCATCCACATTACTCAGGTAGGCGTTCAAGCTAGTATTACAAGCTCATTTGTGGACATCAGTTTGTGTCAGTCTGCTGCTGTGCTGCTGTGCTTGCTTGCTTGCAGAGTCACTGAGCACAACTACACCAACTTAGCTTGGGCCTGCTTAACTGTACATACAAAGCCAGTGCTTAGCCACCGATCCCATCATCTTTTTGCATTGAATGTCACTGATGTGTGTAGCAAGCATAGATGCAGCAAAGTACACACTAGTATGATACAACAGTTTGTGGTGACTGTCTGGCAGTCATCTGTACATCACATTACTGTCACAAAGGACACTGATCTGACAAGGGCATGTTTGTGTGAATGATATCAACTCCATGATATTCTGTTGCAGATTGGACAGGCCATCTTTAACGCATTCCAGCCAACAGACAATTCATGCACATGCCATAGTATTACACAAATCAATGCTGCTACTTGACAACAGCCGAAGATGTTTGCACCTTTGAGCTGCTGCAGCAAGCGTTGGTACATATATCATCCTGTCAGAATGCAAGGTAATGCACTTTCATGCAACCATCACCATATTTCAGCTTTTTCCTGACGTAAGACAGCACATAAGAACTTGCACAGCTGCGTTGCCAGCTAAATGCATATGCAGATGCAGATGCATCTGCAAAGCCAGGAAACAGGTGTTGAGTAGATGTACTGTTACTGCCATGATCTGTGTGGTCATGTTTTGTGTTGCATGAATTCTGCACAATTGAGGAGAGGCATGGTATGTGCTTGGGCAAAGCACTCGTCATGCTTGAACAGGATACGTATGCCAGCATGGTACTGTTACATTCGTGCGCTTGACATACCCAATGGGGACCAAAATGTGCCATCAGTTTCGGCTGGTGCCTGCATGCTTAGCATGTCGTGTGATTTGCAGGTAGCTATCATGGCAGGACAGGACTCCATGTGTTCCCTGAATTGCTGGCCCAGCATCTTACACTTACAGCTCATGCAAAGCCCAGCCAGCTGAAGCAGCAGCGCCTCAAGTACAGGCATGTGAACCTGGATGCAATACACAAGTCAGGACAAGTCAGGACTGTCAGCCTTGACATGACAATTGTCATCAGTCAGTACAGATGTTGCTCAGCAGCTTTCAGTTCCAGTTTGTACTGATCATGACTGTAGTTACAGCCGGTGAAATGCCTCTTAATCAATGCGCAGCCCGAGGCAACCTTGCGGGACTGCACACTGTACCATAGTGTCTCTATTAGCCAGGCATACTACCAGGCTCTGCAAATCAGTGCATCTAAAAGCACATGTGTATGAGATCCAATTTATCAAGGAACTATACGCTGAATTGAGGCAAATCGGCGCCACTGTACAGGCATACTGACTTGCCAAACCATTCTCACCAGCTTGCTGCAACAAGCCTGACTAGACTTGCACTGGTTAAGTTGAATACTTTTGGGGGGTCTTCATTTGTTGTAGCCCTCACTGGGACTAGAGTACTGCCACTTTGCATTACAGAATCAGGCGACACACACCAATCAGTGACATGACGCCACAGGGCACCCCTATCTTGCCTAGGCTTCCCTGACCATTCAGTGAATATACATGTGTTCACTCACAGAGACATGTATAAAGCATCAGATTCAACACTACAACTGTTTGCACACTTGCTGAATCTGCCAGCCGCCTCAGCAAAGCATGACTCATCCTCGGAGGGCTCGTAAGACAGATAAAACACTTGCCTATTCAACATGGACACTGCTGGCACACATCACACTCAAGTCAGACAAAGGGTGCCATATTGTCTCCACCAGCTACATGTCTGTATTGCTGACAGGTGTCGCATGCTACACCTACTGTTGACAATTTACACTCAGCAGCACGCCTTTTCAAGGGCATGCCGGCTGCTGCTTCAAGTAGATTTTGGTCTTTCAGAGCGGATGTAAAGGCTCCCCTCACATAGCACAGCTATTTTTTTGCAGCTGCCCCAGAGACAATCCATGTTCAGCAGAGAATAAAGTTCCTGAGCCTGCATGGTAAGCCTCATACGCAGGTGCCTGGCAATGAGAAGACGATTCCTGGTGTTCAACCAGCCTGCATGTGTGCGCCACAACATGAGCACCCAAATGTGGCATTGGACAAGTGTGCCTCATCCATAACACCTTTCTGAGTCAATTGCTGGTATGCCTCCCTGTGTCTTCACGATGCAGGTCCTCTATGGTCTCTGGCTCTGCAGACAGCTCTTGCGTTTTATATTTAGTGACCTGTGCTGATCTGTATGCTGAGTTTGCTTTGTGCAATACCTGGCAAGGTTGTTGCTTGTGAACTGAAGCCCAATTGGTGAGTACAGTGAATAGCAAGTCTAAACAGGATCTACGGTCGGCAGTCGGCTCAATGCCGCTGAATGCACACGCTTCATCACAGATGTCAATGCAAACACCAACCCGGCTTCAATCAAGCGTGGAGCTCACATGTGCTGCATGCTTGACTGACTGTGTGAACTATCGAAATGCGAACCACAGCTGCGGTCAAAAGTCTGCTTACAGTAATGGCACTGCTTCAGCAGAAACCTTGGAGTGCATGCTGTGCGCAAGGCAAATGGCGGTGAGGCCAGCCAGTGTTAGCAGACCAGCCTGCGCACCTGCTGCTGCGACGGTTGTCGTTGAAAACACTTGTGCCGCAAGCTGCAAGGCTTTGGCTAAAGCAGATCAGTGAGGCAAGAAAGCTGATGTCAGCCAACAGTCAGGTGTGAGGCTGCCCAGCGAGACTCATAGGAAACAATACCTTGTGATGGTCAAACCTTCTGGCAAAACAAGCCAGCTGTCTTGCCTAGTATCTAGTTTTCTCAGCCAAGCAGCAAGCAGGAAGCAGTGGTTGATTAAGCAAAGGCTTGCTGGACAAGCTTGCCTCTGATAGAGGATGAGCATGATCAGTCAGCAAACCTTTGTTTTGAGTGCAACCACTTGCAGAGGCTCACCTAGCACAATGCCCATCATGTGCAAAATGAATGCGAGAGTTTAGCCCCAAGTTCCTAATGACCTTGACTTTGACTGATGACTGCGTCAGCCTTTTCCCAACAGCTTATACCGTGCTTGGCTGGAGAGTTGAATCTGGTTAGGGTTTGCAGGAATCTGAACAGCTGGGGATGCAAAGTTGCGTGTGCAATCCCTGATGGTATGGTGACTGATGTTCACATGTCAGTCTGGGATGCACAACAATGTTCAAGGCCACAGAAATGCAAATGTGTGTAAGCAGACTTACGATGCCAGCTGTAACAAGCCTGATCACTGAAATGCCAATAGATGGTCAATCTGCCCAGTCCAAATGCCAAGTTGTGCGACAACTTGTAGGTAGGCGCTTGGGTCAGAACAAGCTGGATTGTTGCTGCAACGGAGAGACTCTGCAGGCTGTCCCATAATTTGTACGTTACGCAGGTGTTTCAGGCAAAATGCATCGTGATGACAAGTAAAGCCCCTTCGGACCTTAGGAAACGGCTGCAAAGCCCGCGACTGTTAGGGCGAGTGTAAGTCAGTGACGCCCTCGCGATAGCATGGACTGGACAGCACAACCTCAAAGTACAGAATCTGACGTAGTTACATTTCTTTTGGCGACAGACGCCCGGCGCAGCAGCTTCAGTCGAACTTCCGCCTTGTCTCCTGCTGAATTCGACTGTTTCTTCGGCCTCTTCTGGAGTAAAGCTTTCGTGCGAGGCACGGCACTGTTAACAGTACTGTACCATGGTATAAGTAAAGCTGTCAGCAGCAGCATACTTAAGCGCTTCTTCATCTTCACAGCTACTACATTGCCGCCAAACCCACCTCCATTGCGCGCACAACAGTGCTTCATAGTTGTTAGATGACTAAATTTAGCTTTGAAGTGGCAACTGATGACTAAGACAGAGGACCTGCTTTGCAGCCAACAATCAGCGGTGCTCAGTTGTTCAACAAACATGATTGGGACGCCTCATCCGCTTGCGGGGATTCGTAAGCTGAGCGAATGTATGTATGTATGTATGTATGTATGTATGTATGTATGTATGTATGTACGTACAGAAAAGGGAGTCGGGACGCAGAAGTTCCCGAAATCGAGTTGGGGGGTTTAATCCGTGCGTGGTGGAATTTCCGAAAATTGTGCGACGAGGGTGAGTCGTAGTTGAGTCAAGAGTTGCGCGCACGTGGGTCCCCTCCGCTGGTACGGGCGTAGATGAGGCGTCCAAACAGGCTTTCAAGGATAAGCGGGTGCAAGATGCACATCTACAGATGCTAATTCCTGAACCTACAACCGCTGTTGTGCTCTATGAAATTTTTGTCAATGCTCTGATCAACCGGTAGGCATCTTTATAAACACCAAGTAGTGCAATTGTGCATATGTGGTTGCAAGCATGCTGCCATGCGGTACGTCGCCTTTTGATCGCCGCGAGTGTTGAAATAAGCTGTGCAGACTTGCAAGCTTGACTTGACACAATATTTACAAGGGGACTTGATCGCTAACTGTGTGTTCGGTGAACCAAAGTCTGAAGCTTATATAGTACTCAACATGCCGCTAG
>JAABUK010001106.1_pt1 | contig 52812 bp, 45 predicted proteins | sample 5559141 | NCBI WGS metagenome assembly JAABUK01 (sample SAMN10711869, study PRJNA513367) | rock metagenome | isolation source: Antarctica rocks | place: Antarctica: Victoria Land, Pudding Butte nord | collected 2016-01-03 | reverse complement strand
TTTTATTATAAAGTAATAAGGGGTATATAAAGTATTTTAAGATTTATATAAAGGTAAAATTAAGGTAGATTATTAATTATATTAAAAGTATAATAAGAGGTTACTTAAGAGGATTCTAAGTATAGATAATTATAAGTAATTTTATAAATACCTTTATAAAGCCCTCTATTTTTAATATTCCTTTATAAGTTATAAATAAGATATTTAAGTTATAATAAAAGTTACGCTATTACTAGAAAAGAGGAATTATATTAAATAGGAATAATAGTTAACATGTTAATAATAGGTATATTATACCTATTAATATTTATATCTCTTATATTAGGATTCTCCTAATCCCTAGACCTCTTAGGATCTAGCTCTTAGTTAACCTTATTAGGTCTTATAAAGAGGAGTATTAAGGATAGAGTAAAAGTAGACTTTATTAAGCTAGATTAATATTAAATAATATTTAATACTTAGATATTAATATTTATATACTTAAGAGATAATATAAGTTAAATATAAAGTTCTTATATATTATAAAAATAATACTATTATATAGATAAAGGAATTTATATTAAGATTAATTAACTTAACTTAGCTTAAGATACTTAATACTTAAGCTCCTTAAGCTTCTTAAATAATAGCTTAACTACCTAGCTTTACTTAATACTTAAGCCTACTTACTTAGTTTAATATACCTACTAAATTAATACTTATAATATTAGGTCCCCTCTCTAAGCCTTTACTCTAAAAAGGTAATTTAACTTCCTAATATATTAATATACTATATCTATATTCTAGTACTTATTATTATAATCTAATAGTTAATTATAAATTCTATTAATCCTATATAATAATATATCGTTATAAGTCCTATAACTTATAAGGCCTCCCTTATTATATAACTTAATAATAATCTAAGTATAAGGAGTATTTCTATTATAACTATTAATATAATTTAGCTCCTAACTTTAAGGGTATAAATAAGGTAATCTAAGAGTTTAAGAAGTTAAATAATAAGATCCTTAAGACTTACTTAAAACTTACTTACTTAGATAAATAAAGGAAATTTTAATTAAAAAGATTAAAGGATTTAGGTAATAAAGAATCTATTAATATTTTAGAAACTAATAAAGATAAGTAGAGTAATAATTTTATAAAGACTCCTATTTCTTTATTACTACTTAATAATCCTCCTAATATACTTAATACTTTTAATATAATTAATTAATTAGCCCTTAGCTCTAATAAAATTATCTTAGGAGACTTTAATAACCTATTAAATTTTTAGCTAACTCCTAGGTAATTTTAAATTTATTATAATTCTTTTATTTAATAAGGTATTATTAACCTTATTAATCTAGGATTCTCTTAACTTTATACTTAGTTTCTTCTTTTATAATATAATAAAAAGCTTTTTATAAGGATATATCTAAATCTATTAGTTCTAATTTAAAGATATAAAATACTAGAAATACTTTAATATTTAATGAAAGGTTTAATTTATAATTTACTAGTCCCTTTATCCTTTAAATAGAAAATAGTTTAACTTTAATAGATTTAAGCTTCTTACTTTATTTCTAATTTTATCTTTTAGAGTTAAAATCTTTAGTAAAGAGATAGACTTTATCTCCCTCCTTTAACTAAGGATATATTTTTCTTTTCTTATTAATATATTACTTAGTTCTTAAATTTATCTCTTTAATCTTACTTTATATATCTTTATATAGAGCTTTTATATTAGATAATAGGACTAATACTCTATTAGCTTCTAGTCTAGGCCTAGGATCTAGGAAGAGATTTATATATTAACTATAATTTATAAAGAATAGTAATAGCCTAATTATTTATAATTACTTATTATTATACGCTAACTATACTATTAGAAGTAATAAAACCTAATTATTTTACTTTATATTAATATAATACCTTAGATATACTTCTATAGTTTAATTTGTATACTCTATTTGTCTATCTATTTATAGATAATATATTATTAATATTAATATCTTCTAATAGTTAGACGTAAATAGCTTATCCTTATTAAATATTATTAACTCTAGTATACTATAATCCCTAACTAATCTATTAATAAGAATAAAACCTAATTATTCTATATTATAGGTCTCTTTAAAGGATATTATAATAGTATACCTTAATAATTTATTTATAATAATTATAATTAAGTTATAGACTTCTTTTATTATAAGGTCTCCTAACTTTAATAACTTAATTATAAAGTCTATTATAATATCCTTCTATAATAACTTAGGTACTAGGGTGAATTATATCTACCTATACTTTATATAATATATTACCTTATTTTATTAGTAGGTTATATATCTTTTAATATATTTCTTAATATATACTTATAATCCTAGCGTAATATATATTCTTCCTAAGTGTTCTAATATCTTTATAATTCTAGGATATCCTTATAATAGGTTATTATAATAATCCCTTATAATTTCTTTAATATATAGTTTTAGTAAGTAAACTCTATCCTTATACTTTAGGAGTTCTATACCTAGTTACTAATTTCTTAATATCTTTATTAAACTATTAATCTTATAGCCCTTTTAGATACTATCTAAAATTTTAGGGGCTTAGATATATATAATTACTACTAAGTTTCTTATTAAAATAAATAATCTATTATTATCTTATTTTAGGATTAGTCTTTTTATAATACTCTTATCTTTTATATAGTTTTCTCGCCTACTTCGGGTATCTACTTAATTATTATCCTTTCTAGGGGTATATATAATCTTAAATTTATATTATCTTAGTAATTCTACCTAATAAACTTATTATTAATTTAATTCCTTTGTTATTATAAAGTTAATAAGATTTTTATAATTTATAAAGATAGTAAGTTTAAAGTAACTCTTAATATATACTCTCTAGTACTAAAGTATATATATTATTATAAGTAGTTCTTTATTATATATATTATAGTTCTATTTAGCTCCTATTATTTTTCTAGAAAAATAGGCTATTAGGTACTACTTTCTATTTACTATCTAATATAAATAGGCTTTAAGTATAAGATCTAAGGTATCTATTTTAATTTAAGCTAATCAATTAGCTTAAAAAGTATAGAGTATTAATAGATCTATATAAGATTATTTAAATAATTTAAATACTTTCTTTTAATTAAAATCCTATTTAAATCTAATATCCTTTTTAATAATATTTATAAGTAGGATTACTTTCTTAGAATAATCCTCTATAAATTTATAATTATAATTTATAAATCTTAAAAAACTTTAGATACCTTTAATATTATATAGTATAGGCTATTTAAGTATTACCTTAACCTTCTTAAGATTTATCTAAATACCTTTTATATTAAATATAAATCCTAGGAATTCTATTAATTCCTTATAAAACTCATATTTCTCTAGGCTAAAATATAATTTATTATAGGTAAGGTATAATAAAACCTCTTATATATATTAAATATAAATATCTTTATCTTTAGAGTAAATTAATATATTATTAAGGTATATAATAATTATTTTATCTAAATATACTTATAAGATATTATTAACTAATAATTAATAGGTTACTAGTATATTAATAAGTCTAAATAGTATTACTAAATACTTATAATAACTATAGTATATCTAGAATACTATCTTCTATTCTTTACTATCTTTTATTTAAATTAAGTTATAAGCTCCCTAAAGGTCTAGCTTTATAAATACCTTTACTTTCCTAAGTCTATCTTATAACTTACTAATATTTAGTAAAGGATATTTATTCTTAATTATAATATTATTTAACTTCTAATAATTAATATATAGCCTTAACTTTCTATCCTTCTTTAATATAAAGAGGATTAAATATCTTATTAATAATTTAGATTCTTAAATAAATCCCTTTTTTAGCTTCTTTTTAATATATTTATATAGTATTAAAAGCTCCTTTTTTAAAAGTATATAAATTAGTTTAAATATTAGCTCTTTACTTAGTTTAAGTAGGATCTTATAATCCTAAGGCTAGTATTTAAGTAAAGCTTTTATTATTATCTCTTCCTTAAATAGTTACTTCTATTTCTAATACTATTAAGGGATAATAGAAGGTTTATTAATTCCTCTTCTATTTCTAACCTATTAGCTTAGTTAACCTTTACTAATATCTATTAAGTTAGATCCTTTACTTTAAAGGTTATCCTTAATTAAGATTAAAGTTAATTATACTTTAATTAATTTTTAATTTTATCTCTTATCTACTATTATCTATTATTAATATAAGGGGTAGATATTAATAATATTATTAGATTACTTAAATTTAAGTACTCCTTTTTTTTAGTTTATTACTAGGTTCTACTTTTTTAATTAAGGTATACTTAGAATAATATAATAAGTAGCTATCCTAGTTATATTAAGGATAATTTCCTTATAATATTATTAAATTATAAAGGATAATAGGTATATTTCCCTAACTATTCTACCTATTAATAGTATTAACCTATTAGCTATTTATAAGTTATAAGGGTTATACTTCCTTTAAGTAAATAAGTCCGCTGACTATACCTAACTCTAAGAAATAAAATTCTTATTAGCTCTAAAATCTATTATTATAATAATTTATTAACTATTAACTTTTATTAGAATATTTATATATAGTTTATAGCTTATAGTATATAGATATTATATTATAGGAGTTAAGATATTAATCTCTTTATACTTCCTCCTAGTATAAAGGATTACTCTTTTCCCTATTTAGGAAGGAATTTAGTAATCTTCTTTTATTATATATACTTTTAGTACTAGTTATATAAGTATATATATTATTCTATTAAATAGTATTCTTCTATATCTATATCTTATCTAAGATAGATATAAAGATTTTTATACTATTCTTTATCTTAATTAGGAAACTACTTTTATTCTTACTTTATTATAAGGTACTAGGTATACTCTATTTTATTATAGTTTCTCTAATTTAGATTTTAATATATAAGTATTATAGGCGTACGGCCCTTATATACCTAAATAGTATAATAATGCTTATAATAGTTATCTATATAGATACTCTAATATATAATCTTATACTCTAGGTAATATAAATTATTATAGTACTTTATAATTAATAATCTATCTAAAGTCTTTATTTAATAAGATTCTAAGTTTATCTTTTCCTTTAAGTTATTATTAATTCAATCTTAAGATATAGAAGTATAAGGTTTAGAGTTATTTAAGAATCCTATTAATTAACTATTAGTCTTAAGATCTTCCTAGCTTAAATCTCCTTTATCTATTCCTTATCCTTATCTAGGTAAATCCTTTTCAACCTTACTATTATTATCTAATTTAAGTTTATATAATCTTTCTTAAATCTTAAGAAGCCTTCCTTTAATTTTATAGATATTCTTTTCCTTAATAAGAACTTTCTACTTTAAGTTTAAGTATTATTATTAAATCCTTTAAAGACTTTCTTCTAGTAGGTTAAACCTATTAAGTAAATCTTCTATAATTTTATTTAATTCTTTATTATTATACTTTATATTAGATAGATCCTTTAAAGGTCTATTACTTATAATTAATACTCTTTATAATATATTTAATTATAGTTACTATACTATATTTTTTAACTTATAATTCCTAGTAATATAGCCTAATTTATTATAACTATAATAATTTATTACTTTCTTACCCCTATTTTACTACTTTCTTCCCCTAAATTTACTTTTACGCTATATTATATTAAGTTCTATAGGTATAAGTCTATAAGGATTCTTAAGGGCTTTAGATTTATTATTAAAGCCTTTTATAATAAATCCTAATTATCCTAATCTTATAGTTCTATTATTATAATATTTCTCTATTATTTATTTATAAAGTTTATTATTAATCTCAATTATAATTAATATAAGGATTTCTAGATTATTAATTTATACTTTAGTATATATTAGTTTATCTTTAATATTATCTTTTAATCCTTATTAATATATTATTATAAGTATATTATTATCCTCCTTAATCTTAATAAAATATTATTAAAATTATACTAAGTATTCTATAACTAATTTTTATTAGTTTAGATACTAAATAACTTTTATTATTATATTACTTTTATTAAAAGGTTTAAATACTTATTAAATTTTAATATAGAAGTATATAAAGCTTTCTATCTATTTTTTATATACTTATTTTCTTCTTTATTTAGTTCTTTTAAGAATTATTTAAGGAAAGGTAAGGCCTACTTCTAAGCTTATCCTCTTATATATATTATAATAAACGTTAGTTACTATTTAATTTATATAGCGTATTTATTAAATTTAAAATATAATTAAAGTTATATAAGCTAATCCTTAAGCTTATCTTTATTATTATAATATAAATTAGGTTTAATATTCTTAATTTATCTTTATTACTATTAAGTAAAGGATATTAAGTCTCTTACTTACTTAGGATAGGATTTTATCCTAAGGTATTTATCCTAAGGATAATTAAAGTATTAGGGTTCTCCTAATCCTTAGACCTCTTAGGATCTAGCTCTTAGTTAACCTTATTAGGTCTTATAAAGAGGAGTATTAAGGATAAAGTAAAAGTAGACTTTATTAAGCTAAATTAATATTAAATAATATTTAATACTTAAATATTAATATTAATATACTTAAGAGATAATATAAATTAAATATAAAGTTCTTATATATTATAAAAGTAATACTATTATATAAATAAAGGAATTTATATTAAGATTAACTAGCTTAACTTAATTTAAGATACTTAATATTTAAGCCCCTTAAGCTTCTTAAGTAATAGCTTAACTACCTAGCTTTACTTAATACTTAAGCCTACTCGCTTAGTTTAGTATACCTATTAAACTAATACTTATAACATCTTACTTTAATATATAATAATAAATATAATAAAGTCTTAATATAAGTCTCTTAAAATATATATTAAGGATAAAGTAATAATATTTATATAAAGCCTTTTAAGGACCTTAATATATATCTTAAAGATTAATAATTAATAGGAATTATATATTAAATAATCTACTCTAGAATTTTAAATTATATAGATATTTAAAGCTATTAATATATTAGAGCTTACTAAATTTCTAGGATTAATATAGAAGATACTTATAAAGTAAATAAATAAAGTAATAACTATTATAAATAATAGTTAATACCTTATTAATTTAGGTCTATTAATTAAATATTAATTTTATTTATAAGTGAAACTCCTTATAGTAAGCTTAATAATAACCTTATTTATAATTATAAATTTTATTACTCCTATTAACTCCCTTACTCCTACCTCTTTTAATAGTAATATATATAAAATTATTTTATATCTTATTATTAAATAATATAGTAATATATATTTAAAGATTATAATTTTAAGATTTATAAGGATATAATAAGAACTTTTATTATTAATAAGATTTATAATTAGATTAATAGGCCTAATAGATATATATTAAAAGTATAAGAAGTATTTAATAATATTAAGACACGGTTTTATAAAATAGAAAAGATAATTATAAATTAAGATATTAATTAATATTAAAATATTAATATTATATAAGTTAATATACTTAAAAAGATAATAAGATTACATTATTAATAAAATACGGAGTAGGCTCTTAAGGAACTTAAGGATAATAATTATAATATAATAACTTTTTAAGTATTTAAAGGATAAGTTCTATATAATTATAACAGCGGATATTATAATAAGGATAAGGGGTAATAATAAATATTCTACTCTTATAATAAGAAATATAGTAGATTTATAATAGGAATCTTATATTTAGTAATAGTAATATAAGAAGTAATAATAAGGGCTTCCTAGCTCTCTACCTATCTTATAATAATCTTAATAAATATTTTAAAGAGTAGTAAGTTCTTTTAATCTATTCCTACCTTATATTAAGGTAATAATAATATTAAAAATAAGGACTTCCTAGCTTTCTACCTACCTTATAATAATTTTAATAACTATTTTAGAGAGTAGTAAGGTCCCTTAATATATATCTACTTTACGCTAGGATAATAGCGGGGTAATAGTAATATTAATAGTAATAATATAGTAATAATAATATATCTCCCTCTAATCACTATTAAAAATAGGTATAGCTTAGAGGATAAGTTATAATTTACGCTATAATAATATATGTTGGGAACGGCGCTGGTATAGAAACTCCCTGCGTTTACGCTAAATTCGAGGACTAGGCGGGGTGACGTATAATTACCTTACTCTCCAATGTCAACCCCTCAATTTCGCCAACGTTTGGACGAAGCAACATCCACTCACAAGTGTCGAATCCATTTACCCATCCAGTCATTCGCCAGATCGCAACTTCTTACCCTCCCACAATGCCTGACGCCAAAGAGCAACAACCTCAAATGAGCGAGCAAGATGCGGCCAACGCCCAAGATCCCAACCATCCAGCTCATCCCAAACACCCGCATGTATGTTCTTTCCCCTATATGCACTCTACTTAGACCCAATTCACATTCATTCCTCTGGATAAGAGATTCTCTGATATTGATCAGCGATGTAGCACGGCGAATGGATTAAAAATGCTGGAAAGAAGTTCGGAAACGCAGCCGTCTTCGGCGCCGGAGCGACGGCAGGCGCGGATGCTGTCAATAAGGCTTTGGGACATTGATGGATAATGGATGACAGGATGGAAGAGGCTCGCACCTGTAAAACTAGGGAGTAGTGTGGCAGGGAATCGAATCATGAGTAGCCTGAAAGATGCTTGCTCTCTGCGCTCATCCAAAGTAGACTCGTGCATGATCTCAGGCTATGAAGCTTCGACTTGCTCAAATGAAACACTTGATCTCACCTACCGCGGTTCGATATATTGTCGAATTGTCTGGGCTGACGCTCCTGTCACTTGCAGCTTATGGAAAAGTCGCAGCGGTCGAACAAGCTGCTGTCTGCACTCGTTGCATACTACCCCAATGTTTCGCCTGCATCTGACGCTAAGTTTCATCCCAGCCTAACGTCCTCTGAAACTTGATAGCTCCGAAAGTAGGATACCTGATCATCACCATCATGTGTATCAGAGATTGATAAGGGTTTACAGAGGCCTAGGCATCTTGGTACCTATAATAAGAAATCTTCGAGTTTTGTGTGGCGGAGTAAATTAGCGACATTGAGGGAGGAATTGAGATCGAAGTCAATGTAAAGAAGGCGTAAGAGGAGCAAATCGCGTTGGAGTTCGTATCGACAGATCTAGATGAGACGATGGCCACGATGGTCGGCAGTATCGCATCACAGCTTTGACCGGAAAATCCGAGTATGGAGGTTCCGGTCCAAGCTGGGCTATTAGATCCGAAGGTGGTGCCTGGCCGTAAAGGCCCGGATCGATTGCCTGTCGTCGATGGAGCAAGGAGCCACGAAGGCCAGAGGCAAGGACAGCTCTAATACTGACGAATCGATAAGTGGCTGGCAGTAGGTCTTATTGCAAGGACGTAGAGTCTCGCTCTAGTAGTAGCAATCATCCCCTCGGTCTTTTATAATGATGATGCGAGAGCTGAGACATCGGGACTGACTGCTTCCCGGCTTTTGAGTGTCATCACGCTCCCTCTTTGTGCGATGTTGACAAGGTCCGGGACTTCTTTGGGATTCTGTCTGGTCAGCCCAGCGATCAAGATGCCCAGAAATGTATCGCCGACGCCGTTGACACTGATTATGTTATTTTCTAAGACCTTCTCTACAGGTGGGAACAGCCGCATGTAGACCCCCCCGACAAGGTCATTTCCGTTGGTCGATCGAGATAGGATGTAGGGCGCTGAGTCGGGAGAGGTCAGACGATCGTCTTCTGGCCGGAGCAGATGAGTTAGCAATACGCCTTGTTCGCCCAACGTGGTCAAGATGCACGGAACGAATGGTAATAGCTGGATGCTCTGTTGTGGGACACCGAGGTCGACTAGAGCGCTGTTGGTCACTGATACGAGCTTGTCTCGAGATCCTGAATTTGAAAGACCAATACTGTCAATAATGCTCCACCAATCCTGGCGCTCAAAGGCTCCGGCAGAGGTCGCAGCTTCATGCATTGAGGCCAGTTCTTGGGCATTAGGTGTTGCGAGATTGACAACATGGTTAGGGACAGCTGCCAATGAAGCACCGTTTCGAGCGCTTTTAAGGAACAACCTTTTCGCCTTGACCACAGACACTGGCTCGTACGCGACCTTTGCTCCAGTCGCTTTGGCCGCATCAAGCCATTTACGAAGGTTCACTGGATGCCAATTTGCGTCGACCACCAGCCATTTTGGCCTGCAATTGTCGAGGTGTGATTTCCAGATGATGTCAAAATCATCCGTGACATCTTCTAGAATATTCATGTCGGCCATTGCCAGTACGAGGTTCTTTTGCGCGTCGTTGACTGCAACATACTGCGCCGTATGGGGGTTTCCAGTAGATCTATGAATTCCAGCTGTCTGGAGCCCTCGCTTTGCCAGCATCTCTACTGCGGCAGAGCCAGCAATATCTTGCGCAACGCTACTGCAAAGGCGTACAGAAGTATTCAGAAGACGTAATGCTGTTGCGACATTCTGACCGACGCCGCCAAGGCTCTGTGTTATAAGGGCTGGGTTCGACGTGTTCAGCTGCGGCTGCTTTGATGTAGGCGTACCGTTTCGTGGAATTAGATCGCAAGAGAGGTCGATAGCCAAGGCGCCTGCTACGACAACATCGGCTGCTTGATCTACGAAAGGAGTGGCTGGCGTAGGGACAGTGCCAGAGGTTTTGTAAGAACATGGACCATTGGAGCCTGCACTGTCGGAATCGATTTGGTGGTCAAGGAAGGCTTGAGCAGACCTGGCAGCCCAAGTCTTAGCAGGAAGATCTCGAGTTTCCTAGTGTCACGCTCTTACTGAGGTTGTGCCATGGATCGCTCTATGCTGGCTAGGTGAACAGCTACTTTAGTGCCGCGGGCCACATTGGATTCGACCAAGATTTGATTTGCTGTGACTGATGCGCCTTTGGTGATTTCTCGAATTCTCCTCAGAACAAAAGGAGTATTGTCGCTTCCAGTAGACCCCGATGTCTCGGCGTCTTGGAGAGCCTGAGTAATAATGGCGTCCATCTCACTTTTGCCAATAGAGTGCTTATCAGGTATGGGATTAGCGAGTAGTAAGCCTGATTCAAGAGGTATCTGTCTCTGTGCGACTGGCGAGCATATTAGCCCCAGGTCGCAGTGGCATAGGGGCATGAGTTTCAGCTTGGTGATGGGCACTTACAGATCATATTCGCGGCTTCTTCTTCGTTTTCGATAGTTAACGGACTAAGGGTACCGCTTTCCCTGGTCCAGAAAGCTGGGAAATCCACTTTGCCTTCACGGCCATCGGCAAAAGTACCCACACAAACTCCTTGAGTTTCGAGATATTCGAGCGTACGAGGAATATCCAGAAAGCTTTTACATCCGCTGCTGATCAAAGCCATTTGGGTGCGCCCCAGCTCGGTAAGATCTGCACTGACGTCCATCGACACCTCTCCACCGCAATGGACACCACCAAGGCCACCAGTTGCAAAGACTTTGATTCCGGCCAATCTTGCAAGTACCAAGGTTCCTGATATGGTAGTACCTCCATTTAATCTTAAATTGGTATGGCCCTAGTAGTAAGGTCGAGTCAAAAAACGGCTTTGGGGACAAGCGGTCATGACGAGAATAAGAGATGAATATTACAAGACCCAGGACATAGGCGAGATCCCTTCGTGAGATCTTTTTCGTTTCCGGTTTCCCAGCTGATGCAGTAAGCTCGGTGAGTTCCTCTGCCGAGAAGCCAACACGAGCAACGCCATTGAGAATTCCAACGGTGGCAGGAACGCCGCCATTAAGGCGTACTACAGACTCCAAACGAGAAGCCAGAGCGGTATTTTCAGGATATGGAAATCCTGTGTGGGGTATTAGATATAATATATGTTTTAATTGAAGGAACTTTACATAACATGCGTGTAAATTGTGCTCTCTAGAGCCACCACTGGCATTTCTCTATTGATTGCGTCCCTTACCTCCTCGGACACTTTGAGTACTGGGTGCTGAAGGCTAATCTCACATCGGCTCACAGTGTTCAAACATCGTCGATGTCGAGACAGGATCTGTCTCTGTGACACGCAAGCTCGGAGAACGCGTAGGAGATTCACCGGCGGCGAAAGCAAAAGCGCCCCAGCCATGGCGACAAACGACTTTTCAGGACAACCTGCAAGAAAGATCGACTAATCGAGAGCTACTTTAGCGGTTGAGAGTCTCAGAGTTTTAGGTTAGCGGGAAACTCCATAGGGCTGAATTTTTGGAAGGACACGCAGAGCTATCTCAAACATCATCTCTCTTTGGAAGCTCCGCTCGAGGTTTAATGACCTCGAAAGGCTATGACAATGAGGTCCCTCGCTTCAATTGCAGCCTGTCTCTCTCTGGTTCTGTCTACTTGCATCGCTGATGCAAACATCTCCACACCTCTCTCGTCACGTCAGATCCTCCCCAATAACTTCAAACCCCCCCAGACATTCAAGAACGTCAACCTCCTGCGGAATATTAACCTCGAGAAAGGTTATGTCAAGGAAACCATCAACGTTGTCATCGAGAACGTAGATACAAAGGAGCAAGCCACCTACTACATACCATTCAAAGCAGAAGCAATAGGCAGTGTAGGGGGGCTTGAAGTTCGGGATAAGAAAAATCCGGAGATACCTGCCTTTGTTAGCGAGGTGGTCGAATATGATCCCTACAGGTGAATCGGCTAGATGTTACTCCAGACAACTAATTATAGACACTGATCCTGTCTCAATCAGTCCGACACAATTCTACCGTATCACCCTCCCATCCCCGCTTCCGCCGAAGGCGCAACAGACCCTTTCGATAGCATATCATGTCCTTTCTGCCCTCGTACCTCTTCCAGCCACGATCCAGCAGCAGGACAAGCAATATCTCCTCCACACGTTCTCAACATACTCTCCGTCCGCATATCTAACGTCGAAACAGAAAACGAAGGTTAAGTTTCCCACAACCGATATTCCAGACTACACATCGGAGCCTGAGCGCCAAGGGACCACATTTACTTATGGGCCATACGAGAACATTCCCGCTGGCTCTGAGCAGGAGGCTAGCGTGCGATATGAGTTCACCAAGCCAGTCATTCACGCCACTCTGCTTGAGAGAGATATCGAGATCAGTCAATGGGGCGGAAATCTAGCGTCAGAAGAGCGATACTGGCTCACCAACAGAGGGGCCCACCTTGCTAATCACTTCTCGAGAGTGACCTGGGCTTCGACTCAATATTACAACCCCCCAACAAGCGCATTGAAGATGCTCACCGTCCCATTGAAGGTCGGAAGCTTGGATCCTTACTTTATTGATGACATTGGAAATGTGTCTACTAGCCGTTACAGGACCAACATGCGCGAGGCTCTTCTCGAACTCAAACCAAGGTACCCGGTGTTCGGTGGATGGAAGTACAGCTTCCGAATTGGCTGGAATTCAGATTTGAAGAGTTTTCTCCGAAAGCTGGTCAAAGGAGATGGCTATGTACTGAAAGTTCCCTTCCTTGAAGGCCCAAAGATGGGCGAGGGTGTATCATATGAGAAGGTGGATCTAAGGGTGATATTGCCTGAGGGTGCAACGTGAGTCGAGACTTCTCGTCGGGAGTGGCTCCCCTTTCTTATGAGAATTGGCTACTAATTAGGTGCTATTTCTATAGGAACGTAATGTACGATAGCCCGGTACAAATTGTATCGAGTGAAATATCGTCCCTTAAGACCTTCATGGACACGCTTGGCCGAACGACACTGAAGCTGACGGCGATGAATGTCATCGACGAGGCCCGTGACAAGGATCTGATTATCACATATGACTACCCCTTCACAGCAGCGTACCGGAAGCCCATAACTATATTTGCTGGCATCATGGCCGTGTTTCTCACGGCGTGGAGTATTGGCAGGTTGGATGTCAGCATCGCGAAGCCTTCATGATCATGCTTCAAGAATATAGTGTCTGAATGTAAGGATAACATCGATAGTTGAGATGAGAACCTCATGTACTATGAACGTTGAGCCAAGAAAGGCACGTGCCGAGCATTTGATTGGCCAATTGACATCTTCGACTCGGACATTTTACCAGCGAAAGCAATGCTGGGTCCCCTCCAATTCGATTTGTAGAGTATCCCAGACTTGAGCTCGCTTGACCTGTAAAACGTATCACGATTGTCATCTGTCTCCAGGCTCATGCCATCCCGTCACCAGCATTCTCCTTTCGAGAAGCTAGGAGGGGCCTAGGCCGGCAGGAATGCAGTTCGCAACCCCATGTCCAATCAAAGGTCATTGTTCCTGACCACACATACAGCTTCGGACAGCAATTGCGGACGTCTCTCCTCAAAGACTATTACTACTACTACATTTCCTATGACGACCTCAAGGATGCCCTCAAGACCCCCTACCTCAGTGATCCTACCCCAGATAATCCCCACCCTCAGCGCCGCGAGTGGACCGAAGATGACGAAAAGGCATTCGTCGCCGAGCTTGAATCTGAATTGGAAAAGGTCTTCACGTTTCAACGCGTGAAGTCTGGGGAGATTGTCAGGAGGATTAAAGCTAGTGAGAAGGAGGTCAATGATGTGATTGGGAGATTGGATGAGAGAGGGCCGAAGCCGGCGCAGAACGGGGACTCTTCGACTGGGAATGCACAGGAGGAGGATGTGCCGACAGAGGAAGATTTCATGCTATTGGAGGAGGATTTGAGCGATGTTATTGCTGATGTTCATGATCTGGCCAAGTTCACCCAACTGAATTATACAGGATTCCAGAAGATCATAAAGAAGCATGATGTGAGCTTCTCTACGTATGATACTAAAGCAGAAAAGATTAAGGTGTGCTAACCTACTTAGAAACAAACCGAGTGGCATCTCAAGCCTGTTTTTGCCGCACGGTTGAAAGCGAAACCTTTCTTCAAAGACAATTACGACGCCTTTATTGTCAAGCTTTCGAAGCTCTATGACCTAGTACGGACGAGGGGCCATCCGATAATAGGCAACAGCGCAGCCGGAGGCGGTCAGCAGAATTTTGTACGGCAGACAACCAAATATTGGGTGCACCCAGACAACATCACCGAGCTGAAGCTCATTATACTGAAGGTAGGCTTGACACATCTTTTCGGGCACGAGTACTCGGGCTCACTTGGATCAGCATCTTCCTGTTCTTGTCTTCAATGCAAGCAAGGAGTTTGAGGCTAAGGACTCAGCAATCTCGTCTATATACTACGACAATCCTGAGACGTGGGAGCTGTATATGGGTCGGTTGAAGAAAACGGAAGGGGCTGAAGCGATTAGGTTACGTTGGTATGGGGGAATGGACACAGAGACCATCTTTGTGGAGAGGAAGACCCATAGAGAAGACTGGACCGGAGAAAAGTCCGTAAAAGCACGATTTTCGCTCAAGGAGAAACACGTCAATGCCTTCCTTAGCGGTAAGTTGACTGCCGCGAGTGTTTTCGAGAAAGCCCGAAAGGAGGGCAAAAAAGGCGAGAAAGAGATCGCAGATCTCGAGCAGCTGGCGAAAGAGATTCAGTATCGGGTTATCACGAGAAGGCTCGTACCGGTCACCAGGTCTTTCTACAATCGTACTGCTTTCCAATTGCCAGGGGATGCTCGTGTGCGAATATCGCTTGATACAGAACTAACTATGATACGCGAAGATAACCTGGATGGACGAGAGCGAGCTGGCAAAAACTGGCGCAGGATGGACATTGGTATTGATTATCCGTTCTCACAACTTCCACCAGAGGATGTCGAACGCTTTCCGTATGCCGTGCTCGAAGTGAAGCTTCAGACACAAGCAGGCCAGGATCCGCCAGAATGGGTACGGGAACTGATAGGCAGTCATCTCGTAGAAGCAGTTCCCAAATTCAGCAAGTTCATCCACGGCACCGCTACCATGTTTCCCACCCGAATCAACCTCCTCCCTTTCTGGATGCCGCAAATGGACGTCGATATCCGCAAACCCATCACACACAGATTCGGTATTGAACGGCCAGGGCAGTCAACGAACTACTCGACAAGCGACGACATTGATGATGATTCCGAGGATGACCCGGATGTCGAACAGAGCTTGGAGGAGAGTGCCAATAACCAGAGAAGTCCCACTCTCCAAGGCGACGATGGTACCGCCAGCGATCCAGGTATTCGCCGCCTTCGCGAAGCTAGAGACGCAATGGAGCAATACAACATGGAGCGCAGTGCCGATTCCTCCAACAACCTCGATATTGAAGAGCGAATCGCAGCCGCACCCATCGAGCATCCAGATGACTATCCTATATACGATAGTGAAGACGAAGACATTGACGACATGGAAGAAGCGAAACGAATAGGCGGATGGCATTATCGAAGTAGAGTGCTAAGCCACCACATGGCCATGGCAGGCTCCTACCTCGCTTCCGGCCTCAAGAAATTGATTCCCACGCCGAAACTAACACCCATTCCCGGCCCCTCCCTTCCATCAGCAATTGGCCCAGTCGAGGGCCGCAAGTTCAAGGCGCCAAAAGGCAAACGCATTCACGTTCCTGTTCGTGTGGAGCCAAAGGTCTACTTTGCCGCTGAGCGCACGTTCCTCGCCTGGCTCGAATTCAGCATCATACTAGGCTCCATTGCGGCCACTCTGCTGAACTTCGGCGACTCATTATCTCTTGCAAGCGCATGGGGCTTTACCATTATAGCGTGCTTATCGCTTCTGTATAGTATGGTTTTGTATTTGTGGCGCGTACGGATGATTAGGGGAAGGAGGGCTGTGAGATATCATGATAAATGGGGGCCGACGTTGCTGTGTATAGGGTTAGCGGCAGCTGTAGCTGTGAGCTTTGGTGTTAGACTTGGCATGGGAAGTGATGGGACCCAATCCAGGAGATAAAGCAGGTTATTAATCAATGTCGACAACAGCGTTTTATTAGGCAAGGGAAAGCCAAAGATCAAGCCACCATATTTAATATCCGTGCAATGAAGCAGGGCACCTCCTGGGTGCAGGGCCTTTCGATGATACCACGAGGCTTGCCAAGGACTGTGTGATTGCGATGAGAGAAGAGTCACAAATTATAGACCATACCCAAAAGCTTTCGCTCACAAACCTCCTACATATCGTGGCTATCCTACCATCGCCCTCTACATCCAACATTCCACTACAGTCAACAGACCCATCTGTCTCAGCGTATTATCACTCTCGAAAGTTGCCTGAAATCATACTTGTCGTCCTGTCGATCAGCATACACGATTCGCACTGCAAACACCACTGCTGAGCTTGCTATACAGTTTATGTGAAGACTGTCAATGTATTGGCAGAAATGGGACCTGCGATCAGGCAAGACTCTCAGCCAAATTTGAGGTACTGGATTATTCGAGTAAGTTGTGTCTTTAACAATCTTGCTAATACACCTGGTTCGTAATGTCTATCAAATAAAACGCAAGATGCAGGGTTGTGCGAGCAGAGTGGCGGGGGGGTTTTCGATACTATTTCCATCTGCTGAGGTGCCAGGTAATTCAAGCCCAGTGTAGCCATCATTCGGTTGGCCCCTTTATACAGATATTACAACTCGTCGGGTTCAAGATCAGAACATTGGGATTCCGCACTTTAAGGGCAACGTTAACTGGATTGCAAGCACCTTTTTGCAGTTTTCTAGATGCTAAAGTGTTAGATTCCTGATGTCATGAAACGCTACATATGGAGTGCCGGTATTTGGTCAGTTGTTCGAAATTATGGTTGATATGTCTGTTGAAGTCCCGATGGGGTCTCAAATAGGCATGGCGTTCTAGGGCTGTCACTAGCGTCCTTCTCCCGCCTTTGTTCGGAGCTCCTGCTGCAACATTGTAGACCTACTTCCACGCGCAATCATGGCGTTCAGACCTTTGCTACGGCAGGTAAGCTCAATTGGGTCGATTGACAGACGATAAAGAAGCTGACATGTTACAGCGACCCGTGTCCCCTCTGGCGATTGGTACCCTCGCAGCCGGCGTGCTGCTCTTTCCCCATTCCACCCTCCACGCCGAAGTGCCTCCGGAAGAACATGTGAGAACATTATTTCACTCTCAGATTTTAATATACTGATCGAATGGTACAGCTTGCCCGCAAACCTATCTACGATGACCTCGCCCTCATCCGCAAACCCGCCAAATCAACTCCAACACCAAGCGAAGACTCCTCAACAAGACCTCTTACCCCTACAGACCGCCTAGCAACTCAAATCGGCCAGGTCCGAAAGTTCATCTACGCACATACCCTCACCGCAGAAGACCGAATCAACGCCTTCATGTCATCAGTCCTCCATCAAGAAAAAGCATTCACACAAACAATCGCTTCACTAGCGCCTCCACCCGAATCCCACGAACGCATAATGCCCGGTGCGCTATACGTGCTCGTAGCAGCGATGACAGGATCGATCATATCGCGAAACCGCAACATACTGTTGAGAGCGAGTGTGCCTCTCGCTCTTGGGTTGGGCACGGCTTGGGTCGTGCTGCCGGTGACGACGCGGAACGTGGGGGACTTAGTCTGGACGTACGAAGAGAGAGCGCCGGTCATAGCGGAGAACCATATGCGAATACGAGGTGCGGTAGAGGAGGGTAGGAGGCAGACGAAGGTGAGGGGAGAGGCGACGAAGAAGTGGTCGGATGAGAGGGTTAGAGAAGGTAGAGAGGCTATAGAGGCTTGGGTTAGGAAGGGCAAGTGAAAGGTGGTATGTCTAAGCTGCTTACTACTACTCGATTGTAGCTTCGGCACTGAGAATGACTGGTGATTTGACTACACCAAGACGCTGGTGATTAGTCGCCCGTGTACATTAGGAATACACCTCAAATTCCAAACTCAATGTTACAGGTAGGTTTCCGAGTTTGGAGCGAAAGGCTCTTGTTCGACATTATGAGCCCATGCTTCGTCGTCATTCATCGTTTGCTGTTTCTGTGGATCAATTGAATCTATTCTTCCTCAATTTTCAGAAACCATGTTCTTCCGCCATGGTCTTCTGCGGGAGATCGATGGATCATTTACCCTCTCATGGTTCCACAGTGTTGCCGTTCTTTGGATAATTGCCTCGCGGCCGTGAGTTTTGTGCGACTGGAATATGCCAGCTTGTTTTGATTATTGCCTGTCTTGTCTTGGCCGTTAACGGTTTTCGGCTCCACTCTGATATAAGACAAGCTTTGCTTGGAACTTTCTCCAATTTTCGTCCCCACTCACCCATATAAGCTTCTACCTAGGAACCCATCATTGTTCTTTCACCAAATCTACAACATATATATATTATTCACATTGCCAACTTCGGGCAATTATACCAGCAACGTCTCAACAGCTTCACAAATCATCCATTCCAGACGCAGACGACCTTCCGAACAACGAGCAAAATGGCACCGCTAGCGAACCAGTGGCAGACATTAGCAGCAGAAATCCGCATCGAGGTCATGAAGGACTTGTTCGACTTGCCCACTCTAAGAAATCTCCTCATGGCCTATCCCTCAGACAAGTGCCTCTTCAATAGATACCGTCGCGAGATATTCGACACCGTCCTGGACAACATGCCCGCCGAACTCAGACGCATCGTTCGTTCCATATACAATGGTCGCTATCACGCCGCTGTGCCGCCATACGCAATGTTATACGCCGTTGGGAAGGAATGCCTCCCCTCAAAATCACCCCCAGAGGACCCATATGCGAACGTGGACCATGTAGGAATCCTCTTCAGCATGGCCCACATGACAGAAAGCATATATTACTTCTCCGCATGCTTCGCAAGAAAACGGATCCTGCTCCCAAGTGGGCATCCACAAGATGAGCTCTCACCCACAGAAGAGCATCGTATCCTCCGCGCGTTCTGGCGCTTTCAGCAACTCTACGAGTCAAACTACCCAGGCGAACCCGGCAACGGAAGGGGAAGCAAGCGGTACGTGTGCGGGCGAAGATGGCCCAATCTAGGTTCCGACCCTGGAGGAAAATGGCTTCGTGGCAGTGCGGCTCAACGTTTTTCAAGTTTATACCACTATTGGGGTAGCGATTCGCCCGCCGAGTGGGAAATTGACGAGATCGACGCTATCAGAGACCATCTGAGGGCTGAAGTCAATGGCGTCCAAATTGACCGCAAACATTGCTGGGGAAAGACTGCAGCTGACCCTTTACAGAGGCAGCCGGTATTGATCCAAGAGCTAATCAAAGACATCGAGAGTTGGGGTACCGACCCCACGAAATCTCATCCGGACGATCATCTCTTGGTCGCCGACTTGGAAGAAGGGTCGGCTTGGAGATCTAGCAGACGCAGTCCGGACCTTGATACACCGGCAGCAGCCAAAGCCGCGAACATATGCACTCACGAGAGACAGTTCTTGAAGGAGCGGCAGGGTAGATTGAACATACACGAACAGTGGGGCTGGTGCATGTTCGATCGAGAAAGACTAATCCGATGCGGATTGCTTCCCAAAGGAGGTGTGCCGCATGTAAGTGGGACTGGAAATCGACAGGAGCGGATTCGAAACGTTGAGCTTCTAGAAAGCGTCAAGAGGTCGCATCAAGAGTATCTTGTACGCTTGAAGAAATGTCTAGACCCGAGGATCCAAGCACAATTCGACGCCGATGTGGCCTTGGGCAAGCAGCTTCTTGTGCGGTCCGAGGAAATAAAAAGTAGAGAGCGGTTGATGGAGTGGGTCAAACCAAGGAATCCTGCGCTATTCCAGCAGTGGACTGCCCTGCTGAAGTCTTCAGATTTCGACAAGATGGAGCAGATGCAGGCTGAAGTGTACCATAGGCAGGCCCTAGTGATGCAGAGCCTTGAATTTGGAAGATACCGATCTTTGGGAAGGAGGAGCGAGGAAGCAGATTTGAGGCTGTTGGTGCGTATGCGAGAATGTAAGTGAAACAGCCTCACACGTACATTTTCAATAGTGCTGACTAGCTCTCCAGACCACATTGCTCAGAAAGCAGTTCACAGTAGGAACCTGACCCTGTCGGAACAGGGCTAGATCGGGGCCAATCTTGGTATACAGATGTGTCATTGTCCCTTCCAGTCTAGATTGACAGACACATTTAGCGGTTTTGAATGCTCCACTGATGCACAGTAGGCGTCACGCCCACAAACTATTCGGCCGATGTTGCTACCCTTCAGGGCAACCGTCTACTGCACGGAAGTCTAGTCGGAGCTAGACACCAGTCTTCTCGGGCGGGACGTTCAAATTCCAATCAATCTCTCCGTCATTTCCATATCTCTGTTTCAACCACTCGTTCGTCTTCCGAAAATGGCCACAGTCAAACTATGTCCTATTAGCAGTACTCGTCACGATAATGAAGGCTGTGTACGCACAAAACCCCTTGCGGCACTCAACGGACTTGGATGCACGCTCTGCAGGATACAATGCCTCTCGCGATCAACCTTTGCCACCCTCTTCGCAGCTGGAGTTCCCCACGCCAGGAATACCACCCCTCGTGTCCGCTGCTTTGCTACGATGTCAATTACCTTCTGCGTGAACTTTTCCCAGCCTTTATTCGCATGGCTGTTGGCCTCGCTCGCCCTGACTGTCAGGCAAGTGTTCAACATCAATACACCTCGATCGGCCCACGGAGTGAGGAGGCCACCCTTGTTAGCCGGTGGAGAAAATTCTGCGTACTCCTTTTTGAGGAGCTTGTAGATGTTTTGAAGAGAAGGTGGAGCCGGAGTGGGTGGGCGGACGGAAAAGCAGAGACCGTGAGCTTGATTGGGGCCGTGATAGGGATCTTGACCGAGAATGACAACCTTGACAGTTGAAAGAGGAGTGTGACGTGACCTTGGGATTCAATCAGACTTAGGCTTCAGACTCGGTAAGGCAGAGAAACGTACCAAGAATACACATCTGATGCTGGTGGAAAGATTTTCCTTCCACTCTCATGCTCTTGCTTCAAGAAGCGCTTCAGGTTGAGAAAGTCCTTGCTGACCACTTCTTCCTTGAGATGTGCCAGCCAGCTCTCATCCAGCGACTGGATCTCCAATGCCAGCAAATCTTTCTGCTCAGCTGTGAGCTTCTCGATCCATTTCGCCTTGTCAAATTTTGGGGCTGGTGCTGGTGCAGTTGCAGGTGTCGCGCTGCCGGAAGCGGTGAAGATCGAAGCCGGAGTGGCAGTATTGACCGAAGCGGTAGATTTTGGTGAGTTGTCATCAACAGCTATGGGCGGCGAGGATGAGACCGTGGAAACGGTTGTAGAAGCTGTTTCAGCTGGCTTAGCTGAGCTAGCAGGCGAGGAAAAGAAAGAGGTTATCGACGCATTGGCTTTAGGTTTCTTGGCCGTCGAGGTAGCAATGTCTGCGGCTTTGCGCTTGAGTGGGGTCGCCATGCTGGATGTTAAAGCTGAGGCTCAGTCTATTGCAAGTAAGAGCTGTGGTAGCACGGTAGGAAACAGGGCCAAGAGGCAGCAGCAGCTTTCGTCGAGTGTGACGTGAAGATTTTAGCGTGTTTTACTAGCGCGACTGATGTAAGCCTATGGAGACTAGAGTGTACATCGTCTGAGCTGTCAAGCCCTAATAAGTTAGTCGCTGCTAGGTATGACTTAAGGTTCTCGCCTAGCAATCTACTAGTAAAGTCTTCAAATCACATCTTTGGCTTCCGTCTGAAGATGGAGACCACAAATCATAGTGATCAAGAGACTCCAACCCAATAGCATCTCATACTCCTCATTGTGGATTTCCTTATTGGCAGCGGAGATGGCCGCTTTCGACAGAGCTCTAGTGGGATACGTTCCGACGGCGACGAGGAGGTTTCATAATCATTACCGATCATTTTAGCAGAAACATTGCTCGTTGTTGCCGATGGAGTCTAAGATCCCATGACCTACAGGTACTGAAGGGACTACTACCCTCCTTCGGTGCAGAAGCACTCTCCTTTGTAGACAGAGTCATCAGTGGAGGCAACAGCCAGCCAGGTGGGGATGTGAGGGTGAAAGCTTTGAACCTGTCGAAGCTCTGATCAGTCGCTTTCCAGCAACGGCAGACTCTTCTGGCACCAATCGCGCTCGGCATCGTAAGACGTGATACATGAAGCTCAAAGCACACCCTGATCAGCTCAGGGTGGTACCCCCTTTGTCCTGCACAACATCCAATCACTCCAAACCTCATGAGCCTCAAGATACCTGTAAAATGGTCCACGTGTGGGGAGTTCTTTTAATATTCGAACTGTAAGGTAAAATCAAGGTGTCTGTCACGATGGGTATCTATATCTTGCTCCTCGAATGCAATTCTGCCGCAAAACGCACCACTTCACGCTCAAGTGTCGTATCAGAAATCAACCCTGCCCAAGCCTCTTTTCTTAACAGCGTCCTGTACCCCATTTTGCACTTTCCTCACGGCCTCCCTCCACACGCCCTTACCATCACTGTCATCGACAAGCCACCCCATCCATTGTGCCACGCTAGCAGCCTTCTCCATATCCCTCTCCTCAGTCACCACTTTGTGCAGATACGTCACCAAGGCACCTACATCTTCTGAGTAGGGACCATCTTCTCTGAATTCATCAAACCAAGCACTAATTGCTTCACGCAGCTCTGGCAATCGGCTGAAATTTTGTGCCGTGAAAGTTGGCTTGCAAGGCGGTGGAGGCAGGGTGAGGGTGCGTTGGCCGACCGAATGCTGATTGTGGGCGTTCGGTGGCCGCTTCTTCTTCGAAGTAACGTCAATACCGCCTCTTTGTTGTAATCGGTCACGGCGAGCTTGGGCGAGGACTTCGTGGCGGATGTCATCAGGGAGGGCCGCGAGGAAATCACCCGGTATATCCCCGGGTGCGTGTTCGCCCGCTGTTTTCAAAGCGGACGAGGATGGGCGAGCGTGGGCGACGAAGTTTGATTGAGTCAATGTAGAGTACGAGGACACCGATTGCTTGTTACCCCTTGACAACAGGCCAGTCCGCTTCTTTGTGGGGGTCGTAAGTTTTTTCGGAAGCTTGATAGAGCGCCCCTTTCGAGGTGATTGTGGGAGGAGAGCTTGAGCTACTTGTGCAGCGGGTTTGTGCGGAGATTTGTGGTAGAAGGCTAGGATTTCAGCACGGACGTCTGCAGGCAGAGCATCCAACGTTTCCTGGTCAAGCTGGGAATGTGATGGAACGGTCCCCTCAGGGAGCGCCGGGGTACCGGATCGAGACCTTTCTACTCGTATATCCTCTCGTAAGTCTTCTGACTTTGCTTTGGTTTGCTTGGCAAACAGCATCGATCGAATATCTTGTGGAAGCTCAGCTAGAACCTCCGGGTCCACCTGTGAGGGTAGAACGAATTGAGTGCCGAGAGTGTTCAATGGCACTCGTGGCTTGCCGCTCGGCGAGGTTTCATTTGCAAAGGCAGCTGCCGGGTGAGGGCCTGGAGGGATTCTAGGCTTCTGTGGGCTGGCGATGTCATCAAGTGTCGCCTCTTCGTGAGGGAAACGAGTTTTGGGGCCAATAGACGTCTTGAACTCAAGTCGTCTCTGACTACTGTCTTGCGGATGCTCGACTGTGCCCTTGAGAGGTTCAAGCCGCTGCATTTGGACTCCAAGGCCTCTGAGTTCGCCCGGAGAGAAACCAAAGCCTCGTAGAAGTGAGACGGCTTCTCTCCCAATGATATCTTTGTCATTGGTCGAGACGCCGAAAATAAGGCTCTTGTTAAAGGTGTCGCATTTTCCATGTCCAAGGTGCTTTGGAGGATCTAACGGAGCATCTGCAGCACGTCTCATTATCTTCATGGTGAGCTGTCTGCCCTTGACCTGTTCGGTCACCAAGCGCTTATGCAATTCCTCGCACAGACTCTGGACGAATTCCTCGGCCTGTTCATGGGTCACGAAACGTATGCCCCAATTGACCTCGGCAGAGACGGATTTGCGTATGACTTGCTCCCCAACTTCAGTGCGATCAATACCACGAGAATAGTCCCAGATCTTTTCCCCTGTCCTCGGTCCCAAAGTCGTCATCATCTTCTCCTTCGAGAGCTCACGGACATCTCTCACAAACTTTACTCCAATTTCTTCCAATTTCCCTCCTATACTGTAAGCAACTCCCGGCAGCTCTTGGACCGTCAATTCCCCAAGGAATCCCAGAACCTCTTCAGGCTTGATCTGAAATTGACCCGCGGGTTTGGCCTTTCGTAAAGCGACTTTCGCCAACAAGATGTTTCCACCTATGCCAACAGATACTACGCAGCCCGTCTTTGACTTAATGTTCTCTCGCAGATTTGTTGCCAATTCATCGGCTTTGGCTTGTTCTCTCCAGATACTCCCTTCACGGACGGCCATACCATCATGGCCACCAGCAGCAATGCACTGAATACTGACATCAACAAGAGCCTCGTCGACACTTACACTCTGCACAATCCCACCAGTATCTATGACTGCTTCATAGAAATTGCGACTAGCTTCTTCGTATGCGGGAAAGTCGTACGGCAAGACTTTCAAATCGCTACACATTTTTTGGGCATGCTTCATCCACATGCCATTCTTTACCCCAAACTTGCGCGCAGGATAGTTGCAACTCGCTATCTCAGAGCCAGAACCACCACCATGAGCAACAACGACCGGCTTATCAACATATTGGGGGAACTTCTTCAAAGAGACCGCGGCGAAGAAGCTGTCAAAATCCACGTGAAGAATATACCGCCTTGCGCCCGGCACACGCTTCTCTTTTGTCCTCTGTGAAGACGTCTTCTCTGCAGCAAGGCTTTGAAGTTGTGACTTCAAGTCGGCTTTCCATGCAGACAGGTGATGCAGTCGAGACTCTTCATAGTATTGCTTGAGGAATTCGGGGTTTACGACAGTTGATTTACGTACCCTTGGGTCAGCCAGTAGGAGGGCGTTATGCTCTTCTGCTGTCGGCTTTTTGGATATCGCGCTTTCCGAGCTGGCAATTGCCTGATGTGAAGGATCATTGCTCTGATCGAAACCTTGGAGTTCAGTCTTGTCGCTAGCGCAAGGGTCTACAGGATTCCGGTAACGTAGGAGTGCAGCCTCTGCGTCGGAGGAGCCCACGTCTGAGCCGTTAGCTACCAGGAAAGACTTGTGCCCTACGGTTGTTTCGATGCTTTCGCAAGCCTGCTGGCGGCTTTTTAACGCTGCTTCCTCTGCGTCTACGCGTCCAGAATGCTCAAGTGGTGGCGGAGAAATACCAAAGCATGTTCCGGCTTCTGAGTGGTCAATATCGTTATTTTCGGCCTTTAAAAGGTTTCGATTGGCCGCTGGCGAGGACACGGAATCAACGTCGCTTCCATTGTTGACCTCTTCAAAGAATTCTGGTAGCGAGCGATCATCTGGGTCATCAAGTATCAAACTCCCAATAGTAGCTTGGGAACCGTGACGTGAGATCTCCAGGCCATTGCTCTGTCGTGAAATGTGAGTGCCAGGATATGGCGACTCCGGATCTCGCGAATCGAGCTCCCCTGCGACACCTTTGACTTGCCCAGTATACCAGCTGGTGTCCGTCTGATCTTTATAGCCCCCAGATAGTGCGTTGACCTGACTCGTGATATTGCCATTTTCAAAGCCAAGCACACGTTGTGCAACGCCTTCATCCACTCCTCTATAGGCGTCCCATGGTAGCAATTTACCGGCTTCGATGCTATCAACTACCCATGCTGGCTTTACTATACGGTATTTAGAAAATTCGATCTTCTTCTTCGGCGTGAGGTTGCTCGCAATAATGTGGGTAACAGTAGTCTTGCCGTCCAGATACTGCATGAAGCCACCGCCATAGCTGACAATCAAACTGTGTAGATCGTTGAGCGAAGGCTGTGTATAACCGTTGACGTGGGCGACGACGCCTCTAAATATAGGAGGGTTATTAACAGAGGATGAGCGTCTCTCGGCGTCCAGATTCTGGAGCTTGATCTTCTTTCTTCGGAAATAGTCCGTGAACCCCCCGAACTTTGATGGTTCATACTCCTCACCCTCCTCGTTATCAAACTTGTGCTTCTCGATCCATTTGCGCACCGCAGAGGAATTTGCCTCCAGTCTGGAGCCCATAGTGTCCCTTGCCCGCGGTAATGTAAAAGCAGGCTTTACGATCTTTGCCTGGGTGGGCGAGTATAGTGCTTCATCCCCAACGCTCTGCTGCCCGATCCTGCTCAATGCATGCTGTAAGAAATGGGCAAATATAAGCGTGCCCTTTCGCACATAGTCGTCGCGATGTCGCGTAGAACGAGACAGCGCTAATGATAACGGATACACTCAGCCCTATGAGATTAAAACAAAAAAGTTTCCCTAAGCTCGAACTTTTTCGAGCACGCTGCTCCAACCATTCAACAGAGAAATAATTCCTAATTTTCAACCCATAAACTCTCAAGGTCTTGTACTGCTCGGTCTCATAATAGGATCGAGTTCCTCAAGCTTATCGCCACCTTTGCTCCGGATACTAACTCGCCCACAATGTCACATATGCTACCAGTAGCGGTCTACGGACTCAAGATACCGGCTGGCGATGTCATGATTCCAGCAATTGCAGACTTCCCAGCTACGGTGAGTACTACCACTGTGTATCTTGTGTACGGGGTGCAAGGGTCATAAGCTGACGTTGAGCATAGTTCCGGATTACGATGGCTGCTATCGATCCTAGCGCCACACCTGAGCATACCGGCACAGCCAATGGCGATGCCCCGCCTCGGGCAACACTGAAGCTTGTCTATGATCCCCAAGGGCCTGGTGACGAAGAGTCCTCGGAGGACTCAGGAGATGAGGAAACCTATTTGAAGGCTCTGTTGGAAGGTCGCGAATCAGACGATGAGGAAGACACGGAGTCTTCAAGCGAAGATGAAAAGAACGGTGGCCCAAGTGACCCATCGAAAACCAAGAAGGCCCGCCAGGAGGCTGCGATGCAGCAGATGATGAGCGCTCTGGCCGAGTCAAAGGACGACAGCGAGGATGATGTCAACATGGACAGCTCCCCCAAAACGAACGGTCTTAAAAACCGCAAGTCGAATAAAGGTAAAGGTAAGGCTTCGGCTGAAGACATGGATGGTGATGAGAGTGAGGACGACACCGAAGATCCATTGGATGGTATGGATGAGCAAGTGCTATGCACCTTGGACCCCAACAAGGTATGCGATTGTTCGAGGACTTCGTAACGTTGATGCAGATCGCTGACGTTTTACCTAGAATTATCAACAACCTCTTGATATTACAATCCCGGAAGATCAACGCGCATATTTCAAGGTCTCTGGGACTCATGCAATATACCTGACAGGAAACTACGTTGTCCCAGCGGACAGCCATGACCACGACGATTCAGATGCCTATGATATGTCTCCTGATGAGGATGAGCTTGATGATCTGCAAGACGAGGATGAGAGCGACGAGCTCGACGATCTAGAAGACCCTCGCATCACCGAGATTGCATCTGAGGACGAAGAGGAGCCGCCTAAACTCATCAAGAAGGAAGAGCCCGCTAGAAAGGGTAAGAATAAGCGCGCTCATCAAGAGTCCCCTGATGTGGAGGCACCTACCGCCAGCCTTGACGACATCATGGCGAAGTCTCTCAAGCCAGCAGAGCCAGCTACTAACGGAGCCATGAACGGAGAGCCAAAGCTCAGCAAGAAGCAACTCAAGAAACTCAAGAATAACGCAGGCAAGCCAGTAGAGGCAGTTCTTGGGAAGAGTGATGTGAAGAAGGTGGATAGCCCCTCCAAAGATAGTGACAGTCTCAAAGGGGATAAGAAGGTCCAATTCGCCAAGAACCTCGAACAAGGCCCATCTGCTTCGCCATCGACCGTTAAATCAGATCCCGCGGACAAGATTAAGGCTGAAACGAAGAAAGAGGATGGTAAATCTAAAGCGAGCTTAGGCGTGAAGACAATCTCTGGAGTCAAGATCGATGACAAGAAGCTAGGCGCAGGACCTGCTGCTAAGAAGGGCAGCAAGGTAGGCATGAGGTATATTGGGAAGCTCAACAATGGCAAGGTGTTTGATTGTAAGTTGACACGCTAGCTTTTTCATATATTAGAGAAGATAAACTAATACCGTCTGCAGCTAACAAGAAGGGCAAGCCGTTCTCTTTCACCATCGGAGAAGGCTCAGTCATCAAGGGTTGGGACGTTGGTGTGACGGGCATGTCCGTAGGCGGTGAGCGTCGCATTGTCATCCCAGCAGAAATGGGCTATGGCAAGAAAGGAGCCCCACCAGACATTCCACCGAACTCAGAGCTCATTTTTGATCTGAAGCTGCTGGAAGTCAAATAAATAATTGCTGGCCGCGCGGTATAACGAGTGCGCGGATGTACGGTCGCCCCTGTTCTTCATTCATGACAGGACTGTTATAGTTCGCCTTCCTTTTCATGTGGATTAGCGATGATATCCGACTTGCATCTGTTGCATGGCATAGCAGGAATGAGGATATCTTTCATTCGGAAAAGTACCCTGTCAGATTTAGTCCATAGGCGTTGGGAAGGCTGTTACATAGTTCCAAATTCTGTGCAGATAGATAATCAAAGACTCTCCATACTAGCAGCTGAAGGTGTAAGAATGTATAAGTTATATCCGAGGCGATCAGTCATTTGCTGGACAAGAAGGTCTAGCGCGCCAAGAACCACTTTACGCGTTCGCGGTCCAAGACGCGTCTTCCCAAACTTCAACCTCGTTCTGACAATCTTTTCCTCTTCCAACAACCTTTGACACTCATACGCAACGATGTCTTCACCGGCTTCTCGCCGATCACAGAAATCACGGTCACAAGGGACACCTCGAGCAGCACGCCAAAATGTCTCGTCCTCGTCACCTCTCGCTCTCCGTTCCTCTCCAGCCGCGCCTCCAATGGGAGATGACCATATGAACATCAGCTCGCCGTTAAAGGAAGTCTCAGTCGCAGGCAGCACCCCGCGAGCGCCACCAGGAGGTAGGCTAGAGGTCACAATATGTAGGAACGGATCGCTAATTGTCACAGACTCGTCCCCCATCCGTTATGCCCCTTCCTCCAGCCCAACTAGAGCCGTGAACGGCGCCCGGGAGCCCAATATCCCGACCAGTGACAGCAGCCTGTTCGTACGCTCTTCTAGATCCTCTGTGCCGGGTAGCTCCGGCCTCAATAACTCTAGACGAGGCGACATTCACTCAGATATCTTTGGCGCTACCCCTGGCCGTAGACGACGGCTTTTCGTGGACGAGAATGGCGTGCCAGTACGCGATGGCCCATCAGACCCTGCCACCTTTTCGAATCTGGACCCTAATACCTCTGAAGCAGATGCGATTGGTGGTTCATCTACGAGGATCATTTGGGGTACCAACATCTCCATCCAGGACACCATGTCCACATTTAAAGATTTCCTTTTGGGGTATCAGAAGAAGTACCGAATGTGGGCCGACGGCGCTACAGAAGAAGAGACTTCGGAGCCTGGTAGTGGAGGCAATGAGAGGGAGTATGTTGAGATGCTGAACAACATGCGCCATCTTGGAGTCACTGGGCTCAATCTAGACGTCCGGAATCTCAAAGCTTACCCATCAACTGTGAAGCTCTGGCATCAATTACAGGCATATCCTCACGAAGTTGTACCGCTCATGGATCAAGCGATCAAAGACCTCATCGTGGACCAGGCGGAGGAAGAAATGAACCGATTGAGGTCGGAGCAGCAAGTCCAACGCGCGCAGATGTTACCAGATAGCTCTATGCCAGTAGTGCCAAGCTCAGAGACCAATGGGCACGCTGATGCGCAGGCTGCAATCCCAGATCTGGTGCAAGAAGCAGAAATGAAAGTCTACAAGGTCAAACCGTTCGGTCTGGATAATTCTATAAACATGAGAGAATTGAATCCGAATGGTATATGGTTTGCTTTGATTTTTGAGATTGGAAGCTAATGGCTTCTAGATATGGACAAGATGGTCAGCATAAAAGGCTTAGTGATACGGACGACGCCTGTCATACCAGACATGAAAACGGGTAAGATAGAGATCTTCCATTGGGGTGAGTTTCTGGGCTAAAGGCCTTCTAGCTTTCTTCCGATGCCAAGTCTGTAACCATGCGGTCAATGTATCACTTGACAGAGGAAAGATTGCGGAGCCAACAAGATGTCCTCGACAAGCTTGCCAATCTCAAAATTCGATGCAGATTGTTCACAACCGTTGCGAATTTGCAGATAAGCAAGTCATCAAGCTCCAGGAGACACCAGATAACGTTCCAGATGGCCAGACACCTCACTCGGTCTCACTTTGTGCTTACGAAGAGCTCGTCGATGTATGCAAAGCTGGTGATCGAATAGAAGTGACAGGGATCTTCAGAAGCAACCCAGTCCGTATTAATCCAAGGCAGCGGACGATAAAGACCTTGTTCAAGACTTATGTCGATGTCCTGCACATCCAGAAAGTTGACAAGCGAAGGCTAGGGATTGACGTGTCGACGATCGAGCAGGAACTTTCGGAACAGGTCGCCGGCGACGTTGAACAATCGCGAAAGATCAGTGAGGAGGAAGAGGCAAAGATCAAAGCGACAGCTGCTCGAGGGGATGTGTATGAACTCTTATCCCGATCGCTAGCGCCTAGTGTGTACGAGATGGACGATGTCAAGAAAGGTATTCTACTTCAACTATTTGGCGGCACAAACAAGTCATTTGAAAAAGGGGGAAGTCCGAAGTATCGAGGAGACATCAACGTCCTGCTCTGCGGTGATCCCTCAACATCGAAATCCCAGCTCTTGATGTACGTTCACAAGATTGCGCCACGGGGTGTATACACCAGCGGGAAAGGGTCTTCAGCAGTCGGTCTTACCGCCTACATCAGTCGAGATCCAGAGACCCGACAGATAGTGCTCGAGTCTGGAGCACTCGTACTGTCGGACGGTGGCGTTTGCTGCATCGACGAGTTTGACAAGATGTCGGATTCCACTCGCTCAGTACTCCATGAGGTGATGGAGCAGCAGACTGTATCCATTGCAAAAGCTGGCATCATCACAACGCTCAACGCTCGAACGAGTATTCTAGCCTCTGCCAATCCCATCGGGAGCAAGTATAACGTCAACCTACCCGTACCGCAAAATATCGATCTCCCACCCACACTGCTCTCTCGATTCGATCTTGTCTATCTCGTACTCGATCGAATCGACGAGCAGGCCGATCGACGACTGGCGCGGCATTTGGTAGGCATGTATCTTGAAGATGCGCCTGAAAATGCCAGCTCTCAAGAAATTCTGGTGAGTATCCCGCTCCCTTCTTTCCGAGAATTTGAGCTAAGCAAAATACTATAGCCCGTGGAATTCTTAACATCCTACATCTCCTACGCCCGCACCATGTGCCAACCGAAGATTACCCCAGCAGCCTCCGAAGCTCTCGTGACCGCCTACGTACAGATGCGCAAGCTAGGCGAAGACGTTCGCGCCGCTGAGCGCCGTATCACAGCCACGACTCGTCAGCTCGAATCGATGATCCGTCTTGCTGAAGCTCATGCCAAGATGCGTTTATCAGAGGAAGTCACTGCTAATGATGTGCATGAAGCCGTCCGCTTGATCAAATCCGCACTGAAGCAGGCAGCGACTGATGCAAGGACTGGATTGATTGACATGGGTTTGCTTACCGAAGGCACGAGTGCGAGCGAAAGGAGGAGGAGGGCAGATTTGAAGAAGGCTATTACGGATCTTTTGGACGAGATGACTAGAGGCGGTGGAAGTGCGAGGTATTCGGAAGTGTATAGGAGGGTGAGTGAGCAGGGGAGTGCGCAGGTCGAGGGGACGGAATTCGCGGATGCATTGCGGAGTTTAGAGCAGGAAGGTCAGGTTGCTGTGGGCGGTGAGGGTCCTAGACGTAACATTAGGAGGGTTACTGGCATGGCTTGAGGGGATAGACGAGCTGGGAGTTGCATCGGTTCGTGCATGTCTTGATACGAACACCCTTATGCCGTTGGTTCATCGGCCGGAATGCGAGGATTGGCGCCTCTCTATTCGTATAGCACTTTCCATCAGAGGAGACGTTATTCCAGCCCCAAGTGATTCTGCATGATCCAAAGTATAATACACCTCACTGGGTTCTCCAGATCGCAATATTCGCTACGTCAGTAACGCATACTATCCCATGTCCTGGCGACTTTGGCACTCGTCTCCGCTAGGCCTGGGCAAAACCCCCTGAAACGAGTGCCTTGCCAGGACCCTCGGCCCTGTGATCCCCTCATACCATGCATCGGGCTATCTCTCGTGTGTAGTCCTCTTCTTCTACCGGACTGTAAAAGGTAGGGCTTCCAGCTTTGCTATGGTAGAGTGAGGTGACACTCTCATGGATTCCGTCAAGACCCTGTCGTGAAGTCGCATTCCATGCCAACGTCCTCGCAATAACCGCACTTGGGCCTGCCCTCGTCGCATTTGGCCTTCCTCTTTCTACAGGTCCTACATGCTTGGGAGAACCGCTTGCGAGGCTTGCCTGCTTTGGGCACAAGAGGTCGTAGGCACTCTATCCCAGATTCTTGACATTGACCACATTTGGGAGTGATCCCGTCGCATGTGGCGTTCTTGTCCTTACAAGTTAGACAAGCGTTTACGGAACGCTCGTGAGGCTTTGCTGGTTTGGCGACAATGGGCAAGTGCATACCTTCTGCATTAGCACTATTGGGGGATTGTCTGTCTGATGGTGGAATGTTGTGAGAGCGATAAGGCAATTCGATAGACTTGACGACACTCGGCGTAGTCATACCTTCTCCATCAGTCAGCCAGTACTGTTGGACCCCTGCCTGTCTGACAGCACCGTAGTCTAACAACAATATGGCAATTTCATCGTATCCTTTCTCGAAGGCAAAGTCAAGAGCCGATCCAGCATCTTTACTTCGGGCATTCACGTCTGCTTTTCCCAACTCTAACAGCAAGCGAACGACGTTCTCGTGGTTTTCTTTGGTCGCCACATGAAGGGGTGTAAGCCCCTCTTCGTCAGCTGCATCGACTATCATTCCATTCCTTTTGCTGAGTAACAACCTTACCGTCTCCTCACTACCATTTTCCGCTGCAGAGTAGAGCGGCGTAACTCCATCTTGGGTTGCAGTGTTAACATCAGCGTCGTAATCCAGGAGGATTCCCACAATAGCAACACTATCCTTTTCAGCTGCTAGATAGAGAGGTACAACCCCATCTGTATGCCGCCGAGCATTCTTGTCTGCTCCGTAGCCCAAAAGAGAGACCAAAATCTCCTTAAGATTCATTTCAGCAGCATGATGAAGTACAGTAAAGCCAGACCTGCTTCGGACCTCAGTATCTGCTCTGTTGGCTAGTAGCAATCTAATGATTTCCAGCGATTGCTCCCATACCACGGCGTAGCGCAACGGAGTATATTCTTGATCGGTCAAAGCATTCACTTGAGCGCCGAAGCCTAGCAAAACTTCTACTGCGCACACGTGGCCAGAAATAGTGGCACAGTGTAGAGCAGTCCGACCATCGCGGTCTCTCATGTCAACGTCGAGACCAGTGCTCAAAAGCTCTGAAATGCTGATCAATTCTCCAGACTCGGCCGCACAATGCAGGGCCGTACCGTACCAATTTTGTTTGCTTGCGTCTGCTCCTTTGTCTAAGAGCAACCGTATGAGAGCCCTATGCCCTCTTGCAGCAGCTTCGATTAGGGCCGTGGCCCCCATTTTACTCGCAGAGTCAACGTCAAGCTCACCAGAGTCCTCCAGCAATTGCTTGGCAAGGCTTTCAAGTCCGAAGCCGGCAGCAACGTGCAATCCATTGCGGCTTTCTACCTCTTCAGCATTCCAGTACTCTTCTCGACGCCCTCGGCCGTATTGCGAGAGCTGGATTGAGCATGCTCGCTGCGGCGCTGCTCGAAGCAGCTTCAGGGCAAGGCCGTTAACACTTTCATTAGCGGCATCTCGTACGTGATCACCCCAACAATACGCTGCGTACATGGCGAAAGGTTGGCTGATCATCAACGCCATTATGTCCGATTCTTTTCGACGCGATCCCAGAGCAAAAGAGTCATACAGGAGAAACGTGATCAGGCTTTCAGCAATTGTTCGTTCACCGAAAGGAAAAATTCGGTTCTGGTGCTCCCGGAAGTACTCCTGCACCGAGTAATGGACTAGGCGAATGATAGAACTTTCTTCGTCTACAACCACCAATCCGAGACAAGATGTTACCATCATTTTCTGCGACTGCCAGTATTTCGAGTTCGAAAAGGTCTCACCGGGCTTCAGATTTATGGCAAGTGCTTGGCTGAGTTCCATGACTCTGAGCGGCCTTCTTGCGTGAGAGATCCACATCAGAGTATTCATGCCAAGCCGTCTTCGTCCATCCGGCTGTTTCTGGATTCTTTGTAGTGTCTCTTCGAAGGCGTCATTGAGGCCACTAGGCATGGCGTCCAAAGCATCTTCCATCTCACCAACGGTAGGCTCGTTCAGGATTGCTTTGACTTGTAGTACGGCTAACAGGAACCTACATACAGATAAGCTTATGTGTTCTGTGGGAGAAGGGTCTGCTCCTTGACTAGAAACAACAACGGGGGGGTGGATATGTATCGGCGCACATTTGACGAGCTCCCTGAACTATCTTCTCGATAATTTCCATCTTGAAGTTTTCGTCAATATCATCAGCAGCTTCGCTGCGTTGAATCTCTCTGGATATATACTTCCTCAAATCGGAATCGTTGGCCTTTATCGTGATCCTAGAAGAGCCCTCGAGGACCTTCTTGACATCTTCTGGGTGGGGTCTGCTAGTTACAAATACACTTGTAGAGGTATTGTGTCGTAGATTATTGAGAAAATCGAGAAACAATTTCCTATGATTGTTCTCATCACACTCATCGAGCGCATCAATCATGATGAACACTCGATCGAATTCCTGGCAAGTTGTTACAAGAGCCTGTTCCAAGTCTTGCTGCTGCGGTTTCCTCTGCTGGCCTTTCAGCCTCTGGTGTAGTTCTGACACTGATTGTGGCAGGGAAGGCTTTGCCATGGCAAGCTGTTTTAGCAGGCTTGCCGTCATGTTTTCTGTTGATTGGTGCTCCTGATCTCTGTAATCGAAGTACATATGAGCTATCGCGACGTTCTGTTCGAGAAAAGTGTCCCTCAGCCGATCAACCACAAGAGACGCCAAAATAGACTATTGAGATTTTTCAAGGTCAGCGTACCTATGTAAGATAGTTTCAACCCATTTCTGAGGGGTCAGAGTTGGTATGAAAGAAGGAATCTGGTCAGAAAATTATACCTTGCCGGAGCCTTGGATGCCATGACACCAAAGGACATTACCGCGAGATTTTGGCTGATCACGCCAACGTTGAAATTCTCCATCGTTCAGCAACCATTCTCCTGTACCATCCATGCGTCGGACACAAACATCGTGGTGCTTCTGTTCATGCTTGACTGCTGACAGCCATTCAAGGATCTTTTCACGCTCCTCAGCAACGCGAGTGTTTTTGGCTTCTTTGGCATGATGTTCCAGCGACCGCTCTAGTATATGAGTTTGACGGTCAACGCTCTATTCAAGGTCGTGTAATCAGTATCGCTAGTATCAGGAGACATCTAGGGACTTGCGGAGCGGATTCGGGGGAGCTTCAGGAGCAAAGGCTCACGAAAACCCCCAAACTGGATGAACAAGGTCGAAAAGGACGTACCTTGATCAATTGGAAGGTTTCCAATTGGTGGCCTAGCGTTTCCAGCACTTCAGCCGATGTCTTTGAAAGTAGCGCACATCCATCGATAGTCAAGGCAAATTGTATCCATTGGGCAAACGCTCGGAGATCTTGGACAGTATCACGATGCTCTTTCGAGTTGAGCGGCCATTTCATACGACTCACTAGACTATCGCCTGCTCTATTCAGCTTCTCAAATAACACAGTAAGCTTAGTCCGGCACGCAGATGTGCTCGTAACAAGTACTGAAGTACTGTCAAAAAAACGAATAGCTCCTTTGCTTCTGAGAAATACGTCAAGCTGCGAGAGGTTGTAATGGAGAACCTCAAGCTCTCTTAGTAGCTCCATAGCAGCTTCTTTGCCATGTCTCACCTCGTGGACGTAGGTCTTGGTGGCACTCTGTACGAAGCCTTTGTGTCAGTATCGCCATTTTCAGAGATCTAGAATGTGCAACGAGATCTTTTGGCTATTACGCTTGGCGCAGATGCTTCCAGACAATGGACCGAGACCAAGTTATGGAGGAAAAGCGACGGTGAAAGTGCGATCAAGACGATATGTGGTAGATTATGATATATGTTCTGAAAGCACACAAGGAGAACAGTTCAGAGATTTCGCTTGAGACCCAAACTCCACAACCGCACGGGAAAGGTGGCTTCGTGAAAGACGTACCAGCGTCTGTGCGGCTATAGCGATAAGACTGACAATGCCGACTGTGAGTGAGAAAGGATCCATCCTATGTCATAGCATGTGAGACTCCCGGATAAATCACGCAGGCGAGCTGTCAGAGGAAACATCCTCATTGGCTACATGCGCACTCCAGAGAACGGAGGTACAAGGCATGAAGTAAACTAGTGTTTCGCTGTCGGACTTTCAATTACGAAGGTTCGGCTTCGTATCGACTGAGCGATGTAAGTCTGTCTCCACTAGCACAAGGCAATTCGATCTTTCTGATAGATAAGTCCCATGACCCTGCGGTTTTTCCACTATCAGGGCACGGAATACTGACTTGACCAAGAACAGTTCCGAAGAGATACGTCTAAAACCACAGAACTTCAGAAGCTGTCGTTGCCAACGCGCTAGAGTTTGCCACTAGTGTCGTTCAAAAGGAGCTACACCATATCAGATCTAGCCGGCTTGGCAGTATCATAGTCAACTCTCTTCTGGTAAAAACTCATGAGCAAGGTATGCACAAAGCAGCGGGGAAAGTGACTCAGATTCTAGGTCGAGAAGCAGAAGGCGGAGAACGGAGTTTATTTAACATCAGGCAATGAAACCAAAAGGCTCCAAAGTCGTTTACATTTTCATCAGCAAATTCCCCAGATTTGACAAGTCTGAATTGGAATCAGCACCATAGCGATGGTCAGAGCTTCGTTACTGCTATACCTTCATGTTTGGGCACTAATGGGAATGAGGTTGTGCCGCTTCGTCAGCTTCAAAGCAAATGCCGAGTCTTGAGATGAGCTTCGAGATTTCTGGCATTGATTGCTGAGCGATCATTACGAGTAGGGCACGACGTGTGGGCCTTTGTGCGCTATCACAGTGAGAGAGCGCTTTCCAATCCTCGGGCATATACAGTCGCTCGTTTCCCTAGAGTCTCTGAGCCGTTTCTACACATGTAATGTCAACGTCAACAACACGCTCTTCCATACGACGTTCATTGGGTATGTCACGCTGCACCATGAAATGTTGACACACAAATCCTGCATCAGCTTCCTCGTCTATGAAATATCTGCCTTTCCCTGAAAACTTCGTACTGCCATACCTACACCTCCAGATCGCCCCGCTTAAACCAAGTATCAATGATTCATTACCATCCATACCAATTCTCCCATGTGAGGAATCGCTCAAGTTGCACCCAACCTCACGCTGGAGTACGTAAGCTATGCTAATGATCCTTGTAGTCTTGTGCACGGTGAAAGTGGGCAGCTTGAGTTCCACCGTGGTTGGTGGCAAGGTCTGAAAGCATCAGTTGATACCTTAGAAAATGTGGAAATAACTGCGTCAACCGAACTTCTTTGGGCGGAATGTTCGTCGTGAGCCTTGTCACCGACTGTTCGTGTCTGCCTAAAAGCCTATCTAGGCGGCTCCGCTTGGGAGGCTTTGGTAGTGCCCACTGACCCGAGACCGTACGGGGATCGTGTTCGGGGGTCCCATGCTTAATTTCTTCTTTGAGCTGGGCAAATGCAGCTTTCATCTCGCCTGGTTTTGGTTTGTTGCCGAACATCGTGTAAGGGTATTCAGCAGGGCCTTTAAGGGTTGAAGGCGTCTTGATTGCTTTGATGGGGTGATGTCTTGAGCTCGAAGAGTATGCCTGATTTTTTAAAGAAAATTTATGAAGCAGGCGTCGCCTTTAAGATCTCAATGCTGTCCTGCCCCGGAAGAAGATGGACCAATAAGATTCCTGACATTGATTGTGACCAATGCTTAAAACGAGGCACCCAATCGTGGATGTTTGCCTTGCCGGGCTCGGCGATTGTGCAGGTTGCAAAGGAAGTATGGCGAACTTGTGGGAAGAGTAATAGAAATGAGACTATCCTACTTCGGACTATGCGTATCTTACCTCGGCCACTTGGTTGAAGAGATCGTTGGTACGAGCATTTCTTGAGCAGGATAAAGTAATACAGTACTTTAAGGGCGGTAGGGGGGTTTTCGGATTAGTGCCCATACGGTCTTAGTACCGTCTTGGTACCGTCCTACCAATACAAGACTTTGTACCAGAGGTACTCCATGGTGTCATGTCAATAGTTTAGCGTCAGGAAATCTCGTCGTACCGAAATCTATTAAGAGGGTTTTAAAATTTGGAAATCTCCTGAGCGAGGGATCTCGTCAGATTTTGCCGCCAATGACTAAGCGGTATCATACCGTTTCAGGGTCCATGGCGTATTACCGTAGGTACGGGCTAGTACCCCGCACGTATATAGTACCTACGCGGAATATCTGCCTAGTACCCTACCAAGCATTACCAATAAGACGTGCATGACACCCCCGCGTGGAATTTGGCTAAATCGTCCGAATCCAACGTCAGAAAACAGAAAGCGTGGACGTACATTAAGGTATCTCAATCCCGAAAGAAAGACTTGGCGTTTTCTACGCTTCGTTAGTATGGAAATCTTGCGACGAGATTCTTGAGCTCAGGAGACTCCTAGGAGGATTTCCGAGGTACGAGAATTTAATACTTGGGAGACTACGTAATTACGAGCTACTAAGAGGAAACGATTAAATTACGAGAATATCCTAGGGCACGAAGTCTTTATTACGTTAAATCCTACTCGTATCCTAATTAATTACAAAGGCTAACGGGAGTCTTACGAAAAACCCCCATGCGCCCTTAAAGTAAGTACTGTACTGCTCGGCATGTGAACACCAGCCCACTCTTAGCGCAACCTCGATCTCAAAATTTGATAGCTTCATCTGTCTCCGCCCTTATAGTGACTGCACCAAATGATAACTTACTCGCAAAAGCCTATGATCTGAATCAAGATGTTCAGCTTGCGTGTCCCGTCCACCTATAGTAAGAGTCCTTCCGTAAGCCATAGTGATAGATCCTATGTTCCCAAATACCCAGTGATATTTAGTCAAGAGTATCTCTACTTCGCAGATAGGACCGGTCAAATGCCGATGTCCCTATTCACTATGGACCAGCCCAAAGACCTCTTCGTTGCACTTGCTCCGCCAACCCGGCGTGTTTAGGCGGCCCGATTTTCTTGCGGAAGGGATCGAGAACTGCATCCAGGTCATCATGGCAGGCCTTCTCTTGGGCCCACTCTTGTTGTGCCGGCGATGCCTTGTCAATGCCTGTGCCGTTTGGGTAGCTTGATTGGTAGAGTCTCAGAGACCCATCCGTCGATTTGCCGAGAACCATCATGTTGGTAGTCGCGTTGCTATCAGATTCAAAACCGCAGTCAAAGCCAATATTGATTCGTTCAGTGTTAGAGTGTGAGGTGTATGGCAGCGACATATTTCCTGAAGGAGGGTGGGATTCTGCCGAAGCTGGCTTGTCTCCGCCTTCACCAGGTTTCAAAGCGTGTTTTTCTTGACTGTTTGGATTGTCAAGTACGATGGTGGAAGCGTCGGCCATGGTATGTGGTGGGTCTGAGGTAGCTTCATATTCCAAATGAGACGGAATTGCTTTGCGCATTGTTATGTAGCAGACTTGCTACGCAATTGATCGGGATATTAAAATAGGAGATGATGCTGGAGAAAGAAAAGGAGAAGGACTTCTTGTCTGTTTATATATTCAGGTCTTCTGAGCAATGCCGCCTCAGTTGCACTCTGTATACCTAACAGCGAAGCAACAAATCAAAAGACGTAATTCCTGCGAGCGCCCATTTCATACAGACGTACGGCAAGCCAGGTTGCACACAGGTATGGAACATTCGGAAAGATTCAATCTCTGGGAGCATACATCTATCTTTCGACGCCCGTAGAGGCATAAGAATTGGCACGTCTCAAAGCTGGCTGATAGAAAGACTCAGTGACTGATCCACATCTTGCTTCGAAGGATCCGTCAGCGCCCGGTCCTCTTGGGAAAGCGCACTACAGTCCCTTAGTAGATGTGAGTGAGGCGAGCATTCTGCGACTGGGACAACTCCTAACGCCCGGCTCTGAGGATAACATTGGCAGGTCGGATCTGCTCTACAAGGGGAACGGGTAAGCAATCCAGTGAGCATCTTTGAAGATGGTCTTCTTTGGTCGCTCACGGCTATCGCCCGAACGTCCTGATAGCTGTCCTCAAAGGCAATTTAGGCCAAGCTCACCAGGCAACTAGGCATCTTGAAACGTCCATCTTTACATGGACCCTTCAGCCCTGGAGTTGGCCGGAGGATTGTCCAGTAGATGGTAGATCATCAGTGCCGGTTGGTAAAATCTTTTCGCGGTCTGTACGCATGACTACTAAACTCACTGGACCCCACCTGGCGGGGCTTGCGGGGCACGCGGGGCAAGTTTCGGCCCGCGCTAGCGTTCGCCACCCGCAAGCTTTGCTTCTAGTATAACATATCTTGCATCGCATTCCTTCTACCCGTTCAAATCTACCATTGACAGATTCTCCTGACGCGAATCTCTCACTCACTTACTCACTTACTCACATCAACCCAAATCGATAATGGACACCAATCTGTCTTTCTACGCCATTCCGCTCGCATGGATACTGTCCGTCAGCCCACATGTCTACGCGGTTCGAGTCCACGACGCCAAATCCGCAAAGAAATTCGACAATACCCAACCACGCTCCCTGACCGCTAGTCTAGACCAGAACCAATCCCTCGACAAATCCACCAAAGACACCATCATTCGCGCCGAAGGGGCCCAACAGAATGGATTTGAGAACCTCGGATTCTTCGCAGCTGCAGTGGTTGCAGGGAATGTTGCTGGGCTGGAGCCGACCTTGTTGAACGGATTGGCATATGGTTACCTTCTGACCAGGGTGGTGTACAATCTGGTGTACATCAACAATACCACGGAACCAGTCGCCACCGGCAGGACTGTAATCTTCTTGAGTGGTGTTGGCTGCTGCTTTGGATTGTTCATCACCGCTGGAAACAAGATGAGATCATAGTGGTGTCGCTGTGGAGTGATTGAGGTGTGATCACAGTGATGGGAGGCGTGGAAACGAATCTCATACGAGGAAAAAGGGGGTTTCCCATTCAGGAAGGTCAACCGCTCCCATAATTCATAATGGAGAATAATGAACAATTCTGTCGTCACCTCTTCTTTGCGGCTGCCTCCTCCTTCTCCCTCATCGCCGCCCTTGCACTTCTGCTGCCTCCCAGCTTTGGACCCTTGGGCCTTTCGTCCACTGGCTGGCCTCTAACCGGTTTCTTGTCCTGAGCAGCTTTCTGCTTGCGACTCGAGATCGCATCCATGAATTCCCGTCTGAACTGTTCTGCAATGCGGTCGTCGGCTGCTTGATCGTCATCGGGTCCTTCATCTTCGGGCTCGTCGTAGATTTCAAGTTTGGACTCGCGCATCACTTCTTCGACCAATTTGTCTCGCTTCACATCATTGCTATTGCGTCTCTTTCGCCATCCGTATGGTTTGCCATCCCGCCGTAAACGTACTTTTCCCGTTTTCTCATCGATCTCTGGCTCTATACCTTCGAGCTTTCGCTGTGCTGCTTCTGTCCGAGCAATATTTCTCAAAGTAGCATCAGGACCAAGATCGATCTCGTGGAGCTTTCCGAGGGCTGCGGGCTGGCGGTGGATGCCTGCGTCGAGGAGAGCGCCGTTTTCCGACAGTCCGTGGCCATTGTGGGCAAGGGTGGATTTGATATGATTTTGACGATCACGCTTGGCTAGTTCACAGTCTATGTAGGCCATCCTTACTACGTTAGTCGCTGCGTCTTGTAGCCGTAGGGAGCAAGGGGGGCCATACGTACATATGCTTATCTGTGGCTTCTGAGACTTGACCAGTTTGGGGCGCGAAGCGCCCAATTACTAATTTGATATCCGCTGGCGTATCGTCCTTCTCGGCGAGCGCATCGCTAGGCTGGGTTACAGCTATTGTGGAGGTAGCGGGGTTCAGGTTGGTGAATTCGATGCCACCTCTTCGTCGTTGGATGGCTTTACGCTGCCGAATGAGCTCCGCAACGGATAATGGAGCTTCCTCGGACTGAGTCGGGGACTTGGTAGTGTGTCCGTTCTGGGCGACTAACTCATCGATAGTCTGGACATCTGGTACTATTACTGATTGAGCTGCTGAGACATGAGGAGCGTCATCTTCTTCTGTGTTGGTGCGCTTGCGGTAGAACCTCCGGCGTTTCGGTCGGCGGGAGAAGTCTGTTGGAATACGGTCGGGTTCCTGCATACTAGATGCCATCATGATTATTTGTATACGGTGACAAATTGTGATCGAGCTGGAGGAGTTGTTCGGATAAGTTGAAGCAAGGGAAGTATATGCGCAAGCCACTCGCGCTGTGTTGCCCTTTTCAGAGCAGGCAGGAAGAGGCGGCCATTTAGATTTGGCGCTAGCTATGACTCGCGTTGATTGGCCCCACGGTTGGTAGCTGTCGGTCGTTCCACATTTCCCCTTCCTCGTCGCCGGCAGATCGTTGCGAATCTTCAGACCTCCAACTTCTTCTCTCATCCTCAGTCAGAGAAGCGCAAAGCAATCTACCATGATCGCTACATGAAACAGATCAATTTGGTGGTCTCCCATCCCGCGCGACCTGCAGCCTGTCGAATCCCGTGTACGTCATGTCTCTAACCGTCAAGCACCTCAACGGAGACACCACCTTCCTCCTCACCTTCTCTCCAAACGAAAGACGTCCACCCTCACCGCCCGGCTTTCAGTATCAGCAACATCTAGGCACGTTCTCAATCCTCGTCGACCCGTGGATATCCGGTCCCTCCACTATGTGGCATCCCAAATTCCTCCTCTCGCGCCATACCAATCCCTCTTGTATCCAGAACCTTTCCCATATACCTGAACCGAACGTCGTTCTCGTCTCACAAGACAAGCCGGATCACTGCCATGAAGCTACCTTGCGCCAATTGGATCCTACATCACCAATCACCACGATTTTAGCAGAACCAGCAGCTGCCAAGAGAATACGAGGCTTCAAGTTCTTTAACCCTGGAAGAGTCCATGCACTTCGCGAATTCTCTCCGAAGAAGCCAGACTCCATCATCAGATTCTGTATCCCACCAGTCATACCCGGAGGAAGCTGTGGCGAAGCCACGATCTCCTTTATCCCAGCCAGGATGGATGTGTCAGGCGTACATAACGCCATTGGCATCACATACCGACCTCCATCAACGACTTACGCTCCTTCGCGAACTTTTTCTCCAGTATCGCCGCACGCACAATCCCAATTCAAACAGCTTCCACAAGATTGTCCGCCATCGCAGAATTTGCCACTCACGCCTCCTGAATCGCCTACACCATTGAATAGTGCCCTTTCTTCCTCCTCCAATGCGTTTTCCAGCTCATCCTCGCCTCCTTCGAAGCAAAGCAGCACCTTTTGGAACCATAATGGCTCGATCAGCTCTGCAAGTTCAGTGACATCTACCTCCCGCATGCACAGCGAAAGGGCTCTCTCCGTCATCTACTCCCCTCACGGCGTCAATTACCCCTTAATCCACACCTATGCCTCACATCTCGTCAACATCGCCGCTCTTCCTCTGACACTGCTCCTCCACTCTTTCGACCGCGTTCAAAATCCGTGGTGGATGGGCGGAAATATCGCAGCCGGTCTACCCGGCGGCGTGGAGATCGCGCGGAACCTCATGGCCAAGTGTTGGATTAGCGCGCATGACGAGGACAAGGACAATAGTGGCTTGAGCGTGATGTCTACAAAGACCAGAAAACATTCGGTAGAGGAGGTGCAGGAAATGTTACGGCAGGGCCGAGGGAGCAATACTGACGTTGCCAACTTGGCATCGGGCGCCGAGATGGTGCTCAGAGCATAAAGGTTCGATTGGGATTCACACTTGTATTACTAGCGATGTGTGGTTGAATGATTCTCATGTGGGCGACGAATATATCAGGGCCGATATGACTGGCCCGGCGTTCTTGAGGCATTTCGGTATGAAAGGTGATATACGAGCAGGCTACTTACCGCTGGGGAACGGTATGGAATACATCTGGGAGGAACTTTGACGGGAAACGATATACATGAGCACGAACATATCCAGCTATTGATTCTGGAATCTGTAGATATAACAATTGAGTATTTGCTGCCGCGCAATGCATCCAAGTTATCGTATTGACTGTTCATCTCTCGAGCAGACTCGTGACTATCCAGGTGGACATGTAGATGATCTATTACATGTACCGCCGTTGAAGAACACATTCAGTCAGCTATTACGAAGGTGCTACGTTACAGTATGTATATTGTACGACATCATATGTCAATGCTGCTATACCCTACTATATCTTCAGCGCAAGACCATCCCGAACTTGCGTGCCTGAGTACAGTATCCCGAATGTACTATACCCTTCAACGCATCGGAGTTCCACGCTACATAGAGACTAAACAATTAGATCTCGAAAAGTCTGGGGAGTCTCAGTAATTGCCTTTTGTTCTGGAACGAGAGCCCAGGCGGCGTCTCTGTATTGGTCGGTTATCGCATACTGCTTTTCATTGCTACTAGAGTCTCTTGACGGGTTGGGTGTTGTAGGTTGTTAGAGGATGGGTCGGAGCTTGGAGCTATAGTCGGGTTTTGGTTATGTGCTGGATAGTGTACTGTTTTTTTGTGATGGTGGATGTAGAAGTCTCCAGGGGGCGCCACCTTGCATGAGAATGTCTCCTTCCTCAGATTGGCGAGGATTTTCGATGATCACGAGGTTTTGCTTGACATTTTTCGTCTCTCCTTTCTTTTATATCTGGCGTTTCGGTTGCTTGAGATATGTGGACGATCGTTCTGATATCCTGAACGAGGACTTTGGGTCCGAGGTTGGGTGTAATCGACCGGGTGTGGTTGCCGTATCATAACAAAGCACTGTCCCTCCTTCGTGTCACATTCTCATGCTTTTGGTTTGCCGACAACGCTATCTCAAGCACGTTATGATGTTTGAATAAGCTGGGTGAGGTAAGATTTTCCCAAAATGCTTCGTCTCATTTACAGCTGGTAGTCAGCATCGCCCGATCGCCGTTTTCCACATCTTTGTTGACAAGTCTCCACGTGTCTATGCAGTCGTGTCTTCTGGATTTGCCGTGGTATCCGGAAGCGTCAAGTCTATTGTAGTGTTCTGCTGACCGGAGCCTACTGTAGAATTCTGTTGTATCAAGGTTGGGGTACCGAAAGCGATGGAAAGATGGCCTAGCACGTCCGATAGTCAGTATCACACTGACGGACACGTTCTTATTTCACTCACCGAAATCCCAAATCCCGTTTCTCCAACGGTCACCGCACACTGTAGAAATGATTCTGGCATGCCACCATATCATGTACCACCAACTGAAGTCGCCGAGTCCACCGTTCGAACAGATCTTCAGAATGCACTTCCGATCGCCTGAGTACTCTTTATTCGTGATAAAGGCGATTTGGCTAAAATGTCATACCACTTTGAAAATAGAATGGAAGATATACAGGGTCGAGAGGCCGAGGCTCAAACCAGGCTTTGGCGTCATCAATGGGCATGATTCTGTCCAGAATATCGTGACAGCTTCTTCTCACGCAGACGGGCGTTGGAGACCAGGCGCATCTAATATCATGACACACTTGTTGGACATAAAGCAAAAGGTTGTTGTAGCCTCCTTCCACGCCATCCCCTTTTGAGAATTATCAGGTATGAAAACTCTGGTGGAAGCTTTGAATGGCTGAAGCCTCACCAAAGTTTGCGGCAAAACCCATTGACGGATTGGAGCTCGACCTCCTCTTTCGTGCACATTTGATGGTCAAAGCTCGCGCAGTTGAGCGGATGGCGGAATAAGACACGACGGCTTTCCTTGCAGGTCGTTGGAGCATCGGTTGCACCACGCACTTCCCGTCGGCTGGTGGACGAGTCAACGATGCCTTTACAAGCAATTTAAATCGAACACGTACGGCTAGCAAAAAGGCGTGGAAGCCAGTAATTGTAAGCAACGCCAGTGCCTCGGACCGCCCACGTCTTCAAACGGTCGTCTTGTGGTATTTGAGACCACGCGTTGCCGCAACTTTGATCGTCCAGCCCCTTGCCGTATGGCTCATCTCTTCGACATTCAAGGAGAGGTGCTGTGGAGTTGAGCGGATTCGCAGGGAGAGAGACCGCAGAGGCGAGATTCGTGGCCAAATCAACGAAGAAGAGGGACGCCAGAGCAGCGATCTGGCATCTCGGCATTAGCATTCTGGAACTCTAGTCACTTTCTTCTAAGATGATAGGACACCCCATGAGAAACAATTGGAAAGATTTGGGGTGGTGTCAACGCGCGTTCGCGTGAACGAAATTGAAAGCCTCCAGGCGCACAAGTCAAGCGACTACAAAAGCACAATGGATTCGGAGCAGATATTTTGGATCAAATGCTAAAACCAATGGGAAAGACCGGTCCCAACTTTGTTGTTTTATAAAGTGCTTGTAAGGTAGAATAATGCCGGACTTTGACCTAGGTCATGTCCCTGTAGGGTTCGTAGATACGGACCATACGATCTCAATATGTCAGCAAATCAGGCCGATCACGGTGTCAATACCCAGAGCCGAAAGATCCAAACAACGACTAACGGGAGAGGCTGATTACCTATAGCCTCACGCTTCAGCCAGATCTTGAGCGATGTATGATTTCCTACTTCGCCACCTCCACACCTTCCCTTGCTGCTTGTCGTCTCAGGTCGGTATGGTATTTGGTCTAACCTTGTCTGTAACGGAGGTGTATTCGATGCTCTGTAATGACTTGGCGATTCTGTGTCGATCACCGTTCGTCGCTTGACTCGCTCCGCTTCATCTGTTCCCCCGCGTGTTCCTTACGCTCGAGAAGCAGCTCCATCATGGGTAGAATCAATCCCATTTTGTCGGAGGAATCTCGCCTCCGCCACGCTGACATTGTAACTGTAAAGGACATCGATATCACTCTTCTTTGGCCAGATGGCCGCAGTTATATTACCATCTCCGATGGAAACCCAGCCACCCATTTTTCGATTGATACATCTCTCCTGCACCACATCTAGGGAATTTGTGATGACTTTCCAATTCTCCTCTTGTACCCTTGCCGCGCCTTCAGTTTGGGTGTTGTAGCTGCCGTTCATGAAAGGCAGGACTTGAGGAGAGAAATCGCGCGTCATTCGGACGACAACAACACATTCATTCGATCCACCATTCGCTTGATGTTCAATTTGAGTCAGTACCATGTCGTATGATCTGCGGGTTGTAGACATGCGTACCACTGGTTGCGCCATACGGTAACTCCCATCCACGCTGGGGCACAATGCTCCAAGGGTCCTTGGAGTGAAAGTTGAAGCTAGCTTTACTGTTATTACGTAGCGACATTTTGACTCCGAGAAGCGCATAGGCACAGTCATAAGGGTTCAGCGGTTTTCCGTCATGGCTTTCCCATAGTCTCTGTTGTAGAGAGTTCACACAGACAGGGTGCGACGCGTCCGCAGGAGATGGTCTTATGGATGCAATGCTAGAACCTGGAAAGTACATGGCGGCGGCAAAGGAGGTATGAATAAAGAATAATATACAGCTGACGCTCAACATTTCGCTGAGCAGAAAGATGTGTGTTCGAGGCATAGGACTAGAAAAATGTGCGCTTTCGTGGAATCTAAAGGACGCATAGACTATAAAATTAGATCATAACACAACTGCCCTATGTGCTCCATGACGTTTCTCAGGAGATTGAGCATGCGTACCTGATTCGTTGTTCCGTCCATGAGAAGTCCGCTTGTCGCATACACATAAAACAGGTCTCACACAACAGCACGCTTATTGGCGAAACTTCCGTCCAGAAGCGAGAAGCGGTTGCACGAGTATGCCACGAGTGACACGGAAGTGCACAAACAATCTCATGCTCACGATCACTCAACAAGACCAGCTCCCACAGTCTCGCCACCAGCTCTTATGATGACCCTGCCGCCCTGCTCCAACGGTATTGGGTCGTCAACCTCTACAATAACCTTGGCCACGCTCCCCGGCTTAATCAGTCGTGGCTTGCCCTTCACAGTCGCTCCGGATGATTTGTCCAGCTGAGCGACCAATTTCGTTACCCTGCCAGGCGCATGCAATCTCCCTTTGTAAATTTCGCAATGCATGGGTGTTATATGCTCGAAAGCCAATAGTTTGACGGTGAAAGATGTGATGCAAGTAACAGGAGCAGTGGGTGCACAAAGAACGTCGCCAGACTTGAGATACTTAGCCTCGATATCAGTCAGATGGAGAATTACATTCTGGCCTGCAACTGCCCATTCGGCAGGCTCGGAGTCAACTTCGAGACCCTTGACGGTTGCCATTTGATTGGCTGGCACTACGAGGACCATGTCACCAATCTGGACATTTCCCGCGTCCAGGCGGCCTGAAATGGAGAGTGGGTTCTGTACACCGCTCCGAAAGATATCGTCAATGGTAAGTCGGAGGGGTTTCTCTAATGCGCGAGCAATGGGTTCAGATGATTCGAGAAGTGTGATGAGAGGCGGGCCGCTATACCATGAAGCCTTAGGAACATCAACTTTGTGGACAATGTTTTCTCCTGTTATGCCCGCACATGGTACGGATGCGAGATTTTTGGGTAGAAAGCCGGCACTCATCAAGAACGAAGAAACCTGCTGCGATATCTCATCGAAGCGATCTTGAGACCAGTCAACAGTGTCAAGCTTGTTGACCGCGGTAATGATGCGCTGGACACCCATGCTGCGCACTAGCAGAGCATGCTCTTTGGTCTGGCCCCTGAGACCGGACTCGAAGTTGCCTATGCTAGCATCAACGACGAGTATAGCGAAATCTGCTTGACTGGCGCCGGCGATCATGTTAGGGATAAAGTCGCGATGGCCTGGGGCATCAAGTATAGTAAAAATGGTGCTATCGGTTTCAAACCTTTTCATAGCAACATCAATCGTGACACCCCGTTCCCGCTCTTGTGTACCTTGGTCGAGAACCCAAGCTAAGGCAAAGGATGACTTACCAAGGCGTTCAGCCTCTTTCCTGTACTTGTCAATGGTCCTTTTGTCGACAACGTTCAGATCGTGGAGCAATCGACCCATGAGTGTGCTCTTGCCTGCATCCACATGGCCTAGTACGTATGATTTAGAATGGCGAACAAGGTCACCAGTTGGGCGCAAACATACCAATCACTACAAAGTTTGCCGCATCTTTCGGTCTTGACTTTTCGAATTCCATTACGACATCAAGGTTCTTGCCTTTGCTCTTTGGCTCCTCAATTGTAATGTTCTTGACGCCCTGTGCAACTTCATTGAGAGGTTTGCTGTCATTGGCCGGTTGCGGCGATACCTCGACCCGCTTTGGAGTGGAAACCCTCGAGTCTTGCGCTTTGAGAACGATATCGTCAGGGCTCGGTCCTGTAAAATTGAATTCAGTATGTGGCTCAGAACCTCGCAGTGCATAGTGATCTGATGGTTCAGCGCCAGGTCCCTTGGCGTTCGTTGAGAATCCAAGCATCGTTTGCGCAAATGTTGAGGGGGCTGCAGCCAATTTAATATCACGTCGCGTCTCGACACCCGGATCTGGAGTAGACACAAGAGAAGACGCATCAACGGATTGTCCCGCTGGAGATGGGGCTGGGTTCGATAGTTTGCGCCCAGGATACTTTCTCATTTGCGCACTACCTGCATGCTCGACAACTGGACTTCGCGGTTCTTTGCCTAGCGAGAATGATTTGGTTCCTTGTGTCTTGCCTCCAAGTCTATCGAGGAGAGCCACAGAGCTTGTAGCATAGTGATCGCTCTCAGCGTGTTGGTTTTCCTTTTTCTTACGAGCTGCAGCTAATGCGGCGAGCTTGGACTTTGGGGCGCCTTCCGGCTTGGATGAACCGCCGAGTAGTCTGCCTCGAGGGTAGAGAGGCTCGATGAGAATTTCACCAAGACGATCTTTGGGCACTCTGAGCCATGGTGAATCCTTGAAGAAACCCACGGCCGAGTAACCACCAAAGCAGCACATCGACGGCTGATGAGGGTTCATTAGGGCCCCGACTTCCTGGTCTTGTACATGGAGCCCAGCTACTGATCCAAGTCGGCTTCTCAGCCATAAACCTCCAAAGAAGTTGCAGACTGCTCAGCCGTAAGGGAATGGTGATATAATTTGCCATAGTGGAAATGGAAACAAGCGGAATCGCATGCTCACCGTTCTGTTTCTTTTCTTCCAACTCGGCTTGCTTCTTTTTCCGTTTCTTGGGCTCTGTGGTCGTTTTGTGACCTAAGCAATCTCAACATCCGGATGCTGCAGGACTAGAGGGAAGGTCTCCTGACTTAATAAGTAATTCACAGTCTTCTCAATGTCATAATAGTAATGCCACAAGGAGTCTTCAATCTCCTTGTCCGTTATAAATGAATCGTTGCCAAGAACATCTCGTACTTTGACGGTTCCTAAGCGAAGTTGCTCTAGAGAACACGTTAGAGGGGGAAAATGAGCAGTCTACACAAACTAAAGCTTCGAGTAACACGATCAAGGTACCTTTGTCGTCGTTGCTAACATATTCGTCGTAATCAGACTCGGCGCCGCCGTCAAAGTCATCAAGCTCGTCCTCTAGATCGAGAGCCTTGACTAGCTTGTGCCTTGACATTATGAGAGCAAGGGATCCTCTTTGTCGGTCACGTCACAAAAGTGGTTGCGTCAAAGGCTCAGTAACTTAAGCATGATGCTACCCGATTAGAACGCCAAGAGAACGCCAAGAGAAATGCCACTCACAAACGCCACACAACACTAGGCCTGATTCGTATGCATTTCACTGTCAAAATCTTGTAAGGTGGCATCCACCGACACCTCTCCTTAATGAATGGCTGTGATACGTGCTGTCCTTACCCCTCTACTAGTAGGGTTTCTGTAGTCTCATCGTCCCAATGCGGTAGGAGGATTGCGTATGAATTCTGCTGGGGTGCCATACCCGAAGTGACCCACGATAGAAAGTCCAAGATCGTCAACACAAGGTAACCCGTACTATGGCGCTGCAGCCTTCCCAGCTCATCTTGTGTGGCCGTCTTCACACGGTGGCCAGTGCAAGAATCTGCGTTGGTATGTATAGACGCGTCTGGGACGTCGCCGGTGCTGACCCAGCACTCTTTTCTAGCGGCTCACCTCAAACAAATACCACTCAGATTTGACTTTGCCCGAGACTCTCCCTTATTGAGAGATCATTCACACCTGAGAAAGCCAGATATCAATAGTCCGATACTAGTTGCTATCTATGACAATGGCGAATCCCTTGTCCTCACCCAATCGCTCAATATGCTGGACTTTCTGGAAGACTCCTATCCTGGTCGAAGGCGTCTTATACCGTCTGTGACTGACATGACTGCACGGTGCAAGGTTAAAGATCTCGCGGCATTGATAGTATGTGGTATAGAGCCGATGCAATATTCAAGGGTACTCGAGGGCCTTGTCCGTCGTGGACAAGACCCTATCGTCTGGGCTCGATCATTCCTGGCCCCGGGCATGAGGGCCTTCGAGAGAATGGCAGAAAAGTCTGCGGGCACATATTCTGTCGGCAACGAGGTTTCAATAGCTGACATTTGCCTGGTAACAATGGTCAAAGCGTCCTATCAATACGCTCTAAGATTTGATGGGCCCAGGGATGAATCTGGTACCACGCAATTCCCTATCGTCCAACGCATCGTCAAAGAATGCGAGAAGATACCTGGCTTCACCCGAGCTGGGATACCGGAAGCATCCTTCCGGAAAACTTTCCAAGCAAGTATTGATGAAGGTAATTAGATCTGATACACTCTCCCAGCACGGCGCCCCACGAGAGCTGTGACGCGATCGTTGATGGG
>JAABUK010001105.1_pt1 | contig 52823 bp, 83 predicted proteins | sample 5559141 | NCBI WGS metagenome assembly JAABUK01 (sample SAMN10711869, study PRJNA513367) | rock metagenome | isolation source: Antarctica rocks | place: Antarctica: Victoria Land, Pudding Butte nord | collected 2016-01-03 | reverse complement strand
GCTGTTGAGAAGTACTGGCTGGAGAAGACTCCACCTTTCCCCTCAACTGCTGCAGCTCAACTTTCACAGCATCCAGTTCTTGTTGCAGCGGAGCAACTCGCATACTCACCTGATGTTCCACCTCTAGAACAGTTCTAGAAATTCATTCTTGGACAGAGGCGATGCCGATTGTGTTGGTGATGGTAGTTGCTGAGAGTGGTCTGACAAGTTTGAATTTTCTGGTAAGCTGTCAGTGGACAACTCACGATCATTCTCGGTACAGCTACGGGAACGGGAACTGGTAGGAGTGGCAAAATTGGTAATGGCAGAGATTGTCGTGGTGAACTTTGCAGGCTGTTTCGTGGCTCTCTTGGGTCTGTCCATCACCAAAGCACGTCCTTTGTCCACAAGTTGCGCAATGGTCGAGTGCGATACGGTCGAGTGCGAAGTGGGAGTTGCGAAGTGCGAAGTGCGAAGTGCGAAGTGCGAAGTGCGAAGTGCGAAGTGCGAAGTCCGATACTGCCTAGCATAACACATGCAGTCATTGCATTGTGTAGCAGATTGAGAGTTGCAAGACAATGTCTTTTGAATCAAAGGCTGCAACACAGTGAAGCCTAGACAGGCATGCACTGCATATCATATACAAGCAGTGATTGGAGCACCATCGAGGCTGTTAATGAGTCAAGACATGCGTGTTTGCTGAGCTGGTACCTTTCTCAGCAAGCCAAGATTGAAGTACACTTGCAAGGCACTGCCAACCTCAGCTTGAGCCAGCGTGCTGCTATTTGCAAGGCAATATCTAAGCACGCTTCCAGATTGGATCATGCATGATGGGTTATAATCTGTACAGCATGCTGTGACTGCAAGTGGCATATGAGACATCATTCCAGGATCGCACCAAAGTAGCTGGTGCTGCCAGGTTACCCCATTGATGCACAAATGAACTGAATCGTCATTCATCATGAGCCAACCCAGTGTCACAATGCAGGCTTCATGCCGTTGGTTGACACACAAGGAGGGCCATCAGAACTTGTCAAATTGAGTGCAGTTTGTACCTGCCTGCAGTGGCACCTGCACGGGAGCTGCGCAGGATAACATGTCTGGCTCAGCTGTGGAAGCTTCCCGAGCGCCTGGCCCCAGCGGATGCAAATGCATTGGCTCTGTGAGTGGTGCTAGCGTGCCTTGTCTGTTTTGCAAAGCACCTGCTGCATCTAGCGGGTCAAGCATCCTTGTAGACGGCTCGCGCGCCAGATAGTCTCGTAATCTTTGCTTCCAGTCTGCGGCATGGACAACCGGATGCCGTTCGCAGTACGCTGCTCATCCTTTCTAGCAATATTCTGTCTAATGTATGCATGCATACGGTACTTTCTTGAGTGAGCGTGCGCAACGTGCGAGGGCCACACTCGCGCGATGTGCAACTCAGCGGGGTGTCTCGAAAGTGGTGAGGGAGGCACTGCATACCTGCGTCCCTTGTTCGGCTAGGGTCGATGGCACGTATCTCAATGCCCACGGATGCAGCGTGCTGCAACAACTCTATGCTCAGATGCTTGGTTGCCTGCGTAAAACCACGACAGTCAGTTGCAAAGAACCCCAACAACACCGGCTGATCGGAACGCGTGTCGGTACCCTTTCTGGCGAAATCGCAAATCCAACAACGCGCTTCTGGTGACGGTCTCGAACGCTCGCCATAGTACAGCTTGACAGACGATGGGGCGGATCTTGCGACCGCATCAGACCTCGGTCAAGATGGCAGATGCGCATTTGCAGACCCTGACGCTTCCCGTGCGCCGAGTTTGCCGTGTACGGAACCCACGTTACACCACAGCCCTCGGGCCATAGTGCTCGAGCACATGCAAGCAAGTACATGGTAATAGGGAAAATAATGTTCCGTTGCCAGTCGCTCAAGATCAGGTATAAGCTGCCCAGCTAAGACATGTTGCATCTGAGTAGGGGCGGTTCCGGGACGCCCCTGTTCTCGTCAAGCTCGTTCTCTACAGTCAGAAAAAGTCAGACTTATGTCAGCATCCCATCTCTCTATCATAACGTAGATTCCGTCTATGCTCATTCTGTAGCCTTCTCTGCAGCATCTAGCCTAGATGTACTGCAGCTCAGGCTCAGCTCTGCCTCAGACCCTCTGCAAGTCTGGCTCAGATGACTGTAGGGTCTGCACATAGAAGAGGTAAAGTCTGCGTGCAGGGTTCTATAGGTCTATAGCTGCAGAAGAAGGTTCTGGAAAACTCTAGGTTTTGATAGAATTTACTAATTTCCTTTAGATTCTTGGGGTTATGTTGGGGAAACCCAATCCACCCCAAAGAATAAGGGCCAAACAGGGGTGGTGTGAGTGTGGGTTACGTCATTTTGTGCCACCGCCTCCAAAAAATCTCCTGGGAGAGCTCATTTTCCTGTTTTCTCCTACTCTCTAGAATAGGGTGGCACAGTGGCACAGAGGAATTAGGTACTACCAATGTACCAGAATTGTTAATTAGACTGTGACTTAGGGTGGCACAGACTAAATATGCAGTCTATTTAGCAATGAATTAGCTTGACAGATGGGGCCTGTTTTTCAAACTTTAAACATTGCTTAGTGATGGCGGCTGTTTTGAATGCATTACTCACACACTTACCCTACATGTTTGCTTTGTAATCATGACAAAACACACAGAGAAAACCCTATGGTCAGTGGTCAGTTACACAAATATATATATAACTCTACTTCTGACTGCCCATAAATTTCTTGGCCCCATCAATCATCTCTTGCTTCTTTTTGGGGTCATTTTGGTATTGCTTTACAAAATTCTTATCAGGTATGTCCATGGCCTTCTGGATGGCAGGCCTCTCTTCAATGCGCTTCATCCATTTCTGAATGTGTGGCATGTCATCAATTTGGACACCTGTGTGAAATACTCAATGTGCCCAGCTGTGATGTTTGAGTGTGATGCTTGAGCATAAGCAGGCATGTAAAGCCCATGATGCATGATGACACTAAAGCAAATTGCAAGCTTTTATTCCATCACACATTAAAACTGCAGTAACGACTGCCACACAGTGCCAGATTGTAAGAAAGGCAAGTGCCAGTATTGCACGCAGCAACCCTTGCAATATATGCTGCAGCAGAATACCCAATGTTGCATAGGCCTCAGGTTGTAAGTGCTTGATACATTGGTGTCAGCCTGCAGCAAATGACAAAGCAGCTCACCTGCCCAGTCATGCCATGCAATCCAAGCGTAGTTGGCCATGTCAGCAATGGTGTACTGGTCTGCTGCCAGCCAGTCCTTGCCTGAGGCTAGGTGCTTCTCAATACAGCCATACAGCCTCTTTGTCTCGTTTGTATACCTCTTGATGCCATATTCAATCTGCTCTGGTGCATACCGCACAAAGTGGTTTGCTTGGCCTTGCATGGGACCAATACCACCCTGCAAACAGGAACCAGGCCTTTACATGCAGGGCAGCGCTACAGCAGCACGACCCGGTATTGTAAATAGCAGCAATCGTCTGCTCTTTTGAGTCTATCTTATGTTGATAGAGGCGTCACAGATGAGATGATAGTCTTTACCATTTGAAACATGAGCCATGAAATGACCTCAGCCTTCTTTCTAGTGTCCTTAGGTAGGAAGGTGCCCTGGGGGTCCTTTTCTGCCAAGTGGATCATGATGGCGCCAGACTCAAAGACAGGCAGGTCACCCTCATCATGGTCAACTGCATATGAAAAACCCAGTACTTGAGGGGAATCCGCCGGCATTTTTTGAAACGAGCTTGTAAGTTCTTGCCAATCGCGGGAATGCGGCCGTTGGGGTTGATCTTTTCAAACCACTCCTGTTTTTGCTCGTTGTCAGAAAGGCTGATTGCGTGCAGCTTGTACGGAACTTTCAGCTCTTCGACAATCATGTTGGCTTTCCAGCCATTTGGTGTACCAGCGGTGTAAAGTGTGATGCCTTTCTCGAATGCCATCGTAATGTACGTAGGGCGTGAATGCAGTCCTGCATGCGTACACATGCTTCGAGAGTCAAACAGTTACATCTTGCTGAAGAGGCTTACAAACCTTGGTACCGTCAATTACGAAAGCGACGACACAAAACATGTAGCCAAGATATTGAAAACGTGCGCAACACCGCACCAGAGCGAGCGGTGGGCAAAGCACTTCTACCCTTGCGCAGACTGCCAGCACCAATAGCAAACGTGCAACAAGAACTCTTTGACAGAGCTGAGATCATTTCTCACCTTCAGCAACGATCTCTGCGGGAGTTGTGTATCATAAGTATCTCCGAAAGTTGCTTATGGCAAGCTGCATGCATTGACCATTACGTCAGGTAGTATTACTCAGCCAGTTACTCAGCGTCCTACGCCGGAATCTTGCCCTGACGGTGTAAGCTAACGTAAGAGCGTGGCAGTGCGTGGACAGCAACTTCTAAGAGCTCTTGTGCAGCGAAGTGTGATTTCCAAAGTTAAGGGCACTCAATCCGCGCATCTAGAGTCTGACTTCAGCCGGATACGTTTTTGTGACCTGAGTCGGCGTTGTGTCCGGCTGTGTAGTTCTTGTTTGACGTTGTTGAACAACTGTGCAATATTCGTGATAAGTAGTCAGCGCTTTGTGTAGCCAACGTCCATGCAGGCCTCTTTTACCAGGTCTTTTGCTGGTGGTGTTGCTCCAAGTCAGGCAACAAGTACTGGCAGACCGGCCGTTTGTCAGTCTTTCCCAACACTCGCGGGTGCTTATCCTCCTGTCAGACTTACTTCAGCACTATCAGGTCCCAAGTTACATCAATTGACCGGCACAACATTGCCCTCCCGCCGTCATGAAATAATTTGCTTTGCTGTGCCAGCCAGCGTGCCAGAGAGTGTCAACGATGTTGCTATATCACTGAAGCCCCTTCCTAGAGCAGTTGAGAACATAGCTGATGATCCATCTTTACACAACCCTCTTCAAAGGCTGCACAGACTAGGAACGGGCTGGTTTGGTGTCATAATGGAGTATGAGGGTGTTTTGGTAGAAGATACTTCTGATCTGCACAGCAAAGCCTGGGAGATGCTAGGAGAAGAGGAGGCAAAACCCAGACCGCTCCACTGGGCGCTCAAAAGAGCAGAAGGAATGAAGAGCGAACAGGTGCTGCTGTTTTCTCACGTACTAATTCAAGCAACCAGAAAAACGTGCCATAGGTCTTGCTTGTATTGTTTTTTGGGCAAAGTTGTCAGGATGTTCTGAGTGATGTTGGTACCAACGTTGCAGGCAATTCAAGAGGTATTCTGCTGGTCACGCAACCCCATGGAGGTGCGACGGCTTACAGCCAGGAAGGAAGAGATTTACAGGCAGCTGTTGGGGGACAGAACACCGCTCATACCCTCTGGTGTCAGACAGCTCATGGAGGTTCTGGGCAAACATCAGGTATTTTCAGTACTGCTCATCAATCTAATCTGTATTCCCACTGCAGCGTCCATGGAAAACGCTGTGTTAAAGCATACGAGCTGCACATTGCTTTCACATGAATTTGTTGATGCAGTACACTGCTAAGAAAAATGCAGCAGGCTGCTACTGTGTTTTGGAAGCCCTTGTCACCATTTGTTTCTTACTGCAAAAAAGTTTCATGAAGATGTCACAACAAAAGCTGTCAAATTGCTGATTCATAGGTACCAGTAGCAGTAGCCTGTTCAGCTCCTGAAGCTCGTGTTCAGCCCGTTTTGGAGGCCACTGGCTTGTGGCCTGCGCTGGAGGCTGTAGTGACAGCAGAGGATGTGTACAGAGGCAGGCCAGACCCTGAAGCCTACCTGCTGGCAGCACAAAAGCTGCAAAGGCCTCCTGTTCGCTGTGTAGTCATAGGCAACTCAAACCAGGTACATCATTGCATCTGTTTCAAGACAATGTGTTGTGCAGGTCCTGTCTGTATGTTCAGGTCAACTGCTACCGATTACTTGATTACTATGCTGAGTTGTTGCTGGACTGCTCAATTTTCCAACCAGCTCGTGTTTGTGTCTGTCCTGGTAACATGGCACAATCTATGCTCAACCTGCATCAACAACTTGTTTGATGTCTGCTCAGCCAAGTACGTGAATGCAGAGTGTTGAGGCTGCAAGGGAGTGTGGTATGGCATGTGTGGTGGTAGCAGGCCGCAACCCCCTGTATGAGCTGACAGCTGCAGACCTGGTTGTACGCCAGCTGGAGGAGATCTCTCTTGTGAATCTGAAGCAGCTGTTCCAACTGGAAGACAGAGTAGACCCTAGGGTGAGCACTCCCTGCATTCTTGGTTCAGCCTTTGTTAATGGTGTTCCTTGACAAGATACTCGCTACAGGCTTTGCTGCCAGTACAGTGTTGATCTTTTGTGTGACAATGTACAGTGTCACACAAACGCCTGCAGGATTGCATTCTTTTGCACCACTTTCCCTGGCTGTTGTGGGTGTGGCAGCTTGGTTTGCTGCTTGGTCTTTGATCTGCTGGTGCCTGGCATTGATTGAATACTCACGTGCTTTGTATGCACAGATACAGAGGCATAGGAGGTGCTCAGCCTACAGTTGCATATTTTGAGTTTGTTCTTTCACTGCAATGGTAGCATCGCTGTTGATAACCTCGCTGTTGTTCTTCCTCTGCAGGCAGGAACAGAGTTGGAGGTTGAAGAAGAGCCAGAACCAGCTCCTTATGCTAAGACTCTGACGCTGGACCGCCCATGGTGATGCAATGCAATATTGTTTCTTTGGTGCAAACAACTGCAGGACTTTTGAACTGGCAGGTGTGCAAGATCGTAGGCATGCACAACAAGCATGCTATGTATATTAGTCAGCATACAACGCATATCAGAGATGGCATGTGCCTGTAGGATCCATTTGATGTTAGTGAGATTTGAGTCCAGCAGTGTACTCTTTCATTTTGAGGCTGATGACTGTACTATACCTGACGTGCTGATATTTGCACTTGATTGAGCTTTTGCTGTTGAGTTTGCTCTGTACTTGTAATTGTTTGCTGTCATTCGTAAAGGTTTTGTTGACTGGCCTCCACACATGCAAGGTTTGCGAGCTCTTCTCTTCCTCTCCCAAAGGTTACTGCAGCACAGCTACATTACCATCACACCAGGGCATCGCCGACACAATACTTGTGCTTGAAGGTCGGAGGACTTGGCTAGAAAGCTGTTGAATGACCAGCTGTGGCTTATGTGCATCAAGTGAGCCCATGCTGACACTTTTGAGTCGGTGTATGTATACATATACCGGTATACGTATGAGACTTGGACCTCATTGTTGCTAAGTCAGCGCAGCCACCTAACAGTCTGAAAGAAGCAGTCAAGACTGACATTGAGCTTTGACCGGCTCTCTGCTACACCATCTCATGTGTGAATGTAAGACTGTTCCGTCAAGCAGAAAGGACAACAGTCTCCAATTTTCGACCAGATAGATGTCTGGTCTCAACATGTGTCATACGTTTCAGCTGTATTGCTTTTGCAAACTGAACAATGGGCTTGGCTGTTGTACATTGTCAGGGTTTGACAGGCTCCTCTTTGAGAATGCAATGGGTTGCTGAGGAGATGAGGCCTCATTTGGTGATGCACTGGAACCAGAAGCATCTTGATTCTGAACAGCTGGCTTGCTCTGTCTGGACCCACCTGACGTGCTAGTTGGCCCATCACCTCTGCATAGCACACAGCACGCTTGTAAGTGTGTCTGCACTTAACTGTAGCACACTTGAACACATGCAGCAGAACAGCAGCCATACTGGCATTGATATGATATTTGACCTGGTTGTGTGGCAACAGCGTGCAGCACAACTCGACATGCTGCAAGCTAACCACCACCTAGACCAGACTGGTTCAGGACTCTTTGCAGCTGTTACTATGCTGTGAAGCATTCTACACCCTAATGACCAGCAGAACCCGAGTGCATCTACAGCGTGAAAACGGCAGCTGTCACTGTGCAATGAAGCAACCTGCAGCCTGGTGGCTTGCCCAACCTGAGTGCATCAAAAGCATAAACAGGGCGAGAAAAACAGACAGACATACATCAGAAAACACCAAAACCAAGAGAGGCGTCCCACCTGGGATTTGCTAAAGGTGTCTTGCTGACATTGTTGTAGATGGACAGGGCCTGGGCCACCATTGAAGCTGGGTCATTACTGTTAGCTGGGAGCATGAGGGTGGTGCCTGCTTTGGCAATGCTGCCAAAGGCATTCAGGTACTGCTCTGCAATTCGCATGCTGGCCGCCTCATTGCCACCATCAGCTCTGCGCAGATAACACATACTACAGATACATGCTTTCTCAGCATTTCTGGTCTTGCATGCAAAGGTAGAGACATGAAAATCTTTGTGAGCTGATTGAGATGCTAGCAGTCCTGGATAGTGTCTCTGTCGTTTGCCTTGCAGGCAAATAGCGCATGACTGCACTGCAAGTTGCCGTGGCGCAAGACTGCGTCCAAATGACTCTGTGCATGCTGTGCAATACCTTTTGCGCTGACAAGAGCTCATGTCATGTTCTCTGCTAGATGCAGAGCCAAAGCTATGAGGTGCAGACACACAAGTAAACTCACTCCATCAATGAACAGCATGCTCCTCCTCCAGTCTCATAGCAAAGCAATACAAAGCCGTCTAAAAGTGCATGCAAAATTGTGACATGTCGGACAGACTGCCGCTGCATGCAGCCAAGTTTGCCAGAGAAAAGAAAGAGCTTACTGGATGGCTGAAGATATCATCTCCAAGCCTCTTCCAGTGGCTTCAGCTTTCAGGAAGATGGCCTCTGCCTCTCCTGTTACGTCCACACAAAACGATTATGTGCAGCCATGGCAAAATGCATGCAGACACTTTGAACAGCAATAGTTCCAAAAAGGTTGTGCCACCACCAAGCACACAACACGCACATTTGTGACAGGGTACCACCAGACTATCCACACAGCTGAGGCACATCCAAGATTGCTATCTTAGCGAAAAGCAAGCTGGGATTGCAAACCCCTCTTTGCGCTGGCTGTGAAGAGCCAAAATAGGAACTCACACAGGGAGCTACTAAGGAATGCACATACCTGACCCTAGGGGAAAACCTATATTCCGTAGATGAACTGAACAACAGATAACACCAGGACCATGGCTTGATCACAGAGCGTGAAATGACAGGAGGTACATGGTGGCCACAAGGGTGCACCTGTGGCTCTGTTGATAGCATCCTGCTTGGCTGCTTCTGACGAGAGGATGACCTGCGCCTTGTCTCCTTCTGCTACGTTGATCTTGGACTGGCGGTCTCCCTCCGACTCCAGAATCTGGGCTCGCTTTCGTCTCTCAGCTTCAGCCTGATGCAGCAGCTCAAATTCGTATATAAAGCCCATACACTGAGCACATGGTCTGTTGGTCCAGCTCATAATGCTGCTTCAGTACTTCCTGCTGAGCGGAGTGTACCGAGCAATGCAGAGTTGATTGCAACAGAATGCTGTCAGAGTTGTTTTGCAAAAAACACAGTAGGACACAAGAAGATCTTACACCAGGAAATGAGAAGAAAGACAGCATGCTGTCCCAATGTGCTTGCCTCGCATACACAACATGGCAGTTTTCAAAGCTGCAGAATGCAGCCACAAATGCAATGCAACTGGTGTGGCCTGCATGGTCAGCAAAGGCAGACCGCACCTGAAGCTCCATAGCAGAGCGCACACCAGCAGGCGGAGAGATATCCCTGATCTCGTATCTCATGCACTGCAGCCCCCAGTCAGCTGCTGCTTCCCTAACAAGTACCAGCAGATAAAGTCAGGGCACTCAGACGTGCTGATTGCAGCTTCAGCATGATGGTAAGTAGTCTGTTGTGTGAGGTTCTACTGGCATGTCAGCGCGTTTCAGGGTTCGAAAACCACTTATGGGTTGCCAGCCGCTCCACAAAGAGTGTCTGATGGCAAGATCAGAAAAACAGCGTTTAGGGTTTAGAGGTGCAGCTGCAGATGTGCAGAATTTAGGGTTTAGGGTTTATATTGCTCGTCCCACATTGCCTGTCGTGGCCACGCAGGACCAAACGAAGAAGCTGCAAAGATCATGTTGGGAGGCACCATGCAAGATGCCCAGTGACTGACAGACCTGATGGACTCAACAATATTCAGGTTGAGCGTCGCTCGCTCCTCGAACGTCTTGTCCAGAGTGATCTTACCCAGCTCACTGCGCATAGTAGTCTGTGCAAGCTGCACGACTGCATAGGTTGCATTTTCGACTCCATATGATGCCTTCTTTGCATCTACAACCTGATGGCAAACCATGAGTGAGGACAAATGGAACTATTGAGCTGTGTTGCTCTCAGGCACTTGAAACAGGGAGGTAGAGAGAAGATGTCAATAATTGTGACAATGAGTTCTGGGTGGAAATGCCGTACTCAAAGAGCAAGATGCTATGCGTATGTAACACAATGCAATGGAATGCAGCGTAAAACAGTGCAATAAGCTGTTTATGCCGTGGGACTGGGCGCTTCTGGTTCAGGAATTACTTGCAGCGCAAACTGCTGAAGTCTTGTGGGTTGTGTGTCCTACCTTGACGTACAGAACACCGTCTATCATGAGGCTAACATTGTCTTTAGTGATAGCACTCTGATTTGGTATGGGGATGGCCATCTCTTTGAGAGAGTGAACATATGCTATTCGGTCAACCTGCAGATATAAAAACCAGGCTGAACTCACGCTGCTGACGTATTTGGAATCCACAAGGATTGTCACAATGGCGTTGGTAGCTCACAAATGGGATCAGTATATGAATGCCCGGGGTCAAAGTTTTGTTGAATTTGCCAAAGCGTTCCACGACAAAGGCTGTCTTTTCAGGCACAATCCTGCACAGAGTTTGCATAGACTCAATCAACTGCTTCCTGTCTAGACCTGTTGCAACGCCAAAGAGGGCATTGCATTACCTGACACCATAGTTATTTGGCGGAAGCCTTCTTTGCAGAAAGCTGGGATCAACAGGTGTATTCAGGGAGGGAGAGAAACCAGCAAATGTGTTGGCCGATGTGTGGAATGCCGCAGCCAAGACAGGCAACGCCTGTGCGGCCAGCGCGTTTTGAGTCTGACAGGACTGACTCTCGATCAGCTGTCTGCCGTGTGACAGCAGAAGTGCTGACACCCTCTGGTTCTGAAGAGCTCTATGCATCACGATGTCAAACTCTCAGAAATGTCGGAGGATACCTCAGTAGCTTGACGCTCCGGGCAGCGATCCTTACCAGCTAGACGTAGAAGCGCACACGGTCAAACTCTTCTAGATGACTTACTCAAATGACTCAGCAGCCACTGGGGCGGGGGCGAGTAGCAACTGCCCCACTTTGATTGCAAATATTATGGCGAAACAAACAAAGTATTCTGTAACTGTATGGCAGCAGACCTGTGGGGAAGAAGCTGGGAGAACAACCATCTGATAGCTATCTCACTCTCGCTCGCTTTGTCTGAGCTCTCATGATACCACGATGCCTGCACAAGGCAAGGCCTGCCTTGAAGCAGAGCTATGTTGCGCTTGAAGCGACCTATGCAAACTGCAGCAATTGCGGTAGATCAGCAGCTTATCAGTCAGTGAAATGCATTGCTATCATCCTTGTGCGCTTTGCATGTGTGTGAGGCTGTGATTGTCTGGCAATGGGAATATGGGGTCCAGAACAAGCATGTGGGGACTGAATTTAAAGGGCTACCCGGCAGCTGTCATCTTGGATGTACCTCATGTCGGAGCAAAGCTTTTGCTTCCAGAAGCCTGCACTGGCATAGCACGCTCGTGTTGACGCAGAGACACCTATACCAACATGGGCTCGACGCTATCTTCTCTGATTCACCAAGTCACTTGGCCAAAGGTGAGCATGCGCTGCGTTGGAATTGTGCTCGATCATGAGCTTTTTACACAGGGACGCGCTTGTAATCGCCTTCCACGTCATACACTGAGTTGCCTGCCACTTTAGGCCATTGCTGTGGGTATTCCACTGGCCCTCGGGTCAGTCATAGGTTCGCTGCAGGCCAAGGCTACCATCGAGTGGTAAGGCCATGTTCTTCACGTGTGATGGCTCACCCTTGACTGGTCTTCTAGCTCGGTGCTTGCTATTCCTGCTTATTAACTTCGCTTGCATCCAGGTATCCTACTCTAGATAAGCCAAGCTGGACTCCTCCAGCACCTCTATTTGGACAGGCATGGTCAGTGTTCTACTGCGTGATGGGCTATGCTTCATACTTGGTCTGGAAGCAGGGCGGCCTTGAGGCTCAGAAGAGGCCACTGACATTATATGGGCTGCAGCTTGCCTTCAACCTGGCCTGGCCTATCACTTTCTTCCTAAGGAAGAAGCTTGGACAGGGACAGATTGTCAACCTGAGTAAGTTGCAGCTGTTGTGTGCCTCTGGACGTTGTGCCTCTGGATGTTGGGCAGGCCATCATGTGTTGAGTGCTGTGATTGCTTGTGCTGGTGTCAACCAGTCTCAGTTGCTCAACTCCAGTTTACCTTGGTCTTCAAGGCTGTTGAGTGTGTTTATGGCTCAACTTGTCCTGTGTCTGCATGTTTTTTAAGCTGACACTTACTGTTGGACCTGATGCAGCCACACTGGCACTGGCATCTGTCACAGCCAGAGAATTTTACTAGGTGGATGCCTTTGCTGGCAAAATCCTCATTCCCTACCTGGCATGGCTGGTATTTGCAAATGCCCTGAACTACAGCATCTGGAAGAAGAACCCAGCGGTGAGCCCAACTTAGCATTGCTAGCACTTGCTTTCATGATGAAGAAGAACACTGTGCAAAAACTGCTGACCAGCAAGCGCTGTACACTGGACATCAGCTTCAGAATGTTGCAATTATCCACAAGCCAAGCCATACTAGTAACAGCATCACACTTGGAGCTGCTCTGTGCATTCTCACTGCAATAGGCAACATACCTAAAGCATGTGTGGTACTCCAACTAGGCACAACGAGCAGCTGCAACCTGTGAGACAATGGTCACTGACATCATGCAGTTGGCAAGTGGACAATTCATCATCAGCACCCTGTTTGCATTCTTGCAAGGAGCCTGGATGCGCCACAGTCATGCTCCCAGTATACGCTGTGCACCAATACACACGTTGTCCTCAAGATCTGCTGCTTTAACTCGCACTTTGTGTAATGAACAGGCGGGTGCCCCTATCACAGCTCGTGAGAGCCTGCGTGACAGTCCTGACAAGAAGAACCCTGGGGAGGAGGGGTACGGCTCCCTTCAGGGCAGGGCCACTGCCAGCTACAGCCCCAGCACCTCCAGGTCAGTCACGCTATTACATCAAATTACAGTGACATGGTACCATGATCTGCATCAGTTGAGACCATGCAAATCACGGGCATTGTCCCTGATGCATGTCACGTTGCATGAGCCAGCATATCTGCTGTTGATTAGCAAGTGCACACAGCATGTATATCACCAACCTCCTCCACCAACAGCTCTGACAAAGCCCCGTGCAGTCCACAAGTTGCAAGTTTCCAGGTATTAGATATCAGCTAAGTTTATTTGTTGGCAGGGGGGCCATGGCACGGGTTGCCAGATCTGCTGCTGTGCCATCTGTGCTTTCCCAGAAGTACACCATGGGCCAGAGGTTGCCTCAAACAGCCAGCAAAGCTTTGGTAGTGAAGAAGGCCTGCCGCCCTGCTTTGGGAGCATCAGGCCGGCATGTGACAGCCGCTGCACACGTGTCAAGAGCCACTGGACGCTGCTTTGCACTATAAGTCTCAATGGAGATTGACAATCTGTTGATGTTACCTGCACAAATCGTTTACACTGGTTCAGTGGTGTGTCATGACAGTCAAAGTTTTGATCACCTCAGTTCAGCTGGTTGCTTGTCCAAATATTGTTGCTGTGACTGTTCTGATGCTGCATTCTGTATTGCCTTGTGACTTGGAGTGTGCACTCATCAGTTATAAATGCTAATGACGTTATGGTAATTAGAGTACAACTTTCAAAAATTGATGAACTTAAAGGACACTCATCCAAGAGATGATCGGCGACTGCGACTGTACAATCCTGACAAGAATGTGCGCCTACAGAAATTTGCGTGCATTGGTAATCTTGCATCCATCTTCATGCCGCTGTCTCTGTTTTTGGTGCTGCTAAGACCTGTGCTATTTCCTTGATCAGAGGGTGACGTGAAGACCGTGCAAGACAACTGGCTAAGGATCATCAACAATATCTGGCGACCCTACTTTTTGACACAGCTGTCTGAGGGCATACAAATTGATCATATACCTTGCATAACTGGCAGCAATCTTTTTACTTTGACATGGCTGTTACTCTCATGCAGCATTAGGCATTCATGAATATGTTGCCAAGCTGCTGTTTGGCTTCATCAAACGCTCATGAATGTGTTATTTGCCAACACATTGCTACTGTGGTGTACCCATATGCCTGCTAGCTGGGAGCAATGCTGCCAGTGTCATCAACAGCAGTCTGGTCAATTGCACGTTTACCATGCCCCTTCATAAAGCTTGGAAGTGGCAAGTCCTTTGTCCAGTCATCCTGCGCTTTTGCCCTGCACACAAGAGCAGTCACATTCTTCAGCCCATGGCATAACATCATAGCATCAGAATAACACCAGCCCATGGCATGAGCCGACTCGTGCTGATGTGTGTCTCCTTGACATTTTGGATTCCATAGCATCATGCAAGGATGCACTGATCTGCAGAGCCGCATGAAATGCGTATCCCAGAGGGACTGTGCAACATGCATGCCTCCTGCATGCCTCCTGGATGCAGATTGCATCCAGACAATCTAAACGAGGCCAAGCAATGATTGGCACCCTCACTTCTCATGGCTTTGGTATGGCCAGAACCGCTCAGGCGATGTCATTGCAAACAAGTGGTATAGCACTGGTCATGACTGTGCAGCCTTGGGAACACCTTACTTGGTGATGGGTGCAGCAGCATGCCAAGCCAAGGCAGCACATAGAAGGAGGTCAACACTAACTACATGGGATTTCAGGCAATGCCACTGATCAGCATCGACGCGTGTTTGTGCAAGCAACTTGCATCTGCTGGCTCTCACCAGCTGAGGAAAGTGCTGTCTGCCAGACATGCTGTGTTGACTACTAGCAGCTGGTGCTTGACAGGAACCTTCCAGAAGTTGACCCCCTGGATGAAGGGCCAGTAGAGGCACTCTGCCATGAATGTGGGGATGAAGTCTTGTTGTATTCGATGCTTCACATCCTGCAGACACGCCATGCACAGTGTCATCTCCAATGCAGAGCATTTGCACAAGTGACATGCCCTTCAGGCAAAGAATTGCTTGACCACTTTTGAGGGGATTTGCTCATACAGTAGGAGCTTCCTGGGCAAGCTGTTTGCCTGGAGATGTCCTAAGAGCAAATGAAGCATGGCATCAACCCGGGTGCAGCAAGCTCTTTCTAATACAGCAACGCTGTCATGAATGCAGTACGGGTCTGTTACTGTTCTGCGGACGTGCTATCAAGCAGCAGCACGGCATTGCAGGAAAGGGTTATAATGCTGCCACGGTGTATCAGCTCAGACAGACTGGCACACTACAGAATGGACACTACACAACCCAACTGTTGGCCACCCTCTTGGCATTGCAGCTGGCTCCCTGTGCCAGGTGCATGCTGGATCAGAAGAATATACAGCGGTGAGTGACGTACCTGCAAGGACCCTCCTTCAGCAAGCGTCATCCAGGCAAAGTAGCCTCCCACATGGACAGGCCCAAACAGCAGCTCATCCCCCAGCACTTTGGCCAGCACAAAGCCGACAGTCCCTATCTTGAGATAGCGTGTCACCACTTTATCCATGCCCATGTAGAAGTAATGTCCTATGGGACCTGCATGTACACTTTTAGGTTGACACAAGTGGTCGTGTGAAGACTGGAACTGTTTGCCATCACATGTGCTGTCAAATGAGGAAAGCTGCGCTCACCTATGACTGTGCCACCATATGCTGCTGTTGATAGCGTGCGCAATTTGTCATGGTTCTGCATCCACAGACAAATGCTTTCGAGTCAGTTGCTGCAGCAACGTGACAGCTGCTGCCAAGTGGCATGACAGGTCTGGCGCTGCATACATGTTTCCCATCAATCCTCTGAGCAAACAGATCTCCCAAGCCCCTACGGCATGAGCAAAAACGCAGTCAGCATTGACAGATCAAAACAAGACATGTTAGAGATTACCTGCATCCAGGACATACCACAAAATAGTGCTGGTGACCATCTGAGTCTGCAGTGGTCTGGTCCGCAACGAATGCTCATAACCTCGCCACACTTTGACCAAACTCCTGCCAAGTGCCGCAGTGCTCATGCCTCTGACAGCGACTCAGTCACTGCCAGTCACTGTGCCGTGCGATGCTGTACAGCTGCTCGCAGATCCTGACCAGTTCGTCAGGAGAAACCCTTGTTTCTCGATAGATGCAAGCGTTGGTGAGACGTGTGAGCGTGAGTTGCAAGCAGAGCAGTCAGGAGCTACGTGCCAGATCAGATGCACACAGCAGGCAAAATGGAGAAAGTCCGCGATGCACAGCTGGGTCGACAGCTACGGCACGGACACGAAGTCAAGCTACTGAATCAGCGTAGAAAGTGATTGGGGACTTGTGTGTTGGACTGGTCGTGATACTGTCGTCGGTCGCTGGGCAAGCCGTTCCGGAAGATGTTGACCAAGTTGTAGGTTCTTGTATGCACAACCTAGCAACACTGCTTCGGAGCAGGACAAGTCAGCACGTGCGACACGTGAAGGCTAATCCGTTTCGGAGCATGCTGTGTCAGGCCGGTTTGGGCTGTTCCGGGCATCTGCTTCGATATCAGCAGTCACCGCGTGGTGCTGCACTTGAATCTGGGGTCAAAAAGAGAACTCACTGTACAACTGCATGAGTGCCATCAGCCGCACCTTAGTGACAAGAGGTGGTGCTCTGAAGTGTTTTGCCAATAGGCTCGACTTTACGCCAAGATTCTATCACGCGACGACCCGGTAAGCAGAACATAAGTTGTAAACCCACTTGTGATACTGCCGTGATGCAGTGTTGCCCGCACCATTGCTTAATTTCTGCACTCTTACGGCGCGGCTGCATGCAGACCGCAGTCCTCCGTCAGCGGCGTCTTAACAAGCTCGGCTAGGTGCTGTCCGTGCAACACTCAACCAGCTCCAACCAGTTCGCGTAAGAAGCTCCGTGCTGCAAGCCCCGCTTTGCAAAGGTGTTTCGCTGTCCAGGCTGCCGTTGAAACTCAGCATGCAGAAACAGGAGATTTCGTCCAGGTAAAAATTGCAAAAACGCCTCCAAGTTTCGATATTGCAGATACGTTCATTTGACTTGAAATATCTGATGCTCTTGCCTTTGGACAGGTGCATTACACAGGCACTCTAGAAGATGGTTCAGTATTTGACAGCAGTTTGGAGAGGGAACCGCTAGAGTTTGAAATTGGAGGTGGCAAAGTGATTCCTGGCTTTGACGATGCTGTGTTGGGATTGGCCGAGGGAGAGAGCCGCAAACAGCTTGTACCTGCAACCAGGGCATATGGTCAGTACGCTTACACCCAACTGCCCTGCTGGTGTTCTTGCACAAGCTGTGGACTTTGTTGCCTTACAGAAACATGATGAGTATTGCTGTTTACACAAGATGCACACACCCGAGGAGGCTTGCATTGGATCAGCACAACTCACTGCCCTTTCTGCTCCATTCATCATGCCATCATTAATGTTTGTTACATATCGCGCACAGCAATGTACAATGAAAGCCTACTAACCCGTTGCATAATTTTGGGTCTCAGCGTTGCGCTGTGCTCTCCACATGTCTTGCACCAGATACACTTGTGGTCATCAGCATGTTGTGTGTGGCAATCAGGTGAATGGAGGGAAGACATGACAGCCAAGATCCCTACAGCTGACGCTCCTCCCGAGCTGCATGAAGGCGTGGAGGTGCAACTGTCCAATGGGCTGCAAGCCACTGTCGCTGAAGTGACAGAAGACCATGTTGTCATTGATGCCAACCATGCACTGGCAGGAAAGGATCTCAACTTTGAGGTCGAGCTGATAAAGCTGCAAAAGGTAGTTTGCCATGCTTCACATGCAACCAGCATACAAAGCATACTTGTACTTGTCTGTCCATACTGCATGGGCATCACGTGCTCAGTCATGTGCCGCAACTCTTGCAAACATCTCAATGCATCAGGCTGTGTTTTGTCAGAAGGCAACAAGTGCAAGGCAGAGTAGCATTCATGCATGCCAAAGTACTTTGTGCTGCAGCCATCTACATTAGAGCAAGCTACCTTTGCTGCTGGATGCTTCTGGGGGCCAGAGCTAGCGTTCCAGAGGGTTCCTGGGGTAATCAGCACCACTGCTGGCTACACCAATGGTGACACGCCAGACCCCACATATGACGAAGTGTGTTCCGGAACCACGGGACATGCAGAGGCTGTGCAGGCAAGCTCTTGCTTCATGGCCTTGTCTGCTTCATGTCATGCTGTGCGCTGTACATCATTGAAGCTTTGCATGGTCCCTGTGGGCTGTTGCATCTGTGAGTCGCTGATGCTGCCCTTGCAGTCGTACTTGTGGACATGCATGAGCACAATAAAACAATCAAACCATCAGTTTGTGCAGTCAAATTTGTTCCCAACAACATCTTGGAGAGGCTTCATTATGAATCTGTTCAAGGCCTGCCCTGTGCTTCAGCCCTCTCAGTATCAGCCATGCTTGCATACAAATGACAATTGATGTTATCGCAGGTCATGTATGATCCAAAGCAAACAGACTACAAGCAGCTGTTGAAAATCTTCCTGGAGAACCATGACCCAACATCCTTGAACAAGCAGGGAGGCGACGCAGGGACTCAGTACAGATCTGGGCTCTACTTCCATACAGAGGGGCAAAGACAGATTGCTGAGGAAGTTGTGGCTGAAGCTGCACCTTCCTTTGAGGTAAATCTCTGGCTGGATTTGCAGAGGTTGTACTGCTTGCTTGCCTGGCATGGTACCAGTCCAGCATAACACACAGTAGCATATCAGGCTCTGCAAATCAGTGTATCCTTGGGGACATGTATCTGAGATCCAATCTACCAAGGACACAGTAGCATACCCGTAAAAGGGCCTTGCAAGCAATCAAGCTGAAGCATTGTCAACACAGTCTTCTCAGGATGTTCATCAAATGGATTCTGCCTGATGAGTGCAGGATCCCATTGTGACAGAGATGGCAGAGGTGAAGGGCTTCAAAGCAGCTGAGGATTATCACCAGCAGTATCTTGAGCGAGGCGGCCGCTTTGGCAAAGCCCAAAGTGCAAAGAAAGGTTGTGATGACCCCATTCGGTGCTATGGCTAACTAATGAAGCATTTTCCTTTCATGTCTTTGTAAATGCTTATGCTCATGGCAGATTTCCGTGAGCAAATCTGCCAGATTGCAGACACTGTAGCAAACGCTGTGGCCTGCCCATTGGCACAATGTTTCTGAAAGACGCAAAGCACATTGAGTGCAATGTCAGATTGTCAGTGACAGGGACACCCTCTTGACCAGCGTGTTGTGAGAGAAGAAGTCTGGCATAGAGCACAGTGCGTCTTTGTTAAAGTCTGTGAGTTTGAATGCCACAGTTGCTTTGGGACAAACCTCTCATTTCAACCTTTTCAGAAATGGATCTGATGCACAGTCCTGACAAGGCTAGATGACAGCATACAAATGGACTTCAACCTCGGTCCTTGCTTTCATTGAGGTGCATTTGTAGAATCCAGCTTGGTTTCCAGTGAGGGCGTCGAGCTTGAATGGGAAAGAAGGGAACAGACTGAGCTACTCTATGTAGCAGCTGAGATAACCAGTGAGCTGAGTCCCCTTGTCTGCCTCTACAGAACGTGATCATGTGCCAGAAGTTGAGCAGTTGAATAGGTGTCATGCCTGTTCTGTGGAGCCATGTGGAGCACGAGGCAAAAAGACCATTGTTTTGTGTGCCATGGTGTGTGTGCGCAAGAGATCTTTCTCGCGCAGGCACGAAGCATATTAAATTATTTAAAAAATTTGCCTGTCAAAAAATTGCGGCCTGGGGCTTGACGCCAGCACCTATGCCTCGGTCTAAACCCGTTCCTGGTGGAGTCTTAGGGGACCCAGAGACTCTGTACATCAGGCTAATTCTTTAGAATATATACCACAACGCCTGCCACAGATCAAAGGTTTCTCTATTGCTCCTTGGCCTTGATAACCTGACAGTTTAGCGCGGCAGAGTTTGGTGCGCACATCGCGGTCAGGATTCTGCGTGAGCTCATCTCTGCTCATCCCTCGTGTTTTGTGCGGTCTTGGCTGCAGGTACGAATACGCTGTATGACTGTTTCTACCGCTGGTAAAAGCGTTGGCGGCCCGCAAAGTCGTAACAGCTTACAGTGCGGCAAATCTGATTTCAAGGCAATAGTATGTGGCAAGGGACAAAGTCCCAGATGATACACTGTCTGTTTTGGACCAGAAATGAACTTAGCACACTCACTTACTTATACTCAACTTCCACACTCAGGCAGGACTGCACTGCTCATTGGCCTGATCACTTCTGCTGTGACATTGCCCTGTTGCCTTTGCACTCGTCGTTGTTTGATTATGCTTGCAAAGCTTGCTTCTGAGGGTGGTTCCGGATCTTCTTAAACCGAGTCTCTTGAGGATCAAATCCTGCTTCATGTGCGCCATAGACTGCCCAATCTGGAGTCGGTAACATATAGTCTGTGGTGACAAAGGACTCTTCGGCAGCCACCATGGCCTGCAAAGCACGCATGACTTGCCACAACTGCATGAGTGGCAAAAAAAGCAAGCAGACATGTGCATAGTACATAGTGTAGGTGCATACTTGAGCATCGCATGTGCAGCTGTGCATACTTGAGCATCGCATGTGCAGCTGTGCACAGATGCAGAGCCTTCTCACGCATTGCCTTTGCATGCAAACTAGCACAGCAGATAAAGTGGAGGAATGAAGCAAATTATTCAAAAGATGCTCCTGTGTAAAGGTCATGCAGCCATTCTGTGACATGCTGATGAGGTGTTGCTTGTGTGTACAGCTTGCAAAGACAAGACCTTTGTTTTCTATGGCTATGGGGTTGACTGAATGGATGCATGCATGCATGCACATTGAGTGCACCTTCAGACTCTGTGTTCAATGAGACTGCATCAAATGGTACCTGGAACTTGTCATAATCAATCCATGTGTGCCACCTTCCATCCTTCCAAAACCGGTCCTTCCTAGCCAGCAGAATGCAGCAGGAGTGCGCATGCTCACAAGCCAGCCCATACTCCCCATTGCGAGCCTTGCAAATAGCCTCTCCAAACTCGCACACATCAGCATGGTATGGCACATTCTGCATGGTCAGGCTGCTTGCTCCGCTGCTGCCACAGTAAGTCACGCCCTTGATTTCTATGAAGTCAGGCTTGCCCAGGTCTAGCAAGGCAGCGTAGTTGGCAATCTCCTCCATGTTCCAGCCCTTCACAAGCGTCAGCCTATACAGAAGCATGAGCAGGTTGATCAACAGGGCTGATTGCAAACAGAACAGCTTGAAGCCACAGAACATGCCACGCCACCCTAGCAATGACACTCTGGGAGTGAATTCACACAGCTGCCAAGCGGGGAAGTCAACAGAACAGGGGCCAAGTTTGCTTCACATGTGTTGCACATGCGCTTATGTGAGGTTGTGTCACGTTAGCCGGAGCACAGCAAACTTGCTTGGCAGACAAAATAGTCTGTCTTGCTTTGTGTAACTCACACATCGCTTGTTGGTATGTCATATTGCAAGCAGCCTGCAGCACTGACATGCATTGCATTCATCTAGCATGCACCAGAGAAGGAAATCAAGTTGTGATGGTGAAAGCATGCCTGTATACTGTGCGCTGATGCTTGTCTCTCAGCAGAGTTAGGCACTCCCGGAACCTCTCCCAGAAATCCTTGAACAGCGGACGGTCAATTGCCTGCAACAACAGCATGTTTCCGTTAGACCTGACAGTGTGTGTCATGCTCATAAAGCCTGCTCAACCAACTTCACCAGTTTGTTCAGTCCCAAAAGTCTAATAGTAACTGTTTTATACCTGCATTCAGAGAGGTTCAAAACATGTGACTGAGTTTAGTGACATCAGCAGAGGCATGGCTGCAGTGACGATGTATGTCAACTGGGTGACAGTCCTGCTCAAGCCATTTTCATACCACATCACCTTTGCTGTGAACATGTCCTGCACCCAAGGCTGTGATGCCGCAGGCCTCTTTGTTAGTTGCATGTGTCAACATTAAAACAAAGGAGGGGAAAGACACAGTGACAAACTCAACCATGTGAATACTGTAAAAATGACATGGTAGCCATGCACAATATCTAGAACAGCATCGAATGACTTGCATCATTCAAACTTGACATTCTCAGAATTCTCCCAGTTATGGTCTGTTGACTCCCCTGATGAGTCCTAAAGACAGCAATGTAAATTGATTGATAAACTGATTGAGAATGGCTGACCTTGAGGGTATCCCTAGTGGCAGCGTCCACAGAAACGTAGAGCTGGGTGATGGGGACCAGGTGGCGGATGCGGTCAGGGAATTGGGCGTTGGTGACCAGGAAGGAGGAGATGCGGCGCTGATGCAGCTCCCTCAGGATGGCGTTGATCTCCGGGTACATGATGGGCTCCCCAACCAGAGACAGGGCACAATGCCGCACCTACACCACCAGATACTAGAGCTCAAGGTTGATGTTGCCACGTACCTAGCTCATCCTGGAGCTGGAAAGCAATTTTACTGTTAATTATTAAGGTCGATGTTGCCATCACCTGCAATGCCAGGAGGAATTGCTCTTGGTAATGTATAAATGAGGTTTAGAGCAATGGATATTTCACAAAAGTAATCTGCACTCAAGTGCTTGGAGCCCAGTATCAGGTGTTTCTCAATCATCGCAGAGATGGTGGCAGGCCCACAAATGAGGCAGACAGAAGTCACATGCTGTCAAAGAGAAGCAACAGCTAAGCACTGTGATCAAGAACCATGACATCTTGGACACCAATCTAGGAGTGTGGGTAGCTGCACATGCAGCACAATGCTTGACAGCAGACATGCACTAGTTTTGTGCAGACTGCTGCTGTGTGACTTTCCTTGCTAAGGACACACCTAAGAATGATGAGATGTATGATGGGCTCTCTCACTGAAAGTTTGTATTTTGCCCTTACAGCAGTACTGAGCTAGATCCGTGACAGAAGTTCAACCATGATGCAGCAGAATGCACAAAACACATTGCACATTTCACAACAGAGCACCAAGCGGTTTCCAAGCTATCACGTCATGTTGGCATGACAGTACACCAGGTGCTCATGCAATCAAACAGCTGTTCTGGTCAGGGACAGTCATGAGCAGCAAGAACAAGGCTGAGATATGGACACAGCATCACCTGATAGCCTTCTTGCAGGCGTGCTGCTTGCACACCAGGCACCCCCTTGTACTCTTTGATCATCTTCACATGGTTGTCAATGGCGCCATGCACAATGGTCAAGGGGTCGTCCATCTTCCAGCGCCACTCTCTGCCAACTGCAGAACCATTGCAGCTGTATCAGCAGGACAGCTACATGCATGAAATAGCATGTCACTGACACAGCACTACCTGCTTCACTAGTGTGCTGCAACTGTATGGCAACGCAACAGAGGCTTGTGATATACAGTGATGCTGACGGTTCAGGTCTGAATGCTGGCTGAGGTACACAGAGCTACGCTGCCATGCGTGTATTGCCACATGAATGGTTGCAGCTGTGTGTCGCGTTGAATCATTCTTGTGGCAGAACACGCATGGCAGCGAAACTCTGCATACCTTAACCAGCTTTCAGACCTGACACAGCTGCAACACCTCAAGTCAAATGCAAATGCATGTTGTTACAGGGCATTGAGCGATGTGCAAGACGCAAATGAAGATGTATGCAGATGATGCCAGGAGCTAAGAAGTGTCTCACCTGGGTTAGTATGGTGGCGCCAACAGAAGACACACTTGTTGGCACAGGCTAGGGAGGGGTTTGTCTCCATGCAGCGGTGGGACTCAATGCCATAGAAGCTGTGCTTGTAGCAGCCGCCCCGCCCTCTCAGCATGGATTTAGTCCACCGGCACAGCTTCACCCCACTGTGTGATCCTGTATGTCACAGAACCATTTCTGAATTTAGAGTTCCACTGTGGAACAGATGTTTTTGTAACATGACCATTTCTGAATTTCGAGTTCCACTGTGGAACATATGATTAGGCACATTTCTACCTCCTCATCAGCTAGGTATCTCTAAGCAGCAGTGGATAAAACTGACCCTCCAGTGTTCCAGGATTGAAGTTTGCAATATGACACTGAACTAGCTCCAAAAACTATGAAATCTCTCATCCCTGCAAGTTGCTGACCTAGTCAAGAGGACATCTCTGCCGATTGATGTTCAAATCGAGACAAAGCCGTGGTAGCTGTGCAAACTGTCCAACCCCGCACATTTGCTCTATGATTTTAGATATTTGCAGCGCACATGAAGCAGGACCCAAACCAAAACAAGTGCTTATGCAAACGCACCCAAGCTCAAAACATAAGCAGACAAAGCGTCCACAGCAGTGGTTCAGACCTACCTATAAGCTTGTAACCTTGCTTGCTCAGGTTGGCTCTAAGGGCAGGAGTCAGCATTTCCTTGGCAGCAGTCGCCTCTGGCTCTGGCTGCTGTGGTGCTGCCTGACTGGTACTGGCAGCTTTACCAGACACCACTCTGCCACCCAAATCTTCCATGTCGATGTCATCATCGCTACCACCAGCTGCAGGAGAATCTCCCGACTCCAAACTGGTTTCATCATCAGAGGTGGCATAGCCTTCTGAGGCGGTGTCCTGCATTGGAGAAGACCAAAGCTCTTTTCAATCCCAAACCGCCTATTTAAATTTGGAAAGTGTCATCCCTACCATGGAAATTTGAACACAGCAACGCCTGGGGACAGTAAAAACTCGTTGGGAGATGTTCTAGAGCTCACAATCATGCCTTTGGTGCTGTGCTTGGATTACCATTCCAGGGCCAACAGATGAATGTGCTTCGTGGCTGCTGCAGCATGTTGTGATACCATTGAGAGACAGCTGTTGCTCACGGCAACAGTCATGTGTATAGTACAGGTGAGACATATGAGGATGTGCAGGAGCTGACCTCCTGACTGATGATGGGGTCCACAGGCTCTACAAAGGCATCATTGCTGGTCTGTTTGCTCTGAGCCTCCAGAATGCCTTGAGCCCATGACTGGAACTGCTCCTGCATCTTACCACCGTCCTCATCCCCACATCCAAAGGGTGCTAGCTTCTGACCACCCATGGCTGACAATTGCCTGTCAACTGTCTTGCCAACCTGCACATGGCATTGCAGAGCATGGACATGCTTGTGCTGGAGCAACACACATGATATGTAAGTAGGCTGGGGGGTTAGACTGATGCAAACCTTCTTGCAATGACACATGAAAGGCTGCAATGTGGCAAAATGTCAGTGCCCATCGACAGAAGGTGTGATCACAGCAGCAACCTTTGTAGTCGGCCTAATGCTATGCAGTGCGCAGGGAACATCAACAGATTATGGAGAAGATAATGTGCAACAGAAGTACCGTGTTGAAGTGGTCTGTGTATAGACTGTTTCCACAACCAAAGACAGCAAAAGAAAGGCTTGAAAGAGGCTCTGCTCCCACTCGAAAGTCTGTGGAGCTCTCGTCCAGCCACTGACAGAACCACCTGTTCACATTCAAAGGCAATCTGGCATCAGAAATAACCAAAATTTGTGCTTGCATGCGGCGCAGTCGTGAATGCGCTGATTGAAGTTGCAAATGTCGCAGCAAAAGGAAAAACACTGTCAGTGGCAGATGCTTTACCATCACATCCTTTGCATAAACGTGATCTGATGGATAATGGTTCAGCTAAGCAGACTGTGCCGCAGAGCTGCAGCCTTGCTGCATTTAAGCAATCCAGGACCATCAAGCCAGATGTCGAACAGATGCAAGCTCATTTGCTTCTGGCAAAAGGCCAGGCATGTTATGCTCATGTCAGCTGCAAAAATGCTTTCTACCTGGCTGAGTCAGGTGCAGATCCATTCTCGTAGGTGGAGAGCACAAGCAGGACCAAGTGCTCCTTCCAGAGCTGCTCAACCTCATAGGTTTCTAGGTCCACAGCTTGAAGCTCAACGCCAAAGGTGGCTGCTTGCCTTACAAGCTGATTGGCAAATGAAGCAGCGGTACCCTTCTGGGACCCATACAAGATCTTGCCGGGAAGGCGAGCAGCTGCAGCTGCTGCAGGCTGTGTGGACTGGGATTGAGGAGGGTCAGCGCATTGACAGCCTGTGCCAGCTGGACCTTTACATATCTTTTCTCTTTGGCCCTGAAAGTGCATGTGGTACAACTTGCCGAGTCCGTGTGATGCCATGTCCGGGCTACGTCAGGCAAACTCGTACCAACAGGGGCTGGAGGGCAGAGCGTTCACCGGGTGACGCTTTGTCTGGTTGTGCAGGAACTTCCTCCTTGTCCACACCCTGCCAGGCGTCCCACGCATGTGTGATGGCCGATCTCAGTAACACTATCAGAATAGCTAGGACAGGTCCAATCCACAGCTGATTCGCGAGGTCCGGAAACCAGCCTTCGTCGTTTTGTGTCATACCGCCACTGGATCACAGTCGCTATAAGCTCATCAATAACGAGAGCTACGATAATACGGTATCGTTAGATGTTTCGATCTAAAACAAGCCCCAGATTGTTTGAATGGCAGATCTGCTTGTGTTCGGTAAGATTCTCAACATTGTCAACTGGCCGACCGCAAACCTAAACAAAACGCTTACACCAATTTAGGCAATGGTCCTCCATTTAGGTCGACTATTTAGGCAGTCGTCAAGGCATTATGCTACAGTTGGCCTTGTGCTTTTGATGAGAGCAACGCATGATACCGGTGCAGATATACTAAATCATTTGCAAATTGCATACGGTACGCATCAGCATCACACTGCTCATTTTAACTTTCCAGTCCAATTCGAATAGGAGTTCCAATTGTGTCTGACATTCCTGTTGAGGAGCTTGCAAATGTTCATTCAATGTTACTTCATTGCAGTCTACATTTACGCAAACATTCCGGTACAGTCGGTCACGTGGACCTTATCCTAGCTGCCTGCAGTAATACTGTATGCTGACTCAGCATGTACATGTGCATAGTGCTGCACATGACAATGATCAATGTCCTGCATGCATGCAGTGCTGTCAAAGTAGAAGTGGCACATGTCCCAACTGATAGCTAAGGCTTATCAGAACGTGTGAAGGTTTGTGCTGGGTGACAGTGCACTGCAACAGACCAGATATAGGACACTCTGGCTAGCATTGCACTCTGGTGAATACAGCATCACACCAGAGTATGATGTGCTATATCTACCTTCTCTTGGCTTTACTGGTGACAACCTGGCTGCAACCAATTGGAGCACACTTGGATGTACTTTGACATAAGACCTATAGCTATGTTTGTCTCAACTTGCATATGATCATGGCTTATGGGCCACGCATGCCAGGCAATGGAGCGAAAATCACAAACAGGCATCACTACTGTGGTTCCATGCTCATGGCCCATATGCCATGTTCTGGCACAAAAGCTGCCAAGTTGGCCAGTCTGGTTAACCAGCATCAAATTTGATCGAAGCACTTTGCCAGGGACAATGCCTCCAGGTCTGCATATTGACTAGCACTGTGCGCTCTACTGCATTGCAAAACCAGGTTGCATACCCTGTGCAGATCTGCAGATTTAGACTAGCCCATCACCTAATACTTGCAATTGCGGCTATTTGCAGAAATGGTCAGCAGCTGTGACCGACCAGTTAGATGAGTCAAGCCAAGCGCCATCCTTGTACACAACTTTTTGTTTGATCCCATCATATCTCATTCCTGCCTTTTGCAGAACCCTCCCAGACGCAGAATTGAAAAGTGCATGCTTCCCTGTGATGCGTTGCAAGTGCAATTCCTCAAAACCATACTTGACCAATGCCTGTGCAGCCTCTGTAGCATATCCCTGTCCCCAGTAAGGCACGCCTATCCAGTACATCACATCTGAGGTTCCAGGCTCTCCAGCTGTTAACCTCAGAGAGGCTATACCGATAAACTCGTTCCTCGCAATGACGCCATAATGATACGAGGTGCCCTCCGAAAGGCCTTCATGTGCGCTATTGATCGTTTCCTCCGCATGCTTCTGGCTGAAAGGGTGCGGGATATGCAGAGTTGACATGGCAATCTTCTGGTCCCCAGCCAGGTCTTGGATAGCTGCTGCGTCTGTCTTTTGCATTTGCCGAAGGATCAGGCGCGGAGTTACGATATCCGCCTGCATCTACCGAAGGCTGCGCGCAGTTTCGCGCCGTCGTATGTTGCAAGTCTGCGTAGTTGTATGTCAAGCTTCGCGCGACGCTGGCGTTGGTGAATGATCAGGTTCGCTGTGATCACGAGATATAGCTTGCGTCTCTGACGATTAATGCGAAGCTTGTTGGGTCGCGCAGCTACAGTCGCCTTGGCATAACGCGGCTTATGCAATGCTGCTATCCATTGTTTGTCATTCAAGATCACGCAGATCACGCAAAAAGCTTGGCGCCATGCTGCAGCACCGGCAGTACAGCGCTTTCTCCTGAATGCTTCTCATTTTGGACATGCCAAACCTGCAGCCTCAGACGTTAAGCGGTGAAGTGTAAACAGGGCTTTACGACACAGTCACGACAGCGATCACCTGGTGTTACGATCGGACCTATTGCCCCCTATCTGCACAAGGCAAAGTCCTAAGGGTATTCATTGGGCACATGCGTGGATTTGGCAAGAATCCGGCAGCAGTTTCCGGAAGACTTTGGCACAGGATCGAAATAGAATCCCACATATTACCAGCACCAAACAAAAAAGTTGTTTGCTGTCAAGAAAGTGTCAAAGAAAGATCTCTGCTGCATAGTTAGCATCTCAAAAGTGTAGTACCAAAAGAACTTATTTGCATCATGGTCATCACAGAAATCACTGGAAAGGGCATTTGACACAGGGTCAGAGTTGTTACAAGCAATAAGAAGTGCTTGGTATTGCCATGTGCAGTTCCCAGGACCTTTGTAATTCAGTGTGTGATGCTGTGTACCAGTTGTCCAAAGGAAGGCAGCAGTGGGGACTTTCTCAGAGATGCTTGTGGCTGATTCATGTGTAGCTGCTGTATGCAGCGCTGGCCGGAGACATATGCAAAGTAGCTGCTGCTGATTGACCATACAGTAAGCAAATAGTCATGTGTGAGCCATTGTGTGCTGTGCATATCTTCAACATGCATTGATTCTATAAGCCTGCTTGCAGACATCTGTGCAAGGCCTTGTTGCTCAAGTCCACCCCACATAAGGCTCACCGGCTTCATCACACTTACCTGATATGCCTGCTCTGAAATTTGGTCAACTCGTCCCTGCATGCTATAGTCTTGTCCATCACATCACATCACTAGACACAGATGTGCTGCAGGAGGGCTGGCCTGTGTACATTTGACAGCAGCAAGAACTTGTTTATGCTGCCTTTCACTTGTACTGCCAACAATTATGCAAAAGTTGGCTTGTTGAAGCTGCTGCCTGTGTCCTGCTGTGAAGTACTAGTGGATAATTGTACCATAACATTCCTGGGTAACAATGCCAACAAGTATCAAGCTGCCATTGGATGCTATCACATCTGAATTTTGATGCAAGGTGTGTTTTGGGAGTTTGTCTGAAATGCTGAAAGGCTCAGAAGCTGCAACACACAGTCAAGACAGATGGGGTATAAGGTCCAATTCTTGAGATGCCCACAGCAAGGCTGGCTGCTGCAGAGGTATGCTGTGCTGCCAACCACAAGCAAAGCTGCAATGCCAACTCATGAAAGTGGTCTCTAGTTGAAAGGATGTTCTGTGATATTGCATGCAAAAGGTACTCATTATGCTGTAGCACAGTCAGCTGAAAGTTACCAAGGAACGACTTCTGGAACAGTGTGCTTTATGCTTGTGTGCTTCAAGCATCATAGGCTCAGGCCCATTCTTTCCTTGATCAAATATGCAGCACGAACTTTGCTGCGTGTCAGTGATTTCACAACACCATCTTACACCAAATCTGTTTCTAGTGCTGTGATCAGTCAAGCTTTGATGGCACAGGTCCCACTGGCAGGTCTCTGTATTGAGGTCAGCATGCCTGAGTCAGACTGTCTGCTGGCCTGTCAGCTTTCAATTGACACTCTGTGTTTGCTAGCGCCCTGACTTCAAGCTGTTTCCTACCACAGTGAATGTTGTAAGGAAATTGCATGGCCGTATGGCGCCATCTCGACATGACAGAAGGGCATAACAATGCAAAGTTATGACCAGGAAGCCTTTCAATGAGAAAGTGCTGCTGTTGCGTCATGGCCAAGACCATTCTGACAGTACCCCTCCACCCAAGTCGCTTGAGTCCAGATGAGTACAAGACAAGCAAGAGTATATGAAGCAGACAAGCGGCATTGCGGTTGATTTTAGGCTAGAACATTCCACTGATTACACAAACCTGTGCAAGGGCCTGTCATGTTGCACACACGACACAGCCGTTTCAGTCTTCATTATTACGTTGATCCTTACAGCATGCCGCTGTAGAAACATGACTAGACAACGTTCCAATCGGACACTGATGCTATTGCATCATGGCCAGGACAATTGTACTCCACACCAAAGTCAGAATCGTCCAGATGAGTACAACTGTTGTATGACAGGCAAATCTGTATGAAGCAGACAAACGTCATTCCAGTTCAGTCGACAGAAGAGCAGGCTGTTTCTTATGCAAAGCTTTGCGAGCCTCTATCACTCCACACATTGTGCAACACAGCCTGCATCACTGCATTGTGGCTCAAATGTAAACCGAGCGTCAGGGCTAGGTCAGACTCTGTGCAGGTTCTTGTTCAAGCGCGGTCAGTTGGTAGACGCTCAGTGCTGATGCTTGGCACCTCAACACTGACACTTGCGCACTACCTCATTCTCAACCTGCAAGCATGCAACCAGGTGTCAAGACTTTGCAACAGGGTTTTAAGCTCACAAATCAACTTGTGCAGTCAAGCCAAAAAGGCAGTCCAGCCCAAGGCGGCTATGTGATGATGTGCATGTGGTCAATGGTAGGCAGCTCATCTACCATGATCATGAGAACACTGCACTGTGTCAGAGCTATGCAGCAACACAATGAACACAAAAGCAACGTCAATGGCTTTCTTATGGTGCGCTGATCGTTGGGCGCTGTTATAAAGGCAAGTTTCGATACCAACCGAGCAACACTACAACCTGCCCTTGCGCTGACATGCTGCCATGTAATGAGCGATAGACAGCAGGGGAAGGAAAGCTGGTTGTACCTTCTGTTAGCCTTGCTGGGGCACAGCAGCCACACTGTGTAAGCACCCCAATCCTGATGGGCGGTGTAGCGAGACACCACAGTGCCCAGCAGCTGGAACAGTCTCTGGCCAACCTCATGGAAGGTTCTGCCACCTGTCCTCGGCCCTGTGCCAGTCACTACAGTGTTGCCCTCCCCAGGCAGGAACTCATCTACACAACAGAAAGTTCCCATGTTAGCTCAGTTCTGGAGAGAAACAGTGATGACAACACCAAAATGACAACACAATTACATTGAAAAAAAATAGATGATTATACAAATTCAAGGCATCTAACATGAACAGGGCATCTCGATGAATGCCATCAGATGCTTGATACGGTATTGTGAAAGAAATGAAGCATTTGAATGAGATGCGCTGACTGTCAGATACCTCCCAAGAGACGGTAGTAATGCAACACAGAATTGCATCAAACAATGTGAGTGCGGAGGTAGCTGTATATGCCGGCACAGCAAGCATGCCCAATGCAGTAAGGAGGGAATGTGAGATCAGCAAGGACGTACACAGGTGAGTCTGCAGGATCTTCAGATAGACCTCAACGGCATCACCCGCAAGTGTTGCCTCTAGAGTACGTCCTCGGTCCCTCAAGATCTGGGGGGTGTGAAGGTCCATCTTCCAGACCTCATCAGGGCGCAAAAGGAGCTCCTCATCACGTGGTTGGAAAATCCTCAGTGCCCTGTTAGCCAACTGGTTGCTGCAAAGAATGAAGGACTTTTCGTTTGGTTACTTTGCATACTGCATTTCATGCATGCAAGGCACACTGGCAAGGAGAGCTGGCAGTGGCTCTGAGACCCTGCCTATGCACCTCTCCCCCCCCCCCCCCTCCATCCCCCCTTCCACACACCACAACAAGGTGGCATGCCATTTTGCAGCCCAAGCATTGTGCTTGCTGTCAAGTGCAACAAGTGGCAGGCAGGAAGGGCATACCTTGGCTGCATTTCTATGAAGACGCGGGCCTCGTGATGCGCCATCAGGACCTGCTCGTGGCAGCAGCATCACAAGTCAAACAAACACTGTGTCAGAGCACAATACAGTTGCACATGCTGGGAGTCTTACCTTCCAGTCTCTCTCAGCACGATCTGACAAATTCCCAAGCCTGATGATGTCAGTCTGGTGCTGTGCCTACAACAGCCACAACTGCAGGCTTCAGACGCTCATATCAGGTGCCACAAACAAGATGGCTGTCAGGCAAGTGACACAAAAGGCAAACCACCATGATGGCTATTTATACAAAGCATCAAAGGGCAGAAGCAAAACGTGCTCACCAGGATGTGACTTGGCGCGGAATGGGCTATCTGGCGGGGTGTTGGAGGCACAGTGGAAGGGATGAGGGTGAGGTGGCGGGGAGCAGCAGGATTGGCAAAGCTGCTGCTGATCAGCTGCTGAAGCTCCTACAACAAGATCATTGTCAGCTTGCCAATGTGGTCACAAAGCATAGCATACATCCTGAGTTGCATTGGCAGTTTAGATGTACCTTGAGTGAGTCTGGTGTGATGTCAGTGACAACCTCATCTTCATCGCCGTCAAGACAAGCCTGCAAACGGTAATGGGCGGTGAGACCTTCATCAGTTGCTGCTCAGCCACATGAGATTGTTACACTCATGTTTCCAGTCAGAGGACATTGCATACCTCTGCAGAGTCATCTGCATCCTGCTGCTGGGGAGCACGCTGGTGCTTCTTTGACTGCATATCACATTGCACGTTACCACTGCATACACAGTTCAGCAATTGTGACCTCACAGCGCCAACAGTAGCTGCATTGAGAGATGCCAATAGTTCACTGCATGGGTCAGAGCAAATGCATGTCCAAACTGCCATAGAAGTAACAGGCAAAGTCAGGCAGGAGTGAAGAATAACATGGATGCTTGATCAGAGCAGTGATTCCTCCTGGGAAGGATAAGGGCTCACCTTACCCTTCCCAGCAGTAGCCTTCTTGCCTTTCAAGCAAGACTGGCTGGGTCCAGCAGCAGGCTCAGTCAGCCATGCATACTCAGCAGCTTGCACTGCAGCTTTTTTGGCTCTAGCTGCCTCCTGCACGCAACAGGAGTTGGAGAGATTGTGAGACCAACTCAAGGAATGCACATGAAACATGGCTCAACAATAATAGTTGAACAAGCTATGTACCTCCTCCTGGCGTGCTGCTTCCATCCCAGAGTCTAGTGAGCTCTGGATCACACCTTCGATCTGTACATTGCAATGGTGCATCAGTCATAGTCACAGCCAGCAATAGAGGAGTGCCAAACAGCTCAAGGGGCATCAGCACTCAAGCATTGGCAGCTAAGCTGTCACCTCATCTTGCAGCACGCCAATCTGTATGCAATTGTCTTTGAGAGCCTCACGTGCCCTGTCAAAGTCAGCCTGCGCACTTTGCTTCTTTTCAAGAGCCTCCGACAGCTTGACCTTACAATCAGCCAAACTTTCGTCGGCAGCTGCAAGCCTGTTGTCAACCTTCTTGCTCCGCGCCTAGAAGTACAGTCAAGCATCTTATCCCATACAGTGAAATAGCAACGGTTGACATTTGGGATGTAGGGCTGACCTTTGAGGCATGATGTCTTGCATTCAGACTGCTATGTGGATCTGCAGCTCCAGGTTTCCTGTAGCCAAGAACCTGCGCAAGCTGCACACAACAGACCACAAAGGTGTCTCACTACATGTCGGGTCATTGAAAGCAATGAGAGCCCTTGTGAATCAGAACACTGCAGTGCCGCTTTGCCAACAGCCATTGGACCAACCTGTCTCTTAGAAGATGGTGGTGCTGAGCGCTGTGACCGCTTTGCAGCTGCTTTGTCTTCTCCTTGCTCTCTGTAAGCTGGGATATTGTGCAGCTTGACACCATTCGGTTTTCCAACCTGTTTGCACCATGCCGGTGGATGAAACCCAGTGGAGTACAGAATGTCAGCATACCCGAGTAGCTCTGTTAAAGCCCGTGCTGGTGCACCAAGAGTGTCGAGAATTCAGACTGACCTGAGCAACTATCGTGAGGCCCTCTGTAGCACTGTCCTGACCATGCAAGGACGCCCTGGCATCACTTGTGGCACCAGCAATGTGCTCAACACCGTCTTCACTGGCTCCTGCTGTCCTCAGCTGCACATCTGCAAGCTGAGTAGCTGCAGTGTCATCCAGCTGTGTCCTACTCTTGTCAACAAGCTGGACAGAGGTGCGTTCAGCCGGGTCGACATGGTCTCTGGCTGCAGCCTGCTTGCCAGCAGTGCCTGCTGGACCGCTTTCATCACTTGCCGAGGTGCCGCGAGGCGGGTTCTCTGGCTGAAGTTCAACACGGACCGTTTCGTCAAAGCTAGCACGTCTGTTGTCAGAGCTGCATTCCTGTGAATGCTCATCCGCTGTTGCAGGCGACGGCAACTGCTGTTCAGAGCGAGGCACCTGCACACAGAGTGAGGTCTTAGAAACGCAGTGACACTCACGACAGCAGCCTGCGCTTCGTCCAACCGCGAACAAGTAAACTTACCGAGCCTGCCAACGCATCTCCTGCTGCAGGAGGACTCCCATCTGAGGCAGGGTTCCCATGTCGAAACGAAAACCAAGGGCGGAAGAGCAGTGAACGTATGTAACCCATCAGGTCTCAGCACTGACACTGCAGACCTTTGCCCATTCTGAAAGCTGCATGCAAAAGTTGCAGAGCGGTGGCCCTGTCCAGTGCACAATGTCGAGCGCCGTCTCCGTTGCTGTGCCGATGTCGCCACCAGACTATCAGACAGGCCCGGTTGGTCCGGTTGGCCCAAGATGCACGTAAGGCACACTGCGTATGCGTCACGTAAGACGGTACCGTACGATCGTAAGACTCTCTGCTCGAACTTCGAGCTGTGTTCGTGTCTTAACCAAGGTCCTCAGTGCACACTGCCTGAAACTAACTGCTGACAATCAGGCAATCAACATGAGCGTGCTCGTGTACTCCCCTGACAAAGTGTACCTTCCTGACGTACAAGACCATTCCTGTAGCCTGGGCCACGGCGGTTGCTTCACTAAGGTGGAGAGGTGAGAGCGTTTGGTGACCTTATGGGTGTAGCTTACTGACACGGGCTGACACACTTGCGGCATAGCAGGTACTTCGAGAAGCAATCCAGGGGCGTCTTCGCCGTCAAGAAAATGGCAAAGTCGCATACACAGGGGTATGGAGACCTGTTCTACAACGAAATGTGCGCTTTGGGGAGAGCGGAAGTGCACAACGTACCCAGGGTCGTCAAATACGTACAGCCAGCTAAATCAGAAGACGACATCTGCCTCATCCTCGAGTACGCACGGCTGCACAGTGCTTGCTGTCTCATGGCCTGGGATTTAGCTGTGCGCTGTACCTGTTAGCGCCTTCATCTGCATTAAAATGTCATCAAAACCATCTTCAGTGCAGGTTGGTGCGTGGGCAGACTCTGAGCAAGCATATCGATTCTAGATACTCCTACACTCAGGAGAGCTGGGAGCAGCAATTGCTGGAAGTTGCTGCGCAACTCTTGGATGTGAGCGGGCTCTTTGTATACATGTTATGCTGCGACTCTGCTCTCTGACAACCTCAACTGCATTTGCAGACACTGGAGGAACTACACATGAGGGCACACGTGTGTCACCTGGACCTGACTATCACAAATGTGATGCTGCAAGATGACAGGAGCAATGGCTGGGATGTCCTGAGGCTGATAGACTTTGGTTTTGCCCAGATTTTCAACAAGAGTAAGCTCGCATTGCCACAACATGTGCTGCAGGGTTTCAGTTCTTCATGTTAGCCAGCTGTCATGCTGCTCTTGACTACGCATTACCAAGCTATGTCACTTTTGTACAAAGAGCATCATGGCTATGCATTGCATTGCCAGGCAGCATGTGAGCAAAATTACTGCATGTCCATCTGCGCTGTGGCGTCAAACATTAAGTGGACTGCCTGCAGAAAAGCGGTATGTTGGTGTCAGAACAAGGGATGTGAAGCCAACAGGTGCCACCACCCCCTACGCGGCCCCAGAGCTGCTGCATTCCCTTCAGTGTCAGTGGGAGGGTGCTGAAGATGATGAAGAGTTTGTCATGATCAATGGACCAGCAGCTGACATCTGGAGCTTTGCCTGCATCTGCTATGAAATGCTGACTGGAGACCTGCCTTTCCTACCAGACCAAACACCTGCCACATGTGCTCCTGCTGTTGTTGTTGAGGAGGTGCGACCTACATGGGAGGAGTATGAGTCCATCATCAAAGGCCATCAACTTTGGGTAAGTCTGAATCTCAACTTGTGCTTTTGTGCCAAATCCAAATCTCTGGTCTTGCCAGAATTACCTGTCTTGTCTTGCAGACTGGTTGTACTGATGCACCTGCTATTTTCTGGTTGTTGAGTGCATGCACAAAAGCCTTCACAGGGTATGTCTACACATGCAAGTGTATGCATTGCTGGTGTGTATGCCTGACAGGAAACCTTCAAAGCTTTTTCTATTTGCAGAACATCAGTTTGACAGGACTGTGTTTGTCTTGATGCTTGTTGTGCATTGATGTTGTTGTACAAAGACTCATGAGCTTTTACAGGCAGACGCATGTGAGGCAGCCATGCACGAAGGCAGGCTGGTCAAGCACCCACTCATTGACAGGGTAAGGGAGTGCAGCGCCACCCCAGATGCTGCCGCAGACTTCTTCTGCTTGCTGTTCCAGTTCAAGCCAGAGAGGCGTCTTCTGCATGATGCTGCATGCCACGCCTACCTCAGAGCCACCTTTGACAGGATGAAGGCAGCCCCCGCCATGTCCATAACTTCAAGCTTGGACATGATGGAAGGTGGGAAGTTCAGTCCTTTTATGTCATGTAGCTTACATGATGCAATCTTCACGTATTTCTGTCTCTTTGGACATCAAGACACTAATTTTGCTTGAAGAAGCATTTCCTACAAACACCCCTGCTCAGCTGCCACATTTCGGTCTCTTTCCTTACCTGAAATCAACAATGCAACATCTGTCCGCAGATGGCTTGCTACCTGGGAGTGAGGATGATGACGATGGTGCATCCAGTGCTGAGCAGTCAACTGAGCAAGTACCTGCACAGCAGCCTGAGCAGCCTTCTCAGCCAGCTTCTGAGCCATCACTGCAAGAAAAGCCTGAGGATCCTCCGCTGCGCCTCTCCTGTCATTCTTCTCAGCAGCTGCAGCAGCACCTGCCATCTTCTTCAGAGGATCCCCAGAGGCAGCCTTTGCATATGGATGCGGAGTCAACAGCACAGCCCATGGCTTCCCGTGTCCAATCTTCTGTGACAGATTGTTGTCAGGAGGACTACCCCATGGCGAGCAGCTGCAGTGATGACTACCAGGCGCCATGCTCACAAAGTGTGTTGATGCCAGAGGACCCTTGCCTCCTGCCCAAGCCTGACTTCACCTCCAGTCAGCACCATCCCAACAAGTAAGTGGATATTGTTGACACAGATGTGCTTCATGATGTTTGCAATGCCATTCATTCAAGATTGCAACATCCAAACACGAGCTATGCTGGAATCCAACTTGCACCCCCACCCCCCTCCCTCAGATCACACTAGCGCCATTTCTGGGGCAGTGAAACGTACATGCCCGCTCACAACATGATGCACCTTGGACACACAAGCTTTTAGAACGTGAAACATGCATATCCATCTCCTGGCACATTGTGCAAGTCTGTCTTCCTGCTAATCTTATGTGCTATGACACTGTGAAAGCGCTTCTTGCAGGGTTGCGGGGGCCCATGACCCATGCAGAGGCATCGTTGGGCGTGCCTACTATGCAGCAGGCGCAGTTTGTGGCATTGCTCTTGGTCTGCGCAAGCTGTGGAGCTGATGCGCGCACCATATGGTAAGCACTCTCATTCTTATTCAGGAAGGAGACCACAAGGCGCAGCATGTTTGCATGTGGGTAATAAAAGCCGAAAGAGGTAGTGGTGGCTCCTTCATTTGTCATTTTGAGTGTTCCATGACGTACAACGGTGTTTGAAGGCCTCTTGTGTTGAATATTATCAGGGTTCTGTTTGCAGACTTCAGCAGGCAGGGTCCGCTCAGGGCAGCATGCTGTAAGTGTTGCTTCTGTATCATACATGTTCAGGTTGGTACTTTGCACTGCACCATCTGGCCCATGTTGCCAAGGCCATGCTTGGTTGCTGCTGCAGGCCCTGTGAGGAGTATTCCAGGGTTTCTGGTGTGATCTGCTGGAAGACCTGCTGCCAGCATCTGAACCAGCAGCTGTCATGCTGGTGCAAATTGGTTTTCAATGCGTCAAGTTTTGGTAATTGTCCAGCCACTGTGATGTGCCTGTTAGAATCCCAATCTAGCCCTGCCCAGTCGCCGCTGAAGGTCTGTGCTCCAGTCCAGTCATGCCATCGCTCAGCCTCCAAGACCCCGCCCAGGAAACCTTTACAAGCACTTGCTGCAGATGGAATTCAGACCCCTCATCAAGTCTTCAGTCATTCCCTGGGTAAGAGCCGAGTCAGCCCCTCATCCAGGCCCCCTAGCAGGCTCTTAGGCAGGGCCTTACCTAGGCTCTGGGTGGGAGCCCAAGCCAGATCTTTACCCAGGTCCTCACCAACGCAACTCAGCGGCATCTTCAGGTCTCTTGAAGGGGTCTCAGTCAGGCCAGGATCACTGCCTCCCTCCTCCAAGGGTGGCCACTCATATCACTAGCAGCTCACCCAAGCGCCTGAGGTGAATGCGCATAGTTTACTGTGGCTTCTTGCCTACTCTGGCTGCTCCTGTTCCTGCTGCTCACCTGCTGGGTAGACACTTGTCTTTTTTTGGTATTTGCATATATATTGCACGCTAAACATTGTTCTTGTCAATATCAGAGTTTCCCAGTTCTGTGCTGTTTGTCATTTAAAAAACAAATTGGTGGCCTTTCTTGTCCTTTTCAGCAAAATGTGGTAGTAACACCAATTACAGGCAACAGCTTTGTGTTTGTCTCAGCACATGCTGCGTGCTCATCTCATGTTCGTTCCAACAGTGCCTCTTGCATGCCATGTGGTGGTACAAACATACACATGCTGAATCAGACTCTGATGCTCATTATTGTGTGATGATCAAGGCTTGAGACCAGCTCGCTGAACATGCTTGTGCCATGCGGTTGCAGCAGCACACGCAGAGTTTCACGGGTGAGATGAGTTGCAAGGGAGATGTTGATGGCCTACCCTGACAGCCTACCCTGACAGGCTACCCTGACAGGCTGCCCCTGCCATAGCCTCTCAGAGCGCAGGTCAGTGCAGTTACTCAGGACAATGCACACTTGCTGCTAGCATGCAAAATGTCAGCAGCGGTTGGGCGCTTGAAGTATACTGCTTCACACACTTCACAGGTGTCTTGCCTACCTCTGTCCCTTGCACGTTGTCTCCTTGCATTTGCAAAGTGTAATGGCAGGATCAGGGACACCTTCTAATCTGAGAGTCCCTGCACAAATGCCAATGTTACAATCTGTTCACCATCACAGCTGTTATGTCACCATCCTGTCCCCCTGTCTGTTCCTATCAAACCAAAAGGTAGTGCCTTAGGAAGCAGCACGTGCAGTGCCAGCATCCATCAGAGCTTCAGGATTCAGCGATTTGATTTGTAGGTTGCTACAGCCAAGAAGCAATGTGAGGCGTTTCCTGAGATGGCCGAGGCTGCCTCTTCTGCAGCTGTATGCAGCGCTCCCCTAAGACCCAGCACCTTTGCTGCTGCTGGTTCACCACACAGTAAGCACCACTTGCCTGCTCCTATGTAGTTGAGCAACCTGCTGTGCCTCACATACACATGAATGCCAGTCATACCTAGGCCTTTCAGGTTTGTGCACATGAAGGAGTATGCGCCCTGGCTTGGTTACAAACCTGCTTACAGACATGCTTGCAACACCTACTTTGCTGCAATTCACCTTGAAGCAAGCTTACCTTTGTCATCATCTTTGCATCAATATGCCTGCTCTTACAATTCAGCCCAGACACTGCCTCTGCATGCGGCAGTCTCCTCCATCACACCAGCAAATGTATTGCAGGTGTGTTGCAGGAGGGTACTGTCAAGGGGGCTGGGCTGCAGATGCCTCTGATTGCAGCAAGGATCTGCTAGAGCTGCCTGTTGCTCTTGCTGCTGGACACCAGGGCTTGTCCAGTTGTCGTCTGTCACACACGCTGCTGAGTGCTACCGAATCCGCAAGTGGTGGCTTGTTGGAGCTGCTGCCTGCGTTCTGCTATCACACACATTATGTGCAACACATACCTGTGCTGTGGCAATCCTGGGTAATAGAGCCAACACATGTTGATTTGCTGGTATCAAAGCATCAAGCCAATGCAGCCAGGTCTGGTCCTCAATGCAAGTGGCAAAAGATGGAGGGCCCACAAGCTCTGGGCTGTGTCAGACCATAGGTCTATAGACCGCATGTTGCATCAATATACAGATGTATGGAGCAGGCTGACAACATGCAGCTAAGACAGATAGAGCAGGCTATGTGGGCTGTGGGGAAGATGACCCCTACAGGTCTTGTGTTATTGCAAGAGGTCTGCATCAAGGTTGGGCTGCTGTTGCACTGTGATGTGCTGCCTAACACAAGCAAAGCTGCAGCGTACAGAAATGATGGTCCCTAGCTGACAGGCCAATGTGTGTTGTTGCTTGGCAAACTGTATGTTCTTGTGGTATATCACATTGATTTTATCACTGTCAGCTGAAATTTTCAGGCTTGACCCCCAAGAATGCGTGCTTGATGTGTTTCGTGCTAATCTGATTAAGGTTTAGGATGCTTTTCATTATATTTGTTTAGTCACATTTGAACCTTGAACATTGATATTGCCAAATTGGTTTGCCGTCAATGCTTTGAACATTCTAGCTTTACTGGCACAAGCCTCACTAGCAGTTGCACAATCACTGTTGTTTGTACACCTTGTACTCTTGAAGACTTGATCAGCATGCCTGAGTGTCATGCCCTGTCAGCTTGACTGTCTGTGATCACTAGCGCGCTGACTTTTCAGCTGTTTCTCAATATAATGACATCATGACTTTTATATCGATTCTGCATGGGCATCACGATGAAATTTGTTTCAAATGCCAATATTAGAATATAGCTAGGAAGACTTCTGATCAGGAAGTGGTGCTGTTGCATCACGGCCAAGACTACTGTTACAAGTTTTCATAATAGACGAAGATGAGTACAACGCAAGCAAAGATGCATGACACAGACAGGCACCTGTTTATACTTCTTATAAATAACGTATATTTTCCTGAATAAGGTTTGACTTTGAGCACCTCATCGATAGCTCCCTCTGTCTGCACTGCATCAAACTTAAGTCAAACAATCGAAATGGACGTGCCTGTTTACGCCCGTGACAAGGAGTACTTTCCCGACGTACGAGACCAGTCTTGGAGCCTGGGCACAGGCGGTTGCTTCACTCACGTTGAGAGGTCAGAGCATCTTGTCACCACCTAAGTGTAGCAAAATTACACAAGCTGACACAATTGTGGCACTGCAGGTACTTTGAAAAGAATTCGAAAGGCGTTTTTGCCGTCAAGAAGATGCCAAAGTTGCTCAGGCTGGAGTATGGGGACCTCTTCCACAACGAAATTCGCGCTCTGACCCGCGCCCGCATCTATAAAATTCCTAGGGTCATCAAATATATAGAGGCAGCTCGCTCTACAGACGATATCTGCCTCGTCCTCTAGTATGCGTGGCTTGCTTTTTTAATAGCTGTGCAATCAACTTTTCTGTGCCTACACCTGCATGTGTCTGCTGCAAAGTCTTTTTTGCGTGCAGGTTGGTGCATGGCAAGACTCTGAGCCAGCAATTTTGTTCAAGACATACTCACACTCAGGAGGGCTGGGAGCAGCAAATGCTCGCGGTTTCTGCCCAGCTCTTGGACGTAAGTGGTCTTGTTGTGTCCGGTTCATGCTGCACTTTTGCTGCTGCGGTCGGTGAACTCATGTCGTCTTCTCCTGTGCAGACACTGGAGCACCTACACATGAGAGCCAACCTATGTCACCTTGACCTGACTACCACAAATGTGATGCTGCAAGATGACACAAGCAACGGCTGGAATGTCTTGAGATTGATAGACTTTGGCTTTGCCCAGGTCTTCAATGAGGGTAAGCTTGCATTGCCACAATGTATGCTGCAGGGCTTCAGTCCAGAATGATTGCTACCTTCTTCCTGCTTCTGATCAACCAGTGTATGTCACTATCAGACAAAGAGCATTTTGGCCATGCATTGCATTGCCCAATAGCATATCAGCATGTGGATGCACATGCTGTCTGCAATCCTTTGTCAAAAATTTACACTGACTGCAGATGATCTGTACATCGACGTCAGCACAAGAGATGTCAAGCCAACAGGTGCAACCGCTCCCTACGCGCCCCCAGAGCTGCTGCGGTCCCTTCAGCGTCAGTGGGAGGGTGCTGAAGATGCTGAAGAGTTTGTCATGATCAATGGACCAGCAGCTGATATCTGGAGCTTTGGCTGCATCTGCTATGAAATGCTGACTGGAGATCTGCCTTTCCTACCCAACCACACACCTGGCATGCTTGCTCCTGCTGTTGTTGCAGAAGAGGCGCAATCTACGTGGCAGGAGTATGAGTGCAACATCGAGTGCCACAAACTTTGGGTAATATTGCTTCTTGACAGACCTATGCTTTTGTGCCAAGGAAAAAAGCAGCAAGGGGCAAAATGTCTTGTCTTGCAAAGTGATGCATTTGCTATCCTGTGGTTCTTGAATCAAGAATCTTGATGCATGCACAAAGCTTTCACAGGGCATGTCCACACCTGCAACTGCATGCGTTACCGGTGTCTGTGCCTCTGCCTGACATACAGGAATTGTACAGGGACAGAGCCTTCTCATGAGCAGTCATATATGCATGTTGTAGGGCTGCAGAATGCCTTCCAAGTCTGTTTTGTGCATTGTATATTAATGTGATATGCTGTGTGTATTTTGATGCATGTTTGTGTCAATATTCATATACAACCACACGCGAGCGTTTACAGGAGGACGCATGTGAGCTAGCCGTGTATGAAAGCAGGCCGGTCAAGCACCCACTCATTGACAGGGTCAGGGAGTGCAGTACCACCCCCAATGCTGCTGCCGACTTCTTCCGCTTGCTCTTCCAGTTCAAGCCAGAGAAGCGCCTTGTGCATGATGCTGCATGCCATGCCTACCTCAGAGCCACCTTTGACAGGCTGAAGGCAGCCTCCACCATGTCCCCAAATTCAAGCTTAGACATGGTTGAAGGTGAGCAGCCCAGTCTTTTTATGCTTTTTAACACTGCCATACAGCGCATATCATGCAGTCTTCATGCTTCTTTGTCTCTTTGGACATCTATACAATGCTTGCTGGCAAAGAAGTCTTCGCTGCAGTGAGTCATGCTGAGCTGCCATGTTTCAGTTTGTTTCCTCATCTGAAACCCAAACTGAGGTATCTGTCTGCAGATGGTGAGGTATCTGGGCATGTTGCTGGTGATGATGAAGTTGATGATGAGGTTGATGACGAGGGTAATGCTGAGGTTGATGTTGCTGGTGATAATCAGGTTGATGACAGTGATGATGGTGCATCCAGTGCTGAACAGCCAACTCAGCAAGTACCTGCACAGCAGCCTGAGCAGCCTTCTCAGCCAGCTTCTGCGCCATCATTGCAGCGAATGCATCACTCCATGCCACTCCCCCATCCTCCTGAGCAGCCATTGCCGCAGTCACTTGACCCGTCAGTGCCCTTGGGCATTGATGCTGAGTCATCAGCACATCTCACGTCCTCCTGCATTCATCTTCCTGCGATGGAGAGCAGCTGCAGTGATGACCGCCAGCCGCCATGCTCGCTTGGTGTGTTGATGCCAGAGTACCCTTGCCTCCTGCCCAAGTCTGGCTTCTCCACTCAGCAGCCTCCTGACAAGTAAGTGGACACTCTTATTGTGATTGTGTTGCATGTGTTGTCGCGCCGTTTTGTAAACACTGTTCTAACTGTGCTGAAATCCAACATGCACTTTTGGGCACTGTGGGAAGTTGCGTATGCTTGCTGACATGTGGGCCACCCTGAACATATAAGCTCCAGGTCATAAGGCATGCATAGCGTCCTCTGGCATCTTTTTCACACAGGTCTGGTGTCCTGCTGCTCTTAAGGTGTACTGACATTGTGACAACGCTTCTTGCAGGGTTGCAGGGGTCTGTGTGCTATACAGAGGCATCATTGGGCGTGCCTTCTATGCAGCAGGCGCTGTTTATGGCGTTGCCCTTGGTCTGCGCAAGCTGTGGAGCTGATGCGCAAATCATCCCGTAAGCACCTGCCAACTTGAGATCTTGAAATACAGATTTGCAGCATGTTTGCTGTTTACGAGCGAAGGCTTTAAAGGCAGCAATGGCTGCTCTGTGTTTCCCATTGCTTGTTTCATACCTAATTTACCAATGGGTTGGGAAGTTTGCTTATGTCGAATGTCTTCATGTTGCCTTTCCAGACTCCAGCAGGCGGAATGCATTATGACACGCATGTCAATGTTGTTTTGGGTTTGAGTATTCTGCACTGCACGCTGTAGCCCATATTGTCAAGGCCATGCTTTGCTGCTGCAGGCTCTCTCTGCGTCACATCAGGTCTTCTGGTATCATGTGCTGGAATGCTCAATGTAGCCGACTTGAAATTCTGTCAGCCAGGAAGTTGCTAATAGTATGCAACAAATAACGTTGAACAACTTACAAAATGCTGTGCGTCAGGATGTTGTCAGGTCTTTCTGACTGTTGCTAACACACAAGCGTCCGGTCGAATGTGATCATCAACTGAGTTGTACAGCAATATAGCATCTCAGTGTCACACATATAGCATCTCAGTGTCACGGTAACAGCTCATTTGACTACCATCATCAACTTCTACATGCAGCTTGTAGCTGTTCATGCTTTGGAAAGCAAAAATGTAGGCATGTCATTGGAGCAAGCGACTGCATGTTGCATCTCAACACAGGCCAATAAGCAAGTTGCAGATATCTTGCAAGGGCTCTTACAGTGCCTGATCATTTCATGACAGTCTGTTTGTTGCAGAAAGTGTTGCTATAGATGCAGCATGGGACTGCTAATAGTCTGCTTTGCCACTGGTGCAACATATCTGCAGCCTGCTCTTCAAGTTGTTGCTGAACCAGGCATGTGAACCTCAAACTGGTCACCTGGAAGCATAGCACTGCTGGCAGCCTGTCAGAGCTGTGACGTCACTTTCCTTATGACAGCGCTGAAGTCCCTCAAAGTTTGCTGATGCATCGATCTTGAGAGCACAGGCAGTTCTGATTAAACCCCAGTTGCACTTGTCCAGCAGACGATGAGCTGCTCTAGTGTTGATGAGCCAGCTGTTGATCAGCTGGTATACTCGGCAGTGCAGACTTGTGAGCAGGCTGTGACTATGGACGTAACGTTTGCTGTAAATACATGGATCTTCAGCTTCATTCAATCAAAGTGCGCTCACAATCATTGCATAGAAAGGGTTTCATGTCAAACGCCATCCTTGCATGCAGCTGTGTGCTTGATTCCCTGAATTTTTAGGGCTGGTTTCAGCAGAACCCTTCCAAAGGCTGTCCTGTACTTTGCTGTAACCCAACTGTCTCAAGCCCAAAGCTGACAAGATTGTTTCCTGCCTCCCCAAAGACCTGGTGTAGAACACTGGATGGTTCTGATCTCGCATCCTGAACTCTCTGTTAAGATCAGCACACCAGCTGCACTTTTGTCACTTGGGAGCAAGAACGCATTGGGGTCACCTGGTGTAACAGTGCCTTCTTATCAACCTCATCATCACATATCAGCAATTGAATTGCGCAGGCATGCATATGCCTGAGAGGAGGAATGCAGCCACCATAGAAGGACGACAGCAGCATCTCTTTGCTGCCACTTGGGCCAAGAGCAAGCTTTCGTCTCACCTTCTGAAGCTCTACATAGCAACATTGGACAATGTTAAACAGCTCAGCTGAAGCTGAAACTTCACACATTAGGTCACTGTGATGATTGCTGCTGATGGGCCCCTGCTGTATGCCTCTCAGTTGGCACATTGTGGATTGCCCCGTCCCTCAGCTCTTCATCCGGCCTTTAATATTGCTCTAAGTGCATAGCATAGCTAGACGCTTTTGAAGAGTGTGTATGTTGCAAGGACAGCTACAGTCATAGGTTTCGGGTGTAAACTTCGATGTAGCCCCTGAAGATCCAGCTGAACACTTTCTGTGGATGCAGGGTCAGCACCACATGAACTTCTCTGTTCCTTGCCGCTGCTGCAATGAGAACCTTTTTTAACAGTAGCCTATGCATGTCTCCTCAGTCAGCTGGCCAGCTCTCAGGATGGCTTGTATCATGGCATCCACATGTGTCAGATTTGTCACCCAATGTGAAATTTGTTGAGGCTACACTACCAGCTGGATCCTGACAATGGCAACATTTGTAAAGCTGACATGCATTGGCTTTCAGATGACAAAATCCACACAAGCCTGAATGTCGTCAAACTATTATTTGGGTCACAGCCCTCAGACATGCTGGACCAGACTGTGGACTCAGTTGCCAATATCAATGCTGGCCGAGCTGTGAGTGCAGTGAGTGCTGAGCAGCAGCGAGCTGTTAGGTCTATACCTGGCACCACCCTTGAGGTGAGCCTGCTTGTTGCATTCCTTTTCTATGCTGTTATGCTGCTACTCAAATGCACTGCACATGTGCTGAGCTGGCTCATGTCCTTGCTCTGTGCCTGCCAGTCGGTGGTCATTGCTGAAGGTCTTTATGGGCTGAGCAAGCATCACAGCATTCCTCAAGTGTGACCTGCATGAGCACCAGTACAAGAGCTAGGCAATCCCCGTGCAATTTCCATTATGTGGTGCAGAATCTACAGAGCAAGTTTTCTGCTGGAACAGAAGGCACCAGCCAGCGTCTGGGTCCCAGCTGGGTGACAAAGCAGCTGAGGTGACTGCAATGGCACAGCAGTCTCTTGGGGACTACGTTCCCACTGCCTTCCCATCAGGCCTGGCATCAAGCAGCCTTTCAGGATTCACATCTGGCGTGTCCGGGTAGTTTGCTGGGTTCAAGGGCTTGCAAGGCTTAAATGGCTGATCTGCTCTGCTCAAGTGATTGGCAAACTGCTCCTCTGCAGACCCTTCACCATCATTGCCAATGTCAAAGAGCACATTTTAGAGCTGCTTGGCATTGCAATGCACATGCTGGCTCACTCAACAAAGCACATGCAGCTGTGCGCGCCCCACCAAATGCTCTTTCTGGATGCCCGGCATGACAGACTTGGGAATACAGCAAGGAGATACAACGACTCAGGTGTCACAGCTGCCTTCTTTTGTGGGCAAGACGTACACAAACAATAAGATGCTGCTCTGCATTGACGTACTGCAGAGTTACTAGTGTTGATCAATTTCACTGCTGATAGCACCATAAGTCTCGTTCTCCAGGTGACTCCTGGCTAAAACTCAATGCAAAATCTTCTGCCAGAAGTGAATCTGTAAAGGGTAACGTCCAAAACTTGCAATCACCATTTTGTTGGTAGTGCTTTTCATGTTACCAAGCAGATGGTGTTTGCACCAGATCAGCTTTTGTCCCAACCCTGGGATCCACAGGACTAGCTCAAAACGATTAACTCAAAACGAATGTCCAATCACTCGGGATCCGACAGACCAGGTTCGTTGACACAGGCTCATGCGATTCCAGCAGTCAGTGACAGACACATTTGTGTCTAATTTGTTATTACTAATATTATATAGACCTACTTTTTTAGGCAGGTGCGGGTATGGGTCACCCCTGTGCCTGCATGCCCAGATGTCAAGCGACAATGCGAGTCACAGCCGAAAGCTTGCCTGCACCTTTGCTTGCCTCTTCGCGCCTACAAAGCAATGGCTAAGTCAGTAAATTACCAACGCAAACTATCAGCAGTCCGTAAAGTACCAACGCAAACTATCAGCAGTCCTTCGGCGACTTTCACAAGGATGGCTGCCTCTCAAACTGATCAAGGAGTGCTTAGGAAAGGTTGCAGTGGTTTGCCTTCTGGGTGTAAAGGTAGACCTGCTTTGGGCGATCATAGACAGTGACAGAGGCATCGCTGTTTGCGAAGTCTGCGACACCAACACAGGGGTTACTGTCTTGCAAGAGGCTGGATAAAGGTCACGCTGCGTAGACCACAGGCGGTGCTCGGGCTGCAGAAGGTCCGGCAGACACTGCCGATGCAGTGCCGGATAATGTGATCAACAGCTTGCGCCCATATATCCTTATTTCTCACCAACTTGCAGGCACTTGCAGCCCATGCAAAGGTCAGTGAGCATCCCAACGTTCTAAACCTGGATGCCACATACAAGGATGAGGACTTCGTTCACATTCTCTGTGAGCTTTGCCATGGCACCCGCTTGTTCTCAATAGCAGAAGTCCAAGTTGGTTGTGCGGAATCTGGAAGCAGCAAGCGCTTCAGTCGCTGTCTGCAGTACTCTTTTGCCACAGGCAAAGTACACTGCTTTTCTACTTCTGAGGTCAGCCCCACCTGCAGCCATGCTGGTGAGGCTGACCTCCAAAACGGGGGCTTGGCTGCAGGAACTTGTCTTTGCAACATCAGTGGTGACATTGTCTGGCTCAGGGATAGCGCTGATGCTTCTCCAAGTGAGCATCAAAACTGCTCGTTGCTTGTCAAACCTTGTTGTCAAATGATCATAATCATGCTGGTGCAATGTCTCTCGTGCAAAGCACTGTAACTAGCTGCATGCCACTGCTGCAAACAGCTGTTGGTTTGATTGCAACTATCATGCATCCTTCTGACACTGCAGTTTTGTTCAGCAAGATGTGTTGTAATGCCACTCAAGTCAGATGACTATAAGGAGTAGCCCCAACAGGACAAGGATAGGGAGTGCAGCACAGACCCTCATTGGGCCACTGACTTCTTCCTGCAAATCCTGCAGCACTCCCATCAGAGCGGATCAGCACAATATCATCCACATGTGTCAGAGATCTTGAAGGAGATGGAAGCATATTGCGGGAATTTTTCACCGCTCTCCTTTTTCGATGCATTATGCATGCAGTCAGGTGACTCACTTTGCAGGCTGCAGGCTTGGACAACACAAGTGCATCAAGACAACATGGCAAGCAAATACCTAATGAAGTCACTTTGCTGCTGCGTACAGCAAATTTTTGCTTCCCTGCTCTCATTAGCACCATCTCATGGGGCACAGATTGAGCTTTTCAGATGGTACAAGTTTGTCATGTGCATCTCTGTTTTCAATTCCTTTGTGTGTGCAGGTGCTGAAGGGGCGGGGGGGTGGGGTTGGAGGTATGCTGAATGGCCAGTCAGGCACCAGGTGCTGCAGCAACTTGCAGAGCTTCAGGCTAAGCTGGCAGCGTATCAGTCTACTTGTGGCCTCCCAAAGCAGCAGACAGCCCACCAATATGTCACAGCTGACAGTCACGCTGATGGTGGAAGGCCAGCACCGCCTGAAGGCTTGTTGCGTGTATCAGCACAAGCCAGTGTTCCTGGTGTTAGTTAGACACAGGCTTTGCTGACTTGTCAGGGCATCACCCAACCATACGAGCTGACTTTGTTCAATGAAAGAAGCTGGCGGATGTATCTGTGCAGCATGGTATGAACAGGACCAAAAGGCAATGTCACAATGGCTTTTGATGCTTCCCGGCAGCATGATACCCAGACAGGCAGCACTGCAGCCTTGTCCAGACAGGGCAGCTGCCTGCCCTGCAAAGGGGAACATCAGCAGCTATGGCTAGGGCTGTTCCAGCTTTGCAATTGGCTTCAGACTGGTGACAATGCCCTCGACACATGATACAAACTCACCAACCAGTGCTTATTTGGTATGCTTTGCTGTAATCATACAAGCACAAGACTGCATTAATTGCACAAATCAGGGTGCGAGATAGTGATGCATGCTACAGACCTACCCCTGCAGGACAACTCTAGTGCAATGCATCCGGCTTGCAGGAGCCACATAGTTTTGCATTGCTTCTGGCAGTGTCATGCGGCAGATTTTGTGCATTTGCCTGTAGGTAGTTTCTCGTGTTGTTTGATAATGGCATGCCTCAGCTGGCTTTTCAATACAGCAGTACAATGCAAGATTCCCTCTGGACTGTGGTCCACTGCTGCTCTGTATTTGAACGATAGAACGTGCCCATCACCACTAAGCACGGTACATTCAAACATGAGTGGACCTTATGCAAGGCCTTATGAGATTACAGTAGGACCTAGAATTGCAAGTATGATCAAGGTTTCCAGATCATGTTTTCAGATCATCATGGGCACTTGTATGACAGAGTCTCTGACAGCACAACAGCGCCTCCGGTAATATATACTATGCAGTTAGTTTCTGATCATTGTCACACCCGACTACCTTGGAGCACAACAGTGCTCTATAACATCTGCCTAACACCACTTTTCAGCGGTTCAACTCTACTGCACTATGGTTGCCAGCAATCAGGTGTGGACGCAAACATATCTGATAGTGTGAGAACTTGCGGTGCTGGACAAGAGTTCGTCTATCCGCCTCAGCACACAGTACAGTCACTCACAGCAGAGACGTTTGCAATCACAAGTAAAAGACAGGTACAAATCAGACAACCCAAGTAAAGAAAGGGAAAAGTCTGGATGATGATGAGGTGCTCATGACGAAGCCTCCGCCACAATCTGACGCATGTGCTGCCAGTCACACCCTTCTTTCATACTGTTATGTGGTGTGGTGCATATAGTTTTCTGCTGTTGCTGAGATGCTCTCAGCTCAGCTGCGTGATGGCTGTCTGCTCTCTTACCACTTGCTCTTCTTCCTGCAGACACAGAATACCTGCTCAAATATGACCTGCCATGCCAAAGCATGCTCTGTCTGCAACTGAAATGGCGTGCTAGCACTGTCAAAAGCAAGGTGTGTGTGCACAATGGTTTGATTGTGGTGAACCAGCGTGCTATTGGTAGGCAGGCGTGGTCATACAGTTTCGGATGACAAACACAACTGCTAGAACACACAGCAAAGCTTTTGGCAACATCAGTTGCATTAACATGAATGGGTGTACTTATGTTGAGCCCTGAGATGGGCATTGAGTCATGCTATAAACATGCAGTGACTGCTTGTTGATGCAGTGACAAGAGCTTGCCTACAATGACAGCAGCATTGCAGTCACATGTTGAGTGCAGCAGCAAAAGCAACGTCTTAGAACAACTCACCTCAGATTGGGTGAAGACCTGATGAAAATGGTGTAGGCACCCTGATCCGGGTGAGCATAGAAGTCTGAAATGAGTATGCCCTCAGCCTTCAGGCTCTTCAACTCAGCACCAACTGCCTTGAAGGTCCTGGCACCAGTTCTTACCCCCCTGCCAGTCACAAGGGTGATGCCTTCTGCTGGCAGAAAATGACCTGCAACACCACCCATAGCTTCATCACCAGCATGAAGCATGCATCATCTGAGCAGCTGTGAAATGCAGCATAGAAGCCAAAATTGCTGTGCTGAAAATCTGGGTGATGCTTCTTGACTGCAGTCTGATGCTGCCCTGAGCAAATGTACATGTTGCTGGCTAGCTTGGCAAGCCTGCGCAGTGTAAATGGCACAATGCATGACAAGATGCACCTTGATGCCTGAAAATGAAAGATGGATCAGCTTGGATTTGGGGAACACCAGCTTTGATGAAAGGCAACACCAGCACAGATCAAAGGCAACAACAGCTCTGATGAAAGGCACCACCAGATGTGAAGAAAGGCAACTCCAGCTGCGCTGAAAGGCAACAAACGCATTGACAAAAGGCAACACCAGCTGTAGTGAACTACATGGCAATGTAGCAAGAAGTAAGACTCACCCACAATCCGGTGCAGAACTGCGATGTAGACACGCAGAATGTCCACCACATCTCTGGCAGCCAGCGTGCGCCCAGCATTCCTGATGATTGCCGGGGTGTGGAAGTCAATCTTGATGACCTCGAGCAAGCGGTGCATCTCGTCCATGCGTGGCAGCAGAAACATGAGCTCCCCAGTTGGACCACGGTTGCTGCAAAACCCCACAGCACACAGCTTCAGCCATGACAGCCACAGCGCAAGCACTTGGCATGTCATGGAGGCTTGATGCAAGCAATCAAACCACATCTGGACTTGCTGCTGCATGGTCAGAAGCTGTGAGCAATCAAAAGATGACATTGGCCCTTTGCAAACAAAGCGCAGCACTCAACTTTGACAGCCTCAAAAACCATCAAAGACATGTAGTGTCCAGCAGGAAAAGCTGGCAAACACACATGGATGTACACACCTGGCCAGGCTGTGAATGAACACCTTGGCAGGGCGTGTCTCCATGTCAGCCTGCATAGCATCTCTGGAGTCAGTCTTCTTCCTAGTCAAGCTGCTGAGCGGCATCAGCAACAAACTGCAAGGGCTTGGCTCTTTCAAGTGCATGAGGCTTACCTGCCATGCCTGGACCAGCACATCATACAGCGCAGTGATCCTCTGCAGTGCTGCCTGCTCTGCCGAGTGAGTGAGTGAGTGAGTGAGTGAGTGAGTGAGTGAGTGAGTGAGTGAGTGAGTGAGTGAGTGAGTGAGTGAGTGAGTGAGTGAGTGAGTGAGTGAGTGAGTGAGTGAGTGAGTGAGTGTGTGAGTGAGTGAGTGAGTGAGTGAGTGAGTGAGTGAGTGAGTGAGTGAGTGAGTGAGTGAGTGAGTGAGTGAGTGGTGTCACAGGGTCAAAAATGGTGGGAGCCAGCTGCGATCAGTTGACCTGAA
>JAABUK010001104.1_pt1 | contig 52859 bp, 54 predicted proteins | sample 5559141 | NCBI WGS metagenome assembly JAABUK01 (sample SAMN10711869, study PRJNA513367) | rock metagenome | isolation source: Antarctica rocks | place: Antarctica: Victoria Land, Pudding Butte nord | collected 2016-01-03 | reverse complement strand
CGACCTGCCGCAGCTTGACGACGATCTCCTCCGGCTTGTGATGCTTGCGCGCCATCCCAGTCCCTTCCGTGTTGCCACCGAAGTCTTATCTTCGGCGGAACACTTCTAGGGGGGCAGGTCAGGGGCGATCTACCTGCTGGGACGCAGCCAGTTGAACACCCGCACGCTGATCGCGGCCAACTGGGTGGACGGCGTCGGGGCGATGGCCGGCGAGGCGCTGGCGGGCGGGGCGTCGGCAGGCGGGGCGCCGGCGGGCGCACCGGGCTTGGAGGCCCAGCGCCACAACGTCGGCATCTACCTGGACGACTCAACCAGCGGCACCGTGGTCGTTGGCAACGTCGTCCGCAACGTCCGGTCGGACGCCGTGCAGATACACGGCGGCAGCGACAACCTGGTTGCGAACAACATCCTCGACCTGGGACCGGACGCTCCGTCGGCGGTGCTGTTCCAGGCCGCGCCGGCCGACACCAATCCCACCAACGCCCAGCGCGGCAACGAGGTCACGCGCAACATCATCGTCTCGGCCAGCCCGGCGCCGAAAGTCTATGTCTGGATCGAGGGCGGGCAGCCGCTGATCCGCCGCAACCTGTATTACAACGCCCTTGGCGCCAGCATGGCTGGCAGCCTGCCGGTTGCGGACACCGATCCCATCCTGGCCGGCCCCGGGTTCGCCGATGCGCTCGGCAAGGGCTATGCCCTCGCCGGCGATGCGTCGGCTGCGCTGATCGGGTTCCACCCGCTCGCCCCGCCCCGCCTTCCGGCGATGGCGCGGAACGCCGGTCAGTAGGCGGCCTTGCGGTCGAACAGGACCGAGAACACCGTCAGGACCATGATCCGCAGGTCGAGGAAGATGGACCAGCCGTCAATGTAGGCAAGGTCGTGCTCGACCCGGCGCTGCATCTTGTCGAGCGTGTCCGTCTCGCCCCGCAGGCCGTTGACCTGCGCCCAGCCGGTGATCCCAGGCTGCACCCGGTGGCGGCCGAGGTAGTCGTTGATAAGCCCGGAGTAGAGCTGGTTGTGGGCCACCGCGTGGGGCCTCGGCCCGACCAGCGACATGTCGCCGCGCAGCACGTTGAACAACTGCGGCAGCTCGTCGAGGCTGGTCCGCCGCAGGATGCGGCCCAGGCGCGTCACCCGCTTGTCGCCGCGCGTCGCCTGCCGGGTGCCCTGCTCCGCCTCCGGCTGGTGCGCCATGGTGCGGAACTTCAGCACGGTGATGACATTATTGTTGAAGCCCTGGCGGGCCTGCCGGAACAACACGGGTCCGGGACTGTCCAGCTTGACCAGCGCGGCGATCACCAGCAGCAGCGGGATCAGCAGCACGGCGGCGATGCTGCCCAGCACCAGGTCCTCGGCGCGCTTGAGCGTGCTGCTCCATCCGCCGAGCGGCCGGTGATGCACCGTGAGCACGGGATGGCCGTGCATCAGCCCGGCCTCGCGGATCGGCGCATGGGCCAACTCCGGCAGCATTGGGCAAAGCCGGACGTTGGCCGGTATCGTGCCGAGCAGGCGCAAGATCGCCGGAACGTCCGCGGTCGTCTCGCCGGACACCAGCACGAGCACGTCGTCAATCCGGAACAACTGCGCCAAGGTGATGAGGTCGGCCAGCCCGCGGCCCTGGACGAGCCTCGGGTCGCCGGGCTGCGGGTCGAAGACGCCCAGGAGCCGCACATCGGCACGGTCCCGCATCAGCTTGCGGGCGAAGTCCCGGCCGTGGCCGCACAGGTCCACGACGGCCAGGGTGGAGGCCAGCCGGCCACGGCTGCCCAGCCGCCGCAGCCTGGCCTGGGCGGCGACGCGCACCAGGACCAGGCCGAACGCAACCGAGACGTACCAGGTGACGGCCCATAGCCGCGAAATCTCCTCGACCGTCTTCGTGAGGTAGCCGACGACGATCAGCAGCACGAAAACGATGGTCCACCCCTGGATCACCTGTCCGGCCTGTATGGCGATGCCGGCGCTCGGGCGGGGCGCATAGGCGCCGGACAGGTACATGGCGTTGACGCCCAGAAGGGTGGCGAGCACCGCCGTCAACAGGATGTCGTTTGGAACGGCATGCAACCCGTGGCGGAGGATGAACGCCGCGATGGACAGCCAGAAGATGACGGCCGCATCGGCAACGCCCACCGCCGTCGTCACCAGCAGCAGGGGGTTGCGGCCCATGCCGCGCGCCCGGGCATCGGCCTGCGCCTCGCTCCATGCCAGGGCGGCGGGGGCCTGGGCCGGACCGGCCGGCGGAGCGTATCCCGCGCGCGCCAGCGTGTTCCGGGCCGTGGCGCCGATGCCCGTCCTGCCGGTCAGGTCGGGCATCCCAAGATGGCCGGCGCGGAACCGCCGCCATGGGCAGGCACCCTGGCGTGGAGCACGCCGATCCGTGCGCGCGCAGCGGCCCGCATGATGTCCAACTGCCCCGGCGAAGTCGCCAGCGCGGCGTCCACAGTGTCCAGCATGCTCGTGGTGGAGAACGGATCGAACAGCCATCCGGTCTGCCGCGGCACGACCAGGCTGCGTACCGCGGGGTTCCGGCTGCTGCCGAGCACCACGAGGCCCGCTGCCATGGCCTCGGCCAGGTAGGGCGGCCAGGCGCGGACCAGGCTTGGAACGACAAGGATGCCGCTGCGCCCGAACTGCCCCGCCATCTCGTCCGGCGCAAGGGCGCCTGTGAACTTCTGCGCCAGGTTGGCCGGCAGGGGCTGCGCCAGCAACACGCCGCGGAGGTCGCCCTCGCCGATCCAACACAGCTCAAGCCGGCGGCTCGGGTTCTGGTCGGCCCAAAGAGTGGCGCAGAGCAGGAAGTCGGCCACGCCGCTGGAGGGCGAAAGCTGGCCGGCATAGGCGATCCTGTAAGCATCCGGGGCCTCCCGCACCGTGGGAAGCCGCTCGAAGCATGTCTCGGTCCCGCGCCATGCCTCTGCGCGCTGGAGTGCCGCCAAGCCGTCGGCATCTCCGGTGGCAAGGTCCCGGGTCGCCGACGGGGCAAGAAGGCTGCCCTGCAAGTGCCTGACACGGCGCGCGATGGCGTGGAGGGAACGCAGGCCGAAGCCGGTGCGCGCGGTACTTGGGTGGGATGGGCCTGGGTGGGATGGGCTTGCACCCGCCTCTTGGGCTGTGGCCGAGACTTGGTCAGGTGCGGTCGCCTGCGTCACCATATATAGCGCCTCGCCTATTCTGCCCGGCGTGTGGAACTGTCCACGGCGCCGGATGGCCAAAAGCATTGGAGGCGGAACGATTTAACCTTGCCAGAGGCGATGGCCCGGCCGCACCGCATCCGATGACATTTCATAACAGTCCTCCGGTATGCCGCCGACTGTGCGTGCGGAGTACCCCTTCCAGGCTTGTTCCGTGCCTGGCCGAGCCGGACCTGGGCCGCGTCGTCCCCATAATGCTGATGGACAGCCGGTGGCGGGCCTCTCAGTCTGTTGCGCCATCAGCGCCGGGCAGGAAGCTTATTGGACGACATGAGGGAGTTGGCTGCGGACGACCTGCAAGCTGGCAGCCCGCAAGCGGCATCACCGGACAAGCAGCCTTCAGCATCCTTCCGGGGTTGGCAGCGCCTGTCCGGCCTCCTGTTCTACGCGGCGATGCCGGCCCTCAGCGCGGTGAACGCTGGCGTCGGCCTGCTGCTGCCCCTGCTGCTCGAGCCTGTCGCGTTCGGCCGATATGCCGTCGTGGTCACGCTGTTCCAGTATGGCCTGATCTTCGACGTCGGCCTGTCGCAGCTGACCGACCGGCGCGTGCCGGCGCTGCTGGCGCAGGGCCAGGACAAGATGTTGGCCAGCTTTCGGCAGCATGTGCTCTGGACGCGCATATACCTCGCAGCGGTCCTCCTCGCAGCCGGCGCCGCAGCGTTCCTCGCGTTGCGGGGCAGCACGGAGCTTCCTGCCGGAGCGGGATTCTTGTCGCTGGCGGCGGGCGTCTTCTTCATGCTGGTGCTGGGGCCGGCGTCGTTCCTGCGCGCGGCGTCGGACCGCCGCGCCTTCGGCCGGATCAACATCGCCGTCATGCTGATCCTTGCGGTCGCCCGGCCGGTGGGCATCCTGCTGGGCGGCATCGCCGGCTGCTTTGCCCTGCTCGGGGCGGCCTATGCCGTGCTGGCGGTGCGGCTGCAGGCGGCGATGCCCCTCTCGACGGCCACCCGTCCAACCCTGGCGGACGCCGGGGGCCTGCTCGTGCAGGGCTTCCCGCTGTTCCTGACCTCGTTCATCTGGGCCTTCTACATGACCGCGAACCGCTGGGTCGTGTCCGGCATGGCCACCAGCCTGGACGTCGGGCACTTCGCCTTCGGATCGAATGTCGTGACCCTGATCGTGGGTGCCGTCGGATCGCTGTCCCAGTTCTACTACCCGCGGATCGTGGCCCAGTGCGCCGCAGGGGGGCCGTTCGCCGCATCGTCCCGCATCAGGCGCGACTTCTGCCTCATGGCAGCCGCGATGGCCGTGCCGACCGCCGTCTGCATCCTGGCAGGGCCGGCGCTGATCACGGCCTTCTATCCCAAGTTCACTGCGTCCATCGCAGTCGTCCGGCTTCTGTTGCTGGCGGTGCCCAGCCTGGTGGTCGCGTCATGGCTCATGCCTGTGGCGCTCTCCACCGCCAACCGTCCCTGGCTTGAGGGGCTGGTCGTGTATCCCGTGGCCCTGGTGATCCTGCTTGCCGTCACGCGGGCGGGCTATGGCCTGGACGGCATCCGGGGCGCCGCCTTCGGGCTGGTCGCCAGCGCGCTGCCGCTGCTGGCGCTGCAATGCTGGACCCTGCGCCTGGCTCGCCTGCTGCTGTGGCGTGACGCTGCGGCCATTCTGGCGACGACCGTGGCCGTGACCGCGGTGGCCGCAGCCCTGCTTGCCTGATCCGGCCACGTCCGGCTCGGCCCGGACCCGGGAGGGATTACCCCTCCTGTGACTTGGGATTCGCATCGGGCGGATGATAGCAACGATGCCGCCGTATGAACGGACCCGGAACGGCTTGCGCCGCGAAGACTTTGGCACCGCAAAGGCCCGGCACCGCGAAGGTCAGCGCCAGGAAGGCTTGGCGACGGGTGGCCGTCTGGCGGCGGCGGCACAGGGAGCAGTTGCGGCATGGCGTTCCAGTCCAACAGCGTTGCCTTCCCAAGCCAGCCGGGAGTCCCGCCGCCGCTGTGGTCGGCACCGGTCCCGCCGACGATGAAGCTGCGCGCCGTCGGAGGGATGCTGCGCCGCCGCGGCAGGCTGATCCTGCTGGTGACCGCCGCGCTCACGGCCGTGGCCGTCGTGGCCGTGGGCCGCATCACGCCGCGCTACACGGCGCAGGCGGACGTGATGATCAGCCCCAGGCAGCAGCAGGTCGTTGACCTCAAGGCCGTCCTGGCCGGCTTGTCCGGCGAGAGCGAGGTGGTGGAAAGCGAGATACAGGTCCTCCGCTCCCGCGAGCTTGCCCGCGGCGTCGTCCAACGGCTCGACCTCGATAAGAACCCTGAGTTCAACACGGCGCTGGCCGCGCCGGGCCTGGGTGCCAAGATCAGGGCCTTCGTGGGCGCGCAGGCGCGGATGTTGGACCACCTGCTGCCCCGGTCGCTGCAAGGACGCCTCCAGCACGAAGCCGCGGCGCCCGACCAGGTCGCCGAAGCCGCCGCGGACCCCCTGTCCGTTCCGGTGGATGCCTTCCTGCGCCGGCTTGGCGTCGTGCCCAAGGGCCGGTCACGGGTCATTAGCGTGACGTTCGACAGCGCCGACCCCGTGCTGGCCGCGCGGGCTGCCAACGCCGCCGTCGAAGCCTACATCGCCAGCCAGGTCATGGCGAAGCGCGACGCCACCATCGGCGCCCACAGGTGGCTGAACGAGCGCGTGGCGGAACTGCGCGAGCAGGTGCTGAGCGACGGCGCGGCAGTGGAGGCGTTCCGCAAGCGCGCCGGGCTGACGCAGGGCCGGAGCGGCACGCTCATGGCCGAACAGGTAACGGAGACCGGCGAGCAGGTCATCCGGGCCAAGGCGGCGGTCGCCGAGGCGGAAGCGCGGCTGAATGCGGCCAGCAGGGGCGGCAGGTTGCGCGCGCAGGGGCTGGAGCAGGCGGTGCAGGTCGCGCGCGAGCGGCTGCGCTCGCTGCAGGACCTGTTCACGCAGTTGCGGGACCAGGCCTACCAGGGCGGCGACAGCAACGTCGAGCTGCGGGCCTTGCAGCACGAGGCCGACGCCGACCGCGCCCTGTATGACCGGCTGCTGACCCGGCTCAAGGAGACCAACATCGAAAGCGGTCTGCAACTGCCGGACGCCCAGGTCATCTCCCGCGCGGAGCCGCCGGTCGAACCGGCGTTCCCGAAGCTGGCGGTCATCATCCCGATCTCCATCGTGGCAAGCTGCATCTTCGCCGCCCTGCTGGCAGTGCTGCTGGAGAGCCTGGACCGCGGCTTCTCGACCCCGGACCAGGTGGAGCTGGCGCTTGGCATCCCGGCGATCAGCGTGATGCCGGCGCTGCGCCGCCGGTTCCGCCGGAACCCGGACCCCGGACCCCGAAACCTACGTGACCCAGCATCCGCAATCCAGTTTCGGGGAGACGATACGCGCGTTGAACACCACCCTGGCGCTGTCCAGCCTGGACCGTGCGCCCAAGGTGGTCATGGTGGCGTCCGCACTGTCCGGGGAGGGCAAGTCCTCGATCGTGCTGTCATGGGCCAGGATGATGGCCGGGGACGGCAAGCGGGTCGTGATGGTGGATTGCGACCTGCGGCGCGGACGGCTGCACCGCGGCTGCGGCCTGACGCGAGGGCCTGGGGTGTCGGACTTCCTGACCGGCACGGCCACGCTGGCGGACATCGTCCACAGGGACAGCCTCTCGGCCGCCTGCGTCATCTCCACCGGGACGGCCACCGCGATGGCGCCCGACCTGATCGGCTCGGAGGGGATGCGGAAGATGCTCGCGGCGCTCAGCGAGTGCTTCGACCTCATCATGCTCGACACCGCGCCGCTGCTGTTCGCGTCGGAGACCCGCAGCCTGTGCCGCCTGGCCGACAAGACCGTGCTGGTGGTGCGCTGGCAGGGCACGACAAGGCTCGACGTGGCGGCTGGGCTGCGGCTGCTGCTCGCGGCCGGAGCCAGCATGGCGGGGTGCGTGCTGTCCATGGTCGATGTGGACCGCTTCGCCAAGTACGGCAGCCAGAGCGTCTATGGCCGCCAGGCCGGCCTCTATCTCAGCCGGTGATGGCCGCTCCCCCGCGTCACCAGGCAGAAGGCCCGAGACCCATGCGCGTCGCGTTGCTGATCAACTTCGTGGCGCCTTACCGTGTGCCGTTGCTCGAGCGGCTGCGGGACCTGGTCGGCGACCTTCGGGTCATGGTCTCGACCCCGATGGAGAGCGACCGGGCCTGGATACCGGACTGGGGCAGCCTGGATGTCGTCGTGCAGCGCAACGTCACGTTGCGCACCTCGGTCGCCGATCCCGGCGGCTTCCGCCGCAACCTGCAGGTCCATGTGCCCTATGACACCCTTCCGCGGCTGCTGCGCTACCGGCCGGACGCGGTGATCTCGGTCGAGCTTGGCCCGCGCACGCTGCAGGCGCTGGCCTACAAGATGCTGCGGCCGGGCACCCTGCTGCTGGTCTGGTGCAAGCTGTCCGAGCACAGCGAGCGCGGTTGGGGGCGGGTGCGCCACCTGGTCCGCAGCAGGATATTCCGGTGGGCCGATGGGGTGCTGGTCAATGGGGAAAGCGGGGCGCGCTACGTCGCGCGCTTCGGGGTGCCGGACGGCCGCACCATCCGGATCAACCAGCCGGTTGACGTCGGCCGCTTCGCCGAGGCGCGGCGCACCCGGCCGCCCGGCGCGGCCCTCCGCCTGCTGCACGTCGGGACGCTGACCGAGCGCAAGGGCGTCGTGCCGTTCGCCGAGCGCCTGATCCGGTGGGCGCGCGGCAATCCATCGCGGACGCTGGAGATGTGCTGGCTGGGCGACGGCGGGCAGCGGGGCGAGCTGGAGGGACTGGCCTGGCCGGACAACCTGCGGCCGGCGTTCCTGGGCAACAAGCCCTATGGCGAGGTGCCGGGCATCTATGCTGAATGCGACATCCTGGTGTTCCCGACCTTGCTGGACGAGTGGGGGCTGGTGGTGAACGAAGCGATGGCGGTTGGACTGCCCGTGCTGGGCAGCGTCTATAGCCAGGCTGTCGAGGAGCTGGTCGTCGAGGGCCAGACCGGCTGGGTGTTCGATCCGCTCGACGACGCATCGGCGGCGGCGGCGCTGGACCGGGCGCTGGCGGCGACGCCGGAGGCGCTGGCCGCGATGCGGGTGCAGGCGCGGCGGCGTATCGCCGGCCTGACGCCGGACACGGCTGCCCGGCGGATCAGCGACGCCATGCACATGCTGGCCCGGACAGGGCGCACCGGACAGCCCGGCCCGGCCGTCAACCCCATGGAGGCCCGGTCATGAATCGCAACTTCGGCCATCGCCCGATCATCGAGCTTGAGCCTGTCAGCCGCGACGGGTCCTGGACCCTGCGCCAGCCGGCGCCCGAGCGGCCCGGACGGCCGCCGCGTCGCCCCCTCGCCGCGCTGAAGGTGCTGCTTGCCGCCGCCGCAGGCATTGCCGCGGGCGCCTTCGGTGTCGGCCTGTTCACGATCTCGCAGCCGAGCTGGGCGCAGCCCTCGTCGTGGCGGCGCCTCGCACCTGGGGAAGCGGCGGCGCTGCTCGACGCGGTGGTCGCCGGTTCGGAAAGCGGGTTGCCGCTGTATCCCTGCAGGGCCGCATACGCCGACGGCACGCTGGTGGGCCGCTACCGCCGCGACTTCGGCGGCTGCCATCTCGGATACGAAGGCAAGGAGGTCGAGGTCGCGCCGTTCGAGGTTCTCAGCCCGTCCTGGGCCGACGTCGCCGAGGGAGCAGCGGCGGGCACCCTGGTGGGGGGTGAGGTCGTCGAAGGTCCTGCCGGGAAAGCATACGCCGCGCGCCCGGTGTCGCCATGCCGGGTCAGCTACCAGGGCGCGGTGCATCCGGGGTCCTGGCCGGTGTCCGACGGGGCGTGCAGCTTCGGGTTCGGCGGCCGGACCATATCGTCGCAGAACTTCTCGGTCCTTCAATCGGCGCCGTGGATGACCTGGGCCGCCGGCGTGCCGCTTGCCCTGCCCGAGGGTGCCGTCACGGGCGGCCAGGAGGGCGGGGAGCCATTCTTCGTGTGCCGCGCGCAAACCTCGCTCGGCACCGTGACGGGGAAGGTGAAGAACCTCTCGCCCGGATGCAGCGTCCCGTCCGGGGGGCGGGAGAAGGTGGAGGGCCGGTTCGAGCTGCTGATGCCGCGCTGGAGGGTCAGCAGCGCCGGCGCGGTGCCCGTGGGCGCCGTCGTCGGCGGGCGGGCCGGGGCCGATCTGCAATACCTCTGCCGCGGGCGCACCCGCAACACCGTGCAGCCCGGCCGGGTCAGCGAGCATCAGCCGGGGTGCCGCATCGGAATGCAGGGCGCCGAGGTCGTGGTGCAGGAGTACGAGGTGCTGGCCCAGTGACCTTCGCCCCACCCTGCTTCGCCCCAGCCTGCTTCGCCCCAGCCTGCTTCGCCCCAGCTTCCATCACCCCAGCCTCCTGCCGGGGCAGACATAAGGCTTACCCCTTTCATCCCGTGCGCCCGGGCCGTTCGATGCACCTATGCTCCATGCCGACTGGCATGGGGCCGGCTGATGCGGGGATGGTGTGATGCGGACCAGGCGGCAACGAGTGCTGGTGACCGGCGGCGCGGGCTTCCTGGGGTCGCACCTGTGCGAACGCCTGTTGGCGGACGGCAACGACGTGCTTTGCGTGGACAACTTCTTCACCGGCCAGCGCGACAACGTGGCCCACCTGCTGGACGACAGCCGGTTCGAGCTGATGCGCCACGACGTGACGTTCCCGCTGTATGTCGAGGTGGACCAGATCTACAACCTGGCGTGCCCGGCTTCCCCGGTCCACTACCAGTTCGACCCGGTCCAGACGACCAAGACCAGCGTGATCGGCGCGATCAACATGCTGGGCCTGGCCAAGCGCATCAAGGCCCGCATCTTCCAGTCCTCCACCAGCGAAGTCTATGGCGACCCGACCGAGCATCCGCAGACCGAAAGCTACCGCGGCAACGTCAACCCGCTGGGTCCCCGCGCCTGCTACGACGAGGGCAAGCGCTGCGCCGAGACCTTGTTCTTCGACTACCGGCGCCAGCACGGGATGGCGATCAAGGTGGCGCGCATCTTCAACACCTATGGGCCGCGGATGCACCCCAATGACGGACGGGTGGTCAGCAGCTTCATCGTCCAGGCGCTGATGGGGGAGGACATCACCCTGTTCGGCGACGGCAGCCAGACGCGCGCCTTCTGCTTCGTGGACGACCTGATCGACGGGTTCGTGCGGCTGATGGCGACCGGCGACGGCGTGACCGGCCCGGTGAACCTGGGCAACCCGCATGAGATATCGGTGCGCGAGCTGGCCGAGCGGATCATCGCCCTGACGGGTTCGCGGTCCCAACTGGTGTATCGGCCCCTGCCGCAGGACGACCCGTTGCAGCGGTGCCCCGACATCTCGCTGGCGCGGTCGTTGCTGGATTGGGAGCCGAAGGTGCCCCTGACGGAGGGCCTGACCCGCACGGTCAGGTACTTCGAGCGCCTGCTGGGCACGGACGGCGCAACGCGGCTGCCGGCTCCCCTGGCGCCGGCTCCCCTGACGGCGGCATGATCCGCGCCTGCACCGCTGGAGCGTTCGACCGGGCCGCCATCCGTGACGCCGCGATCATCGGTGCGGGAATGCTGGTGATGGCGGCGGTGATCCTGCTCTCGCTGGAGCTGGGACGGGATACGGCCATCATGGTCCTGCTGCCGCTGGGGCTGGTGGCCGCGGTGGCCGGGGCCTGGGTGTTCCTGCTGGCCTGCGCCGGCGACGTGCGGGCGATGCTGGCCTTCCTGGCCGTCCTGGTGTTCGTCAACGACGCCCTGTTCCGGGTGCGCGACCCCGGCGAGGTCGGGATGGATTGGCAGAACGCGATGAAGTTCGGGCTATGGGCCGGCGCCGGCGCCATCGGAGTCTGCACCCTGCCGCAGTCCTGGAGGCTGCTGCGGGGCGGCGCCCTGGGTTGGCTGACCGCCTACCTCGGCTACGCCATGCTGTCGTCGCTCTACTCGGCGGCTCCCACCTACAGCTTCGCCACGGCGTTCGGCTTCATCTCGATGGGGCTGTTCGCCCTCGCCCTCGCGGCACTGGCGAGCGAAAGGCAGATACTGCTCGCCTTCGCGCTGTCGCTGCTTGCCTTCACGCTGGCCGGTTGGGTCGCCTACTTCGCGCTGCCGGAGGTCGGGCGGTCGCTGTTCATCACCTCGCACGGGACGGTGGTCGAGCGGATGTGCGGCCTGGCCGGGCAGCCGAACGCGCTGGGCAACGACCTGGCGGTATATACCGCGCTGGTGTTCCTGCTCTGGTATCGCGGACACGTCGGCTGGGTAGCTGCGGCCGTGCTGGGAGGCGCCGGGCTGGTCACCCTGCTCGTGGCCGACAGTCGCACCGCGCTACTGGCCGTCATGGCGGGGATCGTGGCCGTCGTCCTGCGGCGCTCGGTCTGGCTGTGGGGGTCCGCACTGTTCGGGACGGCGGTGCTGGCCTTGCTGGCCCTCAGCGTGCGGTTGCGGGATCTGCTGAGCATCTCGGGCGGGCTGAGCCGGTCCGGCGACTCGAGCGAGTTCTTCACCTTGACCGGGCGCACGGAAATCTGGGAGTTCGCCTGGGACAAGATCGTGCTCAGCCCCTGGGTCGGCTACGGCTACAACTCCAGCAAGTTCATCCTGCCGGAGTTCAACGGGCTGCCGGGGCTGAAGGTGGACGAGGCGCACAACATGCTGCTGCAGAACCTGCTGGCGGTGGGCATCGTCGGCACGGTGCCGCTGCTGTGCATGATCGCGCAGATGCTGGCTGACTTCGTCCGGGCGCCGGATGCGCGGCGGGACGTGTTCACCATCCTGATGCTCATCTGGGGTATCACCGTTGCCGGGGCGTTCGGCAGCACCCCCACGGTGCTCTCGCTCGCCATCTTCTGCGGGCTGGCCCTCACCCAGCGCGACCTCGTCCTCCCACCGCTCCTGCCCGTCCGGAGGCAGCCTTGAGCGTGCGCCAGTTCGCCAACTCGCTCTCGCTCATCCGCCGGAGCGAGCACGTCAACCGACCCGTGGCGTTCTGCCGGCACTTCTACTGGCAGGCCCGCAAGCTCGGGTTCCCGCGGCCGGTGCGGCTGCGCCTGTCGCAGTCGCAGATCATGGATGACGAGCCTGGCGGCGTCATCAGCATGGTGAACATGCTGGGCCTGTACGACTACAACAACATGAACCTGGTGCAGCGCGTGCTGGCCGGTGGCGGCCGGTTCGCCGACGTGGGCGCCAACATCGGCGCCTACACGCTGATCGCGTCGGAGAACCCGGCCGTCGCAGTCGTCAGCCTGGAACCCAACCCGGCCGCCTACGGCAAGCTGCGGACGAACGTGGCGCTGAACGGCCGGGCCAACGTCACCCTCGTCAACATGGGCGCCTCCGCCCAGCCCGGCACCTTGCAGATGACCAACAACGGCGCCGACCCGATGAACCGGGTGGTCGGGGACGGGGACGGGCTGGACGGCACGATTGCGGTCAAGGTCGATACGCTCGACAGCATCTGCCGCCGGACCGGCGGCCTGCCCGGCATGATCAAGCTGGACGTCGAGGGGCACGAGCCGGAGGTGCTGAAAGGCGCAGGCGCCTGCTTGGCGGGAACGCTGGCCTGCATCGTCGAGAACGGCGAGCGCCATGCGGTCACGCGCATCCTGTGGCAGCACGGCTTGCGCGGCCCGTTCTACTACCGCCATCGCCAGGCCGTCCTGGGACGCAGCCGGCAGCCGCTGGCGGAGGACGCGGTCTTCATCGGGCCGGGCTTCGAGGACGCCATGCCCGGCGTCACCGTCGAATAGAGCCGGCGCGGCAGCGCTGGGCAGGTTGAGCAGTTAAGGGCGACTAACCGGGGGCGAACAGTGGGGGCGAAACTCCTAAGCCCATGGCCCACCTGGGCCGGAGGCGAGGCCGCCGCTCGCCAAACTCAACCGTCCGGCTGGAAGGCCACCATGGCGGCTCAACTCCCTGCCCCGGCCGTTGCCCCGCATGAAGGCGGGCGGCTAGGCTTTGCCCTCGTGGCGTCGTCGCGGACCTGGAGGTTGCCAATTGAGGGATTTGATGCGCAAGCAGCTGCGGGTCCTCGGCAAAGCCGCGTTCCTGCGAGTCCATACCGCCATGCTCGGGCTTGGCGTGATCGTCCTGCCCAAGCACTACTATGCGCCCGTCCCTGACATCCGGGAACTGCGTAGGACGCGGGGGCGCTGGGCGCGGCGGTCCGACATGCGCGGCGTGGACGTTGACCTCGACCGGCAGCTCGCGGCGCTGCGCGCGCTGGCCGGCAGGTTCGAACCCGAGTACCGGAGCAACGCGGCCTTCCGGCACGGCACCGAGGGGGGCTTCGGGCCGGGCTTCGGCTACATCGAGGCCCAGGCCCTGCACGGCGTCATCCGCGGCGCGCGCCCGTCCCGCATCATCGAGGTCGGCTCGGGCGTCTCGACGCATTGCATGCTCAACGCCGTGGAACTCAACGCGGCGGAGGGCGGTCCGTGCTCGATCACCTGCATCGAGCCGCATCCGAGCGGCTGGCTGAACTCCGCACCCGTCACGCTGATCCCCGAACCGGTCCAAACGGTCGGTCTCGGCATGTTCGACAGCCTGACGGCAGGCGACCTGCTGTTCATCGACTCCACGCACGCCGTCCGGACGGGCGGCGACGTGGTCCATATCGTCCTCAGCATCCTGCCGCGCCTGCGGCCCGGCGTCATCGTCCACTTCCACGACATCTACCTGCCATATGACTTCCAGCGCGACGCGGACCACTCGCTCTTCCAGTGGATGGAGACGGCGTTGCTGCACGCATACCTGGTGGACAATGCGAGGATGGGCATCCTGTTCTGCCTGAGCCAGCTCCACTACGACCGGCCCGAGGCGCTCCGCGAGATCTTCCCGGAATACCGGCCCGAACCCCACGAGAACGGGCTGCGGACCGAGCCGCCGGCCGGGCGGCACTTCCCGTCATCGCTCTACCTTCAAGTGCAGGACCCTGCCGGCGGCCCAGCCTTCGCAGGGGAGGCTGCCTCCGCCCGGCAACGCGACGCGACCGTTCGCGAGGCCGCGGCCTGACGCCGCAACCGACCGGTGCCGAGGCGCCGGCCCGGTGCCGGATGGAACCGGCCGGCACCGGGGCGCTTAGTTGGGGGGCGCTTGACCGAGCTGGCTGCTACTCCGCCGCCAACGGCATCCGGCCAGCAAGGCCCGCGGCGATGTCCCCGATGATGGCCTTGATGTCGTAGCGGTAGCTCCATTCGGGATAGTGGGCCTGGAAGCGGCGTACGTCGCTGATCCACCAGATATGGTCGCCGACCCGGTTGGTCTCGTCGTACTTCACCTGCATCGGGCGGCCGGTCAGCGCCTCGGTCATGCTGATCGCCTCTGACATCGAGCAGTTGGAGTGGGTGCCGCCGCCCATGTTGTAAACCTCGCCGGAGCCGGGCCGGCGGAAGAAGCACCAGAACGCCTCGACCAGGTCGCGCGCATGGATGTTGTCGCGCACCTGCTTCCCCTTGTAGCCGAACACGGTATACGGCGTGCCGGTCACGTTGCACTTCACAAGGTAAGCCAAGAAGCCGTGCAACTGCGCGCCGGAGTGGCCGGGGCCGGTCAGGCAGCCGCCGCGGAAGCAGGCGGTCCTCATGCCGAAGTAGCGCCCGTACTCCTGCACCAGCACGTCGGCGGCGACCTTCGAGGCGCCGAACAGGCTGTGCAGGCAGCCGTCTATGGACATCTCCTCGGGGAACCCGTGCTCCGCCCAGGGATGCTCGGGCGCCAGGGCGAACCGCGTCTCCTGCTCGACGAGCGGCAGGTGGTTGGGCCGGTCGCCATAGACCTTGTTGGTGCTGACGAAGATGAAGGCGGCGTCGGGCGCGTGCTGACGGGTGGCCTCCAGCAGGCAGAGCGTGCCGTTGGCGTTGACGGTGAAGTCGGTCATCGGCTCGCGCGCCGCCCAGTCGTGCGACGGCTGGGCGGCGCAGTGGATGACGACGGCGATGTCGCGCCCGTATTGCGCGAACAGCGCATCCATCGCCGCGGTGTCGCGGATGTCGGCGTTGACGTGGCGGTATGCGGGGTGGCTGCGCTGCAGCGCCTGCACCTGCCAGGCGGTGCTGGCCTCCGGGCCAAAGAAGTGGCTCCGCATGTCGTTGTCCACGCCGACGACGGTCAGCCCCCGTTCGCTGAACAGCCGCACGGTCTCCGCCCCGACAAGCCCGCCGGACCCGGTCACGATTGCTACACCCATGACTACCTACCCCAAGTGAATTACTACTTCGCTGCGGCACACAGACTAAATGGCTAGTACTTCAGTGTTAGTACCATATTGAGGTCTCCTGCTCAACGAATGTAGTTGTGGATCGCCTCAGCAGGTAACATGGTGTCTTGCGTTGCGTCAACGAAAAGCCTGACGATGCGCCAAGCAGCCGGACTAAACGGCTGTTTTACTTTGTTGGGAGAAGTATATGCACAGCCGCAATCTTCTCGGGGTCAATGTCTGCGCCACGGACTATGCCGAGGCGTGCGACACCGTGCGGCGTGCGGCCATCCTGGGACAGCGCCTGACCGTCACCGCGCTGGCGGTGCATGGGGTGATGACCGGTGCGCTCGACGAGACGCACCGGAGGCGGCTGAATGCGCTGGATGTTGTGCTGCCGGATGGCCAGCCGGTGCGCTGGGGGTTGAACCTGCTGTTCGGGGACGGCTTGCGGGACAGGGTGTGCGGCCCGGAACTGATGCTGCAAGTCTGCCGCATGTGCGCGTCCGAGGGATTGCCCATAGAGTTCTACGGCAACCGGCCCGAGGTGCTGGCCCAGTTGTCCGGAAACCTGGCGGCGCAGTTCCCGGATCTGCGGATCGCGGCGGCGATCCCGTCGCAGTTCAGGCGGGTTTCGGAAGCGGAGCAGGCCGCCATCGCCGGCGCCGTCCAGCGAAGCGGCGCGAAGGTGGTGTTCGTCGGCCTCGGCTGCCCCCGGCAGGAGGTCTGGCTCTACGAGAACCGCAACCGGCTGCAGATGCCGATGCTGGCCGTCGGCGCGGCGTTCGACTTCCATGCCGACCGCCTTGCCATCGCGCCGCGGTGGATGCGGGACAGCGGCCTGGAGTGGTCCTATCGCCTGGCGCAGGAGCCGCGGCGGCTGTGGCGGCGCTACCTGCTGCTCAATCCGCTCTATCTGCTGATGCTCGCGGCCCAGAAGCTCCGGTTGCGGCGCGTGCGGCCCGGCACCGACAGCGCCCCGGCCTTGAATGACGACCCGATCTCGTTCGAAGGCTATGCTTGACGCGGCAGCGCTTCCGGCGCGGACAGAACCGGCGGCAGGGGCGCCGTTCCGGCTGACGGTCGCGGCGCACTTCGTATATGCCGGCCAGGTCGGCGGGGCCGAGCATATGCTCTACAACCTGCTGCGCGGCCTGTGGCAGCTCAATGTGGCGCTGACCGTCCTGTGCAGCGACGCCAGCCGCATGGACCCGGCGTTCCGGGACGAGATGGGGCAGCAAGGCGGGCGGGTCCGGCTGATAGAGTGCGGCGGGCCGGACCCGCGGTTCATCGCAGAGCAGCGCGCCTGCCTCCTTCCCGGACTGCAATCGGACGCGATCCTGTTCCCCAACTACTTCGTGCCGCCGGTGGTGCCCCGGCGGCTCGGGCGGGTGGCCTGCGTGCTGCACGACATGCAGTATCGCCACTTCAGCATGAACTTCTCCCGACGGAAGCGGGCCTGGCTGCGGCTGGCCCACGCCCTGGCGGTGCGCCGGTGCGACAGGCTGATCGTGATCTCCGAATTCGTCCGCCAGGACGCGCTCCGTTTCCTCGGCCGCGGGTTCGAGGACAAGATCACCGTCATACCGAACCCGATCAGTTGGGAGCGCTTCGGCGCCCTCAAGCCGACGCGGCCGGGTCCAGCCTCCGGGCCGCCCCGCATCCTGTCCGTCGCGGCGCACTATGACCACAAGAACATGGCCACGCTGGTCCGGGCCTTCGCGCAGGTGGCGGCCCGCCGGCCCGACGCGCGGCTGGTGCTGTGCGGCCAGGACTACAACGGCCTGCGCGGCGTTGCGGGCACGCGCGGCACCCTGGCCGGGCTTGCTGCCAGCCTCGGCGTGGCGGACCAGGTCGAGGTCACCGGCTACATCGACGATGCGGCGCTTGGGCGGCAGTTCCGGGATGCCACCATGTTCGCGTTCCCGTCCATCTTCGAGGGCTTCGGGATGCCGCCCGTCGAGGCGCTTGGCTTCGGCCTTCCCGTGCTGACGACGCGGTGCGCCGCGCTGCCCGAGGTCACGCTTGGCCTCGCCCAGCATGTGGACGATCCGCACGACGCCGCGGAGTGGTCGGCAAGGGTGCTGGACATCCTCGACCATCCCGGCCGCTACGCGCCGTCGTCTGGCCAGGCTGCCAACGTGCGCGCGCACTATGCGCCGGACCGTATCGCGTCGCAGCATCTCGCGGCCTATCGGGGCGAGGGTCCGGTGGCAGCCTTGACGGGGCCGGGTTGGGATGCCGGCCCTGCCGCGAGCGCCGCGTTCGAGGCCGGCCGATGATCCAGGACTGGCTGCACGGCGGCACCAAGGCTGCCGGCAGGCGCAAGGGGCGGAAGGCGCCTCGGCACGGGGCGGCATGAGCTTCCCTTCGTGACGCGTGCCCATGCGCCCGCCGCTGCCGCGGGCTGCATCAAGGCCGTGGTCGAGCCGACTTCGGATGCCGGCCTACAGGGTGAAGCCTGCTTCCGCCGGCCGGCCAGGTTCGCGCAGCGCATGGTCCCGAGTCTTACGCAGACGTTCATTGGAACGGATACGCAAGTTCCCGAAGCCGTCTCTTTCTGATCGGCTGCGGGGATTTCATGAGATCGCCTCTCGACGCGGCCCTTCATGGCAGGTGACAGCGCCCGGCTTATCCGGACGGCGCTCCTGATGAACTTCATCGCTCCCTATCGTGTGCCCCTGCTTGAGCAGTTGCGCGACCGGGTCGGCCAGTTGCGGGTCTTCGTTTCCACGAGGATGGAGCCTGACCGGGCCTGGCTGCCCGAATGGGGCAGCCTTGATGTTGCGGTGCAGCGGAACGTGATGCTGCCATGGCGGCACCGCAGGCCCGGCGGCATGATCCAGCAGCTCTACATCCATGTGCCCTACGACACGCTGCCGCAGCTTATCGCATACGGCCCGGACGTCGTGGTGTCCGGCGAACTGGGCGCACGGTCGTTGCAAGCCGCCCTCTACCGCCGCCTTCGTCCGCGCAGCCGGCTCATCCTATGGGCGACGCTGTCCGAGCACACCGAGCAGACGTGGGGGCTGACGCGCCGCCTGCTGCGCCGCTTCATCGTCCGGTCGGCGGACGCCGTGATCGTCAACGGGCAGAGCGGCGCCCGCTACATCGCAACCCTCGCTCCGGAACTCAGGACGCAGGTCGTCAACCAAGTGGTGGACGCCGGGCCGTTTTGCCAAGCGCCCCTCCACCGTGGGCCGTCCGAGGAGCGGCGGCTTGTCTTCGCCGGTCGCCTCATCGCCCAGAAAGGCGTGTTCGAGCTTCAGCGCGCCCTCGCCGCACGGGCCTTGCGGCACCCTGCCCGCCTGCTTGAGATCGTCTGGGCCGGCGACGGAACGGAGCGTCCGGTCCTGGAGGCGGAGCCGATGCCTGCCAACTGCCGGCAGCGCTTCACGGGTCACGTCAGCTACGGGGAACTCGCGCGGATCTACGCCGGGTGCGGCGCGCTCATCCTGCCGACCTTGTGGGACGAATGGGGCCTGGTCGTGAACGAGGCGCTGGCCAGCGGCCTCCCGGTGCTCGGCTCGATCTACAGCCAAGCTGTGGAGGAGCTTGTTGACGATGGGAAGACGGGCTGGCTGCTGGACCCGCTCAACCCGGAGAGCCTGCAGGGTGCGCTCGACCGTTTCCTCGACGCGCCTACGGAGCAGCTTGCGGCCATGCGTGCGCAAGCCCGGGCACACGGGATGTCGCTCAGCCTGTCCGACACAGCGGACCGCATCGCAGCAGCGGTCCAGTCCGCAGCCATGCAAGGGCGCCCGGCCAAGCGTGACGCCAGAGCCGCAGCCGCAAGATGAGCGCCCTCACCGTCCGGCTGAACCGGAGGCTTCGGGACGTGGCGCTTGCGCGGGCCGCAATGGTCCGTCTGCGCACGCTGGGGCAGCCGCATGGGGGAGCCGAGGACGGCGTGCTCCTGCTTTTCTACCACCGGATGCGCGCTGGCGAGCGCAGGTGCTTTGAGCATCAACTCCGCCGGCTGCGCGGCCTGGGCGACATCATCGGCCTGGGCGACGCGATGCGGCTGCTCGGCGGCGGGCGGGTGCCTGGCCGGTTTGTCTGCCTGACGTTCGACGACGGCTATCGTGATGCGTTCGACCATGCGTTCCCGATCCTCGCCGGCCAGGGTCTGCCCGCGGCGTTCTTTGTCGTCTCAGGATGGATTGACGAGGCCCGGCCCGGCATCGTCGGTTGGGCGGAGTGCCGGCGCCTCGCTGCGAGCGGCATGGAGGTCGGCTCCCACTCCGCAACGCATCGCCGCCTTGCCGGCCTCTGCCGGTCGGAGGTGGAGGCGGAGGTCACGGCATCGCGTGCGCGGATCGAAGCGGAGCTTGGCCGCCCCTGCGTGCATTTCGCCTGCCCCTGGGGCCAACCGGGCGAGGACTATGATCCGGAGCGCGATCCCGGCCTCGCCCACGCCGCGGGCTACCAGTCCTTCCTCACGACCATGCCCCGCCGTGCCGCCGCAGGCGTTGATCCCTGGGGCGTGCCGCGCGTCCGCATGGAGCCGGGCTGGGGAGCGGCCGAAATGCGCTATGCCTTCTCGCGCTGACCCCGCCGCGTCGCAAACAGTGGCTGTGTGCGGCCTGGATGGCCCAGCCCGCCCACCTGCCACCGGGGCAGCGGTGCCAGGTCCCGTGCCACATGCGGCGATATCGAGGAAGCCTGAGCCTCGGGCGTGAACTGTCCGACGCGGCAGCCGGCATGGGAAGGACGCCTACCATGCCCGTTGCGGCCGGGAACCGCACCGGCCCTGGCAGCCAATGGTCCGTCTCCGCCGCACTCTACGCACAGTGCGGGGAAGCCACCAAAACGGGTCGGTCCCACTCCTCGCAAGCGCGTGGGAACGAAGGCTTATGGCTGTTGCGGCCGACCCGTGGCACTCATCCTGCCATCCCCGGCCGCGGTCGGTACGGGATTGACTGCCCGCAAGCGTCTTCTCGGATCAACGATTGTGAAGTCCAGCGTGTGCTTGCTTTCGGCGCTGCATGGAGCGACCGAAGCAGCTATGCCCCGAGAGGTCCGGCAGAGACTCGCTGCGTTCCCGGACGAGTTCGCGAGAGATCACCGACGAGAGGCTAACCTACTGATGGGCAATGGTGGAGCCGAGCGGGATCGAACCGCTGACCTCCTGAATGCCATTCAGGCGCTCTCCCAACTGAGCTACGGCCCCGCCGGTGCAGGAGCCGCGCTGCGGCCCCGCTTGGGAAGGCGCGTCATTACACCCGGCCAGCCCGGCGGATCAAGCCCCCGTCCAGCCGCCGAACCAATGCCGCCCCGTGGCGTCCCCCACCCGAACCGCAGGGGACGACCCATGACCCCGATCCGCCGCCGCACGATCCCCGTCCTCCTCGCATCCGCCCTGGCCTGGGCCGCCCCGGCCGCCGCCACGCAGGATCCGGGTGCGCCGGGCCGCCCCTCCGGCACCGTCAGCCTGCAGGCCAAGGCCGCCGCGGTCGGCGTCGGCTTCACCTGGGGCGACGGCGTGCTGACCTTCGCCGGCCGGCGCTATCCGTTCGAGGTGAAAGGCACCACCATCGCCGACATCGGCTTCAGCCGCCTGAGCGGCCGGGGGCGGGTATGTAACCTGAAGCGCGTCGAGAACTTCAGCGGCACCTGCGCCGCCTCGACCGGGGAGGCGACGCTGGGCCGCGGCCTGGCCGGGCAGGTCCTGGTCAACGCCGCCGGGGTGCAGTTGCGAATGGGCGACGTGACCCGCGGCGCCCGCCTGTCCGGCTCGGCGGACGGCATCCAGCTCACCCTCAAACAGGGCTAGGCCGCCAGCACCCCATGCTGCCGCAGGAAACCGAGCAGCGGCAGCATGGGCATGCCCAGGATGGCAGAGTGCTCCCCCTCTACCCGGTCGAACAGGTGGACGCCGGCCCCCTCCAGCCGGTAGGCGCCGACGCAGGACAGCAGCGCCTCGCCCTCGGCGATCAGGTAGGCGTCAAGGAACCCGTCGCTGAACCGCCGCATGGTCAGGGCCGGCGTCGCGACATGGTGCCACACCGTCCGCCCCTCACGCTGGCACACGACCGCCGTCACCAGCGTATGCGCCCGGCCGCGCAGCGCAAGCAGGTGCCCGCGGGCGCCGTCCAGGTCCGCCGGCTTGTCGAACCACGCGCCCTCGCACACCAGCAGTTGGTCCGCCCCGATCACCAGCGCATCGGGGTCGCGGATGCGCGCCGCCTTCAGCTCCGCCAGGGTCAGCGCGGCGTCGGATGCGTCCAGCCCCTCGGCCCGGCACGCCTCCTTCACCGCCGCCTCGTCAACCCGCACCGGCCGCGCCTCGAACCGCAGCCCGGCGGCCCGCAGCACCCCTGCCCGCGCGCTGCTCCCGCTCGCCAGCACCAGCCGCGGCTGCTCAGCCTGGAGCATGGGCTTGCATCGCCGCCGCATGGGCATCCTTGCGGCGGCGGTCGTGCCAGGCGTCCACCAGTTGCAGGACGGTGGCGGCGGTCTCCTCGATGCTGCGCCGGGTCACGTCAATCACGGGCCAGCCGCGCCGGGTGCAGAGGCGCCGCGCCCACAGCAGCTCCGCCTTCACCGCCTCCACGTCCACGTAGTCGCTGACATCCTGGCGCACCCGCCCGGTGTCGCTGCCGGCGGCGATCAGCTTCAGCCGGTGCCGGCGTATCTCTATGAGGGCCTGCGGGTCCAAGGTCAGGCCGATCACCGGGCACACCGGCGCCGCCAGCCCCGGCGGGTCCGGCGTGCCCGGCACCAAAGGCACGTTCGCCGCCTTGATGCCGCGGTTCGCCAGGTAGAACGAGGTCGGCGTCTTGCTGCTGCGGGACACGCCCACTATCACCACGTCCGCCTCGGCGGTCCCCGCCTGCGCCTGCCCGTCGTCATGCGCCAGGACATAGTGCATGGCGTCAATCCGCCGGAAGTAGTCGGCGTCCAGCACATACTGCCGCCCCGGCCGCGCCTGCGCCTGCGTGCCGATGTGCGATTGCAGCAGGGACATGACAGGGTCCAGCACGTTCACCACCTGCACGCCCAGCCGCAGGCAGGTCGTCTCCAGGTCGTTGCGGAGCGCCTTGTCTATGACGGTGGACAGCACCGGCCCCGGCTCCGCCTCGATTCCCTCCAGCACGCGGTGCAGTTGGAAGCGGGTCCGGATCAGGCTCCAGCGGTGATAGACGATCACCGGCTGCTCGAACTGCGAGGCGGTGGCACGGGTGATGCTGTTCAGCGTCTCCCCTGTCGCGTCCGAGACCAAGTGCAGGTTCATGGCGTCCTCCGGCCTGACCTGCCTGCGCGACTCAGGGGTCAGCGTGTGAGTCGGGGATAAGCCCGAGTCCCGGAGAACGGGCCGCCGGGCCGGGATCGTCAGCGGGGACAACATGCCGGAATCCCGGTACGGGGGATAGTACGTGCCTGCATCGTGTACGAGTCAGGGGTACCCCGCTGTGCCGGGGCCGAGATCAATGGCTTGCACGCGCTCAGGGGGGTGGACACGCGGTGCATAACTCGGGGAAAACCGGGTACCACAGGACTCACACCCCCTAACGCCTCTACTCCTAATCAACGACTCTCTTATTCTTCCTTTGAAGGGCGCCCCTCCCCGATGACAAAGCCGCTGCTGCGCGTCCTGGCCGGTGAGGCCGTCTGGCCTCCGCCGATGTGGCTGATGCGCCAGGCCGGGCGATACCTGCCGGAATACCGTGAGCTGCGCCGGGAAGCCGGAGACTTCGTCAGCCTCTGCACGACTCCCAAGCTGGCGTCCGAGGTCACGCTGCAACCGATCCGCCGCTACGGCTTCGACGCCGCCATCCTGTTCAGCGACATCCTGATGCTGCCCTGGGCGCTGGGCTACGGCCTGGCGTTCAAGGAAGGCGAAGGCCCAGTGCTGCCCCGACTCACCGAGGCCGCCCAGGTCGCCGCCCTCGATCCTTCGCGAGTCGGCGCCGCCATCGCGCCCATCCTGGAAACGGTGCAGCGCACGAAGGCCGGGCTGGACGACGGCACGACGCTGATCGGCTTCGCAGGCAGCCCCTTCACCGTCGCTTGCTACATGGTGGAGGGCGGCGGCTCCAAGGACTTCGCCCGCATCCGCGAGATGGCGCACGGCGACCCCGCCCTGTTCGGCAGCCTCATTGACGTGCTGGTGGACAGCACGGTCGAATACACCTCCGCCCAGGTGGACGCTGGCGCCGATGTCATCATGCTGTTCGATAGCTGGGCCGGCGTGCTGTCGCCGCTGCTGTTCGCCCGCTACGTCACCGAGCCGACGCGGCGCATCGTCCAGGCCCTGCGCGCCCGGCACCCGGGCCTGCCGGTCATCGGCTTCCCCCGCCTGGCCGGCGTCCAGGTCGGCGCCTATGCCGCCGCGACGGGGGTGGACGCCGTGGCGCTGGATACGGGGGCAGAGCTGCATGTTGCCACCGGCCTGGTGCCGGGCAACATTGCCACCCAGGGCAACCTGGACCCCCTGGCGCTGGTCGCCGGCGGCGCCGCGCTGGAGGCGGAGGCCCGCGGCGTGCTGGACGGCGTGCGCGGCCGTCCGCACATCTTCAACCTCGGCCACGGCATCGTGCCGCACACTCCGCCGGAGCATGTGGCGGCGCTGGTGGCGCAGGTGCGAGCGGCCTGATGACGGCTCCGGCCATCACAGAGGTATTCTACTCCCTCTCCCTCCGGGAGAGGGCCGGGGTGAGGGGGTCTTGAGGCGCAGTCCCCACCGACGCAGGGCTGCATGTTGCCAGCACCCTCGGTGCCCCGCTCCGCAGCCGAGGCCCCCTCACCCCGGCCCTCTCCCGGAGGGAGAGGGAGCAGCGGGTCGTCAACGTGCGACCATCCTATGCCGCATACCCGTGCAGCGCGACGCCACTGCTTGACGCCGCACCCGGATTGGCCACCTTGAGACTCATGCACAAGCCCAAGGTCGCCATCGTCCTGTTCAACCTGGGCGGTCCGGACAAGCCATCCTCCGTCCGCCCGTTCCTGGTCAACCTGTTCAAGGACCCCGCCATCCTGCGGGTGCCGTTCTTCGTCCGTCCGCTGCTGGCCCGCGTCATCGCCTACGCCCGCACCAAGGCCGCCAGCGAGAACTACGCCATCCTCGGCGGCAAGTCCCCGCTACTGGAGCTGACGCTGGACCAGGCCGCCGCGCTACAAGCGGCGATGCCCGACCTGGACGCCAAGTGCTTCGTCGCCATGCGCTACTGGCACCCGTTCAGCCTGCCGACCGCGCGCGAGGTGAAGGCGTGGGACCCGGAAGAGGTCGTGCTGATACCCCTCTATCCCCAGTACTCCACCACGACGACCGGCAGCAGCCTGTCCGCCTGGCGGGAGGCCGCGGCGCAGGCCGGGCTGATGAAGCCGACCACGACCCTGTGCTGCTACCACTCCGACCCCGGCTACCTTCGCGCCACCGCCGCCGAGGTCCGCCGCAGCTACGACGAGGCCCGCGCTAAGCTGGACCCTGCCATCCCGCTCCGCATCCTGTTCAGCGCCCATGGCCTGCCGGAAAGCATCGTGAAGGCCGGCGACCCCTACCAGTTCCAGGTCGAGCGCACCGTGGCCGGCGTGGTCCGCGCCCTCGACATGCCCGGCCTGGACTACAAGACCTGCTTCCAGTCCCGCGCAACCCCGCAGAAGTGGATAGATCCCAGCACCGAGGTCGAGATCGAGCGGGCCGCCCACGATAAGACCGCCATCCTGGTCGTCCCCATCGCCTTCGTGTCCGAGCATTCGGAGACGCTGGTGGAATTGGATGTGGAATACCGCGAACTGGCGGAGAAGGAGGGCGTGCCGGGCTACTTCCGCTGCCCCGCTCAGAACAGCGACCCCGGCTTCATCGAGGCCCTGGCCGAGCTGGTGCGCGCCAGCATGGGCCGCGGCCCCGGCCTGTGCAGCTTCGTCGGCTCCCGCACCTGCCCGAAGCCCTTCAAGGACTGCCCGCACGCCCGCGCCGGTGCCAACGCCCCTGCGGGCGAACGGGTGCTGGGCGAGGTCGCGTGACGCCGCAGCCGCTGCGCCTGGTGATCTGGGACTGCGACGGCGTGCTGGTGGACAGCGAGGGGCCGTCGGCGCGCGTCACCGCAGCCGAATGCTCCCGCCTGGGCTGGCCGATGACGGCGGCGGAAGCCATGCGGCGCTTCATGGGCATGCGCCTGTCCGACATGCCGCCGCTGGTGGAGGCGCACATCGGGCGCCCGGTGCCGCCGGGCTGGGTGGAGCATCTGCGCGACCGTTTGATCGAGACCCTGGCCGGGGAGGTCGAAGCCATGCCCGGCGCCGCCGCCGTCCTGCGCGCCACCGCCGCGCTCGGCCTGCCCTACCGCGTCGCGTCCAACTCGTCCCACCAGGAGATGGCAGCGAAGTTCGCCCGCACCGGCCTTGCGCCGCTGGTCGAGGGCCGGACGCACAGCGCCCGCGACGTGGCCCGCGGTAAGCCCGCCCCTGACGTGTTCCTGGCCGCTGCCGCGGCAGAGGGCGTGCCGCCTGCATCCTGCATCGTGGTGGAGGACAGCCTGCCCGGCATCGCCGCTGCCATCGCGGCCGGCATGTCCGTCCTGGGCCTGGACCCGCTCGGTGACGGCGCCGGCCTGCGCGCCGCCGGCGCCCACCCGATCCATGCCCTGTCCGAGTGCCCGGCCCTGTTCCGCGCCGCTATGCGCGTGGCGGCGTAGCGCCCCTCCATGACGATTGAGGCGCTGGCCTACGTCTATCCCTGGACCAAGGCGCTGCACGTCATCAGCGTGATCGCCTGGATGGCCGGCATCTTCTACCTGCCGCGCCTGTTCGTGTATCACTGCGACCTGCGCCGCGGCTCGGTCGAGAGCGAGCGGTTCAAGGTGATGGAGCGCCGCCTCTATAAGCAGATTATGGCGCCGGCCATGCTGGCGACCTGGTTCTTCGCGGTGCTGCTGGTGCTGACGCCGGGCGTGGTGGACTGGTCGGGCTTCAACTGGTGGCATGTGAAGCTGACGGCCGTGCTGCTGATGACCGGCTTCCAGGGCGCGGCCGGCAAGTGGCGGCGGCAGTTCTTGGAGGACCGCAACGTGAAGCCGCACCGCTACTACCGCTTCGCCAACGAGGTGCCGACGCTGCTGATGGTCGTGGCCGTCATCATGGTGATCGTGAAGCCGGTGTTCTTCTGACTGTTCTTCTGACTCCGGCGTGTGCGACGGCCATTTGGCCTGGACGCCCGCTTGCGCCGTGGCATGGTGGCCATCCCTCCGCTGGACGGTAGCCATGTTCGTCGAAGTCAATGGCGCCAGGCTCTACTTCGACGCCGAAGGCTCCGGTCTCGTGCCGCACGGGCCGGACATGCGGGAAAAGCCCACTCTTTTTCTGCTGCATGGCGGCCCAGGTGCCGATCACACGATCTATAAACCAGCTTTTTCCACACTGTCCGACATTGCCCAGGTCATCTACCTCGATCACCGGGGAAACGGACGGAGTTCCGGCGACGACCCCGCCACATGGAACCTTGCTCAATGGGGCGACGACGTGCGGGGGTTCTGCGATGCCCTGGGCATCGAGCATCCCATCGTCTTCGGAGCCTCATTCGGTGGCTTCGTCGCCCAGTCCTATGCGACCCGGCACCCCGAGCACCCGGCCAAGCTCATCCTGGCCAGCACCGCTGCCAGGATGAACTTCCCAAGCGTCTTCGACGCCTTCGAGCGCCTGGGAGGAGTCGAGGCCCGCCGGGTCGCTGAAGCCTACTGGCTCTTACCCAGTTCTGAAACCCGGAAGCGTTATCGCGACATCTGCGTGCCGCTCTATTGGGCACGCCCATCTGTTGGCAACCATGTCCTGAGCCGCGCCATCATCCGCGACGACGTGGCGATCCACTTCAACGGCCCTGCAAACGAGCAGGGGCGCATGGACTTCCGGCAAGCCTTGCAGACGATCCAGTGCCCTGTCCTCATCATGTCGGGTGACCTCGATCCGATCACTCCGACCGCGTTCAGCGAGGAGATCGCCTGCTGCCTGCCAAGGCACCTGGTGCGTTTCGAGACGTTTCCAGGAATGCGGGCACATCGTTCAGGCAGACGACCCGGAGCGCGCCTTCACAGTGCTGCGAGGTTTCATTGCTGCCGACTCCTTGATCTCGTAGCCATGCCCGGAGGCTTCGGCCCAAGCGGCACGCCCAGGGCTTCGTCTGGAGATGAAGGCCCCATGCCGTCGTCGGACATTGCTACTCCCGCCCGTGTTGCAGCGCTGCCGACGCTGCGCGAGGCCGTCCGCGTCTGGGCGCGCATCGGCTGCCTCTCCTTCGGCGGCCCGGCGGCGCAGATCGCGCTGCTGCGCCGCGAAGCCGTGGAGCAGCGGGCCTAGGTGTCCGACCGCCGCTTCCTGCACGCGCTGAGCTTCTGCACCTTGCTGCCGGGGCCGGAGGCGATGCAGTTGGCCGCCTACCTCGGCTGGCTCATGCACGGCGTGCGCGGCGGCGTGGCGGCGGGGCTGCTGTTCATCCTGCCGGGCGCTGCTGACGCGGGCGGCCTGGGACGTGGCGGCGGCGGCCTTTGTGGCGCTGTTCGCGTTCGGGGCGCCGTTCCCGGCCGTGGTGCTGGCAGCGGCTGCCGAGGTGGCGCTGCTGCGGTTCCGCGCCGTGGTGGTGCCGGTGCTGGCGGGATGCGCCCTGGCCGGGCTGGCGCTGCACCTGGCAGGGATCGTGCGATGACGCCGCGCCGGGACGATCCTGGCCTGACTGCTGCTCCCTCTCCTTCCCGGGAAAGGGCCGGGGTGAGGGAAGCTGCAAGGACGGACCGCGGCAACTCAAGGCCAGTCTGCTCAAGGCCAGTCCGCTCAAGGCCAGTCCGCTCAAGGCCAGTCCGCGCCGCTACTGGCAAAGTTCGGTCCTGTCCGCCTCCCTCGCCCCGGCCCTCTCCCGGAGGAGGAGGGAGCAGGCAAGGTCCGTCTCGCGGCGATATCCCTTGACGCGCCCCATCATGGGTGCCAACTGACGTGCAGCGAAGCCCCGTCCTGGCGGCAGCGTCTTTCAAGGAACCGTTGGCCTCCCGGCCCTGTTCCACATCTCCCCCTGGACCGGCTGCAACCGCCCCCCGGCGCAGCACCCTGCCCCCGCACATCCCACCTTTGAGGCAGCCCCATGCACCTCGCCGAACTCAAGGCCAAGACCCCGGCCGATCTTCTGAGCTTCGCCGAATCCCTTCAGATCGAGAACGCGTCCTCCCTGCGGAAGCAGGACATGATGTTCGCGATCCTCAAGAACCTCGCCGACAACGAGCAGGCGATCTACGGCGAAGGCACGCTGGAGATCATGCCCGACGGCTTCGGCTTCCTCCGCAGCAGCCAGGCCAACTTCCTGCCCGGCCCGGACGACATATACATCAGCCCCAACCAGGTCCGCCGTTTCGCGCTCCGCACCGGCGACACCGTCGAGGGCCAAATCCGCGCGCCCAAGGACGGCGAGCGATACTTCGCCCTGCTCAAGGTCAACACCATCAACTTCGAGCCGCCGGACGCGGTGAAGCACCGCATCAACTTCGACAACCTCACGCCGCTGTATCCCGACCGCAAGCTGAAGATGGAGGTCGAGAACTTCCAGTCCGTCGCCAAGGGGCCGGGCAAGGACATGACGCCCCGCGTCATAGACCTGATCGCCCCCATCGGCATGGGCCAGCGCGCCCTGATCGTCGCGCCGCCGCGCACCGGCAAGACCGTCATGCTGCAGAACATCGCCACCGCCATCTCGGCCAACCACCCCGAGGTGTTCCTGATCGTCCTGCTCATTGACGAGCGGCCCGAGGAGGTCACCGACATGAGCCGCACCGTGAAGGGCGAGGTCGTGGCCAGCACCTTCGACGAGCCGGCGACCCGGCACGTCGCGGTGACGGAGATGGTCCTGGAAAAGGCCAAGCGCCTGGTCGAGCACAAGCGCGACGTGGTGATCCTGCTGGACAGCATCACCCGCCTGGCCCGCGCCTACAACACCGTGGTTCCGTCGTCGGGCAAGGTGCTAACCGGCGGCGTGGACGCCAACGCCCTGCAACGCCCCAAGCGCTTCTTCGGTGCCGCCCGCAACATCGAGGAGGGCGGGTCGCTGACGATCATAGCAACGGCCCTGATAGACACCGGCAGCCGCATGGACGAGGTGATCTTCGAGGAGTTCAAGGGCACCGGCAACAGCGAGATCATCCTCGACCGCAAGCTGTCGGACAAGCGCACCTTCCCCGCCATAGACATCACCAAGTCCGGCACCCGCAAGGAAGAGCTGCTGGTGGAGCGCGGCACACTGTCCAAGATGTGGGTGCTGCGCCGCATCCTGGGTCCGATGGGCATGACGGACGCGATGGACTTCCTGCTGGACAAGCTGAAGTATTCGAAGACCAACCAGGACTTCTTCGACGCGATGAACACTTAGCGGATGCTGCATCCATAACCACCTACACCAATCACCGAAAATCTTGACCTGTGCTCAGACACTCGCATTCTGCGAGATGCCGCGTCCCGACCGGTCAGAGCTTTCGGCGGTTGGTATAGTCCGCTTCGTCACTGCGGAAAACACGGCGATCAAGGGGCTGGGGGCGCGTTGCTTGCTGCCCTGGGCTGCCACGGCGCCAGCGCGGCCCGCAATGATGTCCGGGCCGGCGCGATGCCCGTTCTGCTCCGGCCAGATGGCAGACGGACGGTCTCCCTTACGCCGGCCCGGCCCCCTGCGTGCCCACGTAAACGGCGTAGATGGACTGGCTTCCCGCCATGAACAGCCGGTTCCGCTTCGGCCCACCGAAGGTTAGGTTGGCCACCACCTCCGGAATGCGTATGCGCCCGATCAGGGTGCCGGCGGGGTTCCAGACCGTAACCCCGCTGTAGCCCACGTTGCGCCCGGCGTTGCTGGACACCCACACGTTCCCGTCCACGTCGCAGCGCACTCCGTCCGGCCCGCAGAGGACACCGTCCACCATGCAGTCCGTGAACCGCCGCCCGCCGGACAGCTTGTTGTCGCCGCCCACGTCGAACACATGCAGGTCGTTCTTGCCGCCCGGCCCGGCATCGCCCGGCCCCTTCCCCGTGCTGCACACATACAGCCGCTTGTAGTCCGGGCTGAACGCCAGCCCGTTCGGGTCCGGCACCTGCTCCTCCGGGATGACCAGGTCCACCCGGCCCGAGGGGTCCCAGCGGTAAACGTTGGTCGGCAGCTCCCGCTGCCCCGGATCGAACCCGGCAGGCTGCCCCAGCCGCGGGTTGATGCGCCCGCTTGCGTTGCTCGGCCCGCCCGCCACGTCCGGGGCGCCCTCATACAACTGCCCGCCATAGGGCGGATCGGTGAACCACAGGCTGCCGTCGGGATGCGCCACGATGTCGTTCGGCGAGTTCAGCCGCTTGCCCTCGAACCGGTCGGCGATGACGGTGACGGACCCGTCCAGCTCATAGCGCACGACGCGCCGGGTCAGGTGCTCGCAACTGAGCTGCCGGCCCTGGAAGTCGAAGCTGTTGCCGTTGCTGTTGTTGCTTGGGCTGCGGAACACGCTGACCCGGCCGTCGTCCTCCAGCCAGCGCATCTGCCGGTTGTTCGGGATGTCGCTCCACAGCAGGTAGCGGCCCTGGGCGCACCAGGCCGGCCCCTCCGCCCACAGCGCCCCGGTCCACAGCCGCTGTATGGCGCTGTTCGGCTGCACATACCCGGCGAAGCCGGGGTCTACGGTCAGGATGTCGGGATCGCTGAAGTAGGTCGTGGGCGCACCTTCTGGCCCGAAGTCGCGGGGCGGCGTCGTGATCGTGCTGGGCGGAGCGGCAGGGCGGGGCTGGGCCTGGGCCGTGCCGAGCGCCGCGGCGCCGGCAGCCAGGCCGGACACGAAGGCACGCCGGGGCAGCGGGTAAGCATGGGGCATGGAACGTCTCCTCCGGCAGCCTCCATTTACGCCTGGGCCGCCTTGCGGATCGGAGCCTACCAACCCCGGCCGGGCAAAGTCACGCCCCACGGAACGTCACGCCCTTGTGCCCGGAGCCGGGCCGTTGACAGCAGGGGACATGGCCGACACCGTGCGTCCCGCCGCGGTGCGGCCCGACGCCGCCGGGTTCAGGGGCAGCAACGGCTGGAAGCAAGGCCCGCCTGTCGATGACGATGCTGACTGCAACGGGAAGGGAGAGACGATGCCGATCATGCGTGCGATCAACCGGGTTCCGGGCGGCCTCATGGTCGTGCCGCTGTTCATCGGGATGCTCGTCAACACCTTCACGCCGAACCTGCTCAAGATCGGCGGCTTCACCGAGGGGCTGAGCAGCGCCGGCTACAACACCGTGCTGGGCATGTACCTGTTCACCGTCGGCACCAAGATGACGCTCAACGCCGCGCCCAGGATGCTCAAGCGCGGCTTCGGCATCATGGGCACCAAGATCGGCATCGCCATGCTGATCGCCTTCACCGTCGCCCGGCTGTTCGACGGCAACCTGTTCGGCTTCAGCACCCTCGCCTTGATGGTGGCGTTCAGCGACACCAACGGCGGCATGTTCATGGCGCTGACCAGCGTGATGGGCGACAAGGAGGACGCCGGCACCTACGTGCCGCAGAGCATCGAGACCGGGCCGTTCCTGACAATGCTGTTCCTGGTCGGCGCCGGGCTGGCGACGATCCCGTGGATGGCGATGGTGTCGGTCGTGGCGCCCATCGCGATGGGTGCGCTGCTGGGCAACCTGGACCGTGACCTGCGCGACTTCTTCGGCAAGCACGAGGCGGTGATCGTGCCGTTCATGGCCTTCACGCTGGGGCAGGGCATCAACCTGGCCAACGTGGTGAACGCCGGGCTGGGCGGGCTGGTGCTGGGCGTGCTGGTGTGCGCCATCACGGGGACGCTGTGCATCCTGGCCGACCGGGCGCTGGGCGGGTCGGGCATCGCGGGCGCCGCGGCCAGCAGCACGGCCGGCAACGCCGCCGCGGTGCCGAGGGCCGTCGCCATCGCCGACCCGAGCTATGCCGCCATCGCCCCTATCGCCACCGTGCAGGTCGCGGCATCGGTGATCGTGACGGCCATCCTGACGCCGCTGCTCACGTCATGGATGCACAAACGGGTGCAGCGGGCGCGGGGCGCGGCGCCCGTCGTCGAGACTGGCATCGAGACTGGCATCGAGGCTGGCCGCCCAGCCTTGCCGTGACCGGCGCCGTTGCACCGGGCTGGCGACCTGGGGCAGGCCGCGGCCAGGTCCGGCGCAAGGTGGGCGGAGATCGGTATCCTGCGCCGCATGGCTGGCAGGCGCCTCGACCGGTATGCGGCGGACCTCGCCTGGCAAGAGGACATGCGCCGCTTCGACTCCCGTGTCCACGCCAAGCGGGTGCCCGCGTCGGCGCTGGAACATCAGCCCAGCCAGAGCGTGGCGGGCTGCTGGCAGCGGACCGGCAGGGCCAGGCAGGCGGCTGACAGGCAAGGCCCGCTCAACGGGATGGGACTGAATCGGGGTGGCGGACGTTGACCGATGCAGCCCCGGAGATCATCTCTGGTCCAGGAGGTTTGCCAATGGGCGCGGACGGCAAAAAGCTGGAGGAGCGCCGGGTTCGGGCGGTTGCCGCGGCCCAAGCGGCAACGGCGGTTCTGGCTGCTTTGAACGTTCGTGCTGTTGTGACCGGCTCCCTTGCGCGTGGCAGGTTCGGACCGCACTCGGACGTTGACCTGTTGGTGACTGCCTGCCCGCGGCACCTCAAGTACGCGATCGAGGGCATTGTCGAGGACGCTTTGGCCGGGATTCCATTCGATGTGATCTACCTCGACGAGCTGCCTTGCTGGAGGCTTGCCCGCTTCACGGAGGGCGCTATCCATGCATCCGAGCTACGTTGACATCGAGAACGAGTTTGCCGAGATCGGAGTTGAGGTGGAGCACCTTCTCGCCCGGCTGTCCCGGCTTGACCCTCACGAGCCACCTGCCGATCTACAGGAAAGATGGGAGGCGACGGTCATCTGCGCCTCTGCAGCCGAAAAGTCTATACGGGCTGCGAACGGATCATGGCCAGGCTCGCTGCCGAAGTGGACGGCTTGCCTGTATCTCACTCCGATGGGTGGCACATGGCTCTGCTGCGACGGATGGCGAGACCATACCCGGGAGTGCGGAGCGCGGTCATCTCGGGCGAATGCTACGCGGTGCTGGACAAGCTGCGGGCGTTCCGGCACCGCGAACGAAACACATACGGGATCAACTTGGACTTCGGCATCGTTGTCGAACGGGGCAGGGAAGCAGTGGCCGGTTTCGGCAGCTTCCGCGAGCAGGTCCAAGCTTTTTCCTGCCGGTGGAACGACGAAGGCGAAGATCATGCCCCGGCAACAAGTCCAAGCGCTCGCTGATCTCATCGGCCAGTCTCCTGTAGCGCCTGCCTCTCATCGCCGCTCCTGGCCTGCCTGATCTCCCCGGTCCTGCTCCGGCTCCCTGAACTGCCGGCGCCGTCCCTCAGCCGCCCGCCAGCCCCAACCCCAGCAGCCGGTCCGCCGTGCGCCACAGCGCGTTCTCCAGCGCGTCCGGCGCCAGGCCCAGCGCCAAGAAGTCCTGCACGCCCTGCCGCATCGGCCGGAACGGAAACGAACTGCCGAACAGGAACTGGTCGCGCATGAAGCCGTTCGCCGCCTCCACATACAGCCCGCCGCCCGGCGAGAAGGTGTACATGTCGGGCGAGACATAGACGTTCTCGTTGCGGAACGCGACCGCGACCATCGCGTCCACATGCGGGTAGAAGCCGTGGCAGCAGACCAGCGGCAGCTTCGGGAACGTCTTGGCGACCCGGTCCACCGCCAGCGGGTCGTTCATCCGCAGGTCCGGCGTGGTCGGGCCGGACATGATGAAGGCCGGCACTCCCAGCGCCTGGCACAGCTCATAGAACGGCATCAGCCGCTCGTCGTCCGCCCGCATCGGCGAGGCGTAGAACCCGGCGTCCAGGTTGATGCCCTTCATGCCCAGCTCGGTCACGGCCCGCCGGGCCTCGGCCAGCGCCGCCTCCCGCCCCAGCTCGATGGGGTCAACCGAGGCGATGCCGACCAGCCGCGCCGGGTCGTGGCGCGCAACTGCGGCGAGGTCGTCGTTGGCGACGCGCACGCCGGGGACGCTGCGGGCGACCATGACGGCCACGCGGATGCCGGCCCCGTCCATCTCGGCTGCGAACCCCTCCACCGTCGCCCCGCGGGTGAAGTGGCCGGGGTCCGTGCCGCCGACCCGGCGGTTCAGCCAGCGCACCACGTCATAGGCCGGCGTATCCGGCGCCGCGCCGAAGAACGGGTGCAGGAAGGACGGCCGGCTTCGCATGTCCACGATGGGCGACATCAGTTCTGCTCCAAATGTTCAGGATGCAATCAAGCCATGAGCCTTGGCCCTGACCTTCACCTTGCCAGGCCGTCATCGCGAGAGCGAAGCGGCGCGGCAAGCCAGGGGCCGGCAGCACCGCGCCTGCCATCCCTGGAATGCCGCGCCGCAAGCGGCCCGCAATGACGGCACGAGAGATCAGGGCATGGGCCGTTCAACGGCGGACGAAGCGTGACGCCCGCGCCCCGCTCCCCGGCCCATCAGCCGGACACGGCCTCCAGCACCTTGCCCCGGGTCTCGACGCCCAGCACCACCACCAGGACCGCCGCGATCAGGAAGCCGCCGGCGCCGACCTGGAACGCCGCCGCCGGGCCGCCGGACGCCACCAGCACCGGCACCAGCATCGGCCCGAGTATGGCGCCGATCCGCCCGAAGGCGGAGGCGAAGCCCGCCCCCGTCGCCCGCGCCCGCGTCGGATACAGCTCCGGCGTGTAGGCGTACAGGCAGCTCCACATGCCGAACATGAAGAACTGCATGACGAAGCCGCTGACGAACAGCATCGTCTGCCCGCTGGCGTTGCCATAGACGTAGGCGGCAGCGGCCGACAGCACCAGGAAGGCCGCCGTCGTCGGCTTGCGCCCGATCCGCTCCAGCAGCAGCGCCGCGGTGAAGAAGCCGGGGATGCCGCCCATGGTGATGAGCGTCACGAACCCCACCGAGCCGATGATCGAAAAGCCGTGCGACTTCAGCAGCACCGCGATCCAGGAGTTGAGGCCGAAGAAGCCGATCAGCGCGAAGAACCACATGCCCCAGGCCATCACGGTACGCATCCGGTACTCCGGGGAGAACAGCGTCGCCACCGGGTTCTGGTGCCGCACGGGCGCCGCCAGCCGGACGGCCAGGGGCGCCACGGGCGGCAGCGGGCGGCCGGTGCATTTCATCACCTCCGCCTCCATGTGGGCCATCGTCGCCTCCGCTTCGGCGTGGCGCCCGTTATCGGCCAGCCACCGCGGCGACTCCGGCATCCCGCGCCGCACCAGCAGCACCACGAGCGACAGCAGGCCGACCACCACGAACGCCCAGCGCCAGCCGAAATACGGCAGCACGAAATAGCTGATCGCCCCCGACAGCACGTAGCCGATGGCCCAGAACCCCTCCATGAACGCGATATACTTGCCGCGCACGTTGGCGGGCACGATCTCGGACACCATCGCCTGCGCCACCGGCGCCTCCCCGCCCACGCCGACGCCGATCATGAAGCGGCAGGCCATCAGCGCCCCCACGCTCCACGCCGCGGCAGCGGCAAGGCTGGCCATGCCCCAGACCACCATCGTCACCTGGAACACCATGCGCCGCCCGAAGCGGTCCGAGGCCGTCCCGGCCACCAGGTTGCCGACGAGCTGCCCGGCGAACGTCATGGCCGCGAGCTGCCCGGCCTGGGTCGGCGACAGGCCGAACTCCACCGTGATGGACGCGAGCAGGAACGTCAGCAGCGCCACGTCCACCTGGTCCACCAGCCAGGCGGAGGCGATGATGGCGAACACCCGGCGCTGATAGCCGGTCATCGGCAGCCGTTCGAGCCGCGCCGCGATGTCCGACGGCGCTGCGGCTTGGTCCGCGGCGGTGTCCCAGGCGGTGTCCCGGCTGGTGTCCGGGACCGCTGGCGCCAGGTCCCCCGGCACGAGGGCAAGCGGCGGCGTATGGGCGGCGGCGTCCATGTTTCTGCTCCCTGATGGCATCCGGCCCCGTTCGGGCGCGTGACCGCGCTCCGCCGGGACTTCTGCACGCTAGTAGAATGTTGCCATGGCCCGCCGTCCACAGGTTTTGCGCGGTGCGCGCCGATCCATCTGTGTTTCCGATTGGTTTGATGGCGCTGCGCTATTGGACAGCGTTCCCCGCTGCCCGCAGGTATGGTGCGGCCACCCCGACTGGAGCCGCCTTGCACGCCGATCCCGCCACCGCCGCCGCCCGCCACCCTGCCGGAGCCTTGCGGTCCCGCCTTGGCCGGCTGCATCGGGAGCTATGGCCGGGCCTGCTCCTGTGCTGCGCCGTCGCCTTGGCCGGCGTCGCCGTCCAGCGGATCGAGAGGGGGCTGTTCGGCGAAACCTGGCTGGAGGCGCTGGTGCTGGCCATCCTGATCGGCACCGCCGTCCGCAGCCTCTGGACGCCGGGTCCGCGCTTCCGCGCCGGCATCAGCTTCGGCGCCAAGGGGCTGCTGGAGACGGCCATCGTGCTGCTTGGCGCGTCGGTCAGCCTGCGCGCCATCGCGGCGGCCGGGCCGGCGCTGATGCTGGGCATCGCCGGGGTGGTGGTGGCGTCGCTGGGCACCAGCTACGGCATCGGGCGGCTGCTCGGGCTGCCGTGGCGCATGGCGGTGCTGGTGGCGGCGGGGAACTCCATCTGCGGCAACTCGGCCATCGCGGCGGTCGCACCGGTCATCGGCGCCGGCAGCAAGGACGTTGCGGCGTCCATCGCCTTCACGGCGGTGCTGGGCGTCGCCGTCGTGCTGCTGCTGCCGCTAGCGGTGCCGCTGCTGCACATGACGGGGCTGCAATACGGCGTGCTGGCCGGGATGACGGTCTATGCGGTGCCGCAGGTGCTGGCCGCAACCGCACCGATCGGGCTGTTGGCGGTCCAGACTGGGACGCTGGTCAAGCTGGTGCGCGTGCTGATGCTGGGGCCGCTGGTCCTGGCCCTGTCGCTGGCCCTGGCCCGCCGCGGCGGCGGACAGCCCGCCCGGGACGAAGGCCGGACGCGGCTGCCGCTGGGCCGGTTCGTGCCGTGGTTCATCGTCGGCTTCCTGTTGCTGGCCGCCGTGCGCTCGGCCGAGCTGCTGCCGGAAGCGTCCCTGCTGCCCATCGCTACCCTGTCCGGGCTGCTCACGGTCGTGTCCATGGCGGCGCTGGGGCTGGGCGTGGACGTGCGCATCGTCATGCGGGCCGGCGTCCCCGTCGTCGCCACGGTCACGGCGTCGTTGCTGGTGCTGGCCGGGATCAGCCTTGGCCTGGTCCACCTGCTCGGCATCTAGCGCCGCCTCGCCGGTCACCGCCGGCAACGTGGCGGCTCTGCCTTCCTGCGCTCCCAACGCCGCAGCACCTGGAAGTCATGGCCGGGTAGGAGGAAGCCGGCCCGCACCAGCAGCCCAGCCTTCGGCCCCGCCCAGCCCCGGCACGATTGCGCCAGGGCGGGAAGCATCCAGTCGGGCAGACTTACGCCTTGTTCAGCGTGTAGTGGTAGCTGCATCGGCCAATCATGGTGGTCGCGTCAATCGTACCGTTGGCGAGCGTGCCGGTCAGCTTCGGGCCGCGGCGGCCACCCGTGAGGGCGCCGTCGTCGCCGACCGTCGCGCGCATCCCGCCCATGGTGACGTTCTTGCCGCGCACGCTGGCACTGGCCGTCGGTGCCATCCTGCGGCAGCGCGGGCCGTTGTCGGCCGAAGCCTCGACGTTGCCGCGATACATGCCGTTCATGCTGTCGGACGCCATTGGGGCCGGGGCCGGGGCGGCCATCGGCGCCGGCTCGGGGGCCATGGCCATCGGCGGCGGCGGCGGGCTGCTGGAGCAGCCGGCGACGCCGCCGGCCAGAACGAGGAACATCGCAAGCTTTGTACGCATCAGACTTCTCCAATATCCGGAAGCTATCTAAAAGCGGGAGCTTGCAGCATTTGTCAAGGCGTTACGACTACAGGATGAAGCGGCTGAGGTCGCCCTTCGCGGCCAGCGGCGCCACGCGCTCGTTCACGTAGGCGGCGTCAACCGTCACCAGGTCGCCGCCGCGGTCCGTCGCGGTGAAGCTGATCTCCTCCAGCAGCTTCTCCAGCACCGTCGCCAGCCGCCGGGCGCCGATGTTCTCAACGCGGTCGTTGATGTCCGCCGCCAGCTCGGCCAACGCGTCCACGGCGTCGGGCGTGAAGTCCAGCGTCACCGCCTCGGTCTCCAGCAGCGCCGAGTACTGCTTCAGCAGGCTGTGCTCCGGCTCCGTCAGGATGCGGCGCAGGTCGGCGCGGGACAGCGGCGCCAGCTCCACCCGGATCGGCAGGCGGCCCTGCAACTCGGGCAGCAGGTCGGACGGCTTGGCCAGGTGGAAGGCGCCGGACGCGATGAACAGCACATGGTCGGACCGCACCGGGCCATACTTGGTGCTGATGGTCGTGCCCTCGATCAGCGGCAGCAGGTCACGCTGCACGCCTTCCCGCGACACGTCGCCGCCGCGGAAGCCGCCCTCGCCGCTGCGGGCGCAGACCTTGTCTATCTCATCCAGGAACACGATGCCGTTCTGCTCGGCGTGGGTTACGGCGTCCTTGGTCAACTGGTCGTTGTCCAGCATCCGGTCGCTCTCCTCCCGCGTCAGCGCCACGCGGGCGGCGGCGACGTTCATGCGCTTGCGGGTGGCGGGGCGGTTGAACATGCCCTTCATCATCTCGCCCAGGTTCACCATGCCGCCGGGCGGCATCCCGGGTATCTCCATGGCGCCCATGTTCGGCCCGGAGTCGGCGACGGAGACCTCTATCTCCTTGTCCTCCAGCTCCCCGGCGCGCAGCATCTTGCGGAACTTGCCGCGCGTGTCGGCGCCCGCGCCCTCGCCGACCAGCGCCGTCACCATCCGGTCCTCGGCGGCAAGCTCGGCCTTGGCCTGCACGTCTTTGCGGCTGCTCTCGCGCAGCATGGCGATGCTGGCCTCCACCAGGTCGCGCATGATGCTGTCCACGTCGCGGCCGACATAGCCGACTTCGGTGAACTTGGTCGCCTCGACCTTGATGAACGGCGCCTGCGCCAGCTTCGCCAGGCGGCGGGCGATCTCGGTCTTGCCGCAGCCGGTGGGGCCGATCATCAGGATGTTCTTGGGCACCACCTCGTCGCGCATCCCCTCCGGGAGCTGCTGCCGGCGCCAGCGGTTGCGGAGGGCGATGGCAACGGCGCGCTTGGCGTCGCCCTGGCCCACGATGTAGCGGTCAAGCTCACCCACGATCTCGCGCGGGGTCAGGGTCGGGACGTCCATCACAGCGTCTCCACGATCAGGGAATGGTTGGTATAGACGCAGATGTCGGCTGCGATGCCCATGGCCCGGCGGGCGACCTCCTCGACCTCCAGCCCCTCCACCGTCAGCAGCGCGCGGGCGGCGGCCAGGGCGAAGTTGCCGCCGGAGCCGATAGCGATCACGCCGTCCTCCGGCTCCAGCACGTCGCCGTTGCCGGTCAGGGTGTAGCTGTGGGCGTCGTCGGCGACGGCCATCATCGCCTCCAGCCGGCGCAGGTAGCGGTCGGTGCGCCAGTCCTTCGCCAGCTCGACGCAGGCGCGCTCAAGCTGGTTGGGGAACCGCTCCAGCTTCGCCTCCAGCCGCTCCAGAAGGGTGAAGGCGTCGGCCGTGGCGCCCGCGAAGCCGGCCAGCACGGCGCCGCCATGGCCGATGCGGCGGACCTTGCGGGCGTTGCCCTTGATGACGGTCTGGCCGAGCGTCACCTGGCCGTCCCCGGCCATGGCGACCCGGCCGTTGCGGCGCACGCACAGGATGGTGGTCCCGTGCCAGCCGACGGGGTCGTAGGGTGTGTCTTGCATGATCGGCCCGATTTGGGGAGCGGCGCCGGGCTGCACAAGATATAGGCATATCGGGCGGATGGCCGGGGGGTGGCCGGGTCAGCGCCAGTCGTTACCAGCGGCAGTCGTTATCAGTGGCAGTCGTTATCAGTGGCAGTCGTTATCAGTGGCAGTCGTTATCAGTGGCAGTCGTTGCCGCTGCGGTTGAACGCCGCCACCCGCCCGTCGCGGATGACCACCTCCGTCCTGCACCGGAAGGAGTAGCTGCGGGGGAACAGGCCGCCGCCGGTGCCGCCGGCGCGCGTGCCCTGCCCGCTTCGGCCGCCGATGCGCCCGGCGTCCAGCGTCTCGTAGAGCAGGCGCTCCCCGTCCACCGTCGTCACGGTGTCGTAGGGCGGGCCGAGGCGCCCGATGACCTCCGCCTTGCTGCGGCCGACCAGGCCGGACAGCACCGCGCGGGTGTCGGCCTGCGCGGACGCCGGCCATGCCGCCAGGAGCAGCGCCAGCAGGCAGGGCGCCGCGGCAGGCCGGGACACGTCCCTCACGCCTCCAGCGCCAGCAGCGCGAAGCTGGCGAGCCAGTGCTCCCCCATGTAGTCCCCGGACACATGCGGCAGGCTGGCGTCCATGTGCCGTTCCGCCGCGTCGCGCATGGCCCCGGCGCTGGCGTCGCCTGGCGGAAGGGCGCCGGCCAGCGCGCGGAAGCACCAGGCGCGGCTGAGGTTCAGGCCGTCGAGGTGGGCGATCTTGCCGTCACTGCGGTCGGTGAGGACGGCCGGCGCGAACAGCGCCGCCGGCTGCCGCCCGGCCAGCCGCGGCAGGAAGCGGCCGAACCAGGGCAGGAAGCGGCCGAGCCAGGGCAGGAAGCGGCCGGGCGGGAGCAGGCGCCTCATGCACTCGGCCTCGATCAGCGCGGAGGACAGGAAGTCGTCCCCGCCCGGCTCGCCCCAGGCCGGGCAGTCCGCGTCGGCGCCGTACCAGCGCTCGCCGGTCTCCGCCAGCAGCGCCAGCAGGGCGGCATCCTCCGTGCCCTCGGCGTAGTCGGCGGCCATGCGAAGGCCGAAGGCGGTGTTGAAGTGGGTGCCGACCCGTACCGGGTAGGGCGCAATGGGCAGGAAGTCCCGGAACCGCCCGGCGAAGGCATCCGCCAGCGGAGCCAGCGCCGCCGACCAGCGTCCGTCCGGCAGCCGGCGCAGCTCGTCCGCCAGCTTCAGCAGCCAGGCCCAGCCGTAGGGCCGCTTGAAGCCGCGCGCCGTGGGCGCGGCCAGGTACTCGCACTCGGCCGCGACCTTCTCCGGGACCAGGTGCCGGTCGAACAGCGCCCCGATGGCGGCGGCCGGCGGCATGGCCGGGAACAGCCGCAGCAGCCGGGCCAGCAGCCAGTAGCCGTGGACGCAGGAGTGCCAGTCGTAGCTGCCGTAGAAGACCGGGTGCAGGGAGCGCGGCGTGCGGGCGTCCCCCGGCCCGGCCAGGGTGTGGTCGGGCTTGTTCGGATACTCGCGCGTGACGTGCCCGAGCGCGATGACCGCGAAGCGCGCGGCGATGTCCGGGGTCAGGGCGTGCGGCATCGCGCGCCCGGCTCCTTCCCGCGGAGGAGGCCGCGCGCCCTCGCCGCAGGCAGGTGCCGACTTGCGGCCGGGCTTGTTTCAGGGCGCAAAGTCAGGGCGCAAAGAGGGGCGTCGGCGCGTAAGCCTGCTCGACACGCTCCGGGGCGTTGGAGATGGCGCGCAGGTAGCTGCGAGCCGCGGCGTCCATCTCCTGGCGGCCGTCCTCCCAGCCGCGGAGCGTCTCGACCTCGAACCCGTAGCGCAGGGCGAACTGCTCGTGCGACAGGTGCAGGCGCTCCCGCAGGCCGCGCACGTCAACCGCGCCCTGCGCCTCCACCGGGGCCGCCGCGATGCCGGCGGCTGCGAGGTCGGCTGCGAGGGTCGCCGGGTCCTCGACCGTGGGAACGTCAACGAAGACCCGGCCGTCCTCCAGCATCGCCTCGACCGCCCGCTTCGCGCGCAGCATCGTCATGCCCCGGCGCGCGAGGGCGTGGATGGCGTCAATCGTCCTGGGGACCGGCCCGCCCGGGGGCAGGCGGAGCACGAAGACGGCGGGTGAACCGGAAGGCACGCGGTCTATGTCCCGGATTGGCCCCAGTCGTGCGAACCGCTCCCTCCACGTCGAGTCCATCGAACCCCATTCCTTCCATCAACGCTTGCGCGATCACCATCAGGTTTGCCGCCCCGACCGCGTTGGGATGTGCATCCTGCACATGGGCGCCCCGGAGCACCAAAGTCGTTCCCCGTTTCACAAGCTCTGCTACGAAGGTCAACTGGCCTGCCGGGGTCGCGGCCACCAGGGTGACAACGGGATCGTCCGTCATATCGTTCACCATCTCGAATGAGACCTCCGAGATGGACCACATGCCGGAACACTGTGCGGACGGCACAGGAGTTGCAAGTGCCGCATCACGCCGGAATGCACAGGCTCTCGGCAGATTGGGCCACGACCAGATGGAACGGGGAGGGCTGGACAGCGCCGGAGCAGGCAGGAAACGTGTCGGCGCGGGTCTTGCAGAACGCAGCCGAGCGATCTTCCCCACTTCCTCCAGTGTCCGCACATAACGACGCTTTTCGTCGCTTTGATGCTGGTTGCGCTGGGAGCGTTCACTTCCGTCTCCCGCCACCCGATCCGCCATCGGGGCGCCGGTGAAGCGGTATGGCACCCCTACTCGTAGTGGTAGCGGCAGGCGGCGATCTCGATGCGTTGGTCGGGGCCGGGCTGGCCTGCGATGCGGTAAACCAGCCGGTGGTCCCCGGTGATCCGGCGGGACCACCAGCCCGCAAGGGCGCCCTTGAGCGGCTCCGGCTTTCCCAGGCCGGTGAACATCCGGCGGCGCGCGTCCTCGATGAGCAGGTTCACCTTCGCCAGCATGTCCCGGTCGGCGTCCATCCAGTGCCGGCAGTCGTCCCAGGCATCATCGGTGAGGTGGACCTTCACGCCTTGATGGCGGCCTCTTGCACGAGGTCGTGCTCCTTGGCTGCCCCGGCGTCAGCCGACCGGATGGACCGGAGCAGGCGCTTGGCGTTGGCCGGGCTGCCCATGAGGTGGACCGTCTCCTGCCAGCCGTCGAATTCCTCCTCCGACATGATGACCACGTTGCCCTTGCCGCCCTGCCGGGTCACGAGGATCGGGGCACGGCTGTCCACGGCCTCGTCCAGGTAGCGGGCGAGGTTCTGCCGCAAGCTGGTGTAAGATACGTGCGCCAATGGCCGCCTCCGATGATAGGTACAGGAAACGGTACATAGGTCCCTTGTTCGTCAAGACCAGGCCCGCACCTGTGGTTCCCCCCGCGGACCGCTTGCGCTACACCGCGCCCATGGCACGCACCGCCTCCATCACCCGCACCACGTCCGAGACCCGCATCACCGCCACGATGGACCTGGACGGCGCCGGGCAGGCCCGGGTCGCCACCGGCATCGGCTTCCTGGACCACATGCTGACCGCCCTCGCCCGGCACGCCATGCTGGACCTGCACGTTCAGGCGGAGGGCGACCTGCACATAGATTTCCACCACACGACCGAGGACGTGGGCATCGTGCTCGGCCAGGCGCTGGCGCAGGCGCTGGGCGACAAGCGCGGCATCCGCCGCTACGGCGCGTGCAGCCTGCCCATGGACGAGGCGCTGGTGGACGCCGCACTCGACCTGTCCGGCCGGCCCTTCATCGCCTGGGACGTGCGGTTCGGGCGCGACAAGGTCGGCGAGATGGACACCGAGCTGTTCGAGGAGTTCTTCCGCGCCTTCGCCATGAACGGCCTGCTGACCCTGCACGTCACGCAGCGCGCCGGGCGCAACGCCCATCACGTCGCCGAGGCGTGCTTCAAGGCCGTCGCCCGCGCCCTGCGCCAAGCGGTCGAGCCGGACCCGCGCGCCGCCGGCGCCATCCCTTCCACCAAGGGGTCGCTATGAAGGTCTGGACCGCCCACCTGCATCCCGCCCAGCCCCCGGTGCTGCTGCCGGAGGCGTGGAGTTGGGGTGCCGCCCTGTTCGGCCCGTTCTGGCTGCTGGCGAACCGCGCCTGGGTGCCGGGCGCCGTCGTCCTCGCCGTCGTCGTCGTGCTGAACCTGCTGATCCCCGGCGGCCTGCGCCCGGTGCTGGTGCTCGGCTTCGTCCTGGTGCTGGGCATGCTGGGCCAGGACCTGCTGCGCTGGTCCCTGGCCCGGCGCGGCTACGCCCTGGCCCATGTGGTCGCGGCGCAGGACCCGGACGCGGCCTTCGCCCGCCTGCTGGACACCCGGCCCGACCTGGTTGCTGCCTATGGCTCGGAGGACGCGGCATGGCTGCGGTGATGCGCGTCGCAGTGGTGGACTACGGCAGCGGCAACCTGGCCTCCGCCGCCCGCGCCCTGGCCGTCGCGGCGGAGCGGTCGGGCATCGCCGCGGAGGTCGCCGTCACCGGGGACCCGGCGGACGTGGCGGCGGCGGACCGCGTGGTGCTGCCGGGTCAGGGGGCGTTCGCGGACTGCGCGATAGGGCTGGCGGCGGTGCCGGGCCTGTGGGCGGCGATCCGGGACGGCGCCGACGCCGGGCGCCCGTTCCTGGGCATCTGCGTGGGCATGCAGCTCATGGCGCAGCAGGGGCTGGAGCATGTGACGACGCCGGGCTTCGGCTGGATCGGCGGGGAGATCACGCCGATGGACCCGCCGGGCCTGCGGCTGCCGCAGATGGGCTGGAACGCGCTGGACTTCACGCCCGGTGCGCATCCGCTGCTGGACGGCTTGCAGCCGGGGGACCATGCCTATTTCGTCCACAGCTACGCCCTGCGCGGCGGCGACCCGGCGGACCTGCGGGCCACCACCAGCTACGGCGGCGCCGTCCCGGCCCTGGTCGCCCGCGGCAACCGCGCCGGCACGCAGTTCCATGTGGAGAAAAGCCAGGACGTGGGCCTGCGCATCCTGGCCAACTTCCTGCGCTGGGAGCCGGCCGGTGGCTGACGCCATGCAGCACGGCCTGCAGGTGGAGCGCGCGGCGGAGCTGCCGGACGACGACATGCAGGCCCTGTGCGAGGCCGCCGACGCCGCCATCATCGAGGGCGGCGGCTTCGGCTGGGTGAAGCCGCCGGGGCGCCTGGCGCTGCAAAGCTACTTCAAGGGCGTGCTGCTGGTGCCGGAGCGGGAGCTGTTCATCGCCCGCCTGGACGGCACCATCGTCGGGTCGGCGCAACTCGTGCGCCCGCCGCGCAACAACGAGGCGCAGGCGTTCGCTGCGACCTTGTGCCATTCGTTCGTGGCCCCTTATGCACGCGGCCACGGCCTGGCCCGGCAGATGACCCTGCGGATCGAGGACGGCGCCCGCGCTCTGGGCTACCAGGTGCTGAACCTGGACGTGCGGGAGACGCAGGGCGCCGCCATCAGCTTATACGAGTCCCTAGGCTACCACCGCTGGGGCGAGCATCCCGCCTATGCCCGCGTCGGCGGGCGCACCATACGCGGCGTGTTCTTCACCAAGCTGCTGCAGCGCGAGCCGAAGCCGCGGCGTGCCTCTTCTCCCTCTCCCTCCGGGAGAGGGCCGGGGTGAGGGGGCCTTGGCTGCGGAGCGGCGAGTGCGGGCGCCACTGGACTACGGCCCTTTCCCGGCAAGGACCGCGCCTCAAGACCCCCTCACCCCGACCCTCTCCCAAAGGGAGAGGGGGAAGATGATCCGTCCCCTCACCCTCTACCCCGCCATAGACCTGAAGGACGGCGCCTGCGTGCGCCTCCGCCGTGGCGACATGGACGCCGCGACGGTGTTCTCCGACGACCCCGGCGCGCAGGCGCGGGCCTGGCAGGACGCGGGCTGCACCTGGCTGCACGTCGTGGACCTGAACGGCGCCTTTGCCGGGCGGCCCGTCAACACGGCGGCGGTGGCAGCCATCCTGCAGGCGGCGGCGGTGCCGGTGCAGCTTGGCGGCGGCATACGCGACATGGCCGGGGTGGAACGCTGGCTGGCCGCCGGCGTGCGCCGCGTGATCCTGGGCAGCGCCGCGGTCAAGACGCCTGACCTGGTGCGGGACGCCTGCCGCGCCTTCCCTGGCCAGGTCGCGGTGGGGATAGACGCGCGGGACGGCTATGTGGCGACCGAAGGCTGGGCGGAAACCTCCACGATTTCCGCCGCCGAGCTTGCGTTGCGGTTCGAGGATGCCGGGGTCGCGGCCATCATCCACACCGACATCGGGCGGGACGGCATGGGCACCGGGCTGAACCTGCCGGCGATCCTCGCCCTGGCGGCGCGGCTGCGGACGCCGGTGATCGCCAGCGGCGGCGTCGGTTCGCTGGCGGACCTGCGGGCGCTGCGGGATGCTGTGGCGGACGGCGGCGCGGCGGCGGGCGCAGCCGCGGGCGCGGCAGCAAGCGCAGCCGCGGGGATCGAGGGCGTGATCGTCGGCCGGGCGTTGTATGACGGCAGCGTTGGGGTCGCCGCGGCGCTTGCGCTGCTGGGAACCAATCTCAAGGTCGTCTAGACGGCGCGGCGCCATGCCGCCATCGCGCTTGCATCCCCGGGTGCAGCCGCGTTTAAGGACGACATGCTCAAGCTGCGAATCATCCCCTGCCTGGACGTGAAGGACGGCCGGGTCGTGAAGGGCGTCAACTTCGTCTCCTTGCGCGACGCCGGGGACCCGGTGGAGCAGGCCGCCGTCTATGACGCCGCAGGCGCCGACGAGCTGACGTTCCTGGACATCACCGCCAGCCACGAGAACCGCGACACCATCCTCGATGTCGTGTCCCGCACTGCCGCCCACATCTTCCTGCCGCTGACGGTCGGCGGCGGAGTTCGCAGCACGGAGGACATGCGCCGCCTGCTGCTGGCCGGCGCCGACAAGTGCAGCATGAACAGCGCCGCCGTCGCCCGCCCGGACCTGGTGCGGGAAGGGGCCGAGAAGTTCGGCAGCCAGTGCGTCGTGGTCGCCGTGGACGCCCGGCAGTCCGGGCCGGGCCGGTGGGAGGTGTTCACCCACGGCGGGCGCACGCCCACCGGCATGGACGCCGTCGCCTGGTGCCGGCAGGTGGCGGAACTGGGCGCGGGTGAGATACTGCTGACCAGCATGGACCGCGACGGCACCGGCCGCGGCTTCGACGGCGACCTGCTGCGGGCCGTCTGCGGCGCGGTTCGGGTGCCGGTGATCGCCTCCGGCGGCGTCGGCACCTTGCAGCACTTCGTGGAGGGCGCGGAGGCCGGGGCGACCGGGCTGCTGGCGGCCAGCGTCTTCCACTTCGGCACCCTCACCATACCCCAGGTCAAGGCGGCGCTGGACGCCGCCGGGCTGCCGGTGCGCCTGCCCGGCCGAGCCATCGCGGCGGCGGCCTAGCGGTGGCCAAGCCGGCAAAGAAGCGCACGCCCAAGGCAGCCCGGCCGCGCCCGGCCGCGCCGCTGCCTGCCGCCGGCAACCTGCCGTCCGCCGATGTCCTGGACCGGCTGTGGTCCGTGGTGATGGAGCGCCGCGCCGCCGACCCGTCCGTCAGCCACTCCGCCCGGCTGCTGTCCCGCGGCACCGCCAAGGTGGCGCAGAAGTTCGGCGAGGAGGCGGTGGAATGCCTGATCGAGGCCGTGGCGGGCAACCGCGCCGCCCTGGTCGGCGAAAGCGCCGACGTGCTGTATCACCTGCTGGTGATGTGGGTGGCCGCAGGGGTGGAGCCTGCCGAGGTCTGGGCCGAGCTGCAACGGCGCGAAGGCATCAGCGGCGTCGTGGAAAAGGCGTTACGGCCGAAGGTGCTGATGGGGACGACAAAAATTCCCTGATCGCAGTCCCTGGGATCGCCGTCCCCGGAGAGGGCAGGAATGGGCAGGTCTTGGACGCGACTCTTGCTGCGCCGAGGGCCGTCCATCGGAACCCTTGCGCCCGTTGCGGCGCTGTCACGCTAGCGGCCGTCTGCTCCACCCGTCGTTGCGGGCGCGCTTGCGGCGCGGCGATCCAGGGGCGGCAAAAGCCGTCCATGTCGCCCCCGTCCCGCCGCGCCGCTTCCCGCGGTAACGGAGGGGTCAGGGCGGATACGGTCAACGTCAGGTCGCATCCAGCCGCATCGGGCCTGCGCCGATGGCCCGGTCGTCCTTCAGCGCCACTCCGGTCAGCTTGCGGCTGCGGGCCTGCGTCATGAGCCAGGCCAGCATGTCGGCCGCGGCGTCATAGGACAGCCCGCCGGGGTGGATGTTCGACACGCAGTTGCGCTCGGAGTCCCGCCGCCCGACCCGCGGCGCATAGGTGACGTAGGCGCCCAGGCTGTCAGCCACGCTAAGCCCCGGCCGCTCCCCGATCAGCACGGCGACGAGGCGCGCGCCCAGCAGTTCGCCCACCTCGTCGCCCAGGGCCACGCGCGCCTGCACCGCAATGACGGCCGGCGCCACCGACCAGCCCGGCAGCCGGGCCAGGCACGCCTGCAGCAGCGGCACGGCATGGTGCTGCACGCCCACCGGCGACAGCCCGTCCGCGATGACGAACACCGCATCGCAGCCGCCGGGCGCCCCGTGCCGCACCAGGTCCGCCCGGCAGTCCTCGTGCAGCCGGCGCCCCAGGTCCGGCCGCCGCAGGTAGGCCATGCGGTCCGGCACGGCGCTGCGCACGAGGAGCGACCCCGGCACCGCCTCCAGGATGGCGCCGGCATCTAGCGGCCGATGCACCGCGTCGCGCGCCTTTGCATGGGCCAGTTGGAAGTCCAGCACGTCCTGCACCGGCAGGGCGTCGCCCGAGCGGCCCAGCCCGATGCGCGCAGGCGTCGCAGCGCGCAGCGCGGCCCAGGGGTCAAGCGCAGGCACTTCAACCACGGGGCGCCTCAGCCACGGGGCAGCTCGAACGGCCCGGGATCGGCCAGGCTCAGCAGCCGCGCCGTGGGCGGCTGCTGAGCCTGCCGGATGCGCCCCACGGCGTCCGTCATGCCCATCCCGTCCAGCCACGCCTCGAACTCCGGCGCGGCGCGGACCCCGAACTGCGAGCGGAGATACAGCATGTCGTGGAACGAGGCGCTCTGGTAGTTGAGCATGACGTCGTCCGCGCCGGGCACGGCGATCAGGAAGGTGACGCCGGCCACCGTCAGCAGCGTCATCAGCGTGTCCATGTCGTCCTGGTCGGCCTCGGCATGGTTGGTGTAGCAGACGTCGCACCCCATCGGCAGGCCCAGCAGCTTGCCGCAGAAATGGTCCTCCAGCCCCGCGCGGATGATCTGCTTGCCGTCATACAGGTACTCCGGCCCGATGAAGCCAACGACCGTGTTGACCAGCAGCGGCTGGAACGCCCGCGCGACGGCATAGGCCCGCGCCTCGACGGTCTGCTGGTCCATGCCGTGGTGCGCGTTGGCCGACAGCGCGGCTCCCTGGCCCGTCTCGAAGTACATCACGTTGCGCCCGGCGGTGCCGCGACCCAGCGCCAGCGCGGCGTCGTGCGCCTCCCGCAGGATGCCGAGGTTGACGCCGAAGCCGGTGTTCGCGGCCTCGGTCCCCGCGACGGACTGGAACACCAGGTCCACGGGGGCGCCGCGACGCATGACCTCGATGGCGTTGGTCACATGGGTCAGCACGCAGGTCTGCGTCGGGATGGCGTGGCGCTGGCGCAGCGCGTCCAGCATCTCCAGCAGCGCGATGCAGTTCGGCACGCTGTCGGTCGCCGGGTTCACGCCGATGACGGCGTCGCCGGTGCCGTAGAGCAGGCCGTCCAGCGTGCTGGCGGCGATGCCGCGCAGGTCGTCCGAGGGATGGTTCGGCTGCAGCCGGGTGCCCAGCCGGCCCGGCAAGCCCTGCGTGTTGCGGAACGCCGTCGTGACCCGGCAGCGGCTGGCGACCTGGATCAGGTCCTGGTTCCGCATCAGCTTGCAGGCCGCCGCCGCCATCTCCGGCATCAGGCCCGGCGCCAGCGCCGCCAGCCACGCGGGCGTCGCCTCATAGGACAGCAGCCAGTCGCGGAAGCCGCCCACCGTCAGGTGCGACACCGGGGCGAACGCCGCGGCGTCATGGGTGTCCAGGATCAGCCGCGTGACCTCGTCGGCCTCATACGGCACCAGCGGCTCGTGCAGGAAGCGGGTCAGCGGCAGGTCGGCCAGCACGGACCGCGCCGCGACGCGCTCGGCGTCGGTGTCCGCCGCCACCCCGGCCAGCTCGTCGCCGGAGCGGCGGTGGGACGCACGGGCCATCACGTCCTTCAAGTCCGCGAAGCGGTAGCGCTCTCCATGGAAGTCGCTGGCGTAGCTGGACATCCCGGCCTCCTCGCCGGGCATCGTGGCCGTGGTCCCCGGTTCAGGCAAGGCCCGGCAGGGCTGCTGCACACGACAAGCCTGGCTGCTTCCTGCTCCCTCTCCCTCCGGGAGAGGGCCGGGGTGGCCTCCCTCACCCCGGCCCTCTCCCGGAGGGAGAGGGAGCAGGAAGCAGTTTGCCGTCCATCGCCGCTGATGGACCCGACATCGGCGAAGAAGGCCATGTCCCAGCGGACCACCAACGGCGTGCGGCTCACCAAGGCTCGGCCAGCATGGCATCAAGCTCCGGGTTGGCCGCGCCGGCACCCGCCCGGGCAGCCCTGTAGGACCGCAGGATCACGGCCAGGCTGATCCCGGCCGCCGCCCCGGCCCCCTCCAGCGCGCGGAGCGACACGTCGCCGAACACCGCATGAAGGTGCGCCAGGCTGCCTCCCTCTCCGCGCAGGATCGCCAGGATGCCCGCATCGGTGATCGCGTCCATGCTCGCGTTCTCGACCGCGTGCCGGATCGTGGCCAGCCCGGGCGCCTGCCGCATCAGCGTGCCCCGGCGCCGGCGGCATCCGCGTCCGTCACGGCCCGCAGCAGGGTTTCGACCATGCCCTGGACATAGGGCGCCCCTGCCTCCGTCGTAAGCAGCGCCTGGGCCAGCAGCCCGGCGCGAAAGGTCAAGGAATCAGCACGGAACGGTCAGGATCCCGCCGCAATCGGCTCCCTAATTGAGGGGGTGGCGAGGGGCCACACCGGTCGAAGCCAGGAGTCGAAAATGCGTGCAGGTGCGGTTGCCATGGCGGCCCTGGGAGTGTTCGGCGTCATTGCCGCAAGCGCCCCGGCGCGGGCAGACGAATACGACTCCGACAATTGGCGCCACCATGAGTGGCACGAACACGAGTGGCGCGAGCAACGGTGGCGCGAGCACGACCGGCGCGAGCATGAGTGGCGCGAGCACGAGTGGGGGGAGCGTGCGCGCCACGCCTATGGCCCGCCGCCCGCCTATGTGCAGCCGGGTTATGCGCCGCAGTACTATGCACCGCAGTACTATGCGCGTCCGGCGGCCTACTATGCCCCGCCGCCCGCATACTACGGGGCGCCCTCGCCGCGCGGCTACGCCGCTTCGCCCTTTCCGGGCGTGTTCATCGGGTTCGGGTTCCGCTGATGCGGCGGCCCGCACCCCAGGCGAGGCCCGGGAACGGGGCAGGTCCGGCCCTGGCTGGGCCGGACTTGGTTCGCAATGCGTGACGATGAGGCAGACGGCGGGGCGGACGGCGGGGAGCATCCCAGCCGGGCCATCCTGCTCATCGGCGCCGCCGCCTGCTCGGTGGTCGCCGCGCTGCTGGCGTTGAGCATCGCATCGGCCGGCACGCAACGCGAGGCACGGGTCGCCCCTCCGGGCATCGAGCAGTCGGCAGCCGGACCTGTCCGCGCCATGGCGGCCCCGTCGCGTCCCTAGATCACCGCGACCTCCGGACGCACCGGCACCGCCCTGGCCCCGGCGCCATCCCCGGCGGCGTCCCCGGCGGCGTCATGGAACTCGTCCTCGCTCACGCCATAGACGTCCCGCACCCGCTCCGGCGTCAGTTCCGCCGGGGTGCCGTCGAACACCAGGCGGCCGGCGGACAGCGCCACGATGCGGTCGCAATAGTGCCGGGCGGTGTCAAGGTGGTGCAGGTTGACCAGCACCGTCAGCCCGTCCTCCCGGTGGATGCGGCGCAGCATGTCCATCACCACGCGGGCGTTGCGGGGGTCGAGGCTGGCGATGGGTTCGTCGGCCAGCATTAGCCGCGGCTCCTGCATCAGGGCGCGGCAGATCGCCACGCGCTGCTGCTGGCCGCCGGACAGGGTGCCGGCACGTTGCAGGGCGGTGCCGGGCAGGTCGAAGCGGTCCAGCGCCTGCAGCGCCATCGCGCGCTCGGCGGCGGTGAACGATCCGAGCAGGCTGGCCACCTGGCCCCGGTGGTTCAGCCGGCCCATCAGCACGTTGGTCAGCACGTCGAGGCGCGGCACCAGGTTGAACTGCTGGAACACCATCGCGCAGGCGCAGCGCCAGTCCCGCAGCGCCTTGCCGCGCAGGGCCGTCACGTCCGTCGTGCCGAAGCGCATGGTGCCCGACGACGGGTCCTGCAGGCGGTTGATCATCCGCAGCAGGGTGCTCTTGCCGGCGCCGCTGCGCCCGATCACCCCGACCATCTGACCCGCGGGGATGCTGAGCGTGATGCCGTCCACGGCGGCCTTGGCGCCGAAGCGCCGGGTCAGGTCCCTGATCTCAAGCATCGTGGCCTCGGCGGTGGGGTGCCGCATCCTTAGCGCGGCGGCCCGGCCCGGCGCGGTTACGGTTGCATGATAGCGGGACCGCCAGGGCTGGCGCCGGCGCCAACGGCCGCCTTCGCGCAGGGCGACACATAAAAGGCAGGCGCTTCCTGCTCCCTCTCCCTCCGGGAGAGGGCCGGGGTGAGGGGGTCTCGGCTGCGGAGCGGGGCAATGCCGGTGCTAGTGGAGCAAGGCCCTGCATGGGCGATCCCGGCGCTTGCCCGCCCCCTCACCCCGGCCCTCTCCCGGAGGGAGAGGGAGCAGGACGCCGCCCGCGCCAAT
>JAABUK010001103.1_pt1 | contig 52894 bp, 65 predicted proteins | sample 5559141 | NCBI WGS metagenome assembly JAABUK01 (sample SAMN10711869, study PRJNA513367) | rock metagenome | isolation source: Antarctica rocks | place: Antarctica: Victoria Land, Pudding Butte nord | collected 2016-01-03 | reverse complement strand
TACGGCCGTACCTCTGAAACTCCGCCTGACTCGCAAAGGTCCGCTGGCTCATCGCTCTTCGCCCTCAGAGATCAAGATTAATCAATCAGGCTGGGGACGCAGAACTTGTGCAGAGACTCCCTAGCGCCTGGGGGTTGTTTAGGCCGCTAGAAGCCAGCATGCTTTCGGTATAGACGCCGTTCGCCAGGACCTCCTTCAAAACCCGATCGTTGTTTGTGTCCGCGATGTAGACGTTGCCGGACCCATCCACTGCTACCCCTTCAGGATATTTCAGGGTGCTGGATCCTATCGTGCTCTCCGCATAGCCGCCGCCTGACAGAGTATCCTTCAAAATCCGATGATTGGAGGTATCGGCGATATAGATATTCCCGCTCCCATCCAGCGCTATGCCACCTGCACCATTCAAATTGCTGGACGTCACCACACTTTGCGTGTAGCTGTTGCCTGCAAGCGTCTCCTTGAGCAAACGCGGGTTCTGACTGTCTGTCATGTAGACGTTGCCGCTTCCATCCACGGCTATGCCGGCTGGCCACTGGCTGGTGGCGATGGTAGTTTCGAAGCCCGGCAAAAAGTTTACCTGCGGCCCCGTGCCTGTGCCTTGCAGGTATGCGGTGGCGATGACGTTGCCGCTCGAGTCGGTCAGCTGCGCTGCACCGTACCGCGTTCCAGCGAAGTGGGGCGAGAAGGTCACATCTAACGTGCAGGTGTCTCCTGCGGCATAGGTGTGGCTGGTGCCGTTGGTGGTGCAGGAGCCGGTGCTGGCGTCTTGGAAGTCGAGCGCCGTCGCGCCCTGGGTCAGCACGGCGGGTGCGGCGATTGTGCCAGCCGTATCGAAGGTGAAGATCTCCGTCTGCGTACTGCTTGTGCTTCCGGCCGCGACGGAGCCGAAGCTGGGCGGCGCGGCTGTTACCTTGACAACGCGGTTATTACCCGTATCCGCGATATAGAGGTTTCCGCTCCCATCCACCATCACGCCGCCAGGGTAGGTTAAGACGCTCTCCACCGTGCTCTCGGTGTAGGTGCCGCTCGAAAGTGTCTCCTTCAGCACCCGGCTGTTACCCGTATCCGCGGTATAGACGTTGCCGCTCCCATCCACCGTCACACCGTACGGCGCGGACAAGCCGCTCGCCACCGTGCTCTCGGTGTAGGTGCCGCTCGAAAGTGTCTCCTTCAGCACCCGGCTGTTACCCGTATCCGCGATATAGACGTTGCCGCTCCCATCCACCGTCACACCGTACGGCGCGGACAAGCCGCTCGCCACCGTGCTCTCCGCGTAGGCGCCTCCCGAGAGTGTCTCCTTTAGCACCCGGTTGTTATGCGAATCCGCGATATAGACGTTGCCGCTCCCATCCACTGCCACACCTTCAGGGTAGGCCAAGCCGCTCGCCACCGTGCTCTCCGTGTAGATGCCTCCCGAAGGCGTCTCCTTCAGCACCCGGTTGTTAGTGTGATCCGCGATATAGACGTTGCCGCTCCCATCCACCGCCACGCCTTGAGGCTGGGATAGGGCGCGCTTGCTACGGTACTCTCCGTGTAAACGCTCCCCGAAAGCGCCTCCTTCAGCACACGGCCGTTGCCTGTATCCGCGATATAGACGTTGCCGTTTCGATCCACCGCCGCGCCTTGGGGTTGCGACAAGCCGGAACGAAACGGAATGCTCTGCGTGCCGGCGAAATGCGCAGTCTGCGCCTCCAGATTCCCGGCGCTGCCCAGCATGAGGCCTGCCATCATCGCCAAGCCGGTCAGCGCTGCTTGCCAGTGCCGCGGACGGGATCCCCGACGGACCTTCGGCGAGCAGGTGGCCCCGAACGGGAGAGCTGCCGCCACGCCCTGAATAACCAGAGCGTTGCTGCTTCAGTTAGGGGAAGCGCTGCATCGAGGGAGGTGGCATATGAGTGGCGGGCGAAAAGCAGGGACATGAGCAAACCACTCCTAAAACGAACAGCTTCTGAGAAGGCTGGGCAGCAGACCTTGAGCGGAGATGGGAGCTCGCGGCATGGGCGCAACTATGCGGCGGACGCAGGCGAGAGTGTGCCTGCTCCACCAATTTATTTATAGGGATGGCCTGCGTATCTCAATGCGTCTTTGGTGGGAGATCAGCCTCAGAATGGCTCGGCACCAGAGACTACGGGCCAGTCGATTGACAGGAGACTTGAACATGATTGGCTTCTTGGGGATTGTCACCGCTCTGAATCTAGGAAGGCGGGGGGGGCGGCACGGAGGACGTCTCTTTAGAGGAACCTCAGATGCCCCGTCCGTCTCCGGCGAAGGGAGCTTTACATGAAGAACTTGGTTTCAGTACTTGCAGTGTTAGGTGCGCGAGGAGCATGACGTGGAGAGCACAGGCGTAATCGCACGTGCGCTGCGTCAGATTAGGTATTCATGCCCGCAACAGGAAGTCTTTGGAGAAGCGCCTCGATCGTGGGACGGGAGCTAACCTGCTGGCACCGACCGAAGTATGTGATTGCGTCTATTCCCCTCAACCCCAAAGCATTCAGCAGTTCGAATTGATCGCTCGAAGGAAATGCTTGAATCAGATGTTTCTGAATGACGGGAAGGGTCTGGATGGAAACCGATGATGCGAGCATGATGTGTCCTCACAATCCTTATCGGCGCGGAGACAAGGGCCGTTATGTTTCCTCTGTGGGATAGCTCCGTGACGAGAGGGCGTGCTAAGGCACCTCCTGCGAATCGACCTTGGAACCTGAACTCAGGGCCATTACCAGCTTGATCGCCATCTGCTCCGAGGAGATTTGGTAGCAGCAACCTGCGATGGAAGCCCGAAGGTGTTCCAGTCGCTCCACCCGTCTGCTCCGCGCAGAGGCACACTGTTCGAGATTGAGAATCTGCATCCTCCTCACGACGTACTGAGGCCTATATCGGAGCTTGTTAAGCTAGAGGGGCGGAGTGCGGCGTTTCGGGACAATGCACCCGCAAGGCCGACAAGGAGGCGAACAGTTCGCCGTCAAGGAGCTGACCACGTTCGAGCCCAAGCCAATACTCTTCGAACTGTCCGACCTGGTTACAAGGGAGTTCATCGGAGTCGCACAGACGCCAGAGCCTTCGAGTTCTGATCCTGCTAGGAACTGGTATGCTCGGGGCCGCTGGGACACTCCGAAGGCCTTACCGCCTATCTCACAGCGATGGGCAGGTTTCACAACTACAGCTTCGGCAACATTCTCGAGATCGCACGTCAGAAGCCCGACGCCACCCGCGTCGCCGGCCTCTATGCGTGGAACCAGCTTGGCCGCAAGGTGATGAAAGGGCAGAAGGGCATCCGCATCCTCGCTCCCGTGATCGGCATTCGGAAGAAGAAGGACAGCGAAGCCGAAGGACGTCACGAAGCAGAACCAGCCCGTTCTCGTCGGCTTCCGCAGCGCGTACGTCTTCGATGTGTCGCAGACCGAAGGTGCAGAGCTTCCTGAACTTTCAGAACGTGTGAGCGGCAGCGTGGGAGAGAACCGGGAACGGCTGATCGACTTCATTGCCGCCAGGGCATTGAGCTTGAGTTCAAGGAGTCCATCGCACCCGCTTTGGGAATGAGCTACGGCGGACGTATCGCCGTACTTCCCGGTCAGGCAGCAGCGGAAGAGTTCAGCACCTTTGTTCACGAGCTCGCTCACGAGATGTTGCACAAGGCGGAACGCAGGACCGCAACCACCAAGACGGTACGCGAGACCGAGGCCGAGGCGATTGCGTTTGTGCTGGGAACCAGCATCGGGCTTGAGACCGGACACGCTTCAGCCGACTATATCCACCTCTACCACGGTAACGCCGCACTTCTGGCCGAGAGCCTTGAAGTGATCCAGCGCACCTCAGCCCTGATCCTCGCAGCCATCGAGCCACCCGCAGCCGAACAGCCCGAAGCCACACCCATGATGGCCGAGGCGATCCAGCCTAACCTTTCCCCCCGAAGGGGGCGGAGGTTCAGGCCTTCGCCCCTTAGCCCAAATAGTGCTTCACAACCTCGACTAAGGAGGGCAGCCAGATGCAAACAGCAGCACCTTCCAGTACCTCGCCATCGACAACATCCACGATCGGCCACCAACCCCCGCCGGACACCCTGCTCGACTTCCATCATGCACGGTTCACGCTCGAAGCCGCTCATCGCGATTTCATCCGGAAGGCTGCCGGTGCGCACAGGTTCGTCTTAGGCGAGCCAAGCGCCACGGTCGATGAGGAACACCGACCGTAAGTGTGCCCACCAAGATTGAAGCAGTGAGAGTCGCGTCCCTCCCCTGCACCCCTCCGACTCAGAACGACATCTCCGAGGTGACTCGATGGACAGGACTGAATTTATATTGCGCAATATGCTCAGAGCCGTACAGGCGCCGCTTTACGATATCCGTGTCCTGAGTGAACGGGGGATGCTCCCAGGTCTCGACGGCATCCCCGCCTCCATGGTGCTCGAACGTCTGCCTCTGCTCAGGTACCGCAATGCCTGCGGCTCGCACATCTACATCCGCTCTGCGGGCGAGCATCGCTTCACCGTGCTTGACGATCTGGACGAGGCCTCGCTTGCGCGACTTTCGGCGGACGGCTTCGATCCTTGCGCCGTAGTCGAGACCAGCAGTGGAAACTACCAGGCCTGGCTCAGACACGCGACCGTCTTCCCCAAGCTTCTCGGCACCTTCGCCGCCCAGACCTTGACCGCTCGATATGGTGCCGACCCAAGTGCGGCAGACTGGAGGCGATTCGGCCGGCTGCCCGGCTGCACCAACTGCAAACCGAGTACCGCAGACCGGACGGGTTCTTTCCTTTCGTACTCCTGAAAGGCCACGGCAGCGAGCAATACCCCACTGCGGAACACTTTGAACTGGAGATTACGCGAATGTACGAGGCACGAGAGCAGGAGCGAGAGGCACGACGCCTCCAGGCTTCACTTTCTCTCGGAAGGGGCCCGGGGTCCAATGGCCCGTCCCTCGAACGTTTTCGTACATCGTCCAAATACCAGGACCGTCCCGCCGCCGCAGACATCGCCTTTTACGTCGCCGCTTACGTTAACGGCCTGAACAACGACATAATCGAACGTGCCCTTGAAGACGACTCCCTCTCCCCGATCGAGTGCTTCCAAGCGAGCAGCCTACATACGGCGGACGATGACGAAGGCGAGAGACTGAGCCGTGCGTTAAGAATCGTTGCTCCTCGAACTTGATCGTTCTTCCTCCAGCCTTGTTGAGTCCACGATTTTCGGATTCTGAAATGGCTCCTGCAACTCGCACCATGAGAGAGGCCTGTCGAACAGAGCGGCTCCTTCCGGTGCGCCTTTCTGTCTACGCTCAGCGTGCCGCGATGAAAGCACCCCGCCCTTCGGACGCACGCTCTCCTTCCCACAATCTGCCTGCGCGCCTCTTCGAAATGCGGACTCCTGCCCCCAGCAAGCTGTGGTCCCTTCCGCAGATCCTGTTCAGTCGCCAAGCGAGTGGATCGCGACGGCACACCCTCTGGGCAAGCGGTGTACCGCAGACAGCGGACACACCAGAAAGAAACAGAGCCAAACACCATGTTCAACAAAGTCACTCTCATCGTGGGAGATATGGCCTAACAATCGGACGCTCGTTCTGCATCTGACGGCTAAGGAGAATGAAATGTCCGACAGCCGTTTGAAAAAGCAGGATCCACGCACCCAATATCCCCAACCTCCCTTCAAGCCACAGCATCAGAGCCAGCCGGGGTTGGCTAAAGATATGAGCCCGCAGCCCGACAATGGAGAGGACAGCTACACCGGCAATGGAAAGCTCAAAGGCCGAAAAGCACTGGTGACCGGTGCAGACTCGGGGATCGGACGAGCTGTGGCCATCGCATTCGCGCGCGAGGGAGCCGATGTCGCTATCGGGTACCTGCCCAGCGAAGAGCCGGACGCGAAGCAGGTATTGAAGTTGATCGAAAAAGCAGGAGTGAAGGCGGTAGCTCTCCCGGGCGACATCTCAGACGAGAATTTCTGCCAAACCATGGTGAAACAAGCAGAAAAAGATCTGGGAGGCCTAGACATTCTGGTTAACAATGCCGCGACGATGTCCTCCCACACCAATCTGCTTGAGGTCTCGTCGGTTGACTTCGACAAGGTCATGAAAACGAACGTCTATGCACTTTTCTGGATTACTCAGGCGGCCATACCACTGCTAAAGCCTGGAGCCTCGGTAATCAACACGGCATCGGTGCAGGCGTATGAACCAAGCCGCGGCATCATTGACTATGCCATGACGAAAGCGGCCATCGTCGCGTTCACAAAAGGAATGGTAAAGCAGTTGATGGAAAAGGGTGTACGAATCAATGCAGTGGCGCCGGGCCCCTTTTGGACGCCGATCCAGCCAACCGGTCAGCCCGCAGAAAAACTTGCTGAACTCGGGAAGGAGGTTCCGTTCGGTCGCCCCGGACAACCCGTCGAGATTGCGCCCGTATACGTGCTCCTCGCTTCGCAGGAAGGCAGTTATATAACAGGTGAAGTTTACGGAGTATCGGGAGGCATGGGCATCGCGTAAGACTGAGAGGCCCCTCTTGTAGAGGGGCCTACTCCAGCGACGCGGTGCACTGTTGGGTGTGCAGGCTACGGAGGCAAGAACCGCCCCGAAGCCTCGGCTGGCTTCTTGAGGTGTCTGTTTCCATCAGCAAGCGGTCTGGGATGCGAGCGTGCTCGCACTGCTCAGTTCCATTCAGCAATACCCCTCAGTTGGCCGATCTGAACTGCAGTATTGCTTCAAGCGCTCACAATCCCAAGTTGTCATTCACCGCAACGAGCTTGCTTAGGCGCACCTCTGGCTCGCTGTCGGAACCGCCGAAGACCACCAATTAAGGGGTGCTGCGCTTCATGGTGTTTGTCTGTTTCCTGATGCTGGCTGATTAGAGAATTCGGGGTGCTTACATGCCAAGGCTTAGGCTGCGGTCGAACTGAGGCGGTTTGCTCGGAACGCTTGGAAGGTCGATCCTCTGGGACGTGCCGGGGTCTGGAAGTGTGTTCTCGACGTCTTTAGCAAGACTGGTGGCCCTGCTCTGCGGGTCGTAGAGGGCGGTCTGATTCGGGGTGTAGATCGCAACGTCCTGGGAGGCGCGAGACACGGCTTTAAAAACGTCACTAAATGGCCCGAGACGTTCGGTATGTTCCTCGCTGACGAGTACGCGGTCGGGGGACATTCCGTTCAGGCCTGACACCACATAGCCTTGCTCAAACTGGCGCGGCGTAGAGGGCGCAATTTCGATCCTCTTACCGGCGTCAGTCCTGACGATGAGGTCATTCGCCTCGCCGATTCTCGATGATTGCGAAGTCATTGCGCCAAACGCCAAGGTCTTTGTCTAAGCCGGTGAAGCGGATTCGATCACCCCCGCGAACTCGCTCTCGGTCTGGTGGAACACGGTGCTGATGGAACACGGTGCTGGTGGCTGTTAACCCTCGTGTCTTTCGGGGTCATACGTGGCCTCACGGCCGTGGGGCAGTTCCACGGGAAGCCGGTTGTGCGACGGGTCTACAGAGACGACCTGGGCGGTGCTGTTCCTCTCGATGCCTAGTTTCTCCTGGGCAAAGCGGTAGCGGATGACGTCGCCGGGCTGGTAGGTTTCTGCGATGGTCCGACCGTACTCACTCTGGTTGGAGCGCGGGCGAAGCACCGATAAGGTGCTGCCCTGCTCGGCGACAATGCCCTCCGTCTTCAACTCGGCGCGGATCGCGGTCGTGAGGCGGTCGCGCTCGGTCGGGCTCGAACGCCACGGCAATGGTCCATCCGGGTTCGCGGCGTAGTTCCTGGCTAGCGCGGTCGCGCGTTCCTTCGGATCGGCGGCCTCGTGGATGCGTCCCTGCTGTGCGAGCTGGGCGACACCCTCCTGAGTTTCATTGCTGCGGAGGGTGAGCACGGCCTGCCGGAACTGCTCGATCTGGGTAGGCGGCGGTACAAAGGGGGTTTGACTGAGAGCGCGGGCGTCGGATGTGTAAATCGCCGCGTCCTGAGTGGCACGGGAGATTGCGTTGAGCATTTTGCTGTCGCTGGCCAGCTTTGGCGCGTTCTCGACGCTCACCAAAAGCCGGTCGGCCGGAAGCTCCGCGAACCATCGACGGTGTAGCCGTAGTCGATGGCTCTGGATGTAGACGCGTTCAGCTCAACCGTCTTGCCGGTGTCGAGCCGGATGCTGATGGCGCGATTGGCTGCGATGTTCTCGATGATCCCAAAGTCTCCGGTCTTCGCCCAAAGCCTTATCGGATGCGGTGAACTGGACCAGCTCGCCGGTTGCAAACTCGCGACGTTCGTCGCGCTGCTCTGACGCTTTGCCGGTCTCGGCACGGAACCTGGCCGGGTTGTATGTCACCTCTTCGCCGTCCGGCTTCTGGGACGGTGAGGAGGTTGCGGCGAACGTCAACGCCCGTGACAACAACACTTGCACCTGCCTCTGGGCCGTACTGCTTGATGGACTGTTTGTAAGTGATGACATCTTCGCACTCATCGTTCGCGGCCGTCAGACGGACCTCGGTCATGTTCGTGTGAACCCACAGCTTCTTGTCTTCTGCGGCAAGGGTGCCGTTGCTCTTCAGCTCGGCCCGGATGAGCACATTTAGCTCCTGTCGCTCGGCTCGGTCGGGGACAATGATAACGGTGCGGCCGGGCTGTGCCGCGTACTCTGAGACGACGGCGGCGAACCCGATGATTCGGGTCGGCGTACTCCCGAGTCCTTCCCTGCTGCGCTAAATAGCTCGACGCCTTTTGCGGTCTCGTTCATCCGCAGCAGCTCGACAGCCGCTCTGAGTTGTTCGGCACTGCTGATCGGCCGGAAGTCTACCGCAGAGGTCTTGTTGTTCTCGGTCGCAAACCTGGCTCCAAGGGCCTCTGCATTGTTGGTGTAGATACGCAGGTCGTCGGCCGCGCGGGAGACGGCGACATATGTTAGGCGAGTGTTGATGAGCTCCCGGGCCGAATCCGTGTCAATGTTGGCGATAACGCGGCCTGCGGTCAGCCCTTGCAAGCTGTGTGAGGTCATGGCACAGCCATGATCGAACGTCTGGAGCTTCGCTGGATCGAAGCTGATGGTGCGCTTCTCCCTGCCATCCAGTTGCACGAAGCCTTCAACGGCTCAATGGTGAGGCACCAATGAAGGTCGATGCGGCGAAAGCCTGCCGTCTCGTTTAGGAAGTAAAGCCGGTCACGAACGAAGCTCTCGGTGGCCGGGTCAATCGACTTCTGGCTTTCTGGCCGTCTGCGTCAGGGCCTCCTCCTTTCCTGCTGCCGACTCTGCTTCGCTTGTGCGAGGTTTATCAGGTTGGATTGATGAACTGGTCGCCGGTATAGGCGTGGTAGCGAGGGCGAAGCTCCGACAAAACCGTCAAAGCATAGCGCGCTCTCTGAAGAGGACTCTCGTGACCGTCGAGAGATGTGTGCGCTTGTTTTTGAATTGGGCATCGACTGAGTAAGCGTGGTCAGCAAGGTGTTTTCTGACACCCTTCGATGACTTTTTTGCAGAGAGTGTTTTCGATGAGTCGGACCCAAATCCAGGTCCCCTACACCGGCATGGAGCACCAGTCCGCCGTCACCGATGGCAACCACTTCGAAAACGGCTACTACGGCCGCGACTGGACCGGCATCGGCATCAGTCCGCGCTTCAATCTCATCATCATCCACGAGTCCGGACACGAGTGGTTCGGCAACGCCGTCTCCGCCACCGATCCCTCCGGCATGTGGGTCCACGAGGGCTGGACCACCTACCTCGAATCGCTCTACGTCGAGTACCGCTGGGGCAAGCCCGACGCTCTCAAATACATCAATGGTTACAAATTAAAAGTTCGCAATCTCCACCCCATCATCGCGCAGCAGGGCGTCAACGCAGACCCCCCATCGACCAGTACAATCTGTGTTTCGTCAACGTCGAAAAGGCCTGACCCAGAATGGAAGCGTACGCTAGGGCTCGCGCTCGTGCTTCCAGGTAGGCCAAGGCTTCAGCCCTGGCATCATCGGCTCGGTAAGGATGCAGCTTTAGCTCCTGGGGTACGCTCTCGCGAAACTTGGCACCACCCGGCGTCCGTGCCCAGCCCCACCCCCATCCGCTAGCATCACCCCATGCCCAAGGAAGCCCTTGCCCGAGGTGTCCTCAACCTCTGCCTCGCCGCCATATCCGCCCAGTCCCAGCAGCAACCTCAAACCTGGCATCTCGTCGACCACACCAACCGAACCGGCACCGAGACCACCCGCCTCCTCACCACCACTTCCACGGACACCTACACCTCAACCATCGGCCCCCCGAAGCAGGCCGTCCTTCAAATCAAGTGCTCGGCACCCCTCACGGGCAGCGCCACCATCGCCATCGACTCCGACTCCAGCTTCGCCGTCAAGACCGACGCCACGGCAACCCTGACCATCCGTCTCGACGACGACTCCCCCATCCATGCCGCCTGGGCAAACCTCTCCCTTCACCAGATCCTCATCTACAATCTCCGCGACCTCCTCCCATCCCACCAGCGAATGTCGATCGACCTCCCCATCGGCATCAACAGTCCACAGACCCTTACCTTCGACCTCTCCCATCTGGCCTCCGCCATGCGAGACGCCAACTGCCGAAGACGCCTGCAATAGCCCTGATCGTCCCACCTCGTCGCGCCTCAGATCTCGGCCCAGGGGTCATAGCTGCCAACATGCCAAAGATGTCCCTCCGGATCACGGCACGTGAAGCCTTTCCCGCCGTACTCCTTCTCCTCCAGCTTCAGCACCACCTCCGCACCCGCAGCCACCGCCATCGCATACACCGCATCGCAATCGTCCACGATCAGGTATGGCGCCTGTGTCTCCGCTCCGCCAATCTCCTCGGGCTGCTTCATCAGCGCCGAAGCCTCCCCGCCATTCTCCACCGATCCGATCATCACCATCCCGTTCCCAAACCGCAGCTGCGCATGGGCCACCGTTCCATTCGGCCCCAGGTACACCGCAGACTTTTCGAACCCGAGCGCCCGGCACAGCCACTCGATCATCGCTACGGCATCTCTGTACCGCAGCCCCGGAATCACATTGCCTCTGGAGGACTTCGCATATCTGGTCATACCCGCATCCTCCCATCTCGAGCGCTCCCGCATCTTGGAAATATCGGAACTTCAGGGCATCGCCACATGATTCTGCCATCTCCCACGCTCCCGGCTGTACGTCGTCGGATCCACCCCGGAGAACTCCTGAAAATCATTCGCGAAATGCGACTGGTCGTAGTACCCGCACGCAAGCGCTAGCTCCGCCCATCGCACATCCAGGCCGCGATGGAGCGCCTCGGCCGCTCGCTGAAATCGCTGGACACGCATCCACGCCTTCGGCCCCATCCCCACCTCTTCGCGAAACACCGCCAGCAGCCGGCGCTCACGCACCCCGATCTCGCGCGCACACTCGCGTACCGTCATCCCTGGCCCCCGCATCCCCAACAGCGCCGCATCCACCATCCACGATCGTTGCACCCCGACGCGCAACCTCGACCGCAACATTGCCTCCAGCAGGCACAGCTTCCCCTCTCCCCCCTCGGCCTCTCGCAACCGCTCCGCCAACATCCCACCCGTCCCGCTCCATACCTCATCGAGTGAAGCCGAGCTCCCTCGCAGCAGGTCCGCTCGCATTCCAAACATTCCCGCAAACCCTCCCGGCTCGATCACCACACCCGCGATCTCCGCCATATCCTTGGTCGCGACAATCTCATAGCGGGATCGCGCTCCCATCACCAGCGCGCCGCTCGTCTTCACCTCCCGTTTGCCATCGTCCCCGCAGTCCGTCAGGCTCTCGGCAGCAAGATTGACCAGCACCTGCATACACCCGTTCGGCAGCACCCGCTCCCTGGCGTGCGGAACCTCCGGCGCGCAGCAGTACCACATCGACCGTATCCACGGCCGCAGATCCGCCCCCGGTGCCCTCTCCACGTAGACCATCGGTTGCTCATCCTAATCCCTCCTGGCATCTCTCACATCGAGAGAGCTACCATCGGGGCGAGGCCAACCCATGCGCTTGACCCGCCGCTCCCTTATCTCCACCCTCGCCGGCACCGCCGCAGCCACCGCCCTTCGCCCTCGCTTTTCCGTCGCGGAGGCCAGCAGCTCCGAAGGCCCCGCAACTCCGAACTCGAAAGTCAGCTTCTTCCCAACGATTCTCTAATCCACGACCCCCTCCGCCCCGCCTTCCACTACCTCCCCGCCCGCAACTGGATGAACGACCCCTGCGCGCCCATCTTCCACCGCGGCCAGTACCACATGTTCCATCAGTACAACCCCAACGCCGCCCACTGGGGAGACATGCACTGGGCCCACGCCGTCTCTCCCGACATGGTCCGCTGGCAACGCCTTCCGGTCGCTATCGCCCCCACGCCCGGCGGCCCCGACTCCGAAGGCGTCTTCACTGGGTCTTCCATCCTCCACCACGGGGTCCCCGCCATCATCTACACCGGCGTCCAAAGCGTCCCGCACGACCAGGCCACCCTCTCGGACGGCACCCACACCTTCCGCGAGACCCAGCTCCTCGCCACCTCCTCCGACCCCGGCCTCGGCACCTGGCGCAAGCACCCCCAGCCCGTCATCCCCACCCCCCCCCGGCATGAAGGTCACCGGCTTCCGCGACCCCACCCCCTTCACCCACGCCGGAACCCAGTACCTCCTCGTTGGCTCCGGGATCGCTGGCAAGGGCGGCATGGTCCTCCTCTACCGCGCCGCCAAACTCCCCAACGGCAGCCCCGACCTCACCCAGTGGGAGTACCTCCACCCCCTCGCCGAAGGCAACCTCGCGACCACCCGCACCTCCGCCACCGATCCCGTCGACACCGGCGAAATGTGGGAGTGCCCCGACTTCTTCTCGCTCGCCAACCGCCACGTCCTCATCTACTCCACCGAGCGTAAGACCTTCTGGCAGGTCGGCGACCTCGACCCCAAAACCCTCACCTTCCACGCCACCGCTACCGGCCAGCTCGACCTCGGCCGCTCCTTTTATGCCCCCAAAACCCAGCTCGACGCCCACGGCAACCGCATCCTCTGGGGCTGGCTCGCCGAAACCCGCCCCGAAGCCGAGTACGACGTCTCTGGCTGGTCCGGCATGCTCTCCCTCCCCCGCGTCCTTACCGTCGAAGACGGCCAACTCCGCCAGCACCCCCTCCCCGCTCTCCGGTCCCTGCGCGAGCCAGTCGCCCACAACATCGTGAACGCGGAATTTGGACCGCACATGCTCCTGAGCAGTTCACGCCGCATCAACGAGTTCACCGCCACTCTCCAGCAAAACGCCAGACCCGACATCGCGTCCACCTGTATTCTCGCGGACCCCGCCGGCCCGCTCGTCACCATCCGCAGCCACGCAGGCCAGGAAGCGAGCCCCGCTGACATCACACTTCCCGCCAACACCCCTCTCTCCAAGAACCCCACGCTCCATATTTTCTTCGACAACTCCGTACTCGAGCTCTTCCTCGACAACAGCCTCTGCTTTACCAAACGCTTCTACACGCGTGACCCAAAGCAGCCCGTCGCTACCCTCATACTCCCCGGCAGCTACACCACTATCGAACCCACCGCCTACACTCTCAAACCCATCTGGCCCGCCTGAGCGGTCCGGCTCCCGCCACGCTTGTCAACCCCCACCCTTGCTTTACACTCAAGGGGGCGCTCAGTATCCTTGAGCTTGCAGCCGCGACAAGCGACCTCGCATATCTGCGCATCCAACTCTCGATCCGTTCGTACACAGGAGAAATACACAATGGCCGTAGTAGACGAAAAAGTTAAACAGATCATCGTCGAGCAACTTCAGGTGGACGAGGCAGAAGTCACCCCCGGTGCAAGCTTCCAGGAAGACCTCGGTGCCGACTCCCTCGACGTCGTCGAACTCGTCATGCAGTTTGAAGAAGCCTTCGATATCCAGATCCCCGACGAGGACGCCGAAAAGATCAAGACCGTCAAGGACGCCGTCGAATACATCGAGAAGCACCAGAAGGTAGGAAAGTAGCGAATGTTCCCCCAGATCCCGGCGCGGCGCGTCGTCGTCACTGGTATCGGCCTCATCTGCGGTGTCGGCAAGACCGCCCCTGAGGTCTGGGACGGTCTGCTCGCCGGCAAAAGCGGCATGGCCGAGATCAAAGCCTTCGACCTCACCGGACACCCCGTCCGCTTCGCCGCAGAGATCAAAGACTTCGACCCCCTGAAGTTCGTTGACAAGAAGGAAGCCCGAAAGATGGGCCGCTTCATCCATCTCGCCCTCGCTGCCTCGCAGGAGGCGATGGATCACTCCGGCCTCATCATCGATGAGACCAATCGCGACCGCTTCGGCGTCCACATCGGCTCCGGCATCGGCGGCTTCGACGTCATCGAGCGCGAGCACTCCGCCATGCTCGCCGGCGGCCCACGCAAGATCTCGCCCTTCTTCATCCCCGGCTCCATCGTCAATCTCGCCGCCGGCCACGTCTCCATCCGCTTCAACGCACGCGGCCCCAACGAGGCCACCGCCACCGCCTGCACCTCCTCCGCGCACTCCATCGGCGACGCCTTCCGAATCATCCAGCGCGGCGACGCCGACGCCATGATCGCCGGCGGAACCGAGGCCGCCATCACCCCCATGGGCGTCGGTGGATTCGCCGCCATGAAGGCCCTCTCCACCCGCAACGAAGATCCCGAACACGCCTGCCGCCCCTTCGATAAGGATCGCGACGGCTTCGTCGTCGGCGAGGGCGCCGGCATCCTCATCATGGAAGCGCTCGAGTTCGCCCAGGCTCGCAAAGCCAATATCCTCGCCGAGGTCATCGGCTACGGCATGTCCGCCGACGCCTTCCACATGACCGGCATGGCCCCCGAGGGCGAGGGCTGCTTCCGTGCCATGACCGCTGCCCTCAAAGTGGCCGACATTGCCCCCGACCAGATCGACTACGTCAACGCCCACGCCACCTCCACACCGCTCGGCGACGCCCTTGAATCCAAGGCCATCGAAAATGTCTTCGGTGACCGCGCCCGCAATCACCAGCTCCTCGTCAGCTCCACCAAATCCATGACCGGCCATCTCCTCGGCGGAGCCGGCGGCCTCGAGGCCGGCATCACCATCCTCGCCATGCGGAACGGCATCGCGCCCCCCACCATGAACATCGTCGAGCTCGATCCCCAGTGCCGCCTCAACTACGTCCCCAACAAGCCCCAGCCCGCCAAGATCGACTTCGCCCTCTCCAACTCATTCGGCTTCGGCGGCACCAACGGCTCCCTCGTCTTCAAACGCTGGTCCGAGTAAGTCTTAGTCGACTAGCCCTCGACTGGTCTCATTCTGATCGGAACGGGACCTCGGTTTACTCCCATACACCGTATAGCGACAACTTCGCGTACATAGCTGTTTGTCTATCAGGAAATAACAAGGTCGTCGGCCAAAATTCTGCAGTTACCGTTCCCACCAAATACTAAGAAAACGAGACCCGTGCGATGGGTGCTGTTGCTTCCCCTCGAGCGCCGAATGAAAAGCTCATAGCGGCAGTAGTTCAGCTGACTGTTGGATCTGTTGATCCTGGAGTAAAGATTGCGGCAATCACAACGCTTCAACGGATAGGTCCAAAGGCTATCAGTCAGGCCACGTCACAGCTGTCGGCACTGGCGAACAGCAAGGATGAGACGGACGCCGTTCGTAGTGCTGCGCGGGACGCCTTGCATTCACAATCAGCGCAGTAGCCGGAACCGCAGCTCCGTGGCCAGCACCAGCAGCAATGCCGCGACCGCAGCGCCACAGAACATGCGCAACCTCGAAGTGGTTGCAAAGCTGCCATCCCACATGCGACCCTCCCACAAAGGCTGGCCCGCCTGCTGATCTATGTATGCGACGAGTCTACTCAAGCCCGCACCCTGCCTTGCGCCCCCTACAGCGCCGGTTGCTCCATCCGCCACGGCGAAACCGTCCCCCATCCCTTGAGCTCCTTCAACGCCCACGCATTCGTCTTGTCCCCATGGCACGACGTGCACGGGTTCGGCACCTTGCTCTGCTCGGTCAGCACCGGTGTAATAAACCGAAACGTGTGGCTCCTCACAAAATTGTCCTTGATCGTCTGCTCGATCCGCGGCATGTGGCAAGCCACGCACTCGCTTCCCATGCTCCCTTCGGCATGGTGCGTATGCTCGGCCACCGTCCCCTTCAGACCCGCGCCATTCTGCGCCGAGGCCGCATGACACCCCAGGCACAGCGCATTCCCCACCGCCTTCAGATTCGCCGCATTCGCATTGCTGTGTACCTCATGGCAGTCGAAGCAGCGCAGCTCCCGGTGGTACATCGTGCTCTGCACAAAGTCGTTTCCCTGCATGCGATTCTTGTGCGCCGTCATGTCCGCGTACTGGAGGAAGTTCGTCACTCCCGGCTTCAACTCCTCAAGCACCCACACATCCGCCAGCCTGTCTCCCGCCGTGTACCCCACCGCCCAGTCGAACCTCTTCCCCCCAGGCGTATTGAAGCCCGTCTGCTCGAGCGGTCTCCCCTGGCTATGGCACTGGATACAGGTGTCGTTCCCGCGCACGTAATCCAGCGTCTCCGGATTTACCACGTTCTTCCGTGTCGGATGCGCGACGTGCACGCTCCCCGGCCCATGACACCGCTCGCAGCCGACGTTCCACTCCGTTACCTGCTTCGTCTTCACGTCGTAGTTCACACTGTGGCATCCATCGCACAGCGCCCCCGTCGGCCGCTCTTCATTGGTCTTGCCGTAAAACGGCTCCCACCAGTCCGTCCCCGGCTCCACGTGGTACGGCAGCCATCGCTTCTTCGCCACATCCCACTGCGCTGGCTGGACAAAGTAATCGTCGCCGCGCTTGGTAAAGAACCTCTGCTTCCACTTGCTCCCGTACACGAACGCCACATCCTTCAGATCGAACGTGACCAGTGGATCCGCATGCGTAAAGTCCGCCAGCACCGCCTCCGGATGCGTCTTGGGATCCCGCACCACGTTCGCCATTCGCGTCTGCTTCCACCCCGCGTAGATCGCTGCATGGCATCCCTTGCAGCTCTCCGAGCCCACATAGCGCGGCTTCTCTCCGCCCGCCTGCCCCCTGGCCAGCACCGTCGTCGCCAGCAGAGACACCATCCACATGCGCAACATCGAGCCGGCCCGCTTCCTATCCAAGTCCTTGATCCTTAGCTCGTAAACGCCGCGATGCCAACGCTGATCAGCATCCCCACCACCCACCAGCCCAACACCACCGCCGCCGCCTTGCCCGTCGACACCCGCGCCACAATCGCCGTTCCGATCACCAGCAGAATCAGCGTCCAGATCCCGATCACGTCGAAGAAGCCGAGCGCCGCTCTCAGCGTCGGTGCCGTATCGGGCATGAAGTAAGCGGGATTCGTTCCCACCGGATTCCTCATGTCATACGACTCCGTGTTGTTGCCGAACATCAGCGTCGCAATCGTCAGCAAGCCCGTCAGCAGCCTCGGCAGGGACGCGTACATGAGGACAGCAAACATCTGCCCAAAGGTCGTCTGCGCTCCCAGGCCGAAGTTGAAGCTCGCCCACAACAGCAGCGCCTCAATCGCCACAAAAATCAGAATGAACGCGAACGATCCATAGCTCGAATACCTGTAGCCCTTCGCCATCCCCCGGAACTGCGCCGTCTTCTGCTCCGGCGTCAGCGACGACATCCGCTCCTCCTGCTTCGGGCTCTGATGAACCTGGTTCTCCGCCACCCGCTCAAAGCCCACCTGCCGGTCCACCACAACGCTCGTACCTAGCGTCACCAGCACCATCAAGGCAAACGGCACCCACCACCTTGTATTTCGGCGAATGTCCGTAAAAGTCTTGCTCGGTGTGATAAATGTGTCAACGACTCGTTCCACTTCACTCAGGCCACGTCCATCCGTCGCAACTACCGGCGTATCCTGCATAACGAAATCCTCCGAATCGGCAGATCGGCTAGACCTTCTACTCACGATTGCTACGAATTGTATCCGCAACGTAACTCGAACCACGCATTTGTTTTCTGCCGCCTCTCTGCGTGCCTTCCACCCGGCGATGGCAGTCCGTGGATGCGGTCTTTCTCCCTGCGCCTCTCCTTCAGCCCAGCAAAAAGCCTCCCACCAGGGGAGGCTTCCGCATGGAAAAAGAGCCAGCGGCTTACTTCATCTCGATGCCGCCCTGGTCCTTCTTTTCCTTCGCCAGTTCGTTCTGCTTCCGCGCACCCATCGACTTCTGAGCCCACTGGTCCGCCTCAGCAAGATCAGCCTTGCGAGCCGCATCGTTGCCGCACTCCAGGTCCGCCTTGCGACGCAGGGTGAGCTGCAGGTACGACATCGCAGCGTCGTCGGTCGGGTTGATGTCGAGCGCCTTGTGCAGATACTCCAGGCCTTCTGTGACAGGTCCGGTGTTCGCTGCCACCAGCTTCTGGCAGGCTCCCTTGCTCTTCTTTGCGTTTCCCTCTCCATCGTCCACAAGTCCGTCCGCAGCCAGAATGATGCGCGCCTCTTTATAGGCCCTCGACCAATTCACGAAGCCGATCGTGTAGTACGCCTCGGAGTCTTTGGGAGCCAGCGCGATCACCTTTTTCTCGTACTCCTCAGCCTGGTCCAGCTTGCCGATATTCCGGTTGATCGACGCAATCTGCTTCAGAGCCGTCAGATCGTTCGGATCCTTCGCCAGCACCGCGTTAAACCCGTCCAGCGCCTTCTGCGCCGTCTTCAGGTTCTCGGGCGTATCTAGATTCGGCACCACCTGATACGAGTAAGCCGTCGCTAAATACAGCTTCGCGTTCTCATATCCGGGATCGAGTGCGATCGAGTTTTGAAAGTGATTTACCGCCTCCTCGTACCGGGCGTTCTTAAACGCCTGGACGCCTTTGGTCAGTTGATCGCGCGCCTTGAGCCGATTACACCCAGTGGCAGAAGTCAATAGCAGTGCCACGAACGCGGCCGTAACCGGAATCCGAGCGGTAAATTTCATGGGGCGTCACTTCTCCTTCGAATAGGGGAGCAAAGATTTTGAATCGATCAAGTCACTTGCCGAATGATTGTAATGGTACATCGCCTTTCATGGCTAGAGCGCACCCATCCGCAAATTGCTCCCCTCTGTATACCTCAGGGCACAGAAAACCTCACTAAGACATCGCCTCTGGCAACAGCATGCTCCCACTCCGATGCGCGAAATGGACATGGTGACATCCGGCTCTGCCCCACCAGTCCTGATCGCATCTCCCACAGCTCCGCGGCCCGCACCGTTGCACTTAAACAACAAGGGCAGCCCACACTCGGACTGCCCCTGAAGAATTCCCGCCCTTACTGGCCGGCTTCCACTCGTGGCGTGATCAGGCCGATATTGTCGACTCCGGCCTGGTGCCCGAAATTGATGATCTCAGTCACCTGGCTGAAGTCCAGATCTTTATCACCCTTGACGAACATGACCTTCTCCTGCCGCGCCGCGAAGATCTCTGCCAGTCTCGGCTCAATATCCACCTTGTTCATCGCAGTCTCGTTAATCTTGTACGCCGGCGCTCCGGCCCCGTTCGACAACACCTGAACCACGATCGTACGATCGTTATCCGGCGGCGGTGTCTTGTTCTTCGGCGGCTGCGGCACCAGCGTGTCCAGACCTCGCGGTGTCACCGGCACAATCACCATGAAAATAATCAACAGCACCAGAAGAACGTCAATCAGCGGTGTCACGTTCATGTCCGACATCGCTCCGCCTGTATTTCCGCCGCCCATTCCCATATCGAATCTCCTCAATCCCTTGCTGTCGTCCAGACCTGCCGTCCCGGACGTCCATCCACTGCTACCGCTGGATCGCCTGCGACTCTTCCCTTCGAAGCTCCGCCCCGGCGCGGCTACTTCTTCTTCGTCGTCGAGGCCCCACCCGAGTCGTCGTTCCGCTCCGTCAACAGGCCAAGCTGGCTCACACCTGCCGAGCGAATGCCGTCAACCGCATCCATAACCTTGCCGTAGTTGGCCCGCATGTCGCCTCGGAAGAATACCTCTTTGGTCGTCTTGTTCTCCAGCTTCGCCGCGATCTTCGATCCCATGTCGTCCAGCGTCACCTGATCGCCGCCCAGAAACACACGTCCGTCCCGAGTCACAGCAACCGTTACCGCATCTTCCTTGTTCGCGTCTTCCATCACCACCGCCGCATCCGCCTTCGGCAGGTCGACGTTCACCTTGTTGTTCAGCATGGGTGTGATCACCATGAAAATGATCAGGAGCACCAGCATGACGTCCACCATGGGCGTCACGTTGATGTTGGAGTTGACCTTCTTTCCTTCGTTCCGCTGAGAGATTGCCATAGCGCGACTCCTGAAACCTCATCTGTCCATCCACTTCGTCCGGCTCGATCCCTTCGCTCTCCGGATGCCGCTCGCTTTATCGGCATCCGGAGAGGTCCAGGCTCAGACCCCGCATCTATCTCCACTCGCAACCCAAACGGGCGCTGCGTTTAGCGATGGCTCTGCTTGATGAAGTAGTCCACCAGCTCGCTCGAGCTGTTATCCATCTCCACGTCGAACGCCTCCACCTTGCCGGTAAAGTAGTTGAACGTCATCACGGCGGGGATCGCGACCAGAAGGCCGAACGCCGTCGTGACCAGGGCCTCTGAAATACCACCGGCTACCGCGCCGATACCAGAGGTCTTCTGCGTCGCAATCTGCTGGAAGGCGTTAAGGATACCGACCACCGTTCCGAACAGCCCGATAAACGGTGCCGTCGACCCGATCGTCGCTAGACCGCCCAGACCACGCTTTAGCTTCGCATGCACAATCGCCTCCGAACGCTCAAGCGCGCGCTTCGAGCTCTCGATCTGCTCCTCGGTGATGCTGCCGCCCGAACCGAAGCTCCGGAACTCCTGCAGACCAGCCGTGACAACCTCCGCCAGATGCGACTTCTTGGAACGGTCGGCGACCTTGATTGCCTCGTCCAGACGTCCATCCTTCAGCGCTCCGGCAACCTTCGGGGCAAACTCGCGCGACTGCTTGCGGGCTGCACTGAAATACAGGGCGCGATCGATAATAACCGCCAGCGACCAGATCGACATGATAAACAGCAGAATTACGACCGCGCGGGCCAAGTTACCCATATTGCCCCAGAGCTGGAGCGGGCTGAAGCCGACCTGCGCCTCCTGGAAATACATGGCGAGAGATGCGGGTGCATGAGCGAAGTTTGCGAGATGAGCGAGAATCACTGGGGTCTTTCCTCCTGGTTCCATTCTGAGAATTACATTCTTGATGCGCTTGCCCTTTGCGCGTATCCCCCGTCAGTGGCACAAGGGAATCAATCCACGCGAAAGACCCGTCAGATGGTGTCGTCGCTGCGCGAGCAGCTATCCACCGATGTTGAAGTTCACGGTAACCGTCGTATCCACTTCCGTTGGTTCGCCATTCAGCACGTACGGCTTGTAACGCCAGCTGCGGACCGCCTCGAGCGCACTCGACCGCAGCATCTCCGGTCCACTGATCACCGTCAGGTTCTGGATCGTGCCGGACTTCGAGATCAGCGCATGCAGCACCACTGCTCCCGACACGTGGGCCGCCTTCGCGATCGGCGGGTACACCGGCTTCGTCTGCGAGATAGCCAGACCGGCGACCACACCGCTCGAGACACGCGCCGGACCCTTCGGCTTCTCCACCCTGACCGTCGGTGCTGGGGCCGAGCCCATGCCGCCCAGAACGCCTCCGGGAACACCGCCGGCCGATCCTCCGCTCATACCCGACATCCCGGCCACACCAGCCATCTGCGGAGGTGGAGCAGCGTCCTCCTTCAGCATCTTGATGTCCTTCGGAATCTTCGTCGGCGCATGCAGGCCCTGGTCGATCTCCGAAACCATCTTGATCGGCTTCACCACGGCAGCCGGTGGCGGCGGTGGTGGAGGCGGGGGTGGTGGAGGCGGAGCGGTCAGCATCGCCGTCATCGCCGTCTTCGGAAGGGCTTCCGGGTTGATCAGGGGAATCAAAATCAAAAGTCCAAGGATCGCTCCATTGAAGATGAAGGTGCCAATCATCCAGTATTTGGACTTGGTCTTGATCTTCCCGCCGGACTCCATTAACGAGTCTTCAAACATGGCCTGCCTCTTTCTGGGGGAGAACAGCTATTAACCTTAGACACCGTGCTGATGAAAAATGTTCCCGATGAAATTTGGTGAAGCGAATAGGAACAGCAAACGTCCGCGACACTCATTCGGACGCCAGGCATTTATACCTCAGTTCGCTCCCGTTCGTCCCGCGCCTGGCAGACACTCATCCGCCGAACGGACCGCCCGACCCACAGAGAGCTCCGCCCCTGGCCTTCCATCCGCCTTATACTTTGGTCCGCTTCGCCGCCGGCAGCGCTGCCAGCTTACCCCGCCTCGCCCGCCAGTCCTGGTACGACACCAGCATCGGCGCCGCCACCGCAATCGACGAGTACGTCCCGATCAGAATCCCGATCACCAGCGCAAACGAGAATTCGTGCAGCACCTCGCCGCCAAAGATATACAGCGAAAGCACCGTCAAAAATGTCAGCCCGGAGGTCAGCACCGTCCGGCTCAGCGTCTGATTAATCGACCGGTTCACCACGTCCGACAGCGACTCCCTCCGGCTCAGCGCCAGGTTCTCCCGGATCCGATCGAACACCACAATCGTGTCGTTCATCGAGTAGCCGATCAGCGTGAGGATCGCCGCGATCACCGTCAGCGTAATCTCCTGGTTTGTCAGGCTGAACGCCCCCACCGTGATCAGCGTGTCGTGAAAGACTGCCACCACCGCCGCCACGCCGTAGATCAGCTCGAACCGGAACCACAGGTACACCAGCATTCCGATCAGCGAATACGCCGTGGCCAGCCACGCCTGCTTCTGCAGCTGCTTGCCCGCCGTCGGCCCCACGATGTCCACCTGCTCCACCGCGAAACTCGAATCGTGGTAGTTCGCCGCCAGCGCACTCTCGACTGCCTGCCGCCCCGCATCGTGCGCCGTGTCCTTCGCGGTCGACTCCGGAAGCGCGATGATCACCTTGTTCGCCGCCTGCCCGCCCGTCTCCCCGATCGAGTTGCTGATCCGCTGAACCCTCTCATCCCGGATCCCGGCCTGGTGCAGAGCCTGCCGGATATGATCCTCGTTCGGCGTCCCATCAAACCGCACCCGCACCTGCGTCCCACCCTTGAAGTCCACGCCCAGCGGCAGATGGTGCCAGAACGCCAGGCTCAGCAGACCCGCAACCGAGAAGATCAGCGAAAATCCGAGAAAATACCACTTCTTGCCCAGCCAGTCGACATTGACGCCACGAAACAGTTCCACTTGCTCACATCCTCAGGCGGCAGTCGCCGCGCACATCCTGAATCTCACCTAAATCGATAGCGCCGCGCCGCGTTCTCGCTTCGCCAGCAGAGCGTCGAAGATCACCCTCGACACGAACACCGCCGTAAACAGGTTCGCCAGCAGACCAAAAACCAGCGTCACCGCGAATCCCTTCACCGGCCCCGTCCCAAACAGGAACAAAATCGCCGCCGACACAATCGTCGTCACGTGCGTATCGATGATCGTGATCCACGCATGAGCAAATCCCTGCTGCACTGCCGCAGCCGACGTCTTCCCCGCCCGCAGCTCTTCCCGGATCCGCTCAAAGATCAGCACATTCGAGTCCACGCCCATGCCGATCGTCAAAATCACGCCTGCAATTCCCGGAAGCGTTAGCGTCGCACTCGAAAAGCCCATGAACCCCAGCAGAATCACCAGGTTCAACATCAGCGCCAGATCCGCATTGATCCCAGCGCCCCGGTAGTACACCAGCATGAACGCCATCACCGCCAGCATCCCGAACACCGCCGCCATCACCCCCTGGTGAATCGACGCCGCTCCCAGGCTCGGCCCAACCGTCCTCGTTTCGAGATAGCTGATCGAGGCCGGCAGCGCCCCCGTCCGCAGCATCAGCGACAGATCGTTCGCCTGCTCCTTCGTAAATCCGCCGGTAATCTCTCCCGAGTCCCGAATCGCCGAGTTGATCCCCGCCACCTCGCGCACCTTGTTATCCAGCACAATCGCCATCGATCCCGGCGTCGCGCCTCCCGTGGCATGCTCGCTCGTGTACTTGTAGAAGCGATCCCCCGCCTCGGTCGTCAGGTTGAACCGGATATTCGGACGTCCGTTCTGGTCCGTGCTCGGCTGCGCATCGCGAAAGTCTGTACCCTCAACCTCGCTCGCCCGCTTCAGCACCCACACCGCGTCCGCCGACCCAGCCGAGCCCGACCCGTGCAGCAGCATCGAGTCGGGCGGAATCGATCCGTTATTTGCCTGCATCGCCTCCTGATCATTCGCGTACGGCCCGCCCGTTACCGCATGGATCGCCAGCTTCGCCGTCGACTGAATAATCTCCTCAACCCGCGCCGGATTGTCGATGCCCGGCAGCTCCACCAGAATCTGGTTCTCGCCCAGGCCATACTTCTGAATCACCGGCTCCGAAACGCCCAGCTTGTCGATCCGCTCGCGAATCGTCTCAATCGACGTGTCCAGCGTCCGCGTCTCCAGATCCCGCACCGCGCCCAGCTTCATCGTCATAGCCGTGCTCCCATCTGGTGCCGAAGACACGTCGTAGCCGTTGTAGTCGCTCCCCTGGAGCACCGCGCGCGCATCGCTCACCTTCGCGATCGGTATGCCCGAGACCACAATCGTCTGCGGCCGCGTCGCGTCCGTCTTCCCGACCGTCTCTCCCGTCACCCCCGCCTTCTCCAGATCCGCCTGCAGCCGCGCCGCATCCCGGTCCGTCGCCGACCCGATCGCCTCCGCCACATGGACCTCGAGCACCAGGTGGGTCCCGCCCTTCAAATCCAAACCCAGGTGAATGCGATCCGTGATCGACTGCTTCAACCCGCCGTGCGGAATGCCAATGATGCCAAATACAAAAATCACCAGCACCGCGATGATGAACGCCGTCTTACCGGCTAGATTCTTTCCCATGAGCCTATCGATCTTCCCTGTCGAAGCCGCCGTCTCACCTGCCAGAGATCCCGAGACCGCGCCCTCGTCTTCCTCGCCATCCGCTTGCCTCAGCGGCTCCCGGCGAAACTAAACCCAATTCTCAGCAGGCCTGATCCAGCCGCTCATGCCCCTGCCGATGTCGTGACCGCCGCAATCGCACTCTTCACAAACTCCAGCTTCAACCCGTCCGGCTGCAATCGCAGAATCACCACATCATCCTTTACCGAGATCACCGTCCCGCGCATCCCGCCGTTCGTCGTCACCTGGTCGCCGGCCTTCATCTGCCCCAGCATCGCTTGCCACTTCTTCTGCTTCCGCTGGTTCGGAACGATCAGCAGCACATACAGACCAATAAAGAACAGAATCGGCAGCGCCAGACCACTCAAATTGCCCAAGCCCGGCACACTGAAACCCTGCATCCACATCGCAACCATCAACACTCAAACTCCATTCCAAATCCTCATCGGCAACATCCTTGGAAACATGAGCTCCCGTCAGAAGATCTACCTGTCTAAAACTATAAAAACTCGAAACTCGGGCGTCATCCAGACCGGGCACGATCCATTCCCATGGATCTCCAACCTCAGGAGCTCCAGCCTCAACCCAGCAAGTCGTCGCTGAGCCGCAAGTCAGCCAGCCCGGAGAAAGGTTGCCCAGCCCCTAAGCATCGCGTAACCACCCGTACCTGTCAACAATCACCTGCACCGCCGCACCCCTGGCGCACCGATCCCCTCGCCTACCCCGCCGTCCCCGAGATATACGCCTCCAGCTGCCGGATCGTCTCGCCCTGCTCCGTGATCACGAAATTCACCAGGTCCCCAATCGACACCAGCCCCCGCACCATCCCATTCACCAGCACCGGCAGATGCCGCACCCGGTGGTCCGTCATCAGGCGCATACACTCCCCCACCCCATGCTCCGGAGTCACCGTGATCACATCGCTGCTCATGATCTCCGCCACCGGCGTCTCCTTCGACGACCTCCCCAGCAGAATCACCTTCCGCGCATAATCCCGCTCCGAGATAATCCCCCGCAGCTCCCCCTTCGCCATCACCAGCAGCGCCCCCACCTGCCGCTCCGCCATCATCTCGATCGCCTCATACACCGAAGACTCCGGCTCGACCGACCACACCTGCTGCCGCTTCCGCCTCAAAATCGAACTGATTGACGTCTCCAATGGAGTCATAGGTCGCCTCGGGCCACGAATCATACCCCCACCCAATTCCATGGTCAAACCACCCGCCCCGGGCTCGCGGCCCAGCCTCCAGGTCGCCCGCCCTTCAACACTCTTGCGCCACATCCCAGACTCCCCCAAGCCAAAGCCCCCGCATGGCCGCCCGTCATCAACACTGTCGGTATAAACCCTCCGGCATACTTTAAGTGCGTCACAGCATCGGTGCACTCCCACCAGGTTGGAAGCCGAACTCGCGTCCTGGAATGCAGAGCAATCGAGACCGCCCGCTCAGGCCCCGCCTACCTCCCCGTCAACTCATCCTTCACCACCGCCCCGCCCTTCATCACCAGCCCCACATGCTCCAGTACCTCCACCCGCGCCAGCGGATCCTCCTTCACCGCAACCAGATCCGCAAAGTGCCCCGGCGACAGTCCCCCACGTCCCCAGCCCTTCCAATCAGGTCCGCCGCACTCGACGTCGCCGCCTGGACCGCCTGCGCCGGCGTCATCCCGAACATCACCATGTAGTGGAACTGCTTCGCGTTATCGCCATGCGGATACACCCCCGCATCCGTCCCGAACGCCATCTTCACCCCCGCCTTAAACGCTTTGCGGAAGTTCTCCCTCTGCGCCTTGCCCACGCCGCGCTCCTTCACCAGCATCTCCTCCGGAATCCCGAAGTCCTTCGCCTTTCCCAGAATGTAGTCGTCGTCATAGATGTCCATCACAAAATAGGTCCCGTGCTGCTTCGCTAACCGGATCCCCTCGTCGTCCACCAGCGACGCATGCTCGATCGAATCAATCCCTGCCTCGATCGCCCACTTGATCGACACCGCCCCATGCGCGTGCGCGGCAATCTTCCTTCCCGCCTGGTGCGCCGTATCCGCCGCCATCTTCAGCTCCTCCTCCGTGTACTGCGGAGCGCCCGGCTGGTCGCCCTTGCTCAACACACCGCCCGACGCCGAAATCTTGATCACGTCCACTCCATACTTCACCTGCTCCCGAATCGTCTGCCGCACCTGCTCCGGACCATCCGCAATCGAGAAGTCCCGATGCTCCGGATACATCGTCACCGTCACCTCGGGCGAGTAGTTGTTCAGATCCCCATGCCCGCCCGTGATCGAAAGAATCGGCCCCGAAGCCACCACCCGCGGCCCCACCACCTCCCCCGCATTGATCGCATTCCGCAGATCCACCGCCAGAAACGGCGCCGACCCCACATCCCGCACCGTCGTAAACCCCGCCTCGAGCGTCGTCTTCGCAGTCCTCACCCCGTTGAACGCAGACGTAAACGGCGTCTCCAGAAATGAGTTGATCGGATCGTACTTGTCCGCCCTCGCCCCTAAATGCGTATGGCAGTCAATCAGCCCCGGCAGCACATAGTCCGCCGACAGATCCACCACCTTCGCCCCCGCCGGAACTGCAAAACCCGCCCCCTCCACCGATCGAATCCGCTCCCCCTCCACCACCAGCACCACACCGTCGCGATACCTCCCCGCCACACTGTCGAACAGGTGCCCCGCCTTCACATACTCCACCCGCTCCTTCGCCGGCGCTCCAACCTCCTGCGCCTCTGCCAACAACCCCGCCCCACACACCGCCACCGCCGCAAGCAAAAGAGCTCGTCCCAAGTCATTACCTCTTTCAGAAAAGTCCGTTGAAGATTCCCTTAGTCTTGGGCCCATTCCATTCCCTGTCAACACGCAACGCCGCCGGAGCAGGCGCTACCCTAACCTGAAACACCATGCCCACAACCGCCGCTATTCTTCTTGCCTTAAGGCTCGTCCTCGCCACCGCCGCCCTGAACATCAGCTGCACCGCTGCCACACCAATCGACGGCTACAGGATCGTCGCAACGTACCCGCACTCGACCGAGAGCTACACCGAGGGCTTCTTCTACCGCGACGGCCTCTTCTACGAGGGCACCGGTCTCGAGGGACGCTCCTCCGTCCTCGCCACCCAGCCCGAGACCGGCAAGCCAGTTCAGCGCCTCGATCTCCCCCGGCAGTACTTCGGCGAGGGCATCGTCGATTGGGGGCCCTTCCTCTATGAGTGGACCTGGACCTCGCACCTCTGCTTCGTCTACAACCGCTTCACCCTCCAACCCGTCAGGCAGTTCACCTACACCGGCGAGGGCTGGGGCATGACCCGCACGCCCAGCGAGATCATCACCAGCGACGGCACCGCCACCCTGCGCTTCCGCAACCCCGACACCTTCCGGGAAACCCGCCACATTGTCGTAAAAGACGGCTCCGAGGTCATCGATCAACTCAACGAACTCGAATACATCCAGGGCGAGATCTACGCCAACGTCTGGCACTCCGATCGCATCGCCCGCATCTCCCCGAAGGACGGTCACGTCCTCCGCTGGATCGATCTCACCGGCCTTCTTCCGCCTGATCAGAAACTCAACGCGGAGTCGGTCCTCAACGGCATCGCCTATGACGCCCAGCACCACCGCCTCTTTGTCACCGGCAAGCAGTGGCCCCTCATCTTCGAAATTAGGCCCATCAGCCACACCCCAGGAACCAGGCGCCCCTGACGCTTTCATCTCCGCGCGCTTCCTCAGCGCAACAGTGTCACGGCTTCAGACTCTTGCCGGTCCCCTTCCCACCCTTCATCGCCGCCTCCACATCTCCCGTCTCATGCGGCAGATCCCTGATCAGGTCCACCAGCCGTCCGCTCTCGTCCACGTAAACCACATCCTCGATCCGCACCCCGATCTTCTCCTCGGGGATGTACACGCCCGGCTCAATCGTGAACACCATCCCCTTATCCAGCTTCGTTTGCGCGTAGTCCATCGGATCATGCACGTCAATCCCAACCGAGTGCCCCAGCCCATGGAGAAAGTACCTCCCCAACGGCTCGCCATGCACATCCTTGCCATGCGTATTGATGTACTCATAGGCCACCTTGTCCAGCGAATCCGTCACCTCCGTCCCGCGATCTCTCAGGGTTCCCATCCGATACTTTCCCGCCACAAACGCTGCCTCTGCCGCCCTCTGCGCCCCCAGCACAATGTCGTAGATCTCCTTCTGCCGCGCCGTAAACCTCCCATCCACCGGCATCGTTCGCGTAATGTCCGAGGCGTACATGCTGCGTTCGCACGCCGCGTCGATCACCACCACCCCGCCCCCCTCCATCGCCTTCTCATTAGTCGAGTAGTGCAGCACCGTCGAGTTCACTCCCGATCCAACAATTGGCGGATAGCTCCATCGCTCGCATCCCTGCTCCATAAACGTCCCAACCTCGACTCCCGCAATCGCCTGCTCCTGCACCCCCGGCCGAATCGCGCGCATCCCCGCCATCTGCCCCGCCATTGACGCGTCGCTGGCCTTTCGCAGCAGCGCAATCTCCGCCGGCGACTTCACCGTCCGCAGTGTCATCGTCAGCGCACGCACATCCTTCGCCTGCACCGCCGTCGTATCCAGCCCCAGCGACGCCCCCACGAAGCTCATCGTCGCCGTCGCCCCCGGGGTATCCGTCTGCGTCCACAACGCCGCCGCACGCCGCCGGTCCTCTGCAACAAACGCTCCCACCACCTGCGGCAGCGCCGTAAACGGCATCACCGCATCAACGCCCGCCTTCGCCGCCGCGCCCGCCGTCGCCGCATCCATCTTTTCGCCCGTGTACTTTTCGAGCACGAGGTTGCGCGACGGCACAAACAGGATCTCCCGATACCCATGCGCCGGAACCTGCTCACCCGAGCGCGGCACCGTCGTCGCTGGCCCGGCTCCAACCACCACCAGCGCCGCCCCCGGCTCCATCCATCCCGTCAGATAGAAGAAGTCCGAATCCTGCCGGAACAGCGTAATCTCGTCCGTCGGCGCCTTCGCCGCAAACACCACCGCCGCTCCGCCGCTCAGCCGCTCCGCCAGCGCCAGCCGCCGCGACCTGTATTCGCCCTTCGGCACCGAGTCCATCGCCATCACCGCAACGCTCCCGCCCAACAGGGACAAACCCGCCACAATCCCAACCACTCTCCGCATAAACCCTCTCCGAATTCGCCTCGCCGCCCTCAACCCCAGGCACACAGCTGTGCGCACAAACATATCAGCGACCGCGTCAGCACCCGCCAGCCACATCCCCTTCGCAGCGACTTCGAGCCGCACACTTCGGTATAACGGAAGCCGTGACCCCCATCCGCCGCACGCCCCGCCAACTCCTTCCCGCCCTCATGCTTCTTGCCTTTACCGCCGCTCCCGCTCGCACCCAATCCCCTCCCACCCCCGCCGCACCCACCGTCTCCCCCTTTGTCTCACAAGACACCCGCACCGCCATCCGCAACCTCATCGGCGACATCCTCCTCAACGGGGAGGCCTACGAGTACGACCGCCAACTCGCCGACACCATCGGCCCCCGCCTCACCGGCTCCCCCATCTACATGCGCGCCGCCGACTGGGCCCAGCAGCACTTTCGCGATCTCGGCCTCGCCAACGTCCACACCGAGCTCTGGACCATCCCCGCCACTTGGGAGCCCGAGTCCGCCTCCGGACACATCCTCACCCCCGTCGACCACACCCTCCACCTCTACTCCAAGGGTTGGAGCCCCTCCACCTCCGCCGCCGGGATCACCGCTCCCGTCCTCCACCTCCCCTCACTCACCGCCGGCGTCCTCGACAGCTCCGCCTCTAAAATCCGCGGTTCCATCATCCTCCTCGACCCCGAAACCTTCGGCGAAAAGCCCTCCACCGAGCAGGTCTTCACCGGTCTCGACCGCCTCCGCGCCCTCGGCCCCGCCGCTATCCTCACCCCCGGTGACCCCAACGGCGCCGAAGTCCTCGGATCCCTCAATCTCACTGCCGCCATCGACCCCATCCCCGAAGCCCAGATCGGCGCCGAAGACGCCTCCCTCCTCAAACGCCTCCTCGCCCACAATCCCGAGCCCGGAGCCGTCACCGTCCACTTCACCCTCACCAACCGCATCCGGAAGAACGTCCCCGTCCCCAACGTCGTCGCCGAGATCCCCGGCTCCGACCCCGCCCTCAAAGATCAGCTCGTCCTCCTCGGCGCCCACCTCGACTCCTGGCAGCCAGGCACCGGAGCCCAGGACAACGGCACCGGAGTCGCCACCGTCCTCGAAGCCGCCCGCGCCATCAAAGCCAGCGGCCAGCCCCCACGCCGAACCCTCCGCTTCGTCCTCTTCGGCGGCGAGGAAGAAGGCCTCTTAGGCTCGACCGCCTACGTGCGCGCCCACCTCACCGACCTGCCCCGCATCGACGCCGTCCTCATCTCCGATACCGGCGCCCAGCCCGCCAAAGGCTGGTACCTCATGGGTCGCAACGACGAAAAAGCCGCCCTCGCCAACCTCGAACCCCTCCTCGCCGGCCTCGGCGCCGACTCCACCACCGACTCCACCGAATTCATCTTCGAGACCGACCACGCCGCCTTCGATGTCCTCGGCGTCCCCACCCTCGTCCTCTGGACCGACACCGACCTCTACTTCAAACTCCACCACAAAGCCTCCGATACCTTCGACGCCGTCTCCCGGAAAGACCTCAACCAGGGAGCCGCCGTCACCGCCACCACCGCCTACGCCCTCGCCAATAGCCCCCAGGCCTTCGCCCCCCACCTCACCCCCGCCGAAGTCCAGGCGTTCCTCAAAAAATCCAACAACCTCGACGAATACAACTTCCTCAAGAAAGCAAACTCCCTCCCCTAACGCTCACTTGGTCATCCTGAGCGCAGCCACTCTGTCCATCCTGAGCGCAGCAAACGGACCCGCTCCTCTTCCTCTACTTCATCCCCACTTCCGCATCGCCCGCCCTCTTTCTTCCATTCCGAGCGCAGCGAGGAACCTGCTTCTTCTCTTGCCCTCCGAACTTTGTTTCCTGAGCGCAGCGATCTGTCCTCCTGAGCGCAGCGAACGGACCGTTCCTCCACCAGTCGCCGAACGCCTGCAAGCCACCGGACCGCGCGCACCTCGGGTCCCTCCCCCCGCACTGCTGCGCAAACTATTTACCTCTGGGAATTCCTTAGCGCAAACTTTCTCTCTTCTTCGGCATAGGTCTGCAAGATGATGCGGCGCGTGGAGATCACCAGATCACAGCTGCGTCTTGCCTGATCACGCCCGGATCTCGTAAGTCTGGCGTTAGATCCACTTAGGACGTCTCCGGTGGCCTTGAATCCCGCAAAATTCGCCGGGGTAAGGTTTGGCACCCGGCGCGTGCAAACTCTCAGGCATATCCCCTTGTACTAACTTGCAAAACTATCTCCCAATGTCGAGGATCCACTTGAAACTTCAGCTTGCAGTAGCTCTTACCTTTGCATCCGCATGCGCTGGCACCGCGTTCTGCGACACCATCAACTTCACCGGAACAAACTCCACCCTCGGACACTCTCATGTCTATGGCTCCGGCTCCACCACCGTCACCGCCTATGGTTTCGGTGGAAGTGGCCTGCTCTACGGCAAAAATGGCGGCGGCTCAGAGAACGGAGTCGGCATCTCCGGTCAGCCTGAAAATGAGATCAGCAACACCACCTTCATTCAACTGGACCTGTCCGCGATTAACAGCCCCTTCTTCCTCTCGATCGGCAGCACTCAGTTCACCGAAGGCTTCCACATTTGCTTTTCGAGCGTCCTTGGGACCATGGGAACTAGCTGCCAGGACTTCGCTGTCCCCGGCTCTGACCCGTTTGCAACCCCACTGTTCACCAGGCCCGCGGGAGACCAGTTCGTCTCCATCCAGGCTGACGGCGGAAGCAACGGGGAAGGCAACGTCCTTCTGAATGGATTGACAACGGCTACTCCGGAGCCGAGCTCTCTTTTTCTACTCGGCACCGGAATCATCGGAGCAGCAGGAGCCCTCCGTAGAAAACTTGCTGCCTAACACTGGCAGGCACTATCTCCTGAACCAGCCAAGCCGGAGGCGGGTGCCCCATTCATCGCAGCCCATTGCGATGAGTGGGACATTCGACCCGGAGGGGCGAACCCGATCCCGCAGAAGCCAAAGCGGCTGACAGTCGCCCAACCCCAACCTACTTCTGCCCCACCACGAACTCCTCCATCACCGCCGCCCGCATCAGATCCGGCGGCAGCAAACCCTGCCCCAGAATGAAGTCGTGGAACTTCATGGCATCGAACTTCGCCCCCAGCGCCGCCTCCGCATCCTTCCTCAGCCCCAGCAGCTTGATGTAACCGTAAAAGTAGCTATTGGCCTGCCCCGGAGACCGGTACGTAAACCGCTCCACCTCCTCCTTCGCGAACGCATGGCTCAGCACCACATCCTTCTCGAGCACCCGGTACGCGTCCGCCTCCGTCATCTTTCCACTCTGCAGCTCCGGATCCGTGAACGCCCGCGCCGCTCGCAGTAGCCGAAGCTGCAGCGTCAGCAGCCTTCCCTCGACCGGCTCGTAGGGCTCCATGATCCACTCCGAATAAGCCCCCACCCCTCCACATTCGTCGAGTTGAACGCATACAGCGCCCGCGCCAGGCTCACCCCATGCTCCAGCATCGAATCGAACTGCAGCTCATGCCCCGGCCGCGCCTCATGCGCCGTCAGCGTCCACGCCACCGCGTCGAACGTGAAGTCGTCATACTTGTCCGCCGCCGCCCCATTCGCCCCTGGGATATTCAGCGGCAGCACAAACTCGCCCCTCTGCCCGGTATTGTGCAGAAACGGCGGTGGCTGCATATGCGGTGCGGGCTGCTGTGCCGTCTCGGCTGCCGTCGCCAGGCGGATGATCGCCGGCCTCTTCGGCAGAGTCACCAGCCGCTTCGCGACAAGTATCTCCTCGATCGCCTTCAGCCGCGCCTCGTAGACGGCAGAATGGCGTCTCCCGTAATTTGCGTCTTTTTCAACTCCCGAATGACGTCCCGGTAGTCCGTCGACTTCCATCCATGCGCCTTCGCAATCTCCGCCGCCAGCGGCGCCATCGATCCCTGGTACTCGGCAAAGGCGGCATGCGCCTTCGCTGCGAGCTCCGCGGGCGGTATGTCGATGCCGAACCCTTCCAGCGCCAGCGCATACTCCGCCGCGGGCAGCCGGAAGTCCGTCCGCGCCTTCGGTAGCAGCGTCGCACGAACCCACGCGTCATACTCTGTCAGCTCCGCCGTCAACTTCGCATAAGGCTCCTCCCACCCGGTCAGCTTGTACTTGCGAAACAGCGCCGCCATCCCCTCGATGTAACTCTGGTTGCGCCCTAGCTCCGTCTCCATCTCGCCCCGCGAGGGATAGAGCACCCCGGGCTTCGCCATCTGCTCCATCTCGCGCTGCTTCAGAATCTCCGTCAGCGGCTTGAATCCTGGCTCGACCCCCGCATACTTCCGTAGCCGTACCACCGCCGCCGGCCTCCGCTCCTCCGCGACCTGGTCGTCCAGCAGCGTCCTCAGACCGCCAAACACCGCCTGGCTGGCGTTGATAAACGGAACGTCATGCACGTCGGCATAATCCTGGTTGCGGAACTGAAGATTGAAGGACTTCTCCAGAATCGCCAGGTCTTGCAGAACGTTCTCATTTTTCTCAGTACCTTTCGCCGCCCTCAACCTCCCCAGCACCGCCTCCAGTTCCCGTCGCTGAGCCCTCTCGTCCGCCAGCGTCGGTTGGCTCACCTGCGGATCGAACTGCGCCAGACCCTGCGCCGATCCACCCTCCGGCTGGTGCCGCAGCTGCACCTGCAGTAGCTGCTGCGTGTACCCGTCACTCACCGCGATCCAGGTCTTGTTCGCCGCCTGCTGCCCCACCGCCCCGACCGCCAAAGGCACGCACACACCTACGCTCGCCAGCATCCGCATCCCAAACCCTCCTGCACTAAAGATGGAACAGTCCAAATTGACTGGCAGCCTAGTTGTTCGCTCCAGGTTCGTCACTGCTCGGTCTGCTGATTGGAGCCGAGCGAACATGCGGACGAGCATGGATTGTGCCCAGCATGTATCCCAGCACAAACACCATGATCAACGTAATCAGAAGGATCAACGTCTTCATCACGCCCCCATAGGTCTTCCTATGCTCTCAGGCTCTCTGGGGAGCCGCAAGGCAAAACATCACTGCAGCCGTAATCCGTCTCAGGCCAGCCTCAGCCGACTTCCGCTCGCGCCCACTCTCACCCGTCCAGGCAAGCACTCCGCACCGAAAACCCGAAGACCCGTGGCGCAACGACATACGGGAACTCGCTATACTGAAATTAAGCATCCCTGTAGGGAAACAGGGCGGCCCGGAGCCTTCAGCCTCGGGGTTCCCCGAAGCCAGGCCGTACCGGAATCTTGAAGTCCTGAAGTCCAGACCTAAGCAGTTTGCTTCGAAGACTTTGCACACGAAGGCCGGGGGTGGGGGGGGGTCCCTCAAACACCCAGGTAAGCCAGCGCCTTTAGGCCCGCCAAGTGTCCGCACATCCCATGCACCCCACCCCCCGGCGGTGTCGACGACGAACACAGAAAGACCCCCGGCACCGACGTCTCCCACAACCGCGGCGTGGGCCGCATCGCCATCTGCCACGGGGTCATCGCCCCGCCCGAGATGTCCCCGCCCACAATCGTCGCGTCCCATGCCTCCAGCGCCCGCGGCCCCCACACCTTTCTCGCCACAACACACTCCCGGAACCCCGGCGCAAACCTCTCCACCTGCCGCTCGATCCGCTCCGTCGCATCCCCCTCCCAACCATTCGGCACATGGCAATACCCCCACGCCGTATGCCCCCCCTCCGGCGCCCGCGACGAATCAAACAGACTCGGCTGCGTCAACAGCACAAACGGCCGCTCTGAGACCTCACCCCTCCACGGAGCCCGCTCCGAAGCCGCAATCTCCTCCATCGATCCACCCACATGCACCGTCGCCGCCCGCAGGCAGTCCCGCGCCGCCCACGGAATCGGCTCCCTCAAAGCCCAGTCCACCTTGAAGATCCCCGGCCCATACCGGAAGCGCTCCATCAGTCGCCGGTTCCCGCTCTGCATCTCCTCGCCCGCCATCCGCAGCAGCTGCCTCGGTGTCACGTCGCACAGCACCGCGTCCGGGCCGTCCAGGTCCCGCAACCGCTCCACCCGAACTCCCGTCCGGATCTCCCCACCGAGCCACCGCAAGTACCCCGCCAGAGCCTCCGTGATCCTTCCCGCACCACCCTCCGCCACCGGCCACCCGGTCGTATGCCCCGCCGCCGCCAGCACCAGCCCCACCGCCGAGCTCACCGCCGCATCCAGCGGCATCACCGAATGCCCCGCCAGCCCCGCCAGCAGCGCCCGCGCCCGCGCACCCCCCACACCACCCCCAAACACCATCCTTCCCAACACCGTCGCTGGCAGCACCGCATGCATCCCAAATCGCCCCAGTTCCAATGCATGCTTCGGCAGATGCACGATCGGCCCCAGGATCTCGTTCACCAGCCCCGGCCAGACCTTCACCAGAGGCTCGATCAGCTGCCGGTACGCCCCTCCAGCTTCACCCAGTCCCTCCGCCGTAGCTACCACCGAATGCTCCAACATCACCGCCGTTCTATCATCGAGCGGATGAGCCAGGGGCGCAGGTGGCTCAATCCAACGCAGCCCGTGCCGGTCAAGCGGCAGCGACCGGAAGAACGGCGACGCCGCCCCCATCGGATACACACTCGAGCCGGTGTCGTGCCAGTATCCCGGCAGCGTCACCTCCTCGGTCCGGGCCGCGCCACCGATCATCGCGTTCGCCTCCAGCAGCTCCACCCGGAGTCCAGCCCGCGCCAGCGTCACGGCCGCACTCAGCCCATTTACCCCCGCCCCTACCACCACGGCCTGCTTCATGAAGAAAGTTCCATGTGATCACCTATTCATGTCGCCAATAACCTACAGCCTGTGCGCGTCCTCTTCCAACAGTGGCTCTAACGTTTCGAGGGCTCGCTCACTATCCTCCTCCTTCACCTCCATCGATGTCCTTTCCCACTCCTCCCCCGCGTGCGTCACTACTCGAAACCACACCCCCGCCTCTCCGAGCACACGCGAGGCAGCTGCAACATCCGCCTGATCCTCAAACTCGCCCACGGTCACCATCTCACCTGAACAATCCACATCTTCACCTCGTGGATCGACCACCGCCTCCGGAAACAGCCCCGCCTTGCTTCGCAGCAAGGTCATTGCCTGATCCCGGTCGTATCGATGTACCAGCAGCGCTAACTGCACAGCCGGCCCCGCCCGCAGCTGGCCCCTCTCATCCAACGTCCGGTCCTCGACCGCGAACTCGATCTCCTCCCGTTCCAGCAGCTTGAACGCTGCCTGTGCTTCAAAGGTTTGCGCAAATACATGCAGCGTCACCCACTCAGAGCTCCCTTTACCCTCCGGAGTTCCATCCGCCGGCAAAGTCTCTTCGATTGCTGCTGCCTCAATCTCCCTCCGCTTCATCTCCGAGGCAAGAGCCTCCTGCGCGACCTCCGTCAGATCCGCCTCAGTTGCCTCCAGCCCCAGCAACTCGCTATCAGTCATCTCGCCATATAACGCCAATAGCCCCTCTCTCTGCCCCTCATTCCATTTCATTCGCCAGCTCCCTTCGTACCCGCTCCATGGTATCCAGATAAAACTGTAGGTTGTGCACCGAATTCAAAGTCGCGCCAAGCGGCTCACCCGCTACAAAAAGGTGACGAAGGTACGCCCGTGAATATCGCCGGCACGTGAGACACGCGCAGTTCGCATCCACCGGTCGCGCATCGTCCTCATTCTCCTTACGCCTGATGTTCATCCGGACCACCCCACCGGCACCCCCTTCGCCCGGCTCTGCTCCGCGAAACAGCAGGCCATGTCGCCCAGCCCGCGTGGGCAAAACGCAGTCCATCATATCGACGCCCATCTTCGCGTATTCCTCAATTTCGTCCGGATACCCTACACCCATCACATACCGGGGCTTGTCCTCTGGAAGCTCCTCCAGCGTCCGCGCAATCATCTCCCGCGTCATCTCCCGCGGCTCACCCACCGCCAGCCCCCCAATCGCATATCCAGGGAATCCCATCTGCACCAGCCGCTTCGCACTCTCCCGCCGCAGATCCGCATACATCCCACCCTGCACAATTCCAAACAGAGCCTGCGTTTTACCTTCGAACTTCGCCGTATCGTAGCGCTCGGCTCCTTCGCCCGTACCCTTTCCAGGCGCGCTCATTCGCCCCCAGGGGACCTCATGCCGATGCTCTTGCCAGCACGTTCTCGACCGCTCCGCCCACGCATGCGTCAGTCCCATGCTTTCTCTCGTTCGCTCCCAACTTGCTGGCGTCTCGACGCACTCATCGAACACCATCATCACGTCCGCGCCTAACGCAATCTGTACCGCCATCGAGTGCTCCGGGGAGAAGAAGTGCTTCGAACCATCGATGTGCGACCGGAACTCCACCCCCTCCGCCGTCACTTTCCGCAACTTCGCCAGAGAAAACACCTGGAAGCCTCCCGAGTCAGTCAGCATTGGCCTTTCCCAACCCATAAAGCGATGCAAACCCCCCAATTGCGCGATCAGCTCATGTCCTGGCCGTAAGTACAGGTGATACGTGTTCGCCAGAATGATCTGCGCTCCTGCACTGCTCTTGCCCATCCTCTCAAGTACACCCTGCTCGACCGCCTTAACCGTCGCTGCCGTTCCGACTGGCATGAACACTGGAGTCTCTACCAATCCGTGGGGCAGCGCAAGTCGGCCCCGACGCCCTCCACCAGCAGCCGCCCCATCAATTTCAAAGGTCAAAGTCATCTCGTTATTCGATGTTATCCAACAGCCAGTCCGGTCATGCTGCCACCTTCAGCCTTTAGTCGGTCGACCTGTTTTGCGATTGAAGCTCCCGCTATAGAAACATTCGGATCCCCGCAATGCCTACGGCTCCGGATTCAACGCAGAGAGAAGCATTCTGCTCGGTGATACCGCCCAGAGCCAGGATGTTGGGGAGGGAGGTTAGCTTGCAAGCCTCACGAAGAGAAGCGATGCCCAGGCCGGGCGTAACTAGCATTCCGTGCACCCGCTTCTCGAACACCGGCCCGAACAGGATGAAGTCCGCTCCAAAGAGTGTCAATTTTCGAATTTCTTCCACAGAATGGCACGAGACACTCAGTACCGGCGGCCGTCGTCCAGCCTCTTTGAACGCTAACCGCACCGCGCGCAGCTCTCCTGCGCTGGCTCCGCCCCGAAGATGCACGCCGTCGGCACCGGATGCGATTGCGACGCGGGCCGGCCCGTTTACCAGAAGCTTTGGGGCAGTCTCTCCGAAGCCGCGCATCGCCTCGCCTAGCTGCGACGCTAGGATTTCCAGGTTTGCCTCGGGAAGATCCGTCTCCCGGAGCTGAATGAGGTCAACGCCCTGCATAGCCAGCCGGCTAGCCTGGGCGATCACTGCGTGAGAACAATCTCGTTCATGCGTCCCCAACATCCGCCGGTCGGTAATGGCATACCGCACCATTCCTCCATAGTATTCCGGCCGAGCTTCGTCAGTGCCGAAGCTCGGCGGTATCATGAGATGGAACAAGTTGCATGGGGTACAAGCCCGGCATTCGTCATCTGAACAGGAGTACCGTCTCCGCAACAGAGTTTTCCAGTGAGGCGGCACTCATAACACGCTAAAGGAAGAACTCCACCACGCATGAGCAGCGCTTACGATCTCATCGTTATAGGCTCCGGGCCAGCAGGCCAGCGTGCGGCCATCTACGGCGCAAAACTCGGAAAGAAGGTTGCTCTTGTGGAGATGCGCGAGGTTGTTGGAGGGGCTTGCATCAACACCGGCACGATCCCCTCGAAGACCATGCGCGAGGCAGTTCTCCACCTCTCCGGATATAACTACAAATCCATTTACGGGATGAACTATCGCGTTAAGGAACGCATCACGATGGCGGATCTCGCCTTTCGCGTCCAGCACGTGATCAAGACCGAGGTCGATGTCACTGAGGCGCAACTCTCGCGCAACAACATTGAGATGCTCGTCGGGACGGCTAGTATTGAAGATGCGACCCACGTCAAAGTCACCAACTCGCGGGGCGCAAGTATTTATGAAGCAAAGAACATTCTGGTCGGCACCGGCACTAAGCCAGCGAGCTCGCCCAAGGTGGCAATCAACGGGCATAGCATCATCAACTCCGATCAGATACTCGATTTGAAGAGTCTGCCCAAGACTCTCATCGTCGTGGGCGGCGGTGTAATCGGGGTTGAATATACCTGTATGTTCTCGGCGCTTGGTGTCCGCGTCACGCTAATTGAGCGTAGGCCGCGCCTGCTCGAGTTTGCCGATCAGGAGATTGTTGAGGCGCTCAGTTATCACTTGCGCGACTCTCGCGTTACGATGCGCCTCAATGAAGAGGTTGAATCGGTCGAGGAGAACCCTGATGGAACGGTGAACGCCAACCTCGAATCGAAGAAGCGGGTTCAGGGTGATGCCCTGCTATATGCCGTCGGTCGTCAGGGGAACGTCGACGAGCTCAATCTTGCCGCAGTAGGCATTGAGGCCGACAATCGCGGACGCATTCCGGTCGATAAGGATTTCCGGACCAAGTGTCCGACTATCTTCGCCGTAGGAGATGTAATCGGCTTTCCTTCGCTTGCTTCCGTTTCTATGGAACAGGGACGCATTGCAGCTGCACGCGCGTTTGGAGACGAGACGATACTATCAAACCCGAGCTTTTATCCGTACGGTATCTGGACTATTCCTGAGATCAGCTTCTTGGGAAAGACGGAGGAACAGCTTACAGAGGAAGATGTGCCGTATGAGGTTGGGGTGGCCTACTACCGCGAGATTGCCCGGGGGCAGATTCGAGGCGACACTACCGGACGTCTTAAGCTTATCTTCCATCGTATGAACCACACGCTGCTGGGTGTGCACATCATTGGCGAGGGCGCGAGCGAGTTGGTGCACATCGGACAGGCTGTTATGGCGCTTGGCGGGAAGCTCGATTATTTCGTTGATACTGTCTTCAACTATCCAACCCTGGCTGAATGTTATAAGGTTGCGGCTTTCAACGGGTTGAATCGCGTGAGCAAGTTCGAGTAAAGCCCAGCGGCTCCTGAGAGAACAGCGCAATCTAACCTGAGAGGGGTTGAAGCATGGAAAAATCAACGGCACCAAAGTCCATAGGGGTCGTCCTCTCAGACCGTATTCTTACGGGGTTAATCGTCGACCATAAGCTGGTTGGACCGATTCAAGCGTATCCGGAGAATCTGAATGACGAGCATGGGCTCGTCGAACTTCATACCGATCTGCTGGCCCAGACGATCTGCGAACAGATTGTCCGCGCTGCGGTTGGAGCGAAGGACATCACCGCTGTTGGCGTTGCGCTTCCGGGCCTAATCAAGACTGGTGTTGTAGAAGAAGCGCCAAACCTTCCTCAGCTCAAAGGCGCGCGGATGCAGGAGTTGCTGGCGACGCATCTGGGAAACAACGGGGTCACTGCTCCGGTCACGATTCTGAACGATGCCGACGGTGTCGCGACAGGTCTGGCCAGCGCACATGGAAAGCTCGACAGTATGATCCGCGTTTGGACCCTGGGCGTTGGGATTGGCTTTGGCCGGTATCCTTTTGCACCGGGCGTATGGGAGGGCGGTCATACTGTTGTGACGCTTGATGACAAAGAGGGGTTCTGCGGTTGCGGTGGTCGAGGCCACATGGAGGGCATCATGGGCCATCGAGCGATGCGGCTTCGCTTCCTTGATAGGGAGCCGGAGGAGATCTTTGAGGCGGCGAACCATCGCGAGACCCCGGAGCAGCGCTGCCTGGACTTCAAGCGGCTCTGGCATAAGGCGCTCGCAGCTGCTACAGCCTCCTCGATTCACCAGAGCGGTCCGGGTAAGTTCTTCCTCACCGGCTTCAATGCCCGCTTCGTCGATCTCCCCATGTTGAAAGGTTACCTGCAGGAGATGGTGAAGATGAGTCCGCTGCAGGGCTACTCGCTTGAGATTGTGCCCGACCTCCCCGAGACTCGCGTGATCGGCGCGGCAGTGACTGCGGAACAGGCCGCGAGCCGCTAGCCCCTGCTGCCAAAGTGAAAAGGCCCGGTCTCCTCGATGCTCCGACGAGACCGGGCCTTTCCTCTAGTTGTCGTCACCTTACTTGAGACAGCCTGCACCCGAGTCGGCTGTGTCACTATGACGTTGCAGGTCGGTGCCGTGCCTAAGCAGGCTCCGACCCACTTCTGGAACTTTACGCCTGCCGCCGGTGTCGCCGTAAGCGTTACGACGGTCCCCTGCTGAAGCTTGCAGAGCACTGGTTGCCGCAGCTAACGAAGCTTCCGCTCTCGCCATACGGCGTTCCCAGGACCAGGCCGCTGCCGTTCGTCTGCATTACCATATTGAAGATCGGAGTGAACTTAGCGCCTACAGTCAGAGCATCGTTCACCGCCAGCGTGCAAGTCGTCTGTGCTCCTGCACAGGTACCCGTCCATCCGGTGAAGACACTTCCGGCAGGAGGCGTCGCTCTCAGAGTCATTTGCGTGCCGCCGTCCGCCGTGACTGTGCAGATGCGTCCGCAGCTGATCTTGCCCGTTCCGTCCGTTACCTTCCGCTGCCGTTGAGCGTGACTGCCATCGAGGCCGCAACGATGTTTGCCGCTGAATTCTGAGCGCGATCGGTACGCCCAACTCACCAGCTTGGGGCGCGCGCTGCAGGTGATGCCGATCGCGCAGAGTGCCTGGTGCGTGACCGCATCGTACTTGCCTGTGTACAGGTAGTGCTCATAGCCCCGGACCACCGCGTGTGATCCGTTGCCGAGCTCGTGCGCATGCCGCACTCCACGCCGGTCGCTCGTTGTATTAAGCTGCGTGAGCATCCACTCCGCCTCAGCTGCCATGGGAGCTTCAGGAACAGCCGGCTTTCCAGCCATCAACTCGTCTAGCTCCACCTTGTTATTCAGCTCCAGCTTGTACACCTTCACCCATTGTGCATCGCCAAACTGGGGCACCGGTTGTACCTGCGCCGGCTGCTGCGGCTGGCGCAGGCGGATGTCGAACGCCACTACAGCGTTCCCCCCCCACTACGCCCGGAAGTATATTGCTAACCGGCTGCGGAATCGGCACTGGAGTCGCTGTCGTAGTGGAATTTCCCGGACCGGAACCGACCCGCCAGAGTAGTAGGTCAGCTGTCCCGGATTCTACGGATCTGCCACCAGCCATCGGTAGATCACGTTGTCGGATTGCGCAATGTGCTGATTCCGAAGTGCTCGCAGCCTGCTGCCGAATACCGCGCGCCAAGACCCAGCGTCCAGCAGCTCTCACCCGTCGCCACCGTTCCATTTGCGGGCGGTGTGCCAGCATAGAGTGATGCGTAGTCGGATCGACCGGGCTCGACCAGCGGATGTGCACGCCCCCCGGAAATGTCATCACTGTTCCTTGGCAGTACCGAATGTAGCAGCTCGCCCCCGCGTAGGGCATACCGAAGACGCGCGTCACGTCTGCGGGTGTAATACCATCTGCCTCGATCTCGAAACCGTTGACCTCTCCACCCGTCTTGTTGAATGCGTCAAAGTTCGATGGATATCCAATCACGACCGGGAGCGGTGCCCGCGACACTGCAGGAATCGCAAGCATCGCAAGGCCCAAGACCTCTCCCAATACCTTGACTGACCAGCCACAAATTTCTCATCATCACCATCCCCTGTGGCCTCGCCGACGGTACCTTCTTTCGTTGATTATTTCTAACCAACGCCGCCACTCGTTTCTTAGCCAAGCTATCGTTCTGTCCAGCATGCAGCTGTCAGGTAATTGTCAGCGCATTGTCAAAGTTGCTCAAACCAGCTTTCCTGTTCCACGAAGGTATAGCGGAGGAAAGGAGATCGCAGCGAGCGTCCTCTACCGCGAGACCATGATGGGATGCTGATGGGCGCACGAACCTCAACGGGTGGACGCGGACGGACCGTAACAGCGCCGCACTTTATCTGGCATGAGCCGCGGCGACGCTTGAGTGACGTCCTTACAGGAACAAATGATTGCGCAAAATTCTGAGGATTGAGAGCCGGACGTTCTCGAGTCTAAACGTCATCGGACAGGAACAACTTGCTGTTACGCCGAGAGGTTTAGCGACGTGTCAAGCACTCAGGTGCCTAACTTAGATCAGGGAAGCTGGCGGAGAGTGGGGGATTCGAACCCCCGATAGAACTTTTGGTCCTATAACGGTTTAGCAAACCGCCGCCTTCAGCCACTCGGCCAACTCTCCAATCTTTCCGGCTGCGGTCATTATAGCGTGATCCTCTACGGACGGTATCGATTCCTCACAGTCATGACAGTTCATGTGCTCCTCACCCGCTCGTGTCCTTCGCGTAGATTTATTCTGTGATCATAGCTTCGGGTGCCCCCCGGTTTGAGAAGATTGACCGGTAAAATGCGGCTTTTTCCCCTCGTCGCGGCGACCTATTTCATGGTCTCCGGCGGACCGTACGGGCTCGAAGATATGATTGGGGACGCGGGCTATGAGCGGGCCTTCCTTCTTCTCCTTCTCATCCCGGTCTTCTGGAGCATCCCGACTTCGTTCATGATCGGAGAACTCGCCACCGCCATTCCCTCCGACGGCGGTTTTTACAAATGGGTACACCGCGCTATGGGGCCTTTCTGGGGCTTTCAGGAGGCCTGGCTCTCGCTCGCAGCCAGCGTTTTTGATATGGCCATCTACCCGACAACCTTTGTTCTTTATCTCTCCCGCGTTGCGCCGAACCTCACCTCGGGTCATCGCGGACTCCTGCTTAAGCTCGCCATAGTCACGCTTGCCGCGGCATGGAATCTACGCGGCGCAGTGTCGGTAGGACGCGGCTCAGTACGAATGATGTTTATATCCCTCTCACCTTTTGTAGTACTGGTAGGTATTGTCACCTGGAGGCTGGTACGTGGCGGCCTTACCTCTGCAGCGTCTGGCCCGCCCGCACATCTGGATCTCCCCGGAGCCATCCTGATTGCGCTCTGGAATTACATGGGTTGGGATAACGCCTCGACCATCGCTCAGGAGGTCGAGAATCCGCAGAAAACTTACTCTCGTGCGATGTTCTCGTCCGTGGCCCTTGTTATGTGCGTGTACCTGCTGCCGCTTACTGCGGTTTGGCTGGCAGGCGTACCAGCAGAACGTTTCTCAACAGGCGCATGGGTCGACGCCGCCAAGTTGCTTGGTGGTCCTGCGCTCGCGACCGCGGTTGTTCTCGCCGGATCTCTCGATGGTCTCGGTACCTACAACGCACTCGTCCTCTCGTTGACAAGGCTGCCGCCCGCGATGGCGGCAGATGGACTCATGCCCCGGATGGTTGCACGTCAAGGGGCGAATGGCGTCCCATGGGTCAGCGTGCTTGCCTGCAGCGTCGGTTGGGCTCTTGCTTTGGGTTTCACCTTTGAGCGACTTATCTCGATCGATCTGGTGCTCTACGGCGCAGCCCTTCTACTTGAGTTTGCCGCGCTCATACTTCTTCGCGTGAACGAACCCGGAATGCACCGGCCGTTTCGTGTACCCGGCGGCATCGGAACACTGATCGCGCTAGGGACAGGACCGGCCGCTCTGATCATCTTCGCGATGTGGGCCGCGCGATCGGAGCGTGTGTCCGGCATTCCCGCGCTTGCCTTTGCCGCTCTCGTAGCCTCTGCGGGCCCTCTATTTTATCTTATAGCGCTTAGAAAGCGGTCACAGAAGCCCATGCGAAGCGCTTAGAGCATAGAGATGGCCATCAAATTCAAAGTGCACAGGTGGGAGCTTACTTTTGTGCCAACTGCCCTTCAATCCTCTTCTGGTCGCGCTTCTTATTGTCAATAAAGCGCTGTTGCGCTTCACTCACCTTGTTGCGAGCAAAGGAAGCGTCGCGCCAGCCCCTCACCTCAACCCTTTTACCTTCAAGATCTTTATAGATCGCAAAGAAGTGCGTAATCTCCTTCAACATGTGCGGATAGATCTCGGAAAAGTTCCAGACGTCTTTATAACGAGGATTGCCCTTACCGACACACAGCACCTTTTCGTCGGCTATTCCTTGATCAAGCATCTCTAGAATTCCGATTGGCCGCACTTCCATCACACACCCGGGAAAGCTAGCCGCATCCACGAGCACGAGGACATCCAGAGGGTCGCCATCATCGGCTAACGTGCTCGGAACAAAGCCGTAATCCCCCGGATAATGGACGGGGGAGTAGAGATTGCGATCGAGCCGAAAGACGTGAAGCTGCTTATCGTACTCATATTTGTTAATTCCTTCGAGCGGAATCTCAATCACGGCATTGATGACCTCCGGTGAGTTCGGCCCGACAGGGAGTTCAAGGTAATTCGTCATAGATTTGTGGTGTCTTCTCGTTTCAAGGATTGGTCGTCATCGCAAAAATCATCGCTGCCAGGAACGCGCCGACACCACGTCTCGTCCAGCATTTCGACCGCATGTCTATAATCAGACACGATGAAGGCTCATGTCTATGTCACCCTTAAGCATACGGTACTCGATGCTCAGGGCAAAACCGTAGCCGATGCGCTTCGGCGTATGTCTTACGCGAGCGTCTCTGACGTACGCCAAGGCAAGTACTTTCTCCTGACTTTTGAAAACAACGTCGAGTCTGACACTGCTCACGCCGAAACGGAGCGTATCGCGCGCGAGGTGCTGACTAATCCTGTTATCGAGGAATTCACCTTCGACATCGAACCGTAGCGGGCCGGTGCTATGTAAGGTAGACAGATCGTTCCGCACGATCAAAGTCCGGCTTCTATCATTTCGTAGGTGTGGGCCCATACCGGCAGCGGATGCTACGCTCGAGTAGGAGTCCAACGCTCTTGAGCTACACGTCAGTAACAGAGATCCCCGAGTTCAATGGTGCTCCGAGCGCAATCCAAGCAAACGCAGGAAGTCGCTTCGTGCGTGCTTGTCTTCGTGAGTCTGTGGATCGCACACCGGTCTGGTTTCTTCGTCAGGCAGGTCGCTATATGCCGGAGTACATGGCCGTGCGAAAGCATCACTCGCTGCTCGATATCTGCCGCACCCCTGAAATTGCCGCAGAGGTGACGATTACAGCTGCCGAACGCCTCGATGTGGATGCCGCTATCATCTTCGCTGACCTGCTTCTCCCGTTCACGCCGATGGGCGTAGATTTTGAGTTCCTCGCCGGTGAGGGCCCGGTAGTTCATCGGCCCATCCGTACATCGGAACAGGTTGCCGGGCTTCGTACCGATCGTATTGACGATCTCAGCTATGTAGCCCGGGCGATCGAAAAGGTGGCAAAGCACTTCAGCGGCCCTCGTGCAGACGGCGATCAGCTCGGCATCATTGGCTTTTGCGGTGCTCCGTTTACGCTTGCCAGCTACATGATCGAAGGCGCCAGCTCTCGTAACTACATCGAGACGAAACGCATGATGTATGGCGATGGCAAAAATTCAGATGTGTGGCAGATGCTAATGGAGAAGCTCATCAACGTCCTGGTTGGCTACGCGCAGCAGCAGATTGAGGCCGGTGCTGACGTCATCCAGATCTTCGACTCGTGGGCCGGTGCGCTATCAGTTACCGATTACACCGACTTCTGCCTCGAGCCAACCACAGAGTTAGTCAAGCGTATCCAGTCGTTCGGCGTTCCGGTTATCTATTTCGGCGTCGACACCGCCTCGCTCTTGCCCAGTATGCGGAAGACCGGCGCCGACGTGATCGGTCTCGACTGGCGCGTTCCCCTCGATGAGGGTTGGAAGAACCTTGGCCACTCCTGCGCCGTACAAGGCAATCTTGACCCTATCACCCTCTTCGCGCCGTCCGCCATTCTGAAGGCGCGAGTCGAAGAAATTATGAAAGCCGCAGCAGGACGACGGGGTCACATCTTTAATCTCGGACACGGCATCGTTCCAGGTACCCCGGTCAACAATGTCATTGACGTCGTGCGTTGGGTTCGGGAGTTTACCCTTTCATGAGCGATATGCTCCTTTTAGATGAGTCAATTGCCATCCTTTTACTCGCGCATGGCACCCCGGATGTCTTAGCCGAGATGGCCGATTATCTGAAGAAGGTAACAGGAGGCCGCCCTCTGCCGGAAGAGGTCGTGAGAGAGCTGCAGCATCGTTATGGCGAGATCGGCCTCGGTGAAACTGCGGGAGCGGAGCCTCCGCCGCTCACAAAGTGGACGATGATCCAGGGCCGCCTTCTCGAGGCAGCTCTGTGCGGTCCGCGCGTCTACGTCGGCATGCGCAACTGGCATCCGTATATCGCCGACGTAATTGTCCAAATGCGACGGGATGGTGTTACCCGCTTCAAGGCGATCTGCCTCGCACCCCAGAACTCCCGGACTAGCGTCGGTCTTTACCGTGGTGCCGTTCTGAAGGCAGCCGAGGGCATGGACGTAGAGTTCGTTGCTGGCTGGGCCGAGCATCCACTTTTGGCTCAGGCTTTTGCGGAGCGCCTATGGCCGGTATGGGCAGAAGCCTGTGCCGTATCGCGCCGTCGTGTTCCTGTTCTTTTCACCGCGCACTCCGTTCCCTGCCGAACGATCAGTACTGGCGAAGCTTCCGTCATCGGAGCGCGTCCGGGCACGCCGCAGCAGAGCACCCCTGACCCTTATCCGGTAGAAGCTAAACGCACTGCTCAGCTCGTCGCAAATTGTCTGAGCGCGGTAGGCATGCGCGAGAACGACTGGTACTTCGCTTTCCAAAGCCAAGGCGTAAGCGGCGGTCCTTGGATCGGTCCCACAGTCGAAGACACGTTTAGAGCTATCGCTGCTCAGGGTCTTCCCGGCGTAGTTATGCAGCCGGTTGGCTTCCTCTGCGACCATGTGGAGATCCTTTACGACATTGACATTGCCTTTCGCGAAATCGCCCGCGAACTCGGCTTGGAGCTCTGGCGCGCCGAAAGCCTCAACGCATCGGCGACACTGATCCGCGCGATCGCTGAAGTAGCGACTGGCAAATTCCAAGCTGACCTCTTCAATTTTGATTCTCCCATCGCCGTTCAGGCTTGAACGGCAAACCTTCACTTGTCTTCCATGACACAGCGCGTTGCAATCATCGGCGGGGGCATTGCAGGAGTCACCGCCGCGTGGCAGCTCGCGCAACTCGCACGTGCTGGTGCAGATGTAGAGGCACAGCTCTTCGAGAGCTCAGGTCGACTCGGCGGCACAATTGAAACAGTTCACAAGGAGGGCTTCACCATAGAATGCGGTCCCGATGCTTGGGTAACGGAGAAACCATGGGCCCGCGATCTCGTCGGAGATCTCGGCCTTTCAGAAGAGTTGTTGCCCTCCAATGACGCAAGCCGCAAAACCCACATCTTTCTCAACGGGCATCTCGAGACCATGCCTGATGGTATGCGCATGATGGTTCCCACTGATTTAGAGTCGCTCAACAGTTCAAACCTCTTCACTACGTCCGCAAAGCGTGCTTACCACGACGAACTCACCCGTGCTATTGATCTCAAGCGCGCCGCGCCCCTTAATGACGAAAGTGTCGCGAGCTTTACTCGCCGTCACTTCGGCGAAGAGGTGCTCACGCGCATCGCTGCCCCTCTCTTAAGCGGCGTTCTCGGTGGTGACGTTGAACGCCTGAGCGTGCAGGCCGTGATCCCGCAATTTGTCGCTATGGAGCGCCAACATGGCTCCTTGATAGCAGCCCTTCAATCGCGGAGCACTCGTGAGGTTACAGCAATTTTCACGACCCTGCGCAGGGGACTGAGCACCCTTATCGATCGTCTTGTCGAAGACATTCCTTCTTCCTGGATTAATGTGCATTCGCCGGTCGCCACTATCTCGCGACTAGCAAAGGGCTGGAGTCTTCGCACCCCTACTGGCGGTGAGGACGAAATCTTCGACGCAGTATTCCTTTCGGTCCCACCTCACGTCGCTCGCAAGCTACTTCAGCCTATCGATGGAGAAGCCGCCAACTTGATGCAGATGGAAGCGAGCACCGCAATTACCGTCGCTCTCGGTTTCCTTGACGCACAGCACATTAAGCTTCCGTCAGGATTCGGCTTTTTGGTCCCGGCTTCATGTACAGATCAGATATTGGCCTGCACCTTCGTTGATCAGAAGTTCGATAACCGCGTGCCCGTCGGCGGACGTCTTCTGCGCGTCTTCTTCGGCAGCCGAACTGCTAAAGCTCTCCTTGACGCACCCGATGAGCAACTCTCGGTGTTCGCGCAACAAGAAGTAACCCGCATCCTCGGCTCCCTCCCGAAACCCGCACTCACGCTAGTTCGCCGATGGCCACAAAGCTTGCCACAGTACGCTGTAGGGCATCTCTGCCGCTTGGAAGCCCTGGACAGCCGCATCGCCCGTCTTCCGGGAATTCGTCTCCTCGGCAATGCTTACCGTGGTGTAGGCTTGCCGGATCTCATTCGCGATGCCCGAGCAGCAGCTCGGAGCATGGTTCCATCCTGAAAAGATCGTAGAACCTTTCCCTCCACTAAAGTGCAGCAAATGGAAACGTTCTCGCGAGTTCCCACGGGCCGCCCATATAGCGCCAAAGATCCATTCCTAAGGCCTGCACCTGCATCGGCGCAAGCGTCTGCTGCAAATCTAATAGCAACTCATGAGCGGTTGCTGCCGTCACCTTGTTCTGCACCACAATGTGTGCCTGAAGACGCTGTTTGTCTTGCGCCGTCAGATGCTCCGCAAATGCTTGTGACAAACGTGCATGCAGCGCCGATAAAGTTGCAGACTCGAGCTTATAAGCAACGCCTCTACCCAGCGATCGAACTCCAGTCACTGCCAAGGCAAACGTCTCTTGTCTCTCCGCTTCAAATTCTAGGACCCGTACAATGTTGATGTCGTTTGGCAGAGTGTGAAACAACGTGAGATGCGCTGGAATCTGGTTGCGCTCTGGTGGAAAGTGCAGCCGCCGAAGAGCCTCAAAATATGCCTGGGACTCAGCATCCAAACTAAGAGTAAGAACGTATGTCATGGTTCCCGTTGAGTTGATCTGTACCTTGAGTACTCAATATACCTCCCAAGCGGCTCGCGAGCTCACGTTGGTAAGAATCATGCGATTGCGTTCGAATGTTAGTGGTATTCAGCTGTTCTAGGCGTGTTGCCCTTAGATGAACAACGCCGTCCTGATTTTGCAGAAGGCCTGTTACGCTCAAAATTAAGCTCGCGTCGCAATTATGCGCTGCTGCTCGTACAATTCGGGGTAAATCATCACGTTTGCAATTCCCGTCTCATCCTCCATGGATAAAACGATTAAACCGAGAGCTGTGCCAAGGTGCTGGCGGGCTATAACGCATCCGGCCGTGGTGACCATTCTACCTTTTGCAGATGTGAGCAGCTCCTTTGCTGAGAGAACGCCTTTTTGCTGAAGTGCCCTGTGGCGATACATCATGGGATGCGGCCCGACGGTCAGGCCCGTGCCGGCATAATCGGCCACAAGGCGATCTTCGGTCAGCATTTTCTGGAGAGGCGAGCGAGCCACCGTGTTGTAGGCGGCGTTCAGGAGTGGGCCTGCGGCGCGAGTTACCTGCTGAGTCTGCCAGAGAGCATCACGACGATGTTCAATCCCTCAATCCCATTCAGTGCTCCGATGCGAGCGAGTTGATTTAGCTCCTTTCGATTAAGTATGGGCAAACGTTGAGAGATGTCTTCCGTAGAACGGAATGGGCCCCCTTTTCGCTTTGAAAAGACTAGTGCGTCAGCTATATCAAGGCGAAGTCCCTTTACATATCGAAGCTCCATTCGTACGCAAAGGGAACCATCAGTCTGGCGCTCTACCGTGCACTGTGTTTCGGAATTTTAAATATCTATAGGTCTGATTCGAAGCTGGTGACGCTGAGCATCCTTGACGATCACAGCCGGCATATAAAATCCCATAGGCTGATTGTTTAGCATCGCGCAAGTAAAAGCAGCCAAGTACTTCACTTGAAAGTAGGCCGATGCATAGGCTATCAGGGCAAAGCTGGCAGCGTGTGACTCGGGAAATCCGTAGAGTGCAAAGGAAGAGATACTTTGAACAATCATATCCTGCGTGGCGCACTCAATACCGTTGGAGGTCATGCCTTGTCGGAGTTTTACGGTGAGCTCCTGCATGCGCTTTTGCGACCGTCGCATGCCGACTGTCTTCCGCAGCTCTTCGGCTTCCGCACCAGTAAAATTAGCTACAACCATCGCCATGCGTAAAAGCTGCTCTTGAAAGAGAGGAACGCCAAGAGTTCGTCCCAGCACAGGGCACAGCGACTCGACAGGGTAGGTAACCTTCTCCTTCTTCTGACGACGGCGCATATATGGATTCATCATCTTGCCGACAATAGGTCCGGGACGAATGATAGCGACTTGGACAACCAAGTTGTAGAACTTTTTAGCAGCGTTGCGGGGCAGAGATGCCATTTGGGCGCGGCTCTCAACTCGGAATATTCCGACCGTATCGGCCTTGCAAAGTGTCTCGTATACCTCGGGATCGTCCTGTGGAAGCTACGCCAGATCGACCGCACGCTCGATCGGCACAATACGGTTGAGCTGTCCCTGGCAGATCACCATGCCGGCCCGAATGCTGTCCGAGATGTCGTGGTAGATCCTGCATACGCAGGCAGAATTCTAAATACTTCGCGATGCGCGGATGAGTGATATTGAACCCGGCATGACCGAAGCTGCTGGCGAGTGTATCCGTTGGACTGCGCCACTCCCATTGACCCACCAGACTCGATAGGCGGCCCTGCACTTCCTCATCAAATTGAAGCGCTTTGCCCACCTCGCGTGCAGCCGGATTTCCCGCGATATGTGATGACGTTGGCGGTCATCGCTGCGCCAAGCTCGCCATAACGCTCATAAATATACCGAATAGCCTGCTCGCGCTTGTCGCCGGAAGGAAGATCCAGATCGATGTCCAGCCACTCGCCCCGGTTCTCATTCAGAAAGCGTTCGAAAAGCAGGTCATACCAACCGCGTCAATCGCAGTGGTCCCAAAGCGCATAGCACACAACTGAGTTAGCGGCGCTACCCCGTCCCCGCGCTAGTGTGCTGTCCCGGAAATTCGTGAACAAATGCGGCCGAGTTTCTGAAGGATGGAGTCGGCTGTGGCGGTCCATGCGAACGGGCGGCAGTTGCGGTTGTAGTGTTGGACGAAGTGGTCGATTTTG